>Ga0207693_10001384_pt1 | contig 21494 bp, 24 predicted proteins | sample LARL81metaG_FD_184347 | JGI IMG/M metagenome (GOLD analysis project Ga0207693, IMG submission 184347) | Corn, switchgrass and miscanthus rhizosphere microbial communities from Kellogg Biological Station, Michigan, USA - LAR L8-1 metaG... | ecosystem: Host-associated > Plants > Roots >... | reverse complement strand
GCCCGCCGCACCCCGATGTAGATGACCCAGCCGCCGAAGAAGGCGAAGATGCTCTGCAGCAGGATGTCGCGGATCACCAGCGTGCTGACCGGGGCATCGTCGAGCCCCAGCATCAACTCCACGGCACCGAAGCCGAGCTCGGCGAACAGGGTCAGCCCCATACAGAGCAGCGGCGGCACCAGCGGGCTGTGGATCTCGAAGCGCTCGCGGAAGAGGCCGGCAAGGTAGCCGACCGCGATCAGGACCAGAGAGCCGCCGCCGAGCGGCACGATCAGCAAGCAGTCGAGCAGGAAACCAGCCGAGAAGCCGCAGACGGCGCCGGTGAGAGAGCCGCCGAGGAGGCCGAGGACGACCACCAGTGCCGGCAGCAGGTCGGGACTGACGTGGAAGAGGGCGACCTGGGAGAAGAACGTGAGCTGCAGGATCACGGCGCCGATCACGATCGCGACGAGTCGGGCGAGGATGTTCGGGGTGAGGATCACCCGCGGGATCCTCCAGTCACGACCTGAACCAGATCTAAGTCCCGCAGGTCGGCGAAGGGCCGCACGTGGACTTGCTGCTGGGCCTCCTGCTGCAGCAGCGAGGCTTCGACCACTTCCCCGATCGCCAGGTTCGGCGGGTAGTCCGATTCGACCCCCTGGCCGCGCCAGCCCGAGGTGACCACCGACTGCCCCTTGCCGACCCGCTTTTCGGAGTCGAGGAAGTCGAGGATGAGGTCACCGGGATCGCCGACCGACGGCTTCAGCACACCCTGGATCCCGCTCGGCACGATCTTCGCTCCGACGGCGCTGGAATGGTCGGCGATTAGGGTCACCCGAGCTGAGCCGCCGGTGACCGCGGCGACTTTGCCGACCAGGCCGTCGCCGTTGACGACCGGATCGTCGACTTCGACCCCGTCGCTGGAGCCGACGTCGATCTGCACGTCGGCGAACCAGACCGTGGGGGAGCGGCCGATCACCCGCCCGGTGACCTCGGTGTAGCCGCCGGGGATGGTGCCGCTTTCGTCGAGTTCGAGCAGCTTCTTCAGCTGTGCGTTTTCGGCCTCGGCGGCTTGCGCGCCGACCGCCTGTTCGCGGGTCTTTTCCAGTTCTTCGTGCAGGCGCGCGTTGCGGCCCTTCGCGTCAAAGGTCTCGTCGAACCAGTTGACCAGGTCGCGGGCGGGCTTCAGCGCCCGGTCGGCAACCGACTGGATCGGGCTGAAAACGGCGCTGACGCCGCGCTGCATGCCGTCGGATCCCTGCCCGTAAGTGATGGTCAGCAGGGCGAAGGAACCCACTATCAGCAGCGCCAGCACCGCCCGGCGGCGGCGTACTTGCTTTCGATACACGTTTCGGACCTAAGTTCTCGGGTGGTTCGCATCGCTGGGCCCGGCTCAACGCCGGGGTCGCGAGCCGTTGTTCCGACCGGCGCGGTGGATCGTCTCGACCTCCTCGAGCGAGATGCCCGAGCCGACCGCCACGCAGGTCAACGGCGACTCTGCCAGTTGGCAGGGCATCTGGCACTCGTCGCGCAGGCGCTGCTCCAAGCCTTGCAGGAGCGCACCGCCTCCGGCCAGGGTTATGCCGCGGTCCATGATGTCACCCGCCAGCTCCGGCGGCGTGCGGTCGAGGGTCTCCTTCACGGCGGCGACGATGTGGCTGACCGGCTCTTCCAGCGCTCCCCGCACCTCCTCTGAGCTGAGCTCGATCGTCTTCGGCAGGCCGGAGACGAGGTCGCGGCCGCGGATCTCGGTCCGCACCTCTTCCGGAAGTGGCGAGGCGGAGCCGGCCTCGAGCTTGACCTCCTCCGCGGTCTGCGCGCCGATCGCGAGTTTGTAGTTCTGCTTGCAGTGGTTGACGATTGCCTCGTCGAGCTCGTCGCCGCCGACCCGGATCGATTGCGAGACGACGATGCCGCCGAGGCTGATCACCGCGACCTCGGTGGTGCCACCGCCGATGTCGACGATCATCGAGCCGGTCGGCTCCGCCACCGGCAGACCGGCGCCGATCGCCGCCGCCATCGGCTCCTCGATCAGGTAGGCCTGGCGGGCGCCGGCCGAAAGGCAGGCCTCCTCGACCGCCCGCTTCTCGACGCCGGTGACCCCGGAGGGGACGCAGACGACGACCCGCGGGTGGGCGAAGCGGCTGGAGTGGACGGAGGCGATGAAGTGCCGCAGCATTTGCTCGGTGACGTCGAAGTCCGCGATCACGCCGTCCTTCAGCGGGCGAATCGCCGTGATCGTCCCCGGCGTGCGCCCCAGCATCCGCTTCGCTTCGACGCCGACCGCGTGGACCTGGCCGCTGAGCGAGTCGATCGCGACCACCGAGGGCTCGGAGAGGACGATGCCGCGTCCGCGCACATAAACAAGCGTGTTGGCGGTACCGAGGTCGACGGCCATATCGCGGCCGCCGAGCCGGATCAAACGACTGAAAAAGCCCAATGGCAAGCCTTTTTCGGATTGACGTGACCTTGCAGAAGACAAATCATCGCAGAGCCGCAAAATCCGGCCTTTGTGGGGCGACCGAACGGTCCTCCAGGGCCACCGCTGGCAGCCGCGGCGGCGCCTGACTCACCCACACTCGAACAGCGCGGGGGCCAGCTCGGCCAGCAGCCCGACCGGCAACCCCACCACGTTGGAAACGCTCCCCTCGAGCCGCTCCACCAAGCTCGACCCCAGCGTCTGGATCGCATATCCGCCCGACCGTCCCTCCCACTCCCCGAACCTCACATACCGCTCCTTCTCCGCCTCCGACAGCTCCTTGAACACCACCGTCGTCCTCTCCACCCCAACCCGCTCCTCCCCATCGGCAACGACGACGAGCCCACTCATCACCGTATGAGCCCTGCCACTCATCCGATCGAGGTATTGCCGCGCCTCGACCTCGTCAGCAGGCTTCCCGAGCACCTCACCCTCCAAGACCACGTCGGTGTCACAAGCAATTACGACCCGCTCCGGTTGGGAGGGCGGGGTGCCGAGCACGTTTTTGGCGCGCGCAGGTACCCCGCCCTCCCCCAGCGCCCTTGCCTTGCCGAGGGCGTTCAAGCGAACCAGCTGTTCCGGATCCCCGCTAGTCAGCTCCTCGACGCCAGGAACGACGACCTCGAACTCCAACCCCAGCTTCTGCAGGATCTCCCGCCGCTGCGGGGATCCGGATGCGAGGACCAGCTTCAGAGGCAGCCCCTCAGGACAGCTCGGGGAACCAGATCCCGATCTCGCGCTCGGCCGACTCGTCGGAGTCGGAGCCGTGGACCATGTTGAAGGTCACCTCGAGGGCGAAGTCGCCGCGGATCGAGCCGGGCGCCGCCTCGACCGGGTTGGTCGCGCCGATCAGTTGTCGCGCGGCCTTCACCGCTTCCTCTCCCTCGAGGACCATCGCCACCAGGGTGCCGCCGGTGATGAAGGAGACCAGCTCGCCGAAGAAGGGCTTGTCGGTGTGCTCGGCGTAATGCCGGTTGGCGGTCTCCTCGTCGGCGCGCATCGACTTCAGCGCGGCGATCCGCAGGCCCTTGCGCTCGAAGCGGGCGATCACCTCACCGGTCAGGGCGCGTTCGAAGGCGTCAGGCTTGACGAGGATCAGGGTCCGGCTCACGGCGGGGGCTCCTTTGCTCTTTGGTTTCCGAGTCCCCTTGCTCCGCCTCCGGCGGCGCTTTCCTGCGACGCGGCGGCGCCTGGCGCTGCTGCTGCGCCTGGCGCTCTTCGGGGTCCCTACGTTTTCGGCGCGGCCGCTCGCCACCGCTGCCGAGACTGGTCTCGCAGTAGGGGCAGAGTCCCCAGCGCGGGTCGACCGGTTTGCCACAGGTCGGGCAAGGGTCCTTCAAGCGGCGCTGGCAGTTCGGGCAGCGCAGGTAGTTTTTCTCGACGGGGTATTCGCAGCTGGGGCAGCTCTGTTCGCTCAGCTGCCGCACCCTCAGCTCCGCCGCCTTGATCTCGAGTTCGCGCTCGTGGGCGTCCTCCAGGTACTCCGGCGGCCGCACGATCGCATATACCGCGGTCCCGATGTACGGGAAGAACGAGGCCACGGTCGCGCAGGCGACCAGGAACGGGTCGGAGATGCGGCGGCGAGCGTCGAGGTAGGTGTAGACGATCAGCGCCAGCCAGAGCACGACCAGCATCAGCAGGAAGAGGGTGGCGACCAGATTGAGGCCGTTGTTGGTGATGCCGAAGATCGCTAGGGGCATAGGCAAGGGTTGGGCTCAGGCGCGCTGAGGGGGCGGCAGTCTACTTCGCCGTGGCCGACGGTAACCCTGTTACTAGAGAAACAGCCTTCCAAACAGGTAACCGACACCGAAGAAGACGAGGATCACGATCGCGACGACGGCGGCGACGAGCCCCATCATCGAGAGCAGTTCGGAACCGGCGCTGCGAGGGCGATCCATGCGCGAATCCTCGCATAGTCACCTGCCGGCCAGCGCGCGAGCCGGGCCGATTGCATAGTGGGAACCGGCGACGAGGAGCAGGCCTTCCGGTTCCTCGTTTGCCAGTTCTCTCCCCCGCGCGAACGCGGCCGCGAAGTCGGGCTCGGCCTCCGACCGTAAGCCGACCGCTTCGCAGGCGGCGGCCAGCTCGGGAGCGGGGCGCGAGTGGGCGCCGGGACGACCATGGCCTTCCAGGGCGCTCCCCGGCAGCTCCGTGCAGACCACACGGTCGAGGACCGGCGCCAGCCTCGCGATCATCGCCGCCGCGTCCTTGTCGCCGAGGACGGCGAGGAGGGCGACCACGCGTCTGCCGCCCGCGATCGCCGGCAGCGAGCGCGCAAGCGCCGCCGCGCCGGCGGGATTATGGGCGGCGTCGAGAAAGATCGGGGGCCGCTCGGCGATCTGCTCGAGGCGACCGGGGACCGTGACCGCAGCGGCTATCGCGATCAGCTCGGGTTCGAGCGGTCGTTCGAGGAACGCCTCGGCAGCGGCGCAGGCGATCGCGAAGTTGTGACGCTGGAACTCGCCGTTAGCCCGCAACCGCACCTCTGGCCCCGGGTCGGCCGGCGCCCGGATCAGGCCGGCCCCACGCTCGCGCGCGGTCCGCTCGGCGAGCTCGGCGACCTCCCCTGAGACCTCGCCGAGCACCAGCGTCGTCTGGTCGCGCAGCACCGCCAGCTTCTCGGCGGCAATCTCGATCTCCGTCTCGCCCAGCCAGTCCGTGTGGTCGAGGCCGATCGAGGTGAGCACGGTGACCCTGGACGGAATCGTGTTGGTCGCGTCCAGCCGGCCGCCGAGTCCGGCCTCCACGACCGCCACCTCGACCCGCGCCCTGGCGAGGGCGACGAAGCCAGCCGCGGTCGCCGCCTCGAACTGGGTCACCGCCTCCCCCGCCTCGAGGCTGCGATCGACCGCCGCGGCCGCTCCCGCCACCTGCTCGACCGCCCGCGCCCAGGCTTCCTCCCCCAGCTCTTCGCCGGCGACCAGAGTGCGCTGCGACCAGCGCTCGCTGTGCGGCGAGACCACGGCCCCCGCCTTCAGGCCATGCGCTTCCAGCAGCGCCGCGGTCATCCGCGTCACCGAGGACTTGCCGTTGGTGCCGACGACGTGGATCGAGGCGAAGCGATGCTGCGGCAGCCCCAGTGCCGTCGTCAGCCTGCGCATCCGCTCAAGGCCGAGGCGCCAGCCCACCGGTTCCAGCGAATCGAGGTAAACGTCGGCGTCGATCAGCTCAGCTCGGCGAGTTCGTTGCGGTAGCGCTCCAGCTTCCCCCGCTCCTCCTCGATCACCTCGGCCGGGGCTTTGGCGACGAAACCCTCGTTGCCGAGTTTTCGCTCGCCGCGGTCGACCTCGGCCTGTAGTTCCTGGCGGCGCCTGTCGAGCCGCTCGGCGACCGCGGCGGCGTCGAGCTGGTCGGAGTCGAGCACCCGCACCGGGCCGACCGAGGCCACCGGCTCGGCGCCGATGCCGTCGAACTCGAAGCGGGAGAGGCGGGAGACGAAATCCGGCGGCTCGGCGCCATCGATCACCGCCGGCAGCGTCGCCCCCGCCGGGACCCCAGCGAGGTCCCGCCAGGCGCGCAATCGCTGGGTCAGCCGGATCCCGCTCTCGACGTCCTCCTCGGCAGCCAGATCGACGAGGGACTCCTCGGCGGCCGGAAACTCGTGGACGGCGAGATGGCCTCGCCGGGCCGGGTGGAAGCTCCAGATCTCCTCGGTGACGAAGGGCATCAGCGGGTGCAGGAGCGCCAGTACCCGTTCCAGCGCGAAGAGCAGCGTCGCCGCAACCTCCTCCTCGCCGTCGTAGAGGCGCGGCTTGACGATCTCCAGGTACCAGTCGCAGAGGTCGCGCCAGAAGAACGAGTAGGCCTCCTGGACCGCGTGGGCAAAGTCGTAGGTCTCGAGCTTCTCGGTCACGGAGGCCACCGTCCGCTCCAGTCGCGAGAGCAGCCAGCGGTCTTCGACACGGGTGGCCCGGGGCGCCGGCTCCGCTTCGGTGGCGTTCAGCAGGATCAGCCGGCTGGCGTTCCAGAGCTTGTTGGCGAGGTCGCGGCCCTGCTGGACCTTGGCGTCGGAGAAGCGCACGTCCTGGGTCGAGGACATCGCCAGCAGGCCGAAGCGCAGCGCGTCGGCCCCGTGGACGTCGATCTCCTCCAGCGGGTCGATCCCGGTGCCGAGGCTCTTCGACATCCGCCGCCCGTCGCGGGCCTGGATCACCGAGTGGACGTAGACGTCGCGAAAGGGGATGTCGCCGGGGAACTCGATCCCCATCATGATCATCCGCGCCACCCAGAGGAAGAGGATCTCCCGCGCCGTGGTCAGGAAGCTGGTCGGGTAGAAGGCGCGCAGCTCGGGGGTGTCGTCGGGCCAGCCGAGGGTGGCGAAGGGCCAGATCGCCGAGCTGAACCAGGTGTCGAGGACGTCCTCCTCCTGGCGCAGCTCGCCATCGCAGGCACCACAGCGCTCGGGCGCCATCGCCGGGTCCTCGGCGACGAAGACCTCGCCGCAGTCGTCGCAGTACCAAACCGGGATCCGGTGCCCCCACCAGAGCTGGCGGGAGATGCACCAGGGCCGGATCTCCCCCATCCAGTCGAGGTAGACCCGCTTCCACTGCGGCGGCGTGATCCTCACCTCGTCGCCTTCGACGACTTCGATCGCCGGCCGCGCCAGCTCGTCCATGCGACAGAACCACTGCAGCGAGATCAGCGGCTCGATCCGCTCGCCGGAGCGATGCGAGAAGGGGACCGAGTGGGTGTAGGGCTCCTCGGCGCGGAGCCGGCCCTCGGCTCGCAGCGCCTCGACGACCGCCTTCTGCGCCTCCGCCGCGGTGAGATCGGCGAACTCGCCCGCCTCCTCGGTCATCCGCCCGTCGGGTCCGATCACGCCGATCTCCTCGAGCCCGTGCCTGCGGCCGATCTCGAAGTCGTTGGGGTCGTGTCCGGGGGTGATCTTCAGCGCCCCGGTCCCGAACTCCACGTCGACGTGCTCGTCGGCGATGATCGGGATCCGGCGACCGACCAGCGGCAGGGTCACGTGCTGACCCACCAGGTCCCGGTAGCGCTCGTCATCCGGGTTGACGGCGACGGCGGTGTCGGCCAGCATCGTCTCAGGGCGCACGGTGGCGACGGTCAGCACCCGGTCGGACCCCTCGACCGGGTAGTCGATCGAGTACAGCGCGTCCTCGACCTCGCGGTTCTCGACCTCGAGGTCGGAGATCGCCGAGTGCGAGCCCGGGTCCCAGTTGACCATGTAGTTGTCGCGGTAGATGTAGCCCTTGTCGTAGAGCTGCTTGAAGACGCGGTAGACCGCCTTCACGTAGCCCTCGTCGAGGGTGAAGCGCTCGCGCTCGTAGTCGCAGGAGGCGCCGAGCCGCTTGTACTGCTCGACGATCCGCGACCCGTACTCGGCTTTCCACTCCCAGACCCGATCGACGAAGGCTTCGCGACCGAGGTCGTGTCGCGTCTTCCCCTCCTTCTTCAGCTCTTTCTCGACCACCGCCTGGGTGGCGATCCCGGCGTGGTCGGTCCCGAGGATCCAGAGCGTGTTCTTGCCCCGCATCCGGTTCATCCTCACCAGCGCGTCCTGTATCGACCCGTTCAGCGCGTGCCCCATGTGCAGCGCCCCGGTCACGTTCGGCGGCGGGATCGCTACCGAGAAGTTCTCCTCCGCCGACCCCTCCGCCTCAGGGTGGAAATACCCCCCCTCCATCCACTCAGCAAAGACCCGCCCCTCCACCTCAGCGGGGTCATACCGCGTGGTCTCTTCCAGCTGTTTTCTCTGTGCCGCGTCCACGCGGCGAGTCTAGATAGGTGGCGGCCCCTCCGGCGGGTGGCGACGATCGGGAGGACTCTCCCGCCAGGGAGAGCCCCCGATCGGAGACAGGACCCGCCGGCCGGCGAAGTCTGTCTAAGCGGATTCCTCGCTGAGGCCCGTGTCCGCCGGGCCGATGTCCTGCTGGACGGCCTCGGTGACGAGGGTCGGGCGACGGCCCTCGGTGATCGTCTCCCTGGTGACGACGCACTTGGTGACGTCGCGGCGCGAGGGGAGTTCGAACTGGACGTCGAGCAGGGTCTCCTCGAGGATCGAGCGCAGGCCGCGGGCGCCGGTCTCTCGCTCAAGAGCCTTGTCGGCAATCGCTTCGAGGCTGTCCTCGGAGAAGACGAGCTCGATGTCGTCGAACTCGAAGAAGCGCTGGAACTGGCGGGTGAGCGCATGGCGGGGCTCGGTCAGGATCGTGCAGAGGTCGTCGCGGCTGAGCTGATGGATCGCCGTGATCACCGGCAGGCGGCCGATGAACTCGGGGATCAGGCCGTACTCGACGAGGTCCTCGGGCAGCACCTGCTCGAACCATTCGCCGGTGTCCTTCTTCTCGCGCGAGGAGATTTCGGCGCCGAAACCGATCCCCCGATCCCCCACCCGCCGCTCGATCACCCTGTCGAGTTCGGCGAAGGAGCCGCCGCAGACGAAGAGGATGTTGGTGGTGTCGATCGTCAGGAACTCCTGGTGGGGGTGCTTGCGGCCGCCCTGCGGCGGCACCGAAGCCGTGGTCCCCTCGAGGATCTTCAGCAGCGCCTGCTGGACGCCTTCACCGGAGACGTCGCGGGTGATCGAAGGGTTGTCGGCTTTGCGCGCGATCTTGTCGATCTCGTCGATGTAGATGATCCCCGTTTCCGCCTTCTTGACGTCGAAATCGGCGGCCTGGATCAGCTTCAGGAGGATGTTCTCGACGTCCTCACCGACGTAGCCGGCCTCGGTCAGCGCGGTCGCGTCGGCGATCGCAAAGGGGACGTTGAGGATGCGGGCCAGGGTCTGCGCCAGCAGCGTCTTGCCGCAGCCGGTCGGGCCCAGCATCATGATGTTCGACTTCTGCAGCTCGACCTCGGTCTCGTCGGACTGGGCGATCTGGACCCGCTTGTAATGGTTGTAGACAGCGACGGAGAGGGCGCGCTTGGCGGCGTCCTGGCCGACCACGTACTCCTGCAGGACGTCGAAGATCTCCCGCGGTTTCGGCAGGTTCTCCAGCTCGAAAACGGGCGGCGCCGTCAGCTCCTCGTCGATGATCTCGTTGCAGAGGTCGATGCACTCGTCGCAGATGTAGACGCCGGGGCCGGCGATCAGCTTTTTCACCTGGCGCTGCGACTTGCCGCAGAAGCTGCAGAGGAGTTGCTCGTTCGAATCTGAAGGACGTGCCAGCGGAATCCCCTCCTAAACGGGACTATCTCTTGCCTCCGGCGGCGCCCCAAAGCTTAGACAGGGACCTGCGCCGGTTCGTGAGGGTCGTTTACGGCATCGGCCCGGCCGTCCCTGCACATGAGCGCAGCCTTGCGTGGCGATACGGTGGAGCGATGCCCGCCGAGGTGGAGATTGCGCCGATCGCGCCGGAGGAGTTCGAGGAGACGCTGCCGCTGATCGCCGCCTACCAGCGCTTCTACGAAGTCGAGGAGATCGACGAGGAGCGCAACCGCGCCTTCTTCCGCCGCTTCCTGGCCCCCAGCGAAGACGGTCTCCTGCTCGGCGCCCGCAGCGAGGGCCGGCTGGTCGGCTACGCCTGCCTCTACTGGCACTTCAGCTCGCTGGAGGCCTGCGAGAGCGTGCTGATGAACGATCTCTTCGTCGCAGAGTGGGCGCGCGGACAGGGCGCCGGTCGCGCCCTGATCGAGGCGACCGCCGAGGTCGCCCGCGAGCGCGGCGTCCCCTTCGTCGAGTGGTCGACCGCACCCGACAACCACACCGCCCAGCGCCTCTACGACTCCACCGGCGCCGGGCGAACGGAGTGGTTCAGCTACGAACTGCGGGTCTAGGCATCGTCCTCAGACCGACCGCAGGTCGGGCGGCGGGGGAGGCTGCTGCCGGTCGAGCCGGTCGATCACCCTGAAGATCGCCTCGATCAGCGCCCGCCGCTCGTCCCGGTGTTCTTTCAGCTCGGCGATGACAGCTTTGGTCTCAAGGCTCCGCCGCTCGGCTTCTCTGTGCATCACTACACGTTCCTCCTGCCAGAGCGCATCGGCCTCAGCCCAACGCTCTTTCAGCATCACCGTGAGCTCTTCCTGCTTTGCGGTTGCCACCTGCTGACGCGCGATGGCCTCCTCCTGCTTTTGCCTTGCCGCCTCGATGCCTTTCCGTGACTCCTCGACGCCCGCTCGCGCGATTTCGGTGCGGGCAGCGCACTCAGCTAGCACTGCAGACAGTTCCTTCCCAGTCATGGAGAAGATTCTGCCAGGAGTGACCGTACGCGTCGCGCGCAGATTGGAGAAACTCTGCAACTTGTTAGCGTCATTTCTGTGAACTTCTCGCTCGGTTCGGTTTCGCGCGACGATCCGCGCGTCCTCGAGCTCTACGCCGACTTCGTCCGCGAGGCCGACGGGCCGCTGGTCTACGACCGCGAAGAAGCTGGGGTCGATCTCAACGAGGAGATCGCGAAAGGGCCGCCGGCCGACCTCGTTCCGCCCTGCGGCGTCTTCCTCCTCGCCCTCGCCGACGGCGAGCCGGCCGGGCTCGGAGGGGTCCGCCACCTCGACACCGAGATCGCCGAGGTGAAGAGCATGTACGTGGCGCCGGCCTTCCGCGGCACCGGCCTCGGCCGCCGCATCCTCGCCCGACTCGACGAGATCGCCCTAGAACACGGCTGCACCGCCGTGCGGCTCGACACCTCCGACTATCTCACCCCCGCCGTCGGCCTCTACCGGGCCGCCGGCTACCGCGAGGTCCCCGCCTACAACGAAAACCCGAAAGCCGACCTCTGGTTCGAACGCTCACTGCGGAGGGACGCTCAGGAGTAACGATCCCAGCGCCGCAGCGTGGGCTGTCAGTGGTGCTCGATCACGCGGTCGACGATGTTGTACTCCTTCGCCTCCTCCGCGCTCATGAAGTAGTCCCGCTCGGTGTCTTTAGTGACCTTCTCGAACGGTTGACCGGTGTGCTTGGCGATGATCTCGTCGAGCCGGCGGCGGACGTCGATGATCTCTTTGGCGTGGATCTCGATGTCGGTCGCCTGGCCCTGGAACCCGGCCGAGACCTGGTGGATGAGGATCTTCGAGTTCGGCAGCGCCATCCGCTTGCCGGCGGCTCCGCCACTCAGCAGCAGCGCCCCCATGCTCATCGCCACGCCTACGCAGATCGTCTGCACGTCGGGCTTGATGAACTGCATCGTGTCGTAGATCGCCAGGCCGGCGTAGACGGAGCCGCCCGGCGAGTTGACGTAGAGGCTGACGTCCTTGTCGGGATCCTCGGACTCCAGGTGCAGGAGCTGGGCGACGATCAGGTTGGCGATGTCGTCGGTGACCGGGGTGCCGAGGAAGATGATCCGCTCGCCGAGCAGGCGCGAGTAGATGTCGAACGCACGCTCGCCGCGCGAGGTCTGCTCGACCACCATCGGGACCAGGGGACTCATCGCTCGCACTCTATAGAGACCGGCCGATGGGGCTACTCGCTGCCGGGCGTCCAGAGCCCGCCAGCTTTCGACTCGCCCTCACCCTCGGGGGCCAGCAGTTTCTCGCGCGCCTCGGCTTTCTCCTGGCGGGCATCGGCCTCTTCTTTCGGGATCGGCTTCGCCGCCTCGGCGACAAGCTCGATCGCCTTGCGGGCGCGCAGGTCCTCGCGGATCATCGCGTCGCGACCGCTCTTCTGCAGCCGCTCGAGCAGCTTCTCCGGCGTCGTCCGCTCGTGTTCGGCGCTGTGCTCGAGCGCTTCCACCATCTCCGCCTCGGAGACCTCGATCTGCTCCGCTTCGGCGATCGCGGTGACGACCGCCTCGCGCTTCAGCTCCATTTCCGCGTCCGGCTTCGTCTCCTCGATCAGCTCGTCGCGCGTTTTCCCCTGCATCTGCAGGAACTGATTGGGGTCCATGCCGCGACTGGCTAGCTGGCGTTCCATCCGCTCCCAGCGTTCGGTCGCCCGCGCCGTCGCCAGCGCCCCGGGCACGTCGACCGTGGCCTCGCCAACCGCGGCGTCGATCGCGGCGACGCGGAAGTCCTCCTCGGCCCGGCTGCCGAGTGCGGCGCCGACTTTCTCGCGGATGTCCGCGCGCAGCTCCTCCAGGGTGTCGAACTCGGATGCCTCGGAGGCGAAATCGTCGTCGAGCTCAGGCATAACTTTCTCCCGCACCTCCTTGACCTTGACCTTGAAGACCGCGTCTTCGCCGGCCAGGTGCTCGGCCTGGTAGTCGGGGGGGAAGGTGACGTTCAGCTCGCGCTCCTCGCCGGCCTTGACCCCGAGGAGCTGCTCCTCGAAGCCCGGGATGAACTGACCCGATCCGAGGACAAGGCGCTGCTCCTCGCCCGCGCCGCCCTGGAAAGGGGAGCCGTCGAGGAAGCCCTCGAAGTCGATCACCACCATGTCTCCATCGGCGGCCTCGCGCTCGACCGGCTCCAGCCGGGCGAAGCCCTCGCGGATCCGCTCGACCTCGGTGTCGACGATTTCGTCGGGAACCTCTTTCTCCTCCTTGCCGACCTCGAGCCCCTTGTAGGTGCCGAGCTGGGCGGACGGCCTGACCCCGACCTCGAACCTGAACTCGAGCGGCTCGCCTTCGTTCTCCGGCACCGAGGCCATCTCGATGTCGGGATCGCCGATCGGGCTGACGTCGGCGTCGAACAAAGCCAGTTCGTACCACTCGGGCAGCGCCTCGCGGATCGCCTCCTGCAGGACCGAGCCGAAGCCGAGCCGCTGAATCACCAGCGAGGGCGGGGCCTTGCCGGCGCGGAAGCCGGGCATCCGCAGTTCCTTGGCCATCCCGCGGGCAGCGCGGGAGGTCGCTTTCTCGACATCCGCGGCAGGGACCTTTACCTGGACCTCGACACGGGAGTTGGGGAGCTCTTTGAGGGTGGTCTGCATGGACGGGTGACCCTAGCGACGTTGCGCCAGCATCGTCCGCAGCGCCACCGCGAAGTCGATCAGGAAGGAAAGCCCCCGGCCCAGCGGGCCGGTGACGAGCCAGGCGCGCAGGCGCTCGCCGAGCTCACCCATTCCCATTCCGATTCTCCCGGGCGCCGGTCAGTTGCCGCTCCAGACGGGCCCCCTGCCCGGCCGCAACCGCGCGCTGGACCCGCGCCTCGTCCAGCTCCACCCCCCGCTCCAGCGCCAGGTCGAGCAGGCGCTGCTTCTCTATCCCTTCCCGCGAGACCTCGAAGAAGACCCAGGCCAGCAGGCCGAGCCCGAGGAAGGTGCCCTCGACCATCATCACCACGCCGGCGGTGCTCTGGTCGGCGAGCGGTGAGAGGTGCCAGGAGGCCTCGCCGGCAGCGTACTTCGGGTAGAGCACGGAGCCCGACCACATCAGGACGTTGCCGAGGATCGCGCCGGCGAAGCGGACCGCGACGACGTAGGCCACTTTCCAGCCAGCGTTGAACCAGCTCGGCTTCGGCAGCGGCCCGAAGATCGGCATCCACATCAGGCAACCGAAGAAGACGAAGCTAGCGTGCTCGAGCAGGTGCACCGCCGCGCCCCCGTAGGCGGCGTCGTAGAAGGCGGGGACGTGCCAGAAGTAGAAGTTGAGCGCCCAAAGCGGAAAGGCCACCAGAGGGTGAGCGAGGATCCGCAGCCGGTCGAAGAGCGGGATCGCCAGGATCGGCTGCAGCAGCGGCCCGGTCAGGCCGAGGACGAGGAGCAGGGTGGCGATGTCCCCGAGCAGCAGGTGCTCGACCATGTGGGCGATGACGAGCTCCTCGCCGATGTGGGCGATCGGCGAGACCAGGGCGACCGCCATCGTCAGCAGGCCGCCGGCGAAGCAGAGCTGGCGCCAGAGCGGGACCGGCCGGCCCCGCTCGGCGAGGGTGATCGAACGCTTGGCGTAGAACGCGGCGGCGATCAGCAGCGGCAGCACCTCGAAGGGGGCGAAGACCGCCTCGACGTGGGCGAACGGCAAGCTCATCGGTTTCAGCGTAGCCCGCTGGTAGCTTGGCTTTCGCCGTGAGCTCCCAGAACCACCGCTTTCCCCCGATCGGGAGCTACGGCTTCCTTTCCGACTGCCACACCTCCGCTCTCGTCTCCTTCAACGGCAACGTCGAGTGGCTCTGCTTCCCCCGCTTCGACTCCCCCAGCGCCTTCGCCGCCCTGCTCGACCGCGGGGCCGGTCACATGTTGCTGCGTCCGAAGGGCGTGATCGTCCCGATCAGCCGCCGCTACGAGCCGGGGACGCTGGTGCTCGAGACCACCTGGGTCACCGACAGCGGCTGGGTGGTGGTCAAGGACGCGCTGACGATCGCCGACTGGGCGCCCGCCGACGGCGACGAGGCCAACCGCCGCGGCCGGCCCGATACCGCGCATGAAAACGACTGCTCGCTGCTGCGGACGATGACCTGCATCGACGGCGAGGTCGAGATGGAGATGGAGTGCGTGCCGCGCTTCGGCTACGGCGTCGAGTCGGCGCGATGGAGCGGCGGCGAGCTGGGAGAAGCGGTCGCGGTCGCGGCTGACGGCACCGAGCTGCTGCTGACCAGCGACATGCACCTGCAGATCGAGGAGGGGACCGCCCGCGGCCACGTCACCCTGCGCGAAGACCAGACGGCGTTCTGCGCCCTGACCTGGACCGACGGCGACCTCGGCGGACCCCGCAGCGCCCCGGAGGCGCTGGAGCGGATCGACTCGACGGAAGAGTTCTGGCGCGAATGGCTGCGCGATGGCGAATTCCCCGACCACCCGTGGCGGATCCACCTGCAGCGCTCGGCCCTCGTCCTCAAGGGCCTCACCTACACCCCCACCGGGGCGATCGTCGCCGCCCCCACCACCTCGCTCCCGGAGACGCCGGGCGGGGAACGCAACTGGGACTACCGCTTCAGCTGGATCCGCGACTCGACCTTCAGTCTTTGGGCGCTGCACACGCTCGGCTTCGACCACGAGGCGCGCGACTTCATGCGCTTCATCGTCGACGTCTGCGAGGACCACCCGGACCTGCAGATCATGTACGGGATCGGCCACGAGCGAGACCTCACCGAGCAGACCCTCGACCACCTCGAGGGCTACGGCGGGGCGAAGCCGGTGCGGATCGGCAACGGCGCCTACGACCAGCGCCAGAACGACGTCTGGGGCTCGCTCCTGGACTCCGTCTACGTCCACGAAAAAGCGCTGCGCGGGCGCGGCACCCAGGCGACGCGGCAGCTGATCCGCTACCAGGTGGAGGCGGCGATCGCGGCCTGGCCCCACCCCGACCAGGGAATCTGGGAGTCCCGCGGCGAGCCCCGGCACTACGTCTCCTCGAAGCTGATGATGTGGGTGGCGGTCGACCGCGGCGCCCGTCTTGCCCGGATCGGCGGCTTCGACGATCTGGCGGCTGATTGGCAGGAGAAGGCCGACGAGTTCAGGACCGAGATCCTCGAACGCGGCGTCCGCAACGGCGTCTTCCGCCAGCACTACGAGACCGACGCCCTCGACGCCTCGCTGCTGCTGATCCCGCTCTTCCGCTTCCTCCGGCCTGACGACCCGCGGGTCCGCGACACGGTCAACGCGATCGCCGCCGACCTGACCGAGAACGGCCTCGTCTGCCGCTACAAGGTGGACGAGACCGACGACGGCCTCCACGGCCGGGAGGGCACCTTCCTGATCTGCTCCTTCTGGCTCGTCTCCGCCCTCTCGGAGATCGGCGAACCCCGCCGCGCCCGCGAGCTCTGCGAACGACTGCTCGAGGCGGCCGGCTGGCTCGACCTCTTCGCCGAGGAGCTCGACGCCGAATCCGGACAGCACCTCGGCAACTACCCGCAGGCCTTCACCCACCTGGCGCTGATCAACGCGGTCTCCCACGTGATTGCCGACGAGAAGCGGGAAGACGGCGAGTTCACCGCGGTCTTCACCGAGATGGGCGGCGTTCGCGAGGACGCCTAGGTGACCATAGACAAACGACCTACAGACAAAAGATTTCTCCACCTCTAGACTGCTGGCCGTAATGGCAGCCGGCAACCGCACCGTGGACGCAACCCGTTTGCGCGACCCGAAACCGAGCAACGTCAGCCACCACGTCCCGGGTTCCGGCCGACTGCCGTGCGATAACACCCGCAGGGACGAGACCTGCAAGGGGCTCGGTGCAGCACTTCCATCGCAGCATCGTGAAGGCGCCATGGGCGCTGCAGGTTCTCGCCCCCAGGGAAAGAAGCGATCGGGTGGAGCCGGGGAGAGCTCCGACGTCGCTCCGACTTGAGCCAGGGAGGCAAGAATGAACAGACCGGAGACGTGCCAGACGACTTGGGCAGAGGACGAGGGGATCGAGTCCGCGGTGCTGCGGCAACTGCTGGAGCTGCACCCGACCCGACTGACCCTCGCAGAGCTGAGACGCGAGATGAGCGGCGCCCGCGAAGGGTTCGCCGAGCGGGACGCGGTGGAACGCGCGGTGCGGGAACTAACCGCCGCCGGGCTCCTGCACCGGGGCCAGGAGGAATTCGTGGTCCCGACCCGGGCGGCGCTGCGGTTCAACGAACTGCTCGACCGCTGAGGACAAAGAAGTCGGGGACGGCAATCCCGGCCGCGCCGTCCCCGACCGGCCTTCGAGGTCAGTAACCCTTGCTGATTCCCTCGACGGGCACCACGCGCGTATCCGTTCCAATCTTCACGAACTCCACCTCCCCTCTCCCCTCGATTGCTGTCGCCGCTCCCCCGCGGCTCCAGTCGAAATTGATTGATCGTTTTTTACTCTAATCAATTCCAGCAATCAAGGGCAGGGCAGTAAAACTCGTCAATAATCGGAAAACGCGGGAGCGTTGTGAAAATCCTGATTGACGAGGTGTAAAGTCTTGTTATCGGCCATATCCCCTGGAACCGACCACAAGAAAAGGCCATGCCGAAGACTAAGAACAAGAAAGAGGGCGTCGAACAGGTAGTTGCAAAAGCGTTCGCCCATCCCCTGCGCGTGCAGATTCTGATCATTTTGAATGAAAAAGTCGCGAGCCCGAACATGCTCGCGCAGCAGCTCGACCAGAGCCTCAACCTCGTCGCCTACCACGTTCGCGTGCTCGAGAAATACGACTGCATCGAGCTCGTCGACACGAAGCAGCGGCGTGGCGCCACCGAGCACTTCTACCGCGCCACGAGGCGCCAGTTCCTCACCGACAGCGAATGGTCCCGTCTGCCGAAAAGCCTTCGACCAGGGCTGTCCGGTGCGATGCTGAAGTCGGCCTTCGACGACGTCGAGGAGGCGCTCGACCAGAACACCTTCGACGAGCTCGAGGACCGTCATCTGAGCCGGACGCCGATGGTGGTTGACCACAAAGGCTGGGAAGACGCGGCAGCGGTGCTTGGGCAGGCCCTCGATCGCCTGATCGAGATCCAGTCCGAAGCCACCGAACGCCTTGGCGCCAGCGGCGAGGAGGGCATGCACTCCAAGGTGCTGATGCTCCACTTCAAGTCGCCCAGCTCAACCACCGAGAGCAAGTCCCCCGCCTCCTGAGCACCCCTTAGCGCCGACCGCGGCAGCGCTCGCCACCTGGGCGGCGCCGCGGTCGGCGACGCTGTTTGCGCCTCCCGCTATGGTTGCCTGGACGGCCCACTACTTGCCGTCGCGCTGCACAGCTTTGGACTGACGCTCTCAGGGCAGCGACGTTGGACAAGTAACGCCGCCTAACCGATCGATGCTGTGAGCGACGAGCCGCGGAAAAATCCAGACCAGTCGAGCCCAGGCCCCGATGAGGGTCTCGCCAGCGAGCGCATGCTCTGGGCGCGGTTCGTCAAGGACCGCGATCCCGCGATCCGCGAGGAGCTCGTCCGCCGCTACCTGCCCTTCGCGAAAAACCTGGCTCTGCGCTACCGCGGCGCCAGCGAGTCCTTCGACGACCTGCTCCAAGTGGCGAGCCTGGGGCTGGTCAACGCGATCGACCGTTTCGACCCGGACCGAGGCGCCCCCTTCACTGCCTTCGCCTCGCCGACGATCCTCGGTGAGCTGAAGCGCCATTTCCGCGACCGCGTCTGGACCGTCCGCGTCCCCCGCGGTCTCCACGACCGCATGGCGGAAGTGGAGAAAGCGATCTCGGAGCTGACGGTTCAGCTGCAACGCTCCCCCTCGGTCGGCGAGATCGCCGAGCGCCTCGAGGTCGACCCCACGGACGTGCTTGAGGTGCTCGAGGCCAATCACAACCGGCGCCCGCTCTCGCTCGACCGCCCGGTCGGCGGCGAGGACGCCGAGGAATCGCCGGCCTCGGAGTGGGTGGGCGACGAGGACAGCGGCTACGAGCTGGTCGAGGACAAACTCGCCCTAGAGGGCGCCCTCCCCCACCTCGACGAGCGCGAGCGCCTCGTCCTGCAACTGCGCTTCGTCGAGGACCTCACCCAGTCCCAGATCGCCGAGCGAATCGGCCACTCGCAGATGCACGTCTCCCGCATCCTCCGCCGCACCCTGGAGCGGATCCGAACCGAGGTCGCCGAGCAGAGCGGCGCCGCGACCGAGACCGAGTAGCTAACTCTTTGCCAGCGAGGAGATTGCGACGACGAGGTACTCGCCTTCGTCGCCCTCCTCGATCCGCAGCTCGTCGGTCAGCTTCTCCAGCGAGCCACCCACCTCGGGGAGCTCGAAGCTGGAGCGCAGGCGCTGGGCGCCGCCGTGGGTCATCGGGCCGACCTTCAGCTCGATCCCCTTGGGAAGCTCGGCGATGCTGAGCGAGACGTGGCCGTCGGTGAAACCCTGCGGCGCCCGGGCGGAGATCGCGTCGCTGAGCAGCATCGTGTCGGAGAGGCGGTCGAGGCTGATGTCCTGACGGGCGGCGAGGGCGGAGAGGGCGCGACTGAGAACCGGACCGACGATCTCCGGCGGTCCGACCCGGATACGCGTCTCGTCGTCCGCGGCGACGGCGAAGGTGGACCCGGTGACGGCGCCGTTCTCGCGCGTCTGCAGCGGCACGTGCATGCGAATCTCGGTGCCCTTGTCGGCGCCCCCCTTGATCTCGAAGCTGCTGGAGAGGGCGGCGATCAGGGTCAGCCCGATTCGCAGGCTCGGCCGCTCGACGTCGGGCCGCGGCCTGATCCCGCTGCCGTGGTCGCGAATCACGACCGTGAGACCGTTGAGATCGCTCTCGGCCTCGACCTCCAGCGGCCCGGGCTCGCTGCCGGCATAGGCGTGGACGACGACGTTCATGCAGGCCTCGGTGACTACCGTCTTCAGGTCGGCGAGCGACGCCTCGTCCATCCCCAGCCGTTCCGCCAACCCGGCGAGCGCGTGCCGGACGACCGCCACGTTCTCCGCCCGCGCCGGGAGCGACATTTGGAGCCCCGTTCGATCGTTAGTTGAGGTGTTCAAAGTTCCAGCCTGCCCCTCAGAAACGCCGAGGCTCGTCTTGCAGAGGCGCGAGCATACTTGCCACCTCTCTGTAAAGCCTGCTTACCCCTGGCTCACGGGCGCAAACTCTGTGAGCAGGGTTCGTCACCTGCGGTAGCATCAGCGCGTGAACCCAGCCCCGTTCGAGGTAAAAGTGGGAGATCTCGAGCACGGAATACGGGTCGTCTCCGTGCGCGGCGAGCTCGATCTCAGTACCGCCCCGGAGCTGGAGGGGCCGCTCGACCAGGTCCTCGAGAGCGGCTCGGGGTCGGTCCTGATCGACCTCACCAGCTGCGAGTTCATCGACTCCACCGGCATCGCCCTGATCGTCCGCGCCTGGCAGCGCCTCGACAGCGGCGAAAACGGCCGCGCCCTCGTCATCTGCTGCCAGAACGATCAGGTGCGCCGGGTGCTGGAGATCACCGGGCTTGAGCTCTCGATCCCGGTTCACGGCAGCCGCGACGACGCGCTGGCCGCGCTCAACCCTTGACCCGGCGACGGAACCGGTGACGGCGGAAACCCACCGGGACGCCTAGACGATCAGGCGAAGAGGAGGATCGCCAGGTTGACGACGATCGCCAGCGGCGTCGCCACCAGGGCCAGGGTGCGGAAGAACTTGGCGAAGCCGCCGCGGTAGTTGACCGCCTCGAACAGGGTGATCCCGACCACGTGGGCGAGGTTGGCGAGGGCGATCCCGATCGCGATCAGGATCGCCACCGCTTCCCACCCCGACTCGTGGCCGCTGCCACCGGCGACGGCGGCGGCGAGGATGGCGACGACGATCGTGCCGACGATCCCGGCGACGATGCCGGTGAAGTCGGAGCGGGTCATGCCGGGGACGTAGTTGCCGCCGCCGATTTCCCGCCCCTCGATGGGGTTGACGGTCCCATGACCGGTCTTCTCGACATCGACGACGTGGTCGGGGTGCTGGTCGTCGCCGGTCTCGACGACGACGACCCGAAGGGGCGGTTCGATCCCCTCCTGCGCTCGCTCGAGCAGTCCCTGCTCGTACCACTTCGACTGTTCCTCGCAGTGCTCGAAGATCAGGACTTCGTCGGCCGGCTCTTTCAGCAGCGCGTCCTGTGCCGCCTGCACCGGGTCGGGATCGCCGACCTCGCCGCTGACGTGGATGCCCTCCCCGCGCAGGGTCCGCAGCGCCCGCTCCAGTCGCTCCTCGGCTTCGTGCTTGGGCTCGTCGATGTCGCCGAGCGTGTGCCGCAACGCACTTGCCTCCGTGGCGGGGACGACGACCCTCAGCTCCACTCCGTCCTGGTCGGCGTTGGCGAGGATCTCCTCTACGGGCTCGGAGCCGTGGAGGTTGTCGGTGAGGATCGCAATCACGCGGCGCGACATGGCTGCCTCCTACTCGTTGCGGCGAATCGCCTCGTCGGCGTCCGGCGGAATCTCTTCGTCCGGCTCGCCGAAGGCGGTGGTGTCGCTGGGCTCCTCCGGGGGGCCGGCGTCGCGGCCGGGAAACCTTTTTTCGTCGCCGTGCTCGGCATTGTCGATCAACTCCGCCTCGGCCAGCTCGAAGCCCTCCGCCTCGCCCTCGCCGGCCTCCACCAACGGCCGTTCGGCGGGATCCTCCACCGGGTCGTCGGGGGCCGGACCGCCGATCCGGGCGGCTTCCGTCGCGGCGGCTTCGGCCTCTTCGTCGGCGATCGGGTCCCTTTCGCTCTCCCCCATCAGCTCTTCCTCTCTCCCCACATCCCCGTCTCGCCCTGCGCCTCGTGCTGGGGCTGCCGGCCGGGCTGCTCCGGCGGGGCCAGCTTCTCGTCGGCGCGCCGGCTCAGCCCGGCGTAGGCGAGGAAGGCGACGAAGCCGATGACGAAGAAGATCAGCGCGAAGATCGGCGACCAGGCGACCGCGATCAGGGC
>Ga0207693_10001383_pt1 | contig 21503 bp, 18 predicted proteins | sample LARL81metaG_FD_184347 | JGI IMG/M metagenome (GOLD analysis project Ga0207693, IMG submission 184347) | Corn, switchgrass and miscanthus rhizosphere microbial communities from Kellogg Biological Station, Michigan, USA - LAR L8-1 metaG... | ecosystem: Host-associated > Plants > Roots >... | reverse complement strand
GCCGGCCGGCGATGACCCGCTCGACGCACTTACCGTCCGACTGGCCGCTGCGTACGAGGAGCCACGTCTGCTCAAGTTCCACCTCGACGACGTGGGCTCCGCGGCCGGCCGCGCCGCCGCACTCGCTGACCCGGCCCTTCGGGTCAGCACCCGCGATGGGGTCCTCACCGCGGGCGACCACTTATCCGCTTACGTCCTGGAGTGGACGCTGCACCACCTCGACTTGATCGCATATCTCCCGGACGCGGCGAAACCGCCCGCAGAGGGGCTCGCCCGGTCACGCGAGATGCTGGAGATCATCGCCGGGGCCGCGTTCCCTCTGTCGTTCTCCGACAAGGACGCGCTATTGGTCGGCACAGGCCGGCGTGCCCTGACCGCCGCGGAGAAGACCGAACTAGCTGAGCTGGCTGCGAAACTGCCGCTGGTTCTCGGATGACGTCGCACAGGTGAAAGGACGATCGGGGTCCTCAATTGCCGCCGTCGCCCTCACTTTGCCCATTCCCCTCGAGGTGGCGGGCATGTCGTGTGGTCCTGTAATTCCTCGCCGGCGCCGAGATTGCCCGTCGCTGGATCGGCGTGATCGGACAGCAGGATGAAGCCCGGTTGCCCGTCCCTGAGGTACGCGCCGACCACGACGAGCGTCTCGCGTCGCATGTCCTCGCGCGCTCCGCTGACTCGCTCCGCCAGCAATTGAACCGGATTGGCCGCGTCGAGGTTCTCGCCTTCGACGGCCATGGCGAGATAGTGGTGTCCCGTCAATGGTTCGGGGAATGGCGCCCAATCCGAACCAACATCAGTGATGTGTTGGCTCAATGTCTCCCGGACGTCGGCGCGGACACAGTCCACGTGGATATGCATCTGGTTCTGCGTTCGCGCCACGGCCGAGTTGATCGCAAGGCTCATCCAGTCGCGTGGGATGTCCGCCCCGGCCCGCGCGTCGACGAAACTGCTTGCGCGCCAGGCTGCCGCGAAGAAATCGGGGGCATCCGGCTCCAGAAGTATTGGGCTTTCGATGCCGGAGATCTGATCGGTGGGTATGACAAGAAACTGCGTCGCACCGACGAGGTCTTTGAGCACGGCGTATCCGCGACTCTCCCCTGCGTCGAGGTCTACCAGCGAGCACGGCGCGGGGTCACTGCTCGCCTCCTGATCGGGTACGCACTGGTCATGCACGATTGTCCACAGCGCGTTCGGGTCGGCGTTCGCTTGCCCGGACGTCACTCCCCCGGCTGCAACGATGAATGTCAATGCGAGCAGTAGCCAGTTGGGTCTTCGCGGCACACGTAGATACTCAGACACGGACCGCGCTGCGTACAGCCGATCTTCATCACATGGCTGCCGGCGACCGGTCAAGTCAGCGGGCTGTGGATCTCCGTCGACCCACGTATGCCGGCTTCCGAACGTCCGCGCAGGCTTCGCAGACCCGCGAAGCCGAATATCACCGCGGTCCCGATCTCGGCCACTGCTGTCAGCCAGGAGAACCGCGTGACATTGATGCGCGGGCCGGTGATGAAACTGTCTTGAAACTCCGGCAGAAATGTCGGCAAGAGATGTGCGTAAACGAACAGCGCCGCGCTAGCGAATCCCACCGCGACGGCAGGCTCGGGAGCTCGACGATGGTGTCGCCGCACGAGCAGGACTGCGACTACGACGAACACCCCCTGGACAATTCCGCCGACCATGACTGCGGTTGGCGATGCTGCCATGCTCCGCCGCAGGTGATCGATGCCGTGTAGGGCGAACCCAGCGGCGAATGCGATCGCGGCGGTCGTAAGTCGCTGCGCCGACGCCTGATTCCGGTTGTTTGCCATTAGCAATCCCCTCGCCCATTCTACTACGCAGTGTAGTACTACGATCGTGTTGATGTATATAGGTGCAATCGCCCGCGGCCGATCGAGCGCAAGTCACCTTGTGCCACAGGTCTTTTGGAGGCACGGGCGATACGTGCCCGAATTCCAGGCATGCTACTGTCGGTCCGATTACGATTCGCGTCACGACCAACGCAACCGCCCTCCTGGCGGAGAAACTGAACCAAGCGTGTGCATGACAGTGCGTCCTGCGCTGTTGTTACCGTCGGCGCCCCTACAGTCATGACGTGGCACGTACGAGCCCGGCCGGAGATGAGGTCCAACTGGCCGCTGGCCATGTCGGGACCACCGTCGCGCACCTTGAGCGCCGCATCTTCGCGCGCTTCGGCGAGCGAGGGCTGACCAAGGCGGCGCGCGACCTGGGTCAGCTGGTCGTTCTGGTCCAGAGCCGGGCGGACCAGTCTCGCGACCGCCTACGGCGCACGACGCTGGCTGCCCGCGCCGTGGGCATAACGATCGTCGCGGCGACGTTGGTCGCGCTCGCCTTCAGCCTGCGCTCGGTCGTCATCGACGGGCTCGCCCGGACTGCCGACTGGGTACCTTTCGTCGAAAGCGTCATCAACGATCTGGTGTTCGCAGCCATTGCGGTGGTGTTTCTCTGGGCCTTTCCCGAGCGCTTGGAGCGGCGCACGCTACTGCGGCTGCTGCACCGGATGCGCTCGCTGGCCCACGTGATCGATATGCACCAACTGTCCAAGGATCCGGAACAGCTGAGCCCGACGTATGTGCCGACCGCGCAGAGCGTTGTGCACGGCCTGGATGCGGACCAGCTCTACCACTACCTCACCTACTGCTCGGAGATGTTGAGCCTCACCGCCAAGACGTCGGCATTATGTGGCGAGCACAGCACCGACGGCGTCGTACTCGAGACCATCTCCTACATCGAGACCCTGACCACCGAACTCTCCAACAAGATCTGGCAAAAGATCTCGCTTCTCCCGCGCACTTAGCCCCAATTAGGCCGGGTCGCCGAACTCAGTACGATCGGGCGGGTCCTGGTGGACGTGCCGCGTGCCAGGTCGATGTCGGATAACGAAGGGCATACAGATGGCGGTGCTGACTCCTCAGCAAGAAGACTTCCCGCGGTGGTACCAGGATCTCCTGAGCAAGGCAAAGCTCGCCGAGAGCGGCCCGGCGCGCGGGACCATGGTCATCAGGCCCAACGGCTACGCGATCTGGGAGCGGATGCAGGCCGAGGTCGACGGGCGCATCAAGGCTGCCGGCGCGCAGAACGCCTACTTCCCGCTGCTGATCCCCATGCACTTCTTCGAACGTGAAGCCGAGCATGTCGAGGGATTCAGCCCCGAGCTTGCCGTCGTGACACATGGCGGCGGCAAGGAACTGGCCGAGTCTCTTGCCATCCGCCCGACAAGCGAAGCGGTCATCGGTGAATACATGGCGAAGTGGGTCGACAGCTACCGTGACCTACCGCTGCTGCTCAATCAGTGGGCTAATGTCGTCCGGTGGGAACTGCGACCGCGAATCTTCTTGCGCACCACGGAGTTCCTGTGGCAGGAAGGCCACACCGCGCACGAATCGGAGGCCGACGCCCGGCAGTACGCCCGCCGTATCCTGCACGACGTCTACCGGGATTTTCTGCGCAACGTACTGGCCATGCCGGTGATCGTTGGCCGTAAGACCGCCAACGAGCGGTTCGCCGGCGCGGAGAACACCATGACCTGCGAGGGCATCATGCGAGACGGTAAGGCGCTTCAGATGGCCACCTCGCACGAATTCGGCCAGAGGTTCAGCCGCGCATTCAACATCACCTACTCCAGCGCTGAGGGCTCCACCGAGCTGTGCTGGACCACCTCGTGGGGCGCAACAACGCGCATGGTTGGAGGTCTGATCATGTGCCACGGCGATGACTTCGGCCTCGTGCTGCCACCGGCGGTGGCACCGGTGCAAGTCGTCGTCGTGGTGGTCAAGGACACCGATGGCGTGGTCACCCGCGCCGCAGCTGCCCTAGTTGAGGAGCTCGCGGCCCGCGGTGTGCGGGTGCGCCTGGACGACAACGTCGGTCAGGCCTTCGGCTGGCGGGCCACCGACTGGGACCTACAAGGTGTGCCGATCCGGGTGGAACTCGGCCCACGGGACCTCGCGGAGAGCGCTGCCCTGCTCTACCGGCGGGACACCCGCGACAAGAACAAAATAAGCATCGACAAGGTCGTCGCCGAGGTGCAGCAGCTGACAGGCCGCATCCAATCGGACATGTTCGAAGCCGCGATGGCCCGCCGGGACGCCACCATTTCGGATGTCACCACGCTCGACGAGGCGCGCGATGCAGCGCAGACGGGCGTCGCCCGATTGCCGTGGGATGTGGTGGGCACCGCTGGCGAACAGGACCTCGCCACCAGCGGTCTGACGGTGCGGTGCCTGCAACTCGGCGACGGATCGCTGCCCGAAACCGATGACGACGCGGGTGCGCTGGCCTACGTTGCCCGCGCGTATTGACTTGCAGGCGGTTCCCGGGCCTCCTATCGCTTTGTTACGCAGAGTGTTTCAGGTAGCGCTCCACCTACGGGCAATGAGTCCGCCGCACGGTGACGCCGGTGCCGGCCAGACTGGCCGAGGAGTGGGCCGGACGGATCGTCGTCCGCAAGATCGACTTCGACGAGTTCGAAGGCATCTGGGAACGGTTCAACTTCCGCGGCATCCCGGCCATGATCATGGTCAAGGACGGTCAAGGGATTCACCGGGTGATCGGGTTGCGCGGCAAGGCGAAGCTGGTGGCCGAACTCGAGCCGCACCTCGCTTGACCACGGCGGGCGAGTGTCCGCGACACGGCTGTGATCGAATGTTGACGGCCTCATACCGGGGCCACGCCAATCACGCCCTCCGCCCGACGTTGTGCGCGGGGACGCCCGGTGGTACTGCGGACGAACTAGGGAGCGGCAGTGGCTCAACCGACTGACCAGGCGCGCGCCGGCGGCGACTTCGACGACGCGATTGACCAGCTGCGCGCCGACTACGACACGACGCCGTACTCCTCGGTTTCGTTTCCACCGTCCGCGCCGGGGCAACTCGCCGCGGTCGCCCATCTGTTCGGATTGACCACCCCTGAGGTATCCACCGCCCGCGTACTCGAAATCGGCTGTGCCACTGGCGGCAACGTCATTCCGTTCGCCGCTGCGCATCCGCAGGCGCGGGTCGTGGGCCTCGATCTCTCCCAGGTGCAGGTGGACATCGGCCGGGCGCGCGTACAGGCGCTGGGCCTGGACAATCTGGAGTTTGTCGCAGGGGATATCGCGGGAATGGATCTAACTGCGATGGGCCAGTTCGATTTCATCATCGCCCACGGCGTCTACAGCTGGGTGCCCCCGACGGTGCAGGAAGCGCTGTTGGCCGCGTTCCGCACGCTTCTCGCTCCCGACGGCGTGGCCCACATGAGCTACAACGTCTATCCGGGATGGAAGTCCAAAGAGGTCCTTCGCGACGCCATGCAGCTGGCCAGCGGCGGTGCCACGACCCCAGACGAGAAGGCGCGCGAGGCGCGCCGGATGGTCGACTTCCTCGAAGAGGTGGCCCCGGTCGACGGGGTCCTGGCGCGAGTAGTAGCCGAATTCCAGTCCCAGTCAGAAGGTTTCGGGGATTCACATCTGTTGCACGATGAACTCGAGACGTTCAACTCGCCGTGCTACTTCTACGAGATGCTCGGACGTGCTCGTGCGCACGGTCTGGCTTTCCTCGCCGAAGCCCGCCCTGAGGCGATGTTCCCCGGCAATTACGGCCCCAAGGTTGAGGAGCACTTGCTCGAGAAGTGCGGGGGCGTGCAGGTGTTGGTGGAGCAGTACATCGATTTCGTCGTCAACCGGATGTTCCGCGAATCACTGCTGGTGCACGCCGAACGAGAGCCGCAGATCCGTCACAACCCGGACCGCAGCCGCTTCCGCGATCTGCATATCACCGCGTGGGTCCCTCCCGCTGAGGAGCCGACTCGCCTGGATGCGTCACGCCAGGAGTACCGGGAAGCCGACGGCGCGATGCTGTTCACCAACGATCCGGGCATCAAGGCCGCGCTCGATGCGCTCAGTGCCCGCTGGCCGTGGACGCTGTCACGACACGAGCTGGTGGATGCCGTGCACGCCCGGCTGGTCGACGGGGGTCTTACGCCCAGCGCCGGCCTCCCCGACCTCATCGACAATCTGATGGGGGTGCTGATCCTGCAGGGCCAGGCACGGTACCGGCTTCATCCGGTGTCGCCGGAACCAGTTCCCGTCCCGCTGCGGCTGGACGAGACGGTCAGGCGCATGGTGGAGCTGACCGGCGATGAAGGCCAGGCGTCAACGTTCAATGTCTGGCACGAAACGCATGTGCTATCGGCGCTGGACCGCCATCTGCTGCCACTGCTGGACGGCACCCGTGACCGCGATGCGCTCCTCGACGCTCTGCTGGCCGCGCTCCGCGATAACCCGCTGCCGATCGAACGCGACGGCAAGCAAGTGTCCGGCGAGGCCGAATTGCGCGACTCGCTTGCCGAGCACATCGACGCCTTGCCGCAGCACTTGGCGGAGATGAAACTGCTGCGAGTTCATTCGTGAAAATTGTTGCGATTTCCTCGATCGTGCGGCTGAGGAGCTTGGGCACGGCTTCGACTGCAATGGAACCCGCCGCAATCTGAAGCCGGGGAGATCCTGATCAAACCAGGGCACGGCTGGCGATCGGGGAGGTTGTGCTCGAGGTGGTGCGTTGGCGCCCCGTGTCGGTGCTCAGGCCGGCCACAATCGTCGGACTTGTCGCCATCGCCGTGCTGGTCCTGTTGTTCATGACGACGGCGGTACTGCTGCTTTTGAACATTTAAGGCGCATTCACCGCCTCCGCTCCTCCGGGCAAACGGGTAGTTCGGTACGCATTCGGAAGACCGGCCGGCCCAGTACCGTGCGGACTAACCATCGGGGAGGATGCGCATGGACTCAGCTGGGGCAGCGCTGATCATTACCGTGTTGGCAGGCATCGCGGTGATCTCGGCGGCGGTCATCGTCGCCGCTCGCCGCGAGCAGCGGCGAAACGAGGACCAAATCGCGCAGGTTCGCGGAGTGATTGGGCGGGTTTCGCCGATCGATATGTCCGTCAACGGCGATCAACAGGCACCCACACGCCGCGGCGGTTCGACGGTCGACGGGTGGACCACCGACGACGCGCCGGACCAAAGCCTCATGCGGGGTGTCGCGGAACGGACCGCAGCCAGATTCGAAATTCAGCAGACCCACTATGCAAACGCGCTGCGCCAGAGCACCACCTACTTCTACTTCTCCTTGGGTGTCGGGCTTGTCGGCTTCGCCCTGCTCGCTGTTGGCGTGGGCTTCGCCATGGCGGATCGGCTCGAGGTCGGCACCGTCACCGCCATCGGCGGTGTACTAGCTGAGGCAGCTGCGGCGCTGGTTTTCAACCAGGCGAACCGCGCCAAGTCGGACGCTCAGGCGAACCTGGCCGCCATCGCCCGCGCCGCCGAACGCGACGAGAACAACCTCATGGCATACATCTATGCCTCACGGATTCAAGACCTCGCGATGCGCGACGCCACGCATGCAGCACTCGCACGCGAGATGGCGGGCGCCGCCGAGCAGTGACGATCCTCAGCTTCGAGTCATGCCGTGAGGCCAAATGATTCGCACCTCGCGGTCGAGTTCGCGCGCGTACGCGACGGTATCGGCGGTGCCACCCTGGCCCCGGGCGGGCAGGCCGTCCCAAACCGCGATGAGCACCTCGCTGCGCTCCGCGACCCAATGGCCTGCAGCCTCATACGCGGGCTCGCCGGGAGCCGAGAACGCCAGCTGAGTTGTGTCGCACGCCGCCGCGAGAAGTCGCGTGTACAACTCGGCGGCGTCGCCGTCGAGTGTCGTCTCGTAGCCCGCCGACGGAACAACGGCGTGCAGTTGACCGCCGCGGCTTAGTACCTCGACTGCGAACAGCTGGTCGGCACCGGCGGCCAGGCTGCTGTACCCGACGACGTGGTCATACTGAGCGAGGATGTCCCTGATGCCTTGGGTGATGAAGTCGACTGCGGTCACCGGAAGGTCTTGGTGGCCTGCTACACCGATGCGGGTCATATCCTTCCGGCCTTGACCAGGCTCCAATAGTGCTTGCCGAGCGGAGTCAACCGGCATCCGGTGGAATTGATTGCGGCGTAGTACATGTGCTCCGCGCCAATCGGGTCCACAAGCCGGCACGCGCGGAACCTCTGCAACCCGGAGAAAATCGTCTCATTGGGATGACGCTCCTTATTCGCGGTCGGTTCGTAAGAGGGATCGAGGGGGTAATCGAAATCCGGTGTGGGGAACCACTCGGTGAGCTTGCGCAGGGTCTCCAGCGGAACGAGCGGCTGGCACGTTCGGATGTCGTGTAGCCGGTCGATGTTGGCCTTGAAGGTAGGTCGCTGCTCCCAGGCTCCGAACGATTCCGACAGATAGGAGTAGAGACCAGCGACGTTGACATGACCGAGCACGTCGGCTGCGCCGGCCTGCAGGGCGCCCTCCAGGTAGGTGGAAAACTGGCCTCTAGCGTCCGCTGTCTCCATCGACACTTGATCGTCTCGACTCGCAGTGAGCACCGACAGTCCGTTCCGCAGGTTCGCAAGGCCGTTGTTGAGGGCCTCGATGGTTGTCGCGCCCCCTGAGAAACAGCAGTCCAGAATGACAGTGATCTCGGTGACCGAGCTGATGTTGATCCGGGCCAGGATCTCGGAGAACATGACGCCGGGAGTAGTGGGCGTGCCGTCCGAGGTGGCCAGCGCCACACCGCCGTTGGTTTGCGCGCCATGTCCGGCGAAATACAACAGCGCGAAATTGGCTCCGCCGGCCAGCAGCTCATCCACCATCTCGAGCAGTTGGTCTCGACCCAGCCGGGTGGCAGCGTCCTGGGAGCTGGCGAGCCGGCATTCCAGGTTCGGACCGCCGTCCTCGTTCTTCGCTAGCAACGGGTGCACCGCGGCAGCGTCATTCGCGCAGCCGTAGAGCGGAGTGAAATTCTCGTAGTAGTCGATACCGACCAGCAGAGCCCTCTTCATCAGACTTCTCCTCCCCAGGATTCGGACTACGGTCTCGCCGCGGACGCGTGCGGGTCTCCGTAGAAGCAGTAGGCCGCGTAACTGTCTTCACCCTCGGCGGCGTACGCCTTGGCTCTCAATTCACGCAGGATCTCCGCGAACGGCGTTTCCGGCTTCTTCTTCACCGTGTCGTAGAACGTGACTGCCACTTGGTGTGCGACACCATCATCGACCGCCCACAGCGGTGCAATGACGGCCCCCGCGTCGCAGGCGATGAATGAGGCTGCGAATCCCCCAACCGCAGCCAGTCCTGCCCCAGGCCGGCCGACCTCGCACGCGTTGAGAAAAATCAGCGGATGCGATTTGCGGCATGCCATTCCGAGTCCCCCGGCTCGGACCTGGTTAGCCCATAGCACTTGGTCCTGCAATAGCTTGATCGCCTGCAGCGTCGCGTCGCGTCCATGGCAGACGAAGTGGAGCAGACTCGCGGTGTTGGCGGCGTAGAACGCATCGAGCTCGTCGAACGTCGCGGGGGCGCTCTGTCCGGGGAACAGCTCGAGTACCAGATCGCGTTCGGCGCTTGCCTTCGCCAATGGGGGGTTGTACGCGGGTGCAAGGACCAAGCTGTCCTGGAGGGGAACAAACTGCCCGGGACAGACGTAGTCCTGCCCGTGCCACCGGCCGAACGCGCATTGGACTCCCAGCGGCAGGAGCTGCTGATACTGGCCATCCGCCAAACGTCGGCTCGGAATCATCAATTCCCAAGGCACGGAACGCTCCTCGGAGAACAGAAGTATGGTCGACGGTGGGGTGCCTGCGTCGACCAAACGCCAGAACAGATCCTGAAATTGTTTCGGCGAATTGTTGAAGAATTCCATGCCCGCACCTTCCAGTGCGCGGCGGCGGCTCAGCGGGGTCGCCTTCTTGGCAACGAATCCGGCCATCGTCTCCGCTACGTAGGTTGCCGAGTCCTGGCTGAGATCCCACTCGTCTTCGACGGTGACACCGCCAAGAAGCCCCGTCTTGATGACAACCTGGTAGCTGTCGCCTGATCCGCGTAACGGAGCGATGCTGATAGACAGATCGGGTGGACTCACGTGCGCTTGTAACACCAACCGGTCCGGTGCCGCCGGTTCGGGCTCGGAGTTCGCAATTACATTGTCGCCGGCCATGATTGGGATGTCACGACGCACTGAGCCGCTGGCCCGCAGACGGAAGTCGAATCGGGCACGCAGCGCAGGCGGGCCAGTGTCCGCAGGAACGGGATCGCGAACAGTAACCGTGAATGACGCCCGCGTGGAAGCATCCTCGTCACGGCGCAGGACGATCACATCCGTCGCCGATCCGTCAATCGAGAAGTGCGACGTCGACGTCAGCCACACATCGACGGCGATCTCTTCGTCGGCGGGCGGGTCCCGCAGTTCGAAAGGTTCGGCGTTCTCACCAGCGCGTGACGGCGTCTTGTCGAGATAGACTGCGACGGTGAACGATTGGCCCGGCTCTACCGGCAACTCGGTGTCGACGTCGAGATGCGGGATCCGCACGATCTCGGCGGTTGCCATTTCCACCGCCGCGACGGCCTGGTCTATCGCTGCGGCCAGGTCGTCGGGCGCCTTCTCCTGCTGACCGGGTACGCCGGTGGAATCTCTGGGGATACCGCCCCGCGGACGGTCCAACGTCGGGATGCCACCCCGTGACCGGCCGAAGGTCGGAACTCCCCTGGGGCCGCCTCGACTGGACGGTTCGGCATTGCCGAGTGAGGGCATGGCGAGCTGCAGATCGGACAGTGCTTCGTTGAGCGCCGCGTCGCCACCGACATGGATCGCCCGCTGTATTCGCCGCACTATTTCCGTTACTGCGCGCCATTCATGCGGCGGCAGATCCGTCTTCCGCAGAGCGGCCAAGGCGGACTTTGCTTCGGCCAGCAGCCGGCTACTGGTCATGCCTGAATTCCAGGGCCGCTCTACTGGGCACTAAACGCCTCCTCATAGGCCAGTTCGTTGTTCTCGTCGATGTAACGGATCGTCACGTGCGGTCCGTCGAAGTCGGCGATGGCGAAGCCGAACAGCGCCCAGTGCTCGATCAGTCCGTCGATGACCCGCTGCTCGACCCATTCGATGCGTGGTTCGTCGACGCCGGAGTCGCCGATTGCGTACACCGGTACCCCGCCGTGACCGATGCAGCGGGCGTACTCGACACCGGCGTAGGGCTCGTGGACCACGCACTTGTGTTCGTGGCCCCAGAGCCATGCACGGATCCGGCCGTTGTCCAGCAGGGGCGCCAGCTTGTTGCGCAGTGAGGGTCCGGGGTGTTCGTACGCGCTGAACAACTGGTGATGGCTGAGAAGCATGAACGGGCGGTCGTCCTCGTTGGCCCAGCTCTGCAAGGTCGCTGCCTGTGGGTCCTTTAGCCCGCGCTCGGTGCGTGGGTCGTGGATGCCCTCTTCATCCCACGCCGTGTCGAGCCCGACGATCCGCCAATGTTGATTCTCGATAGAGAACCAACTCGACCGCTGCTGACAGGCGAACCGTGGATCGGCCAACAGCGTCTTGAAGTAGCCGTGGCCACCCGAGTACATATCGTGGTTGCCGTTGAGCGACCAGGAGTGCACGGTGTCGGCCTCGTCCTCGCGAACGGGCCAGTAGCGCAGGAAGCGATTCTTGTACTCGCGCGCGAAGCCCGAGTAGTAGACGTCCCCGAGGTGAATGGCGTGCACCTGGCGACCGTCGGCGATCCCGTCGTCGATCGCTACCCGCATGTGTTGGGCGACCTGTTGTGCGCGCGGCAGCCCGGATCCCCAGTCACCGACGATCACCAGGCGCGCGCGGTCGGCGAGCTCTACCGGCGCGGCAGGACGGGGGTTGAACGGATGCCGATCGCGGAACATCTGCAGTGCCTTGGCCAATCCGACCGAGGCGACCCACCCGACGTCGGTGACCTCGAAGGGGCCGAAAAGGCGCCGCTCAGAATCGAACTGGAGATCATCGCCGATATCCAGCCTTCGCCCGGTGACCGGACTGACCGTGCCGCCTGCGTCGCGACGGTCCGCTGAGTCGTCCTCGACGATCAGCTCGGAATATTTGTCCTCGATCAGTTCCTCGACGGCGGACTGCAGAAGGCTCATCACGGGGTCGCGGCTGAAGAACGACTGCTCGTCCAAGGCCGACTCGTCGTCCCACCCCGAACGCCTGTCGCCCTCGGTGTCGTCAGGATGCGCCTGCACGCCGGACTTCTTGACTTGCTTGACGTCGTCGAGCGCCGCGGCATATTGACCTTGCGGATCTCCGGAATCGGCGAGATCGGAGAGTGACTCCTCGACTGCATCGAGCCATGTCAGAAGGAAGCTGCGGGAAAGGACTTGGGCGATCATGGAAGCCCTTCTGTGTTGGGATCCGCTTCGTCTAAATGAGGGTAGGCATCTTTGCTCCGGTAAGGAGTCAGTAATGGACTACCTGTTTTGTTGCACACACGGCAGCCCGCGTCGAAGCGCCTCGGTGGTGCACGGTCATGTCATCAGTCCGTTGGGATTGGTAAACCCGGGCATTGCTCGATGTAGGCGATGTCGGTGGAAACCCAATCACGCCACTGCTGACGGCTCATGTTGGCAGCGAGCTTGGCGCACAGTGCGGATACGGCATCGCGGTACACGGGCCACAACCGGAGGGTCTTGTCCCAACCTCCCGAGACGATGCGGGTGCCGTCGGGGCTGTACGCCACGCTGACCGCCCCCGCCACATGGCTGGTCAGCGGGTCGCCGAGCTGGTGCCCTGTAGCGGCGTCCCACAGACGCACGGTCTTGTCGAAACTGCCGGAAGCGATGCAGGTGCCGTCGGGGCTGAACGCCACGCTTTCCATGGGAGCGGTGCGGCCGGTGAGTGGGTCACCCACCTGTTGTCCGGTGGCTGCGTCCCACACCCGCACGGTCTTGTCGTCGTTGCCGGAGACAAAGCGGGTGCCGTCGGGGCTTTCCCAGTGCCCGCCCGGTACGTTCCGGTAGATGGACCTTAACGGCAGGACGGCACTTCTCACTGGCGCGACCGGAGGCCTCGGGCGGGCGATCGCCACGGCGCTCGCGGCGCGCGGCGCGAAGCTCATCTTGAGCTCCCGCAAGACAGAGGAGTTGGTCAAGCTCGCCAGATCGCTCCCTGGCCGCGGGCATACGACGCTCGTGTCCGACCTGGCGGAGGAAGGAGCGGCGCTTGCGTTGCTCGAGCAGGCCGGCGAGATCGACGTCCTCGTCGCCAATGCGGCTTTACCCGCGTCGGGCCGACTGGAGGGTTTCAGCCAGGACGAGATCGGCCGCGCGCTTCGTGTCAACCTCGAGTCGCCAGTGCGAATGACTCGCGAGTTGCTGCCCCACTGGCAGGACCGTGGCAGCGGGCATTTCGTCTTCATCTCGTCGATATCGGGCTTCGCCTCAACCCCCCGGGCGTCCCTGTACGCCGCCACGAAGTTCGGCTTGCGCGGCTTCGCGCTCAATCTGCGAGAGGACCTGCGCGGCAGCGGTCTTGGAGTTTCGGTGATCACACCGGGCATGATCCGCGAGGCCGGGATGTTCGCCGAAAGCGGCGCCGCTCCGCCACCCGGCCTCGGAACGGGAACACCTCAGCAGGTCGGAAACGCCGTGGTGCGGGCGATCGAGCACGACAAGTCGGAGATCTCCGTGGCTCCGCTGCGCCAGCGAGCGCTCGCTCGGTTCGCGATGCTGGCGCCCGAGATTTCCGGTCGCCTTGCAGGCTCAGTCGCTATCAAGGCGGCCGACGAGGTCGCGTCGGGGCAGACCGACAAGCGCTAGCGCGACGGGGATACGTTGGCCCTCGGTGTTACCCGATGTCTACCTTGTCAAGACCCTCGGGCTCGTCACCTTCGGTGTCCGCTTGGCGGGAGTCTGCGCTGCACGCTTTACGCGCCGTGGGCGTCTTGTGCGGCTCACCGTTGGTCAGCGCGCCATTGCCCGCCACTTGCACAAGACGACTTTGACCCTCCTTTTGGCAGTCGCGTCGTCGCCGTCTTCGGTGCCGGCACGTTGCAGCACAGCCAACGCGTCGGGGAATCCGCGCAGCGCCTCGCTCCGGGAATATGCCCGGCACTCGCACATCAACGACCGGTGAACGCTGCGCGCCAAGACCATTGAGCCAGACGACCGCTGCCTTGATCGCATCGATGATGTTCAGCGGATTGCCATGATCCTCAAGATCTGATCGAGCAGGCCGCCTCCAGAAGGTTGACCAGGTTGCGTCAGGCGATGATTCGCGTCAGGTATGGCGTCATGCCCGAAGTCCGTACCGGCGACACCGTCACCGCGGGGTCGGTGGCCTCCACCATCTGCCCGTTACCGATGAACAGCGCGACACTTTGGCTGCCTTCGGGGCCGTAGAAGATCAAGTCGCCGGGCAATGCCTGCGACGGCAGCACCTTCTGCCCGACCTTGTACTGCTCGCCCGAGGACCGCGGCATCTTGATCCCGACGCCGGCGAACGCGTAGAGCACCAGACCGGACGAATCGAATCCGACCCTGCTGACCCGGGGTTCCGCGACGGGGCCGGCAACAGGGCTGAGGTTGAGACCGGTGGCGCCGACGGCACCGGGCAGTGGATCGGCGCGGACACTGGCGTCTGCAGCACCGACCGGGGTGTCCACCGAAGCGGTGCCCAGGCTGGGGCCTGCGACGTTGCCGCCTCCATACGCGTATGGCACACCACGCTGTGAAAGCGCCCGCTGGATCACAAGATTGATCGCCTGCTGGTGGGTCGAGTCAGCGGTCGCGAGACCAGGCGTCACCACCAACAACGCCAAACCGATCATCACGGCGCAGATGCGTTTCATGTCGAACTTCCTCTTTCTCGGGCGTCACCGGCGCCACAACTAGTCGCGTGCCTTCACCGCGTGATCCATTTAGCTAACTGCAGTCACTATATTCACTTCTGCAACATCCGGGGATAGATAAGCCCAGTTCCCCCTGCTCGGCTGCGAATCTTTGTCGTACCGTGACCACGTTGCTGGCTGTTCGTAATCCAGCGTCGAATTCGCACGGCTAGTTGTGGTTTCGCTCACATGACGACTCCCCTAGCGTGATGTCCATGACCTCGTTTCGCGAGCAAGACCTCAGCGGAGCACGTTTCGAGCGCGTGAGTCTTCGGGACGCCCAGATGAGGGCGGTTGACCTTACCGGCGTGCAGATGCGCGGCGTCGAACTCGTCGATGTCGAGATCAGCGGCGAACTGCAGAACGTCATCGTGAACGGGGTCGACATCGCGCCGCTCGTCGAGGGTGAACTGAACCGCCGCATGCCGGAGCGGGCGAAGATGCGTCCCGACGACAGTGATGGCTTCCGTGAAGCGTGGGCGATCCTGGAGCGGCTTTGGAAGGACACCGTGGCGCGCGCGATGACGTTTCCCGCGGGTGTGCTTCACCTCAATGTCGACGACGAATGGTCGTTCATCCAGACTCTGCGTCACCTGAACTTCGCCAGTGCGGCATGGGTGGGTCGGATGGTGCTCGGCAACTCCTCGCCCTGGCATCCGTTGGATCTGCCGTGGGACGAGGCACCCGGATGGGACGGCATCCCGTGGGACCGCGATGCGCGACCCTCACTCGAGGAGGTGCTGACCGTGCGGCGCGAACGCCAGAGAATGGTTCGCCATCTTCTGGAATCGCTGACCGACGACCAACTCGCCATCAAAGTGACTCGCTCCGAGCCGGGTTGGCCGGCGATGGAGAACTTCCCCCTCAAGGAGTGCCTCCGCATCGTGTTCAACGAGGAGTGGCAGCACCGGCTCTATGCCGAACGCGATCTGGACAGACTGCAGAAGCCTGGCTGACGCCGGCTAACTTGGTCCCGGCAGCCGGAGAACCAGTCGCGCCCCGCCCAACGGACCGGCTTCCAGGGCGGCGGTACCGCCGTGAAGTTCGGCTTGCTGCGCTACCAACGCCAGCCCGAGGCCGGAGCCCGACCGCGCCGCCGTTGAGCCGCGCGAGAATCGCTCGAACACAGCGGCTCGTTCGTCTTCGGGCACGCCGTCGCCGTTGTCGTCAACGGTGATCTCGACGCCATCGCTCGAACTCTGTGCGCTGAGCCTGATTTCGGTTGCGCCGCCATGTTTGACCGCGTTGGTGATCGCGTTGTCGATCACCAACCGCAGCCCCGCGGGCAGCCCCACCATGAGCACCGTCGTCGAAGAGGCAAGCGACACATGCAGATTGGGGTAATTCCGCATCGCGTCGTGCGCCGCGCGATCGAGCAGCTCGGTGATGTCAACCGGGACGAAGTCGTCGACGGTGGTCAATTCGCCCTGCGCGAGGCGTTCGAGCGCGGTGAGCGTCGCTTCGATACGGGTCTGCGTCCGGATGATGTCACCGACCACTTCCTTTCGTTGCTCGTCGCGCAGGTCGAGGGTGGAGAGCACCTCGAGGTTGGTGCGCATCGCCGTCAACGGCGTGCGCAGTTCATGGGAGGCGACCGCGGCGAAGTCGCGGGCCGATTCGAGTGCGGCCCTGGTGCGCTGCTGTTCGTCACCGATCCGGGCAAGCATTCCCTCGACGGCCTCGGCGATCTCGACGGCCTCCTGGACGCCGCGCACTTGCACCTCCTCGGGTTTGGACTGGGCGTTGATGGCCCGAGCCTGCTGAGCCAGCAGTCGAAACGGGTTGATCATGATCAGCCACATCACCCAGCCCACCAGGACGGTTCCTACGATCACACCGCCGCAGATCAATAAGACGCGCTGGTGAAGGTCATCGATGCGGTGCTGCGTCTCGGCAAGCGGCGCGCCAACCGCGATGGACGCCACTCCTGCGGAGAAGGTCCTGACGCGGTACTCGACGCCGTTGATCGTGGTGTTGGCGTAGCCATTTTCGAACTGCGGCAAGACGATTTCGCTTGGAACGGAGACGGTGGCAGGCCCGACGCGGGCGGTGCGAACCAGACCTCCGTTGGGGACCGGCTGATCGATGGTGGCGTTTTGGGCAGTCCGCAAGAGAATGCTGATGTCACCCAAACTGCTCACTGAGTCGAGCCGCCGGTCCAGCTGGCTGTACTGGTCGTTGGTGACCCCAATCCACACCCACGCGCCAAGAGTGATGACCAGAGCAACTACGGAAAGCGCCGCGACGATGACAATGATGCGCAGCGACAGCACGCGCGTCAGCAGCAGGTTTAGGCGTTGGCCGCGGTGCACTAGGACGCTCGCAGCACGGGACCGTACATGCCTGTCATCTTGCCCGACGGGGTGCGAAGACGCGGGCAGCGACTGACCGAGAACGTGTTAGCGCTTGCTGATTACGCCATCGCCGCCGAAAGTCGCGCCGTATCGTCAGGGCATGTAGCGGCCCAGCCGTGGGCCGTCGTCGGGAACCGGGCTCGAAGAGGAGCATTGACCCATGGCCATCATCGAAGCGGATGCAGCGCCCCAGACACCGTTCGAGCGCGACGTCGCCGCCACCCAGCGATACTTCGACAGCCCGCGGTTCGACGGGATAATCCGCCTCTATTCGGCCCGCCAAGTTGTCGAGCAGCGCGGCACGATCCCCTCCGACTACATCGTGGCGCGCGAGGCGGCGGAGGCCTTCTACCCGCGCCTGCGCGAGCTGTACGCCCAGCGCAAGAGCATCACGACTTTCGGCCCTTACTCCCCGGGGCAGGCAGTGGCGATGAAGCGGATGGGTATAGAGGGCATCTACCTGGGTGGTTGGGCCACGTCCGCGAAGGGGTCGACGACGGAGGACCCGGGGCCGGATCTGGCCAGCTATCCGTTGAGCCAGGTGCCGGAGGAAGCCGCGGGCTTGGTGCGCGCACTCCTCACCGCCGACCGCAATCAGCAGTACGTGCGCCTGCAGATGACCGACAAGCAACGCGCTGCGACACCCGCTACCGACTTCCGCCCATTCATCATCGCCGATGCCGACACCGGTCACGGCGGCGATCCGCACGTGCGCAACCTGATCCGCCGTTTCGTGGAGGCAGGCGTGCCGGGATACCACATCGAGGACCAGCGCCCCGGCACGAAGAAGTGCGGACACCAGGGCGGCAAGGTTCTGGTGCCGTCGGACGAACAGATGAAGCGCCTCAACACCGCCCGCTTCCAGCTCGACGTGATGGGCGTGCCCGGCATCATCGTCGCTCGCACCGATGCCGAGGCCGCGAACCTGATCGACAGCCGCGCCGACGAGCGTGACCAGCCATTCCTGCTTGGCGTCACCAACCTGAAGATTCCGTCGTATAAGGCCTGCTACCTGGCGATGATGCGGCGCTTCTACGAACTGGGCGTCGCGGAGGTGAACGGTCATCTGCTCTACGCGCTTCCCGACGGCGAATACGCGATCGCGGGCGCCTGGCTGGAGCGCCACGGCATCGCGGCCGCGGTCGCCGAGGCGGCTTCCGCCTACCAGGACCGCGCGGAGCATTCGATCGATGCGCTCTTCGACAAGGTCGAGTCGCAGTTCGTCGATGCCTGGCAGGTGGATGCCGGGCTGATGACGTACGGCGAGGCGGTGGCGGAGCTGCTCGATTTCCGTGAGAGCGAGGGCGAACAGCTCGACATGAACGTCGCCGAGTGGCGGCAGTTCGCGGAGCGGGCCCCGCTGTACACGGCCCGCGAGAAGGCGAGGGACGTCGGAGCCGCCGTCGGATGGGACTGCGAACTCGCCAAGACGCCCGAGGGCTACTACCAGGTGCGCGGCGGCATCCCCTATGCGATCGCCAAGTCGCTGGCCGCCGCGCCGTTCGCCGACATTCTCTGGATGGAGACGAAGACCGCCGATCTCGCGGACGCCCGGGAGTTCGCCGACGCGATCCATGCCGAATTCCCTGACCAGATGTTGGCGTACAACCTATCGCCGTCGTTCAACTGGGACACCACCGGCATGACGGACGACGAGATGCGGTCCTTCCCAGAAGAACTCGGCAAGATGGGCTTCGTCTTCAACTTCATCACCTACGGCGGACACCAGGTCGACGGTGTTGCCTCCGAAGAGTTCGCCACCGCGCTCAGACAGGACGGCATGCTTGCACTGGCACGCCTGCAGCGCAAGATGCGCCTGGTCGAGTCGCCCTATCGAACGCCGCAGACCCTGGTGGGCGGACCGCGCAGCGACGCCGCACTGGCCGCCTCCTCGGGCCGCACGGCAACCACCAAGGCGATGGGCAAGGGCTCCACCCAGCACCAGCATCTCGTGCAGACGGAGGTGCCGAAGAAGCTGCTGGAAGAGTGGTTGGCAATTTGGGGCGAGCACTACCAACTCGGCGAGAAGCTCCGCGTGCAGCTGCGACCGCTGCGCGCCGGCGGCGAACTGCTGGAGCTGGGTATCTATGGCGAACGCGGCGACGGCGAGCAGGAGAAGCTGGCCAACGTGATCGTCGATCCCATCAAGGACCGGTACGGCCGCAGCATCCTGACCGTGCGCGACCAGAACACCTTCGCCGAAAAGCTGCGCCAGAAGCGCCTGATGACCCTGGTCCACCTCTGGCTCGTGCATCGCTTCAAGGCCGAGGCGGTGTACTACGTCACTCCGACCGAGGACAACATCTATCAGACGGAGAAGATGAAGTCTCACGGCATCTTCCGCGATGTGCATCAGGACGTCGGCGAGGTGATCGTCGCCGAGGTGAACCAGCCGCGCATCGACGAGCTCCTCGCGTCCGATGGCGCGGCGCTCGGCAGGTTGATCCGCAAGGAGGATTAGGGGCTGGGTCGGACTCGGTGCCAGAGACGGCGTGCGGCATCAACCGGCGCCAGGGCGGCCTGCCATGCCTTCCCCTGCCATGGGGCCCCGACGCCGACAAAGGTAACGACCGCGCCGTCGGCATCGCCGCTCTTGCCCGCTATCAAATCGATGGCCGCGTGCGCAACGATGATCCGACCGTCTTTGCACAGGGCGGGAACTTTGAAGAGTTCCTTGTTCAAGCGGCCGGTCTTCATCGCCTGATCGAAACCCCACCAGTGCAATGGCCGAAGAGCCGGCGGGATCACGACATTGAGGCTTCGTCCGATTGCATCGTCCGCTGAATAGCCAACGACTTCGGTGACTGCGTCACCCCAATGGTGGATGATGCCCTTGCGATCGACGGTCACGCTTGCGCGCTGGTCATTGCGGGTCGCCTCGGACGCGTCCATGTCGTTAGTACGGCCCGCGCCTGCCGCCGGTTCACCGATGCGGTTGGTTCGGTCCGTTACCGTTCGGGGATGGCAGTGTGGGATCGCGTCGCCGCGGCAGTCACACACCGGCGGTCCTGGGTGATCGCGCTGCTGATCTCGCTCGGTGCCGGCGTCTTCATGGCGCTCGCGGGGCCGAACACCGGTGCCGACAAGGCTCCGCAGCAGCTGCCGCCGTCTGCCGAATCTGCTAGGGCGGCAGCGTTATTGAAGACTTTTCCCGGCAAAGACCGACAGCCGGCGATTCTGGTGGCATCCCGCCGCGACGACACCCCACTGACGCCGGCCGACGTGGCCGCCGCCGAATCCGCCCGGCAGCGGGTGCTGTCGCGCGTCGTTGCCGCCGGCCCACCACTGATCGCTTCACAGGACGGTCGCGCAGCCGTGGCGCCCATTCCCCTTGCGGCGGATCTTTCTGGATTTGCGCTTGGGGACACGATCGCCGGGCTGCGCGACTCGGCAACCGCCGGCGCGCCGGCCGATCTTGTCCTGCAAGTGACCGGTGGTCCCGCTTTCCTCGCCGACATCACCGACGCGATGAGTAACGCCAACATAACCTTGCTTGTAGTGACTGCGACGGTAGTCGCGGTGCTGCTTGTCGTCACGTACCGCTCGCCCGTCCTGTGGCTGGTTCCGTTGGCGGTGTTCGGTTTGGCCGATGGCCTGTCCACCTCGGTGGGCACCGTGGTGTCACGCATCACGGACTTGCCCTTCGACGGCGCCACCTCGGGAATTACCAGCGTGCTGGTCTTCGGTGCCGGCACGAATTACGCGCTCTTACTGATCTCGCGTTACCGCGAGGAACTGACCCGAACCGACGATCACCGGCTGGCCCTCCTGGCCGCCGTCCGCCGTGCTGGACCTGCCATCGTGGCGAGCAACGCCACCGTCGTGCTGGCGCTGCTCGTTCTCGTTTCCGCCGTTGCCCCTGCGACCCGCAGCCTTGGCGTGCATGCCGCCTGCGGCCTTCTGGACGCGGTGTTGTTCGTGTTGCTGGTGCTGCCGCCGTTGCTCGGCTTGTTCGGCACCCGGCTGTTTTGGCCGTTCATTCCCCGTGGTGGCGAGCACACAGCCGTCACCACCGGCGTGTGGCACCGCATCGCCGAATGCGTCACCGCTCATGCCGGCCGCGTTGCCGTGTCGACCGTGGCGCTACTCGCGCTGCTGGGCATCGGCCTCGTCGGCACACCGGTCGGGTTATCACAGATCGACCAGTTCCGCGTAAGGGCCGAATCGGTGACCGGCTACGAAGTGCTCGCCGCGCATTTCCCCAGCGGTCTTACCGATCCGACTCAGGTGATTGGCGGAACCGGCCACGCTGCCGGGATTGAGTCAGCGATCACGACGACGCCTGGCGTGGTCTCGGCCGAAAATGCCGGCTCCTCGGCGTCGGGGCTGACGCAATGGAATGTGATCCTCGATGCCCCGCCTGCATCCGAAGATGCATTCAAAACGGTTGCCGCGTTGCGCGAATCGGTGAAGGCGGCGGATGCGAGAGCC
>Ga0207693_10001382_pt1 | contig 21519 bp, 20 predicted proteins | sample LARL81metaG_FD_184347 | JGI IMG/M metagenome (GOLD analysis project Ga0207693, IMG submission 184347) | Corn, switchgrass and miscanthus rhizosphere microbial communities from Kellogg Biological Station, Michigan, USA - LAR L8-1 metaG... | ecosystem: Host-associated > Plants > Roots >... | reverse complement strand
CCAAGTGCCGCAACGATTCCCCGGGCAGCCGCCAGCTCGATGAACATCATCACCAACACGAGCAGCACCGTGACAATTGATCGGTAGACGAACAGCAGCATCACAAAGATCACGCAGATGGTGATGCCCGTGATCAGCTTGATGCTCTTATCGCCGGCATGGTGCTGGTCGCTAGTGAGTGGGGCAGGGCCGGTGACATAGGTCTTGATTCCCGGTGGCGGCGGAGTATTGGCCACGATGTCGCGCACCGCTTCTACGGACTCGTTGGCCAGAGTTTCGCCCTGGTTGCCTGCCAGGTAGGCCTGAACATAGGCGGCCTTGCCGTCAGCGCTCTGCGCGCCCGAGGCTGTCAGGGGGTCGCCCCAGAAGTCCTGGATGTGTTCGACGTGCTTCTTGTCGGCTTCGAGTCTGTCGACGAGGCCGTCGTAATACTTGTGCGCTGCGTCGCCGAGAGGTTGGTCGCCTTCCAGGACGATCATCGCCGAGCTGTTGGAGTCGAATTCCTGGAAAGTCCTACCGATGCGCTCCATCGCCTGCAGCGACGGTGCGTCGTCGGGAGCCAACGACACCGCGTGCGCCTCACCCACCTTTTCCAGCTGAGGGGCGACGACGTTCACGATGACGACGATCGCCAGCCAGCCCAGCAGGATCGGCACCGAGAACAGCCGAATGAACCGAGGGATCATTGGGTGTGCGCCGACATGTGTGTTGCTCATGCGGACTTCACCAAGCAGAAGGTCTGGGCGTTCACGCCGTTGGTGGTCCTCTCGTCCTTGAGTACGCCGTCGACGGTGATCCTGCAGGTGATGCTGCTACCGTCGCTCTGCGCAACGATGTTCGGGCTCGCGGCGGGAGCCGTCGTCGTCAGGGTCAGCGACCATGGCAGCGTGGCATTCTCGGCCTTCTGTGGCTGGGCGTCGAGGTCCAGGTAATTAATCGTCGCCACCCCTCCGGTGCCGAAAATCTCGTACGTCACGACTTTGGGATTGAACGGCTCGGGGTCGTTGACCAGGCCGGCACCCGGCTTGGTGAGCACGGTCTGGCCGAAGAATCCGCGGAACCGGTCCACGCAGAAAGCCGCGATCGCAACCACCAGCACGATGACCAGCGGTACCCAGATGCGTTTGGCAAGACGCAACATCAAACGATTCGCTCCCGACTTTCGGTGCCCATGTATGCCCTCTTCCAATGGCTGCCGCAGGCAGGTTCAGACGTAACTTAGCCGACATAACTTCTCAGCCGAAACCCATTAGCTCAAGCAAGTGTGGTGCTGGTCACCTCCGATTCGCTGGCGCGACCTGGTTCACTGAGCTGCCGCGTTGCCGCCCGCTGCTGGTCCCAGGCGGGCATCTCGAAGCGGTCAAGGCACTGTTCGATGAACGCCCTAGCTTGGTCGTGCCCGCGAGTGATGCCGAGTCCCTGCTCGTGCAGCACCATCCGCGCCAGGCTGCCCATGATCATCGACATGACCACCGGGGGAAACGACTCGAGATCGACGCCGCGGGCCTTCAGCGCCAGGGTCATCGCGCCCTCTTCGATGTCGCGGAAACGCATTGCGTACGAGATGATCTCGCTGCGGATGGCCTTGCGGTGGTTGGCCATCGCCAGGAATTCTGTGAACAACTGCGCGTCTTGTGCGCCGCTGAGCTGCCACAACGCATGCAGCGGTTCCGACTCGGCCATCGCCTGGCGCTGGCGTTGCAGGTTCGTCTCGGCCTTGTCGCGCAGCACTGCCACGAACAGGTCGTCCATGCTCGGGAAGTAATAGTGGACGAGTGCGGCCTTGACGCCCGCCTTGGCGGCCACCCGCCGCGACGTCGCCGCCGCATACCCCTCGTCGACCATGATTTGGGCGGTCGCCTCGATCAGTGCCTCCCGCGTCGCCTCCCGGCCAACCGGGGGCCGCTCGTCAGTGGGGCTGTGCGACATGAAGGCAGCCTAACGGTTGGGCGATCGCCCAACAACCGGTAGAAGCGGTCTCTATCTACGGTCGGCTCCCGGCTCAGCTCTCAGGCGCTTCCGGCGGCAGCAGCGCGTCGAGCTGCCCCAATGTCTCGTTGAGCGTCTCGCTGCGATCCACCCCGCTCGCGAGCTTGCGTCCGACGGCGCAGCCGATCACGAACGCGGAGACCGGGGCCATCTTGCGCTCGACCCGATGCGCGACATCGCCGGCCGCGTCTAGCAGCTTGGTCGTCTCCGTGGATGTCAATGGTGCCTCGCCGAGGCCGCGCGCAAGCTCGTCAATCCAGCTGTCCATCGTTGCCTCCCCATACGCACCGTCATGTCCAGTATTCGCGCGTCAAACGCAGCAAGCGAACTTGCTATTTTTGCTAAGATAGGAAGATCACTCGCCGATCGTGATTCGCACCGCCGAGGCAGAGGGTGAGCTCATTGACCGAAGTGAACTGGACACCGCTTCCCGTTCCGTGGGCCGTCCAGGCAGTGGACCGGATCCCCAAACAGCGCTACTACGACGAGGAGTTCTACGCACTGGAGGCCGAGTTGTTCTGGCCCAGGGTGTGGCAGATGGCGTGCCGCCTCGAGGAGATTCCCGTACGCGGGGACTTCGTCGAGTACGAGATCCTCGACCAGTCAATCATCGTCGTCCGGCTAGACGACGACCACGTCCGCGCCTTCTATAACTCCTGTCGCCATCGCGGGATGAAGATAGTGGAGGGCAGTGGGTCCCGTCGCAGCTTCGTCTGCCCGTTCCACGGGTGGTGCTGGGGTCTCGACGGTGCCAACACCTTCGTGCTACGGCCCGAGGTATTCGACGAAAGCAACCTCGGCGCCGATGATCTCAGCCTCGTCCCGGTTCGGTGTGAGCTGTGGGGCGGCTGCGCCTGGATCAACCTCGACGACGGTGCATCGCCGCTGCGCGAATGCATCGAACCGTTCGCGTCCAAACACGACGAATGGAAGGTGGGTGCGCTGCGCACCGAGTGGTGGAAGTCGTGCCTGCTCCCGGTCAACTGGAAGCTGGCGACCGAAGCCTTCATGGAGGGATACCACGTCCCGCAGACCCACCCGCAACTGCTTCCGCCGTCGCACATCAGGAAAGCATCGCCCGTGCACCCCATCATCGAGACGAGCCTGCATTTCATGCGGACCCTTGGCTCCGGGATGGGAGGGATGACCCACGAGAACGACGTCCGGATCGCCGAGGGGCTGCAGAACATATCGCTTCCCGACGATCCGGTCGAGGCAATGGCAGGCTGGCGCGGTGCGGTCAACGACGCCGTCACGAACTGGCACCGGGCCCGCGGCTGTGACTTTCCGGACCTGAACGATCTGGATCGGCGCGGCGTCATCGACCCGATCGGGTTCTGCTTCCCGCATTACTTCATCCTGCCCACGTACAGCAGCGCGTCGTCCTACCGAATCCGTCCGCTTGGACCCGAGGAGACACTCTTCGAGATCTGGTCGCTCACCCGATATCCGGGCGACCGCTCACCCGGGAAACCCACTCCGCCCGAGCCCCTGGCTCCCGATGACCCGAGCTGGCCGACGATCCCGGCCCAGGACTTCTCCAACCTGCCGCGTCAGCAGAAAGGCCTGCACGCCAAGGGATTCGACTTCATGCGGCTGTCGACGCAGATCGAAGGGCTGATCTCGAATTTCGAGCGCGTCGTGGACGCCTTCCTGGCCGGGCTGCCGTACGAGCAGCTGGTCGGGTCAATCCAGAAAACGAATACCACCATCGACGTTCCCGTCGCCGATCTCGGCCTGTCCGAACGCGTCAGCTCCGAGGTCCGATGACCGAGTGGGACAAGTCCGTTGACCTGCTCATCGTGGGCAGCGGCGGGGGTGGAATGGTGGCAGCGCTGGTGACGCTTGATGTCGGACTCGAACCGCTGGTGATCGAGAAGCAGGCCCTGGTGGGCGGGTCGACCGGGCTCTCGGGTGGCATGGTCTGGCTGCCCAACAATCCGTTGATGCGCAGGGACGGCATCGCGGACTCGCATGAGGACGGCCTTGCTTACCTTGCCGACGTTGTCGGCGACATCGGTGCGCCCTCGTCACCCGCGCGCCGCGAAACGTTCCTCACTGCAGGCTCCGAGATGATGACCTTCTTGCTGCGCAAGGGTGTTCGCCTCGTGCGGTGTCCCGGCTGGAGCGACTACTACCCGAATCACAAGGGCGGCAACGCCGCAGGGCGTGGTGTCGAGGGGATCCCGTTCGACGCCGCCCAGCTCGGAAACTGGAGCGATAAGGTCCAGCCATCGATGGCAAGGAATTCCGGGTTCGTCGTATTGACCAACGAGCTGCGTTCGGTGCAATACTTCAACCGTGCGCCGCGCGCGTTCGCCGTCGCCATGCGCGTGTTCGCGCGCACCATGGCCGCGCGAATCCGTCGCCGCGACATGCTCACCAACGGTGCGTCGCTGATCGCCCAGATGCTGAAGGCCCTCATCGGGCTCGGCGACGGCGAGCCGCCGCTGTGGACGAACACCGCGATGGAGGACCTCTTCGTGGAAGCCGGCCGGGTCGTCGGCGCTCGCGTCAGGCGCGACGGTTCAAGGCTTTCCATCGAAGCACGTAGGGGAGTACTGCTCGCGGCCGGTGGCTTCGGCCACAACGCCGACATGCGGCGCCGGTACAGCGGCGATCAGCCGAACGAGGGCAAGTGGTCGATCGCGAACGCGGGCGATACCGGTGAGGCGTTGCAGTCGGCAATGCGCCTCGGCGCGAGAACCGACTTGCTCGACGAGGCCTGGTGGTTGCCAACGGTTTTCATCGCCGACGGCGGTCCCGCAGCCAAGTCACTCGGCTCAGGACGGCAGCGGCCGGGGGCCATCTACGTCGACTCCACCGGTAGGCGATTCTGCAACGAGTCCAACTCCTACGTCGAGGTCGGCAAGGCGATGTACGCCAACAAGGCGGTGCCGTGCTGGATGATCTTCGACGAGGGCTACGTCGGCAGGTACGTCTCTGGTGCCAACCCGCTGAAGAAGCGTCGGCTGCCCGAAGAGCTGATCGAGCGTGGCGCCGTCGTTCGCGGCGCCACCATCGGCGACCTCGCGCGCCAAATCGACGTTCCCGCTGATGAACTGGAGCACACGATCCAGCGGTTCAACAAGTTCGCGGCCAAGGGCCTCGACCCCGACTTCGGCCGGGGCCAGTCGGCCTACAACGACTGCCTCGGCGATCCCGGGCATCGGCCCAACGCCGCGGTCGGCCCGCTCGAGCGCGCGCCCTACTACGCGACCAGGGTCCTGCCGGCCGATGTCGGGACATGCGGAGGCGTGATCACCAACGAGCACGCGCAGGTCCTCGACGAGCAGGACCTGGTGATCGAGGGTCTCTATGCGACGGGCAACACGACCGCGACCGTGATGGGCCGAACGTATCCCGGTGCCGGCGCGAGCATCGCGAGCACGATGGTGTTCGGCTACGTCGCCGCGCGCCACGCCGCAGGGCGTTAGGCCGGCGAGCTTTCGTCGCGATCGACGAAATCCCTTGGCTTCAAACCTGACTGCATGAGTTCTGCTCGCCGGGCCTGCACATCGGACGCCGCGCCAACCATGTTGGTCAGGATGTGACTCACCTGGAGATGTACGCGCATCCCCATCAGCTCCCACGCCCGCTTCACGTTGTTCTTCACCGCCATCAGCGTGGTCAGCGGGATCTGTCCGATTTTGCGGGCCATCTCCTCGACGGTCTCCTCAAGGTCCTCGCTCGGCACAACCTTATTGAGAAGGCCCCAGTTCAACGCTTCCTGCGCGGAAAGCGTTGGCGCCAAGAGCAACCAGTCCATGGTCCGATGCCAGTTCATCATCAGCCACGGCTCGATCATCGTATGCCCGCCAGGCTCGCCCAGGCTGTGCGCCAGCGGCATCTGGAAATACGCGTCGTCCGACGCGACACAGAAGTCGGTCAGCAGGCCGAGGTAGATGCCGCCCCCCATGCAGTAGCCATGGATCTGGGAGATGGTGGGCTTCGGGAATTCCCACAGATACAGCGTCGGCCACAGAAACAGGTCGGCGGTGCCTTTGTAAAGGTCCTCGAAGGTGTTCCCGAAGTCCGGATACGGGTTTTCGTCGGGACCCCAGCGCGCTACGTGCCCGCCGCAGAAGCCCTTCCCGTTGCCCTTGAGGATGACCACCTTGATGTCCTTGTCGCGGTCGGCCTCGTGCAGGCAAGCGTCGACTTCCTGTACCAATTGCGCGTCCTTGGTGTTGGCCCTGTCGGGCCGGTTGAGGATGATCCGCGCGATCGGCGGTTCCCGCTCATAGATGACCGATTCGAGGTCACGCCGCTCCGTCATTGGCCTCTCCTTTAGAGAATCGCGCCGCTGTCCTTGGCCGCCGAGATGTCGTCCCAATCGAGGTCGAGCTCCAACAGGATCTCCTCGGTGTGCTGTCCATGTTCGGGAGCGCGGGCGGGTGGCGGGGCGGTTTCGTTGAATTGCACTGGTGCGGCGACAATCTGGTACTCGATGCCGTTATCGTCGACGTTGGTGATCGTCAGGCCGTTCGGCTCGACCTGAGGATCATTCAGAGTTTCCTTCGGCGTCGCCAGCGCGGCCCACACCCCGGGTTCGTCCTGAAGGGCCTTGCGCCAGTGCTCGAGGTCTTGTCCTGCTATCGCCTGACCGACGAGCGTGCACGCTTCGGCGGCGTTGGCGATGAGATTGCTCGACGGCACGAAGCGTTCGTCGGTCGCGAGTTCCGGCAGGCCGATGCGCTCGCAGAAGCCGGCCCAGAAGCGGTCGGGCTGCAGGAAGACAAACTGGATCCACCTGTTGTCCCGCGTCTTGTACCGATTGACCAATGGATTGATCGCCAAACCCGGCGGCGCGCCCGGAATGCCGTCGATGTCGAACAGGTCGGCGACCGAGATCGACGGTGCGATGCACCACATCGCCTGGGCCAACAGTGACGAATCGACGACTGAGGGCTCACCGGTGCGTTCCCGGTGGAAGAGTGCGGCGCACACGCCGCCGGCCAGTGTGATCCCGCCCTGCAGGTCGCCGAACCCCGGACCCTGGACGGCGGGTGTCTCGGTACCGAACGGCGTCATGGTGTAGGAAACCCCGCCGCGGGAAAGGTATGTGGCCGCGTCGAATCCGCCTTTGTCGGCATCGGGCCCACGGACGCCGGTGCCTGTGCCGCGCGCGATGATGATGTTCGGATTGAACGAGCGGATGTCCTCGACCGTGAGCCGCGCTCGCTCCAGCGCGCCGGGCAGCCAGTTGGTCAGGAACACGTCCGCGGTGGCCAGCAGGCGACCGAGAAACGCGCGGCCGGTGTCGGACTTGATGTCGATCGCGATGCTGCGCTTGCCGCGGTTCCCGATCTCAAGGATGAAGTCGACGTCGGCGCGCGCGTTTTGCCGGGTGAAACCGCCGATCACCAGCGCACGACCCGGGTCACCGCCCTTCACATCCTCCACCTTGATGACATCCGCGCCCCAATCCGCAAGCGTGCACCGGCGGACGGTACGTACGTCCACGACGCCAGCTCGACGACGCGTACTCCGCGCAGCACTTCGGACATTGCCCCGCCTTTCGTTGCCGATCGTTAGCCAAACATGTTCGTCGCCAGTTGCCTGCCGACCTCTTGCAGGTATCTGTCGGAGCCGCCAAGGAAGGCGCTCCAACCGAGCAGGCGTTTGAGGTACAGGTGAGCGTCGTGCTCCCAGGTGTAGCCGATGCCGCCGAAAACCTGGATCGCGATGTCGGCGACGGTCGCCAGCTGCCCCGCGAACGCCTTGGCGCGCAGCGCGGCGAGGTGGCGCTCAGCGGGCTGTGCGGCATCCGTAGCCCATACCGCGTGCAGCACCCCGCTGCGAGCGAGTTCGACTGTCTCGTACATGTCGACGCAGAGGTGCTGAACTGCCTGAAAGCTGCCGATGGGCTGGTCGAACTGCTGTCGCACCTTCGCGTATTCGACTGCGAGGTTCATCACCGCGTTCGCGGCGCCCAACGCGTCGGCCGCGTTTGCAATCAGCACGTCGTCGACGAGGCCCTGGATGTCATCTGCCGACGGCGAAGCGAGCCGCTGCGCGGTCACACCGTCGAACACGACATCGAACAGCTTGCGAGTCTGATCGACGTGCGTCCGCTCCGTCACCGAAACGCCGGGCGCCTTCGCGTCGACGGCATACAGTCCGGTGCCGGCACCGTCCTCGGCGAGCACAAGCACCACGTCGGCCGCGGCCGCGTCCGGCAGCGCGGCGATGTCGCCGCGCAGGACCGCGTTCTCGACAACAGGACGCAGGCCATTGAGCGGACCGATCGTGGCGACCGTGGAACCATCGGCGATACCGGTCAACAGCGAGGCGGCGTGCGTCCCGGTGACCATCCGAGTCAGCGCGCGCGCCGCTGCGACCGCGCTCGACAGCCACGGCCCCGGATGCAGCGCGGCGCCGAGTTCGGTCGCCACGATGCCCGCCTCGACCATCGTCATACCGGAGCCGCCGTACTCCTGCGGGACCAGCACCCCGGTGGTGCCCAGGGCCGCCAATCCACTCCACACCTCGGCGGTGGTTCCGGTCGTATCATCGAGCATTGGCCGCACATGGGTTGTCACGCTTGCTTTTTCCGCGAGATAGCGGCGCACGGTGTCACGCAGGACCACCTGCTCGTCGGTCAGCTCGAGGTTCATCCGTGCCCTTTGTCCCCCTGGCCTTCGGGCGGGGGGTGCCCCCAATTCGCGCGGGCGCTCATCGTCGGGGCAATCCGAGCACCCGCGTCGCGGTGACGCTCTTGTTGATCTGAGTCGTGCCGCCCGCGATGGTCAGGGAGCGCGACGTGAGTCGATACTCCGACCACCGTCGGTGGCCACCGAGCGGGCCCAGCACGTCGAAGGCCAGGGCGGCGAGTTCCTGTCCCAGCTCGGCCCACACGCTCTTCGCCAGGCTGGCCGACCCAAGCGCGTCGCCGCCGTGCAGCGTGGCCGAGATCGACCGCTGGCAGAGCACCTCCAGGTACTTGATGCGCACCGCCACCTCGCCGAGGCGGCGCAACGTTGCGGTGTCCTCGAGCACCGGCGTTCCGTCGAACTCACAGTCGGCCAGGTCGGCCACCAGATCCTGCAACTGCACCTCCAGCTGCGCATACAGGCGGGCCGCTCCGGCCCGCTCGTGGCTCAGCGTGGTGGTGGCCACCTGCCACCCCCCGTTCAGCGGCCCCAGTAACGCATCGGCGGGCACCAGCACGTCGTTGAAGAACACCTCCGCGAAATCGGCGGCGCCGTTGAGCGTGACCAGCGGGCGCACCTCGATGCCGGGCAGCGTCATGTCGACGATCAGGCATGAGATGCCCTTGTGCTTGGGGGCGGCCGGATCGGTGCGCACGTAGAGCTGACACCAATCGGCGCGATGCCCCAGCGAGGTCCAGACCTTTTGTCCGCTGACCACGTAGTCGTCGCCCTCGGCCACCGCGCGGGTCCGCAAGGAGGCGAGATCAGAGCCGGCTTCCGGCTCCGACATGCCCTGACACCAGATGTCGTCGGCTCGCACCATGCGGGGGAGCAACTCACGCTTCTGCGTTTCCGTGCCGTACTGCATGATCGCCGGCGCGATGTTGTTCATTCCGATCACGTTGAGCGGCACTGGCGCTCGCGCGCGTGTGGTTTCCTCCGCGTAGGCGAGCTGCTCGAGCACGCTTGCCCCGCGGCCGCCGTACTCCTGCGGCCATGACACCGCGCCCCAGCCCGCGTCGGCCAGCGTGGCGTCCCACGCACGCAGCGTCTCAAAGGTGTCGGGGTCACGGCCGCGTCCGGCGGCCACCACCTCTTGGCTCAGGTTCGCGGCCAACCATGCGCGCAGCTCCTTGCGGAACTGTTCGACCTCCGGCGGGTATGAGAAGTCCACGGTGTCCTGTCGGGATCGGTCTCAATTGGTTTCTTTATAATTTTAGGTAGTATAGCGACCGCACCAGTTACTGTTGGCTGCGATGTCGCGGCGCAACCTTGCGGATGGGGTATCGATGGCGTGCACCCTGTGCCCAACCGGCGGTGCCGCTGAGTGAGCAAGCCGGTCGGCCGGTCAGCCATCGCGGGTGCCGGTTCTTCGAAGATCCTCCGAGATAAGGGCATTGGCGGGCGACCAGTTGCCGCGAACCGCATCGGGAGAAAGGACCGGCCATGGGCAGAGTGACGGGCAAGGTGGCGCTGATCAGCGGAGCCGCGCGCGGTCAAGGGCGGTCACACGCACGGACGCTTGCCGCCGAGGGCGCCGACATCATCGCCGTGGACATCTGCGAAGACATCGAAACCAACGAGTATCCGCTCGCGCGCCCCGAGGACCTTGACGAGACAGCCCGGCTGGTCGAAAAGGAAGGCCAGCGGGTGTACACCGAGATCGCCGACGTCCGCGACCGCGCGGCGTTGTCCGCCGCGATCGATCGGGGTGTCGTCGAGTTCGGCCACCTCGACATCGTGGTGGCGAACGCCGGCATCTGTCCACTGACCGCGGGCCTTCCGCCGCAAGCGTTCGTCGACGCGGTCGATGTCGACCTGGTGGGCGTCCTCAATCTCGTGCACGCAAGCATGAAGCACCTACAGGCCGGTGCGTCGATCATTGCGACGGGATCGGTGGCGGCGTTCATGGCCTCGATGAACACCAGCGGTATCGATGGTGGACCCGGCGGCGCGGGCTATGCATTCGCGAAACAGGTTGTCGCACATTATGTCAACGACCTCGCGGCAGCCCTGGCCCCCAAACAGATCCGAGTGAACGCGATTCACCCCACCAACTGCAACACCGACATGCTGCACAGTCCGCCCATGTATCGGGCATTCCGTCCCGACCTGCAGAACCCCACCCGCGAGGACGCGGAACTGGTCTTCCCGGTGATCCAGGGCATGCCGATTCCCTACGTCGAACCCGAAGACATCAGCGAGGCCGTGCTGTTCCTCGCCAGCGACGCGGCCCGCTACGTCACCGGTCAGCAGCTCCGCGTCGACGCAGGCGGCTTCCTAAAGGTCAAGCCATGGTCAGGGGCGTAGGGACGTAAGAGGGGAGAAGCGAGCATGCCCAAAGGGATCATGTACGTGGAGACGATGCCGGTCTCGCCGGCCGGGGAAGCCGACTACCACAAGTGGTACAACGACACCCATCTCGCGCAGATCACTTCGGTCGACGGGATCGTGTCCGCCCGGCGGTTCGCCCCGGCCGACGGGAACGGCCCGTTCATCGCGATCTACGAACTCGACTGCGATGACCTCGACGCGGCTGTGCAGCGGCTGAGGGAACTCGGCGCGAGCGGCAAGATGACGGGCCTCGAAAACCTAGCCATGGATCCAAAGCCTATTCCCCGCGTGTACCGCGAGATCGGGTCATACGAACCATGACCTACCCGGCAGAGGTCCGCCGGCGCATGTACGCCTTGATGGTGCTGATGAAGGCCGCCGACGACCGGCTGTCCAAGGGCATTGGCACCGGCGAGTTCATGTGCGTGTACTGGCCGTCACGCGGCCAGGAGGCGATCGGCGCCGCGATGGGTGTCTCGCTGCGACGCGACGACCAGCTGGTGACGACCTACCGGGGGCTACATGACCTCATCGGCAAAGGCGTTCCGCTGGAAGAGATCTACGGCGAGATGATGGGCCGCACCGTCGGCGCGAGCGGTGGCAAGGGCGGGACAATGCACATCGCGAAGCCGGAAGTGGGTGTGATGCTCTCGACCGGAATCGTCGGCGCCGGACCGCCGGTCGGCGTCGGGCTGGCGATGGCGGCCAAGCGCAAGGGGCTCGACCGGGTCACGGTGGTCAGCTTCGGTGACGGCGCGACCAACACCGGCTCGTTCCACGAGGCGGCGAACATGGCCGCCCTCTGGGACCTGCCAATGGTCTTCGTGTGTCAGAACAACCAGTACGCGGAGATGACGCCGACCGCGGACACGATGCGGCTCGAGAATGTCGCCGATCGTGCGGCCGGCTACGGCATGCCCGGTGTTCGCGTCGACGGCAACGACCCGCTGGCCGTCGCGGCGGCGCTGGACGAGGCGTTGGCCAGGGCGCGCCGCGGTGACGGACCCACCTTCATCGAGTGCGTGACATTTCGCTTCCGCGGCCACTACTTCGGTGACCGGATGCCATACATCCCCAAAGAGCAACTGGCAGAGGCGATGGCGGCAGACCCCGTGCCGCGGTTCCGACGGCAGCTCGTCGATGACGGTATCTGCACCGATGACGAGCTGAACGGAATCGACGAAGGTGCGCTCATCTCCGTTGAGAAATCGCTCAAGGCCGTCTTGAGCGCCGAGGCGCCGTCGGCCGAGGAGCTCGACCGGGACGTGTACGCGACCCCGATCCGCTACCCGGTCTGAGGAAGACGCCGATGGACGAGAAAGAGATGTCGATGCGCGAGGCGCTGAACCTCGCGCTCGACCAGGCGATGGAAGCGGACGAGCGGGTATTCCTTCTCGGCGAGGATATTGCCGACCCCGGCGCGTCCGGCCCTACCGCGGGCCTGTCGACGAAATACGGTCACGACCGCGTGCTGGACACGCCGATCTCTGAAGCCGCGATCGTCGGTGCTGCCATCGGCGCTGCGATCGACGGCCTGCTGCCGGTGGCCGAGATCATGATCATGGACTTCATCGGCATCGCCGCGGACCAGCTCATCAACAACGCCGCCAAGCTGCGTTTCATGACCGCAGGCAGGACGACGGCGCCCATCACGGTCCGCACCCAGGTGTATGGCGGGCTCGCCACCGGCGCGACGCATTCTCAGACACTCGAGGCTTGGTTTATGCACATTCCGGGCATGAAGGTGATCGTGCCGTCGACCCCGCGCGACGGCAAGGGCCTGCTGACGTCGGCGATCTTCGATGAGGATCCCTGCCTGTTCGTCGAGACGATCCGCCTGCAGGGCCAAAAGGGCCTTGTCCCAACCGATCCCGGGTTCTCGATTCCCCTTGGGCAGGCCGACATCAAGCGGCCGGGCTCCGACGTCACGCTGATCAGCTACGGGCGCAGCTTGCACGAATCACTCGCCGCTGCGACCGCGCTGCAGGAGCAAGGGGTCAACGCAGAGGTGGTCGATCTGCGCACGCTCGTGCCGCTAGACGTCGAAACCATGGTGTCCTCGGTGCGACGCACCCACCGTGCCGTGGTTGTGCACGACGCGGTTCAATTCGCAGGCCCAGGAGCCGAAATCGTGGCGACGCTGCAGTCGGAGTGCTTCAGCGCGCTTGCCGCACCGATCGAGCGCGTCGGGGCGCGGTTCGTCCCGACGCCCGCCGCCGCGGCGCTCGAGGCGCAGATCTACCCGTCGTCGGCGCGCATCGTCGCGGCCGCCCAACGAACGCTGCACGAGTCCGCGGCGGGCGCGCGTGGGTGACTTCCTCATTCGCATCCCGCGAGTCTCGGTCGCTGTTTGCGAGGCCGAACTCGTCGAGTTGCTCGTGGCGGATGGCCAGCACGTCCAGGAGGGCACGCCGATCTACGTAATCGCAACGGAGAAAGTGGAACAGGAGATCGAGGCCGGTGCATCGGGCACCGTTGAATGGACCGGCGAAGTGGGCACCGTGTACGACATCGGCGTCGAGATCGGCGTCATCAAGTCATAGGAGAGGGAATGGATCTCAACGAGACTCGCGAACGAATCATCTACGAAAAGCAAGGCCCCATCGCGAAGATCACGCTGAACTGGCCCGAGAAGGCGAACGCCCAGGACCAGAAGCTGGTCGAGGAGGTCGATGCCGCGCTCGTAGATGCGGATCGGGATTACGACATCAAGGTCCTGATCCTCAAGGCCAACGGCAAAGGGTTTTGCTCGGGGCACGCCATCGGCGACAACGCGACCGACTATCCGGCAATGGTCGAAGGCCATCAGCATATGGGCACGCCCTGGAAGCCTCAGACCGATCTCTTCCTCAAGCCGACCCTGAATTTGTGGGAATTCTCCAAGCCGACAATCGCACAGGTGCACGGCTACTGCGTCGGCGGCGGCACCCATTTCGGGCTCACCACCGACATCGTGATCGCTTCGGATGACGCCTACTTCCAGTACTCACCGCTGCAAGGGTTCGGCATGCCGTCCGGGGAGTGCTCGATCGAGCCGTGGGTCTTCATGAACTGGCGGCGCGCGGCGTACTACCTGTACATGTCGGAGATCATCGACGCCCAAAGGGCGCTCGAGGTGGGACTGGTGAACGAGGTGGTCTCTCGGGAAGAGCTGGATGCACGCGTTGAGGCGATCGCCAGCCACATCGCACAGGCTCCATTGACGACGCTGCTACTCACCAAGGCGAATCTCAAGCGGGCCTGGGAACTCATGGGGATGCGGTTGCATTGGCAGAGTTCCAACGATCTCGTGGCCCTGGCGACGGTGAGCGCCGACGTGCGGGCTTTGATGGGCCAGGTGCTGCAAGGCCAGATCAAGCCTGCCGAGATGGCGCGGCGCCAGGCCGCTGCGGCAGCCAATTCCGACGGTAAACCGGCCACCTAGGATTGCCGTGCACATCGGCGACCACGCGATCAGCGCCGCGCAGTCACCGGCCCTGATCGTCGCGGACGGCCGCACGATCTCGTATGGCGGGCTGTACGCCAGCAGCCGGCGGGTCGCCGCGCTTCTGTACGAAGCGGGGCTGCGGCGCGGCGACGCCGTCGCGCTGGTACTCCCGAACCGCCATGCGTTCCTCGAAATCACCTGGGGCTGCCAGCTTTCCGGACTCTACTACAGCGCGGTGAACACTCACTTCACCGCTGACGAAATCGCCTACGTCGTCGACGACTCCGAGGCGAAAGCGGTGTTCGTCGACGCGTCGATGGCCGACCCGGCGTCGCGAATCCTCGATGCCAACGCCGGCGTCGACGTCCATATCTGCGTCGGAGGCAACCTGCCGGGCTGGCGCTCGTACGACGACGCGCTGGCCAGCGCCGGTGACGCGCCGCCGGTATCCGACGGTTCGGAGATGCTCTACTCGTCCGGCACCACCGGTAGGCCGAAAGCGGTCCGCCGGCCGCTTCCCGAGGACGGCAAGGGATCATGGGCGCAGAAAGTGTTGGAGTACACGCTCATTCACCGGTACGGCATGACCGAATCGAGCGTGTACCTCTCGCCGGCGCCGCTCTACCACGCGGCGGGGGTCAACTACACGATGGCGGCGCAGCGCGTCGGCGCCGCCGCGATCGTCATGCCCAGATTCGACGCCGAGGACTCCCTGCGTCTGATCGAGAAACATCGTGTGACCCATGCGCAATTCGTACCGACCATGTTCGTGCGGATGCTGAAGTTGCCGGACGCGGTCCGGGAGTCCTACGACGTGTCGAGTCTTGAGTGCGTGATCCACGCGGCCGCACCGTGCCCGGTGGACGTCAAACACCGCATGATGAAGTGGTTCGGCCCGATCATCTACGAGTATTACGGCGGCACGGAGGGATTCGCCGGCACAACGATCGACCCGCAGGAGTGGCTCGCCCATCCTGGATCGGTCGGCAAGCCGTTCACCGCCGCGCATGTGGTCGGTGACGACGGGACCGAATGTGCCGTCGGCGAGTCGGGGGCGCTGTACTTCGAGGGCGGACCGGCCTTCGAGTACTTCAAGGATCCGGAGAAGACCGCATCGGTCTCCAACGAGCACGGTTGGCGGTCGCTGGGCGACATGGGCTACGTCGACGAGGACGGCTACCTGTACCTCACCGACCGGTCGACGTTCATGATCGTCTCGGGTGGGGTGAACATCTACCCGCAGGAGGCGGAGAACCTTCTCGTCATGCATCCGAAGCTCGTCGATGCCGCGGTATTCGGGGTTCCCAACGAGGAATTCGGCGAGGAGGTCAAGGCCGTCGTGCAACCCGCGGATGGCGTGGTGGCCGGACCCGAACTCGAGGCCGAGCTCATCGCGTACTGCCGGGCGCACCTGGCCGGCTACAAATGTCCGCGGACGGTCGAATTCGATCCAGGCCTGCCGCGGGATCCCAACGGCAAGCTCTACAAGAGGCGTATCCGCGAGCGCTATTGGCAGGGGAGGACGTCACGGATTGTCTGACTGCCCGCGAACGTTCCTTACCGCTCGAATAGTCGGTGGAATTTCGAGCGGTAAGGAACGTTCGGCGCTAACTGGCCCGGCTGTACTGGGTGCCCCGCGGTTCGCGCACCCACAGCTGACCGTTCCCCGCCGTCGGGCCTTCCGCGGCCAACTCACGCTTGAGCACCTTGTGTGTCGCGGTGGTCGGCAGATCGGCGGTGATCCGGACATACCGCGGCCACGCCTTCGGGGACAGATCGGGCTGCTCCGCCAGGAATGCCTCGAAGCTCTCGGGAGTCAGGCTCGACCCCTCGTGCAACACGACGGCGGCCATGATCTGATCGCCGACGTTCTCGTCGGGTACCGCATAGATGGCGACCCGGCTGATGTCCGGCAGCCGGACGAGGATGCGTTCGATCGGGGCCGCCGCCAGATTCTCGCCATCCACACGCATCCAGTCGGCGGTGCGGCCCGCCAGGTAGATCCAGCCATCGGCGTCGCGATATGCCAGATCTCCCGACCAGTACATGCCGTGCCGCATGCGTTCGGCGGTCGCCTCCTCACCCTTGTAATAGCCGGTGAAGAAACCGGTTCCCCACGTGTTGACCAGCTCGCCGACCGCCTCGTCGGCGTTGATCAGTGCGCCGTCCGCATCGAATCGGGCGACCGGACACTCGCTGAGTGTGTCGGCGTGGTAGATCGCAACGCCCGGAAAACCTTTGCCGAGAGAGCCTTTCGGGGTGCCCGGTTCCCGGGTGATGATGACGGCGTTCTCGGTGGAGCCGAACCCATCCCACACCAACGCGTCGAACCGGCGGGTGAACTCGTCGATGTCGCGGTCGCTCGCCTCGTTGCCGAACGCGACGCGCAGCGGATTGTCGGCGTCGTCGGGTCGCTCGGGGGTGGCCAGGATGTAGGCCAGCGGCTTGCCGACGTAGTTCATGTAGGTGGCACCGTAGCGGCGGATGTCGTCCAAGAAGTTCGACGCCGAGAACTCCGCGGGAGCCATCGCCGCACCGGTCGCGATCGCCACCCCCCAACCCGCCACCAACGCATTGGAATGGAAGAGCGGCATCGACAGATAGCAGGTGTCGTCGGCGGTGACATCGAACTTCTGCACCAGGTTGGCGCCCGACATCAACACCATGAAGTGCGACACTTTGACCGCCTTCGGATCACCGCTGGTACCGGAGGTGAAGATCAGCATGTAGGGGTCGAGCGGGTCGGCCTCGCGGCACGGCGACAACTCCTCGGCGGCTTCGAGCATCCTCGCCCAGTCCTCGCTGGATGCATCGACCACCCGGACGTTCCCGACGTCCACACCGTCCAGCAGCGTCCGGTGCTCCGCATCGGTCACCACCACCTGGCAGTCGGCCCGCACGATGTCCACGGCCAGCGCGGAACCGCGCCGGGTGGTGTTGAGCCCGCACAGTACGTACCCGCCGAGGCCTGCGGCTGCCATCTGATTCAGGAACTCGGGGGTATTGCCCAACAGCACACCTACATGTATGGGCCGGTCGCGGTCGACGAGCGTCAACAGCGCGGCGGCGCGGGCGGACGCGTCGCGCAAGTGCTCGCGCCACGTCCATTGCTCCTCGCCGTACTTCACCGCAATGGCGTCGGACGTCGCACGTTCTCGAAGCAATTGCTGGATGGTTTCGCTCGCCATCCTGCTAGTTTTAGCAAACAGTCGATGAGGTGATGCATGCGGATCATTGATGCCGACGGACATGTCGCCGAGGGAGCGTCGCTGGCGGTCGAAGCAATGCAACGCTGGCCCGAACACATCACGCCGCGCGCCGACGGGCGGGCCTTGGTCATCGAGGGCCGTAACTATCCGGAGGCCGACGGCCCCGGCGCAGGCTGTCCCCGCGAGCATGGGCTCAGCACGGCGGACGGCATCGACTACTCGTCCGCGGAGGGCGTGCTGGGCGACGCGGACCGCGATCAGATCGACACGATGGTGCTGTATCCGAGCCTCGGCCTATGTGCACCCACCCTCGAAGACCCTGAGTTCGCCGCGGGTTTCGCTCGGCTGTACAACCAATGGATCGCGGATTACTGCGCGACTTCGAACGGCCGGCTGCGCGGTATCGCGGTCACCCCGATCGAACACGGCGACGTCGCGATCGACGTCATGCGCGAGGCGAAGGACCTCGGACTGGTGGCCACCCACATCCCGCCGGCGCTCAAGACCCGCAACCTCGACCATCCCGATCTCGACCGGTTCTATGCTGCCGCCGTCGAACTCGACATGCCGCTGGGCATTCACGGCGCACCCGGCATGCATCTTCCCAAGGTCGGCGTCGACCGCTTTACGAATTACATTCAGGTGCACTGCATCAGCTTTCCGTTCGACCAGATGACCGCGATGACGGCGCTGATCTCCGGCGGTGTCTTCGACCGGCATCCCGGCTTGCGTGTCGCATTCCTTGAGGCCGGCGTGGGCTGGGTGCCGTTCTTCATCGACCGCCTGCACGAGCACTTCGAGAAGCGCGGCGACTGGATCGAGAACGGCTGGCGGCGCGATCCGCAGGAATATCTCCAGTGCGGGAACGTCTGGACGACCTGTGAGCCGGAGGAGCCCATCCTGCCGGGCGTGATCGACGTGCTCGGCGACGACTTCATCATGTTCGCCAGCGACTACCCCCACTGGGACGGCGAATGGCCGGAAAGCACAAAGCATCTGCGCACCCGCCCGGATATCAGCGAGGAGACCCGGGCGAAGATCGGCGGACGCAATGCCCAGCGCTTCTACGCGCTCACGTGAGCCCGAAATCGATGACGCCGCGGATGAGCTTGCCGTTGAGCAGGTCGTGGTAGGCGTTGTTGATATCGTCGAGCCGGTACCGCTTGGTGATCATCTCGTCGAGCTGCAGCTGACCCGTCTGGTAGAGCCGGGCAAGCCTCGTTATGTCCGCCCGCGGATTGCACGACCCGAACACGGTGCCGACCAGGTTCTTGTTCCAAAGAATGAAATCTTGCAGCGCGATCTTCGCCGAACGCGTTGTCTGGGCCGTCATTCCGGTGAGAACGCAGGTGCCGCCCTTACGCGTTAGCTTGAGGTATGAGTTGATGTCATCGCCTGCGATCAGCGACGGCGCGACCACCACGCTGTCGGCCATCACACCGTAGGTCAGATCGCGGACGACGTCGGTGGCGTCGGCGACGGTGGCCACGCTGTGCGTAGCACCGAACGTCAGCGCCGCCTTCTGTTTGAACTCGACGGGATCGACCGCGATGATCTGCGCCGCGCCGTTGATGCGCGCCCCCTGGATCGCCGCCGTGCCGATCCCGCCCGCGCCGACCACCACCACGGTATCCCCGCCGCGGACATTCGCTCGGTTGACGGCCGAACCGTAGCCGGTCGGGATGGCGCACGACAGCAATGCGCTCGGCACCAGCGGCAGGTGAGGCTCGATCTTCACGATCGAGTGTTGCGACACCACAGTGTGTTTCGCAAACGCACCCACCTTGGACAGGTGCCCCAGCGGCTTGCCGTCGGCCGTGTGGTGGCGAAACGTCTGATCCGTCGGCATGCCCGGCGCCATCGTCGCGGCGCCCTCATCGCACAGGTACTCCATACCTGACGCGCACCAACGGCAGTGCCCACACACCGCTACGAACGACATCACAACGTGGTCGCCCGGCACGAAACCGGTTACTCCATCACCGATCTCAACGACTGTTCCCGCGCCTTCGTGGCCGCCGACCATGGGAAACATCGGTATCAGGCCGTACTTGCGGGCGACCTCATTAGAGACCGACATGTCGCCCTTGAGGATGTGGTCATCCGAGTGGCACAGACCCGCTGCAGCCATCTCGACGAGCACCTCGCCGGTACGCGGCGGATCGAGCTCGAAATCCTCGACCGACCACGGACCGCCCACATCGTGCAGGATCGCGGCGCGGCTCCTCATATGCAGCCTAGTCTTGCCGGCTCAGCCGGCGTGGGCGATAGGTGACGGGAAGTGTCTTCGGCGATCGGAACGGCATACCGACGATCTTGCTGTCCTCGTCGGGCACCAGCTGCAGGTCGGTCACGCGATCGAAGAGGCTGTTGAGCATCGCCCGCGTTTCCACCCGCGCCAGATGCATGCCGAGGCAGCTGTGAATGCCGCCCGCGAATGAGACGTGCGCGCGACGCGCCCGGTTAATGTCGAACACGTCGGCGTTGGGCCACCGCGTTTCGTCGCGGTTCGCGGAGCCCATGCACAGGTTGACCTGTGCTCCCTTCCCGATCGGTACGCCGTTGATTTCGACCTCACTTGTGGTGGTGCGCGGGACGCTGACGAGCGGCGTCTCGTATCGAATGCCCTCTTCGATCGCCGCCGGGATCAAATCACGATCTCGCTGGACCGCCTCGAGCTGCTCGGGATGAGTGAGCAGCAGATAGAGAAGATTGCTCGACGACCGGAATGTGGTTTCGAGCCCGGCAGGCAGAAGCAACCGCAGGAACGAGATGATCGCTTCGTCGGTGAGCTTCTCGCCGTCGATTTCGGCGCCGACGAGGTCGCCGATGATGTCGTTGGTCATCTTGGTGCGGCGCTGGTCGACCTTCCCCTGGAAATAGGCCTGCAGCTCAACGGACGCATTCAACCCCGCCTCGATGTCGATATAGATCGAGATCAGATCGAATGACAACCGCCGGAACAGATCGAGGTCTTCCTCCGGTAGTCCCAGCAGTTCGGCCGTCACGCGGGTAGGGAATTCGAGTGTCACCGCAGTGATGAGGTCGGCGGCGCCGTCGTCTTTGATCTCGTCGACCAGATGGTCGCAGATCGGATCGATGACCGCGGGTTCCCATCGCTCCAGAGCGCTCTGCCGGAACGCCTTGGAGATCAGGCTTCGGTGGTCGTGGTGCTGCTTGCCGTGCATGCCCAGAATCGTCGGCCCGAAGACCAGGCCGATCGTGTTGTTGTATTGCTCCGAACCGAACAGCTCGTCGTCGCGGAATGCGCCGAACACGCTGTTGAAGTCGAACAGTGTCCACTCCTCGTGCGGCAGCAGCTCCGGCGGTGACATCGAGGTGTCCATGATCGTGCCGCGCCACACCGGTTCGGTATGGCGCATGTGGGCGAACCAGGCGTATGGATCGCTATCCAGGGTGATCGGCTGATCGTGCGAATCGGTGCTGGTCGTCACGTGTGCCTCCCGCGGCAGCATCTAGCGCCTCTGTCGCACTATCTTTACTATTTTAGGTATTCTAGGTCAAGGAAAACGAGGGGACGTGATGCAGCGCCGGCCGGTGTGTGCGATCGAAGACCTGCCTCCGGGGAGCATGAAGCTGGTACAGGCGGGCAAGTTTGGCGTGGGCGTCTACAACATCGACGGCGCGCTGTATGCGATCGCGAACTACTGCTCGCACGAGGGCGCTCCGCTGTGCTCGGGGTATGTCGGCGGCACCAACGAATTCGCGCCCGACATGCCGGGACAGCTGCGCCGCGTGCGTGAAGGCCGGGTCGCGCGATGCCCTTGGCATCAGTGGGAGTTCGACATCACGACAGGGGTGAATCTCGCGGATCCGCAAAAGCGGGTCCGCACCTACGAGGTCGACGTCACCGACGGGCAGGTGTACCTCACCGCATGAGCGA
>Ga0207693_10001381_pt1 | contig 21534 bp, 30 predicted proteins | sample LARL81metaG_FD_184347 | JGI IMG/M metagenome (GOLD analysis project Ga0207693, IMG submission 184347) | Corn, switchgrass and miscanthus rhizosphere microbial communities from Kellogg Biological Station, Michigan, USA - LAR L8-1 metaG... | ecosystem: Host-associated > Plants > Roots >... | reverse complement strand
AATCAGCCATACCACAAACACACCCACTGCTAAAAACGAGGCAATGGCCAGAAAGAAAAGCGTCATGGCCGACCTCTCTCCGCCTGCCGCCGGTTTCTCAAGTCGCCGTGCTCAGCGATTGGGAGTCCTTTGAGGCAACCCGTTTTATCGAATTAATCATACTCTCGATCAGACCTGCCATGCGTTGGTAGTGCGACCCCTTCCAGTAGGGACGGTTGCACAGTGGGCAAAAGCGAAATTCGTCGTAGTGTTTTCTGGTCTCTGGCTGCAGGCGACCGTTGATTAGTTCCTTGGGAACGACTTGCAGCAAGGTGTTGCACTCGATACACCGGCAAAACGGAGCGATGGACCCGTTCAGGTTGAAACGACAGCACACTTCGATGAGCTGTTCTCGAGGCTGAGCTGCACGCACCAGGTAGCCGCGAGTCACTATGCTGCGTCTTAACACCACGATCCCTGCTCAACAGAATCCGTTGCTCGGTTGCCGAGATATGCGCGAGTTCTTCATCCGGACAATCATTACGATACAGGCTGTCGAAGCCCAACATTCGCAGGTGGGCTGCGAGCTTGCCCAGATGTGTGTCAAGCACGAAACGCATCTCGCCTTCTGGCCGAGGTTGCAGAGGCACAAGGGGTGTGAGCCCTAACGAGCGAAAGACAGGATAGACACTGATCTTGTCTCCATCTCGCAGGAGGTGAGAGAACGCTGCGGCCTCGCCATTCGCCAGAATGAGACCAACCTCTGTGTGCGGCACTCCGAAGGCCTCGATTACATCCTTCAGGGATGGAGGGATCCCGAACGTGTGGACGAAACTTCTTCCTCTCCTTCCCAGCGAAAGCAAGTCGTTCAACTCGGCATAGAATCGAAACCGAGCTTGCCGCATCTGTGCGGGCTTGGTCATCTCCGTGGGATTGTAGCCTGCACGTGAACCTAGAATCATCCTTCTCCAGCCGTGCGCGACCGGAGTGGCTTGGAGCTCAAGCCGAGGTTCCGTCAGATCATCGCACAAGCCTCTGTCACCTTTTCAAAAAGGTGATTCAGAATCGACAGCCGGTGTTCCAGCACACTTCTCGCACTACGGTCTGTTATCTGACTGATCTCCTTCGTTAGTTGATTCTTGCGCCGGGTGAGGAGGTCAACGAGATCTTCGAGTCCGTCGAAGCCCAGCTCTAAGTTGCGCGAGAGGCCTTTGCCGACAAGGTCGCGACCAATTTTCAATTCGTCCTGCAAGTGAAGCTGTCCCGAAAGCTGAGCAATCGGTGCTTGTGTATCGCAAGACAACCTGTCTCGGTCTTCAGTCAGCCGCTTGACCAGTTCGAGCTCGTCGATTTTTAGATGAAGCTGCATATGACGCACTCCTTTTTCGCCGTCGGCCTGGAAGCGCGACTTCGCCGGAGAGTGTCGGCATTCGTCGGCGTTGCGACCTGGTGTTTTCGACGCGGCCTGCCAACGCGCGCTGCCTCTCAGAGATAACCTTTCGCACGTTGGAATGAGGACGCTACATCACGTGGAGATAGAATGTGTGGAACGCCTTCAAATGATTCTCCAGCTCCTGACGGAACACAACTTGTTCGTCTTCTGGAATAGGCTGTAAAGCCTCGTACGCAGCAACTATCCGCGCGATAAGATCGTCCCACGCTTCGTTGCCGATGAGTGCAGCACAGTCTGCGCAGGCATACCAGCAGTCGCGCGGCGCCTCAGGCGGGTAGCAGCGCGGCCGGGTCGACAGTTCCACAGGAACTGCAGCGCGAAAGCGCTCGTTTGTCACTTGCATCGCAATCCCATTTGCTTCGAGGCTGCCTTTTCGCGTGCCAACCTGTCTGTGTTGCAAATTACGTGTTCCTGCGATTGCGGCCACACCAGTCGCAATACCTCCTTACCGTCTGAAGGAGGCAGGAACCGGGTCGCAATAAGTAAGGACGGTGACAATGGCGACGGCGTTCGCCTCAGGCCTAGCTCTGCTGGCTGCATTTATGTGGTACACACCTTGGAGTTTTGGTGCCGTGTAGAGCCCCATATCTGTAATGGCTCCTCCGTCTTGCTCCCCCACGGACCAATTCACGGATCGGTTATCCGCGCCAACAACGGTTGCAACAAACGTCTGCGTCTCACCTGCAAAGAGAGTTACTTTCGTTGGAGTGATGGTTACAGTGACCTTCGCCAACGGCTGAACGTCTGCTTGTCCAAGCAAGAGGTCGGCGCAGGCAAGCACTGTGACAGCGACGCAAACGGCGAACATCTTCACAGTTGGGAACCGCCTTGATCCCCAATCTTCATCGTGCCCCAGTACATTGGTTTTTGTCTGTGATTACGGTTACAGAAGCCCGCCAAGCGTATTCAAGGAGCCGCAGATGGAATGACGCGAGACGGGTGCCGTTGTCTATTTCGCGCAGTCACCTGGATCTTGCCGCTAAGACTGAACCTCCGGGATTGAACTGCGGCGTACAATAGTTGTAGCTGTAGAAAAGCTCGTAGGTCGGACGTGGCGCCATGACGTCCGTGCTTGAAGTTTTTGATCGGCCCAGTTCTGGACCTCGTTCTTCACGAAGACCGATCTTGGTCTCCCCTGGTCCTGAGGAGGTGCCACCATGCTGGGAATGAGCTTGCTCTCCTTTTTGATTCTCACCTTCATTGGAGCAGTGGTTGCCGCTACCTACCACTACGTGATTCGGTATCGCTTTCTCGAGGGTAATGACGCTGTGGTCGGGAAATTGATCATCGGATGGCTTGGAGCGTGGCTAGGTTCTCCGGTACTTGGTCACTGGCTCTGGAAGGTTGAGAGCGTATACATCGTGCCTGCCATCTTGGGCGCGATCGTGACAATCCACTTAACGATGTTGACGGCGAAAGCACTAGCTAAGTTCGCAACTATGCGGCCCGCAGTGACGGAAGAAAAGAAAGAAGAAATCCGTTCTGCAAAGCCCGCTATGGTGGCTTGAGAAGCCGCTGCGAACAGCAAGCTTCGCCCGCGTGAGAGAGGCGGCCATTGCGCGCCGGGGAGTACGAGTATGCCTATGCGAAGGATTCTGTGTGTTTCTTTCGACAAAGTTGCTTCGGAGAATCGATGTGTCAGTCTGCGAGAAGCCGGCTATGACGTGAGAGCGTGCACGAGTGTTCAAGAAGGTCTGGATTTGTTGACCCAAGAGGCCTTTGACGCGGTAATTGTCGGGCATCGATTCTCCGCCGAAGAGAGATACCTCTTGGCGGTTGAAGCGAAAGAGAAGGCGAACACGCCGGTTGTGCTGGTTTGCGGAGCCGCATCGGATTACGACATTCCTGCGAGCAGCCGAGTGTATGCCTTGGAGGGTAGCACTGGTCTACTGTCAGCGTTGTCCCGCTTGTGTCCGGTCGAGGCCACGGCTGCGCCGCAAGCGGCCTAAAGCGTGCCCTAGATTGACTCGAATCTGTCGAATCGACGATCAGAACGCAGGATGGACGTGGAAGGTGTGGCATGTTATTTCGGGAAGAAGACGAAGATCTTGAAATCCTTCCGTTCGCAGATCGGGCCGAAGCCGGCCGGATGCTTGCGGGCAAATTAGCCGCATATTCTGGTCGTGCAGACGTAATCGTCTTGGGACTCCCACGGGGTGGCGTGCCTGTCGCAGCCGCTGTCGCGAGTACGCTCAAGCTCCCCCTCGACGTCTTTGTGGTGATCAAGCTCGGTACGCGATGGCAGCAGGAACTAGCTATGGGAGCCGTGGCCGAGGGCGGCGTCCAAGTTCTTGATCTCTCGCTCATAAAACTCCTGCGGATATCGGAACCGGAAATCCAAGAGGTAGCAGCGGACGCACGGAGGGAACTCGAATCCCACGTAAGCTCATATCGCGGTGGTCGTCTGCCACTTAACCTTAACGGGAAGAGCGTCCTTCTCGTGGACGACGGCATCGCGACCGGATGCAGTATCCTGGCGGCGATTGCCGCTATTCGCCGTAGAAGTGCTGCGCGAATTGTAGTTGCAGTTCCGGTCGCTCCAGCTTCCGGCTGCAGCGCAATCCAGATGGAAGCCGACGAATTCGTGAGCGTCGAACAACCGGAAATGTTCCTGTCGGTTTCGCAGTGGTATAGCGATTTCGCGCAAGTCAGCGACGAAGAAGTGCAACGATTGCTGCAAAGAGCCGAGACCTCCATGGCGCGTGCTGCTTAAACGTATCCAGGCATTGCATTCGAGAGGAGGCAGAGATGAAGAGACATTTCTCGAACCGCGGTGAGGCAATATCCGAGGTAACTGCAGCACGCGTTCTGGCAAGTCGAAAAGGTTCCATAAAGGCGTCATTCATGCCTCAAGGGGAGCGTCGGACCAACCTTCCATTTTGGTCCTTGCAGGGAGTGGACGTCGGGAATCACCCTAGGAAAAAGCAGGCGAGACGAAATGAAGATGACACGATCATGTTCTGAGCTCTTTCGAAGGGGGGCGCGTTATGCCATCAACCATGAAGAAGCTGGTCAGTAAGAAGCCTGCAAGAATGAAAAGGAATCGAGTGCGGCGTACCGCCCGAATGGAAACCAGGATCAGTGCCGCAAGTTCTATCCGCCGAATGGGCGACGAATGGGCCCGGCATTGGAATGCGGGGGATCTCGATAGAGTGGCCGCAATCTATGCTGAAGATGCAGTTTACCTCCCACCCCATCACGAGACAGTTCACGGGCGTGAGGCGATTCGAGAGTATTTGAAGGCGCCGCTCGGCCATCGCGTGTCTGACCTGGCCTTCGATGTTACGTACATCAAACAACAAGGAGCGATCGCCTGGGATGTCGGTACGTACCGGATGACTATTCCGCAGAATGAAGAGACCACAAGGGAGGACCACGGGAAGTACCTCACCGTGTGGAGGCGCATAGGAGAGAGGTGGCTGATTGCAGCCGATGCTTGGTCGAGCGACTTGCCGGCTTCCGTTTGATGCGGTGGCTTGGTGGATCAATGCCGCTTCTCCGCCAGCCACCTTGAGATGGGAGAACATGATCTTGCGAGTCTGAGGGGAGGAATTATGGAGTTGACATTGAACACTGAAGAACAGGAGCTCCTCGTAAGCATCCTTGATCGACGTCATCGAGAGTTGGTGAACGAGATTGCGCACACCGATCATCGCGAATTCAAGCAGGACTTGCGCAAGGACGAGAGGCTGCTGGATTCGCTGTTGAGCCGCGTGCGCGGAGCAGCAGCTCAAGAGCTTCATGTCTGACAGGCCGTCTGGTCTTGCTCGGGCGACTGGTGGCTGAAATGCGGAGCTTTGAAGAAATCAACCACACGGCCGATCGAGCTTTCCGAGTAACAGGCCGCGACATGGCGGCGTTGCTTAAGAATGCCGCCTGTGCCATGCAAGCCTTGGAGGGAGTCCCGCCGCCAGCGGAAGCGTCGGCCACGCGAGAGATCGAAGTGGAAGGAGTTGACCGGGAGACTCTGCTCGTGAACTGGCTGAATGAAATCCTCTACCTGGAGCAGGTAGATCGGCTGGTCTGCACAGATTTTCAGATTTACGAGTGCAAGAACCACCACGTTCGGGGGCGAGTCGAAACCCGTGATGCCGAACGGAGGCTCACACATATCAAAGCGGTAACCTTTCACAATCTAAAAGTCCGCGAGACCCTCGAAGGTCTTGAGGCCGAGATCGTCGTGGATGTCTAGCTCTTCCATAGAGGCCGCCATGCTGGGCAGGGGACACATTGAGCGCGTGGCCGAACATGTGTGGGAGATCCCCAGAACATTTCGTCAGGACATGCGCGTGCCGGCGCGCCTGTATGCCGACGAAGATCTGCTGGACGCTGCTCTCTTAGATACCTCAATCGTGCAGCTCGTGAACACGGCTACGCTGCCGGGAATAGTCAAATATGCCATCGCCATGCCAGATATCCACCAGGGCTACGGCTTCCCAATCGGGGGAGTGGTCGCGACACGTTTGCCGGAAGGCGTGATTTCTCCCGGCGGTGTCGGCTATGACATTAACTGTGGCGTAAGGCTTTTGGTGTCGCTTGTGTCGGTTGAGGAGGTTCAGCCGTATCTGGAAGATATCGCCTCGTGCCTGTACTCGAACTGCCCTAGTGGGGTGGGCGCTCACGGCCATCTCCATCTCAATAACCCCGAACTGGACCGAGTTCTCTATGAGGGCTCGTGCTGGATGCTCGACAAAGGATATGCAACGCGGGCGGACCGGGATCGAACCGAGGCGTTCGGTCGAATCCCCGGCGCAGATGCTGCGTTCGTCTCGGACCGTGCTCGGGAACGTGGGCGAGGCCAGCTTGGTACTCTGGGCGCCGGGAACCACTTCATCGAGGTGGACAGGGTGGCTGAAGTTTACGATGACATTACGGCCGCTCGTCTCCGCATTTATTCCGGCAATATCGCGGTGCAGATTCATTGCGGCTCGCGGGGTCTCGGTCACCAGATTTGCGAAGACTACGTGAGCCGATTTCAGAAAACCGCACAGGATTATCGCATCGAGCTGCCTGACTGTGAACTGGTTTGTGCTCCATTCAATTCGAAGGAGGGGCAGGAATACTTCTGCGCCATGGCATGCGCTGCGCACTTTGCCTTCGCCAATCGGCAGTTGCTAGCACACATGATCCGGCAGAGTTTCGATGAAGTATTGGCAGGCAAGGTCAGGGATTTTGACCTGCACCAGGTGTACGACATCGCACACAACATGGCGAAAGTTGAGGAACACAACGTCGGCGGCCGTTCAGTCCGAGTTTGTGTGCATCGCAAAGGCGCGACTCGGGCCTTTGGACCGGGATCGAGTGTTCTCCCTGATGATCTGCGCGACCTCGGTCAACCTGTGCTGATACCGGGTTCGATGGGTACGGCTTCGTATGTTCTCATCGGCACGAAGGGAGCCATGGAGGAAACCTTTGGCTCCGCCTGCCACGGAGCTGGCAGGGTCATGAGCCGCGCCAAAGCCAAGAAGATGGTCAGCGGAACAGCATTACGCGACCAGTTGAAAAGCCGCGGAATCCTAATCTGTGCCGGATCTATGAGCGGGCTGGCGGAAGAAGCTCCGGCGGCCCTACAAGGACGTGGCTCGAGTGGTGGACGTGGTCCACAAGCTGGGGATTGGTCGAAAAATCGCGAGACTACAGCCACTCGCCGTGATCAAAGGGTAGCGTTGCCAAAGAGGATCCGAACCCGAAACTCTGCTCATGCCCTCACCGGGAAAGGGAAGAGAGGCCTTTAAGCGGCAGAGACAATCCTCCTAGTTCCTTGTTTAGGAACTTGCGCGGGCTCGCAGATGCTCTGCAAGGCCGCCACAATCGCATTTGCGTCGATGTGGGACTTGCCCACCAGATCGCCAAACGACAGCATGCCTACGACCTCATGTTTTTCATTCACCACCGGTACGCGCCGGATCTGATGTGTCTTCATGAGATCGAGAGCAAGGAACAACTCATCTTGCTCAGTGCAGCAGATGGGGTCGAGCGTCATACATCCGTCAACCCAGCTGGACGAGGGATCTCTACCGGAAGCGACCACATATAGGCAAAGGTCGCGATCGGTCACAACACCGACCAATGTGGGTGTAAATCGATCCTGAATGACGGGTAGAACTCCGGTATCGGTTTCCTGCATCAGTAAAGCGGCCGAGAGTGTCGAGCTGGACGGCCAGCAACACACAGGCTTTTTGGTCATGACCTCGCTGACTTTCATAGACGCCTCCCCGGATCACGAGCAGGCGAAACACGGCGACTATTTAGCCTGCAGCGACTCGATGTACTTGTTCAAATTGGTGACTCGCAACTGTACTTCGGAGCTATGTCCTTCGCTCATGCCCCAGAACAGGTCGCCCCAAACCGGCATTTCTTTCGTACCGTGTGCTGCCAGTCGCAAGTCGCCACGGATAGCGGTTGTAACGTGCTCTGACGGATATTTGCCGCCATTCTTCTTCGCAAGTGCGGTCAGATCCGGCGGTAGCACCTTCAGCGCTTCGGCAGCTGGGCCGTTGCCTTTTCCGTCGACGCCGTGACAGACGCCACAGTACGCGGTATACATTTCCGTGGCCGAAGTCGGCGAAGTCGCCTTGATCGGAACCTGTCTGATTTCCTTTTGTTGGGCGGCAACAAAGAAGGCCAGACATGCCATGAGACCAATGATGGGAAAGATGCTGCGAACGAGCATAATGACCTCCTCCCCCCGGCACCAGGATGTGCGCGGCTGAAGAGCTTCAATCCGCAAGTGTGGTGTGGACCTCACTGTCTCCACTACTTCTATTATCCTCCTTTCGAGAATCGCTGACATTGCTACACGGTAGAGTGCCGCGATTCAGTCCGGCCTCGGTGACGCCGATCACATCGAAACAAAGCAACTGCTTAAGCTAGGCCAGTGACGGTCGTATAATAAAAAAGTAGCTGTGGAGGATGTTGTGGCCTCCGCATCTCGCGTTCTTGTCTTCAGGACTTTCTGCGCTGATCCCCTCGAATTTGTTGCAACCAGGCTCCGGAGCCGGCGAGGGCAGCGAGTATTGTTATGGGCCGGCGCAGCGATCTTCGTGTTTCTGCTCGTGGCAATCGAGCTACGTTCTTCCTGGCTCCAATCTCGGATTCTCACAGCGATCTCTCACCGAGAGACGTTCGTGGTCCTGCCTGGTCGCAGCGAGTCCATCCGCTATACGCGCAGCGGTCCATACGACGAACGCCTCGGTTATTCACGCATTCCGGAATTTGTCGAGCGCACAGAGTCACGAGGCTATGCGATCGAAGCGCAGGCGCGCCCTTCCAAGATGTACATAGCCCTTTCAGATCTCGGCGTTTTCCCGATCTATCACGAGAAGAAGGAAGCAGGGCTTGAGATCCTGGATCGAGATGGCAACTCCTTGTACGAGTTTCGCAATCCGGAAGAGAGCTACCGCGAGTACTCTGAAATTCCTCCGATTATTGTTCAGACTCTTCTGTTCATTGAAAATCGCGCGATGCTGGACCCCCGCCATCCCAGCCGCAATCCAGCAATTGAGTGGCAGCGGCTGTCCCTTGCGGTATTCGACTACGCTCTACACGAGGTCAATCCCAGTCACGCGGTGATCGGTGGAAGCACTCTGGCTACACAGCTGGAGAAGATGCGGCACTCACCCAAAGGTAGGACGCGGTCGGCAGGCGAAAAGGCTCGGCAGATGTTCTCCGCATCGCTGCGGGCGTACCAGGATGGCCCACACACTCTGGTTGCACAGCAGCGCGTCATTCGCGATTATCTCAATTCGCTGCCCCTTGCGGCTGTGCCAGGGCATGGCGAAGTCATTGGCCTTGGTGACGGGCTGGAAACCTGGTACAGCACCGATTTTCGCGCCACCAATGCACTGCTCAGGAGGTCACAAAACGATCTCAGCACCATTAACGCGCAGGAGCAAGCTCGCCGGTATCGCGAGATACTTTCCCTGCTGCTTGCGACACGCGCGCCGTCCCGTTACTTGGTGAGTCGTCCTGACGCATTGGCAGCGCAGACAGATCGCTATCTGCGCCTACTGTCTAAAGAAGGCGTAATCTCGGATCATCTGCGCGATCTGGCGCTGCAAGAGCGACCTATCTTGCAGCGTCGGCACGGAGATGTTGCGGTAGACTTCATTGACCGTAAGGGGCGGGCACTAGTGCGTACGCCGCTTGTTCCGCTACTGGGACTGCCAAGTACGTATGCGCTCGATCGATTGGACGTGTCGGTCCGCAGTACACTTGACGGAACTGCGCAGCAGAATGTCACTCAGTTCTTGCGCAGACTCACCGATCCCAGCGAAACCCTCACCGCGAATTTGAGGCAGCATCGCCTGCTGGCTCAAAGCGATCCACACGGCATGATCTATGGGTTCACGCTGTACGAACGCGGTCCCGGGCTGAACCTCTTACGCGTGCAAACCGACAACTTCAATCAGCCCTTGAACATCAATGAAGGCACGAAGCTCGAACTTGGCTCTACCGCCAAGCTTCGTACCCTGGCCAACTATCTAGAGATTGTCGAACAACTGCATGAACAATACGCGCATGTTCCTGCCTTGGAGCTAAGCGCCCTTCCGCCTTCACCAGAAGACCGTTTGACCAGGTGGGCAATTCGCTATCTATCGACGGCGCGTGATCGGAGCCTGGAGCCAATGCTCGAGGCCGCCCTCGCGCGTGAATATTCGGCAAGCCCGGCTGAAGGATTTTTCACTGCGGGAGGCCTACACCACTTCAGGAATTTCGAATCCAGCGACGATCACCGGTCTGTGACCGTGCGCGAGGCATTTGCACGTTCCATCAATCTGGTGTTCATCCGCCTGATGAGAGATATCGAGCGTTACTACATGCGGAGTGGAGGTGCGTCGCCCGATATTCTCATGGATCCGACTAGCAGGGAGCGCCACCAGTACCTCGTTCGCTTCGCCGATGAGGAAGGTCGCGTATTCTTGCGGCGCTTCTATCGCAAATACGCGGGCATCACACCTGCTGAAGCTCTTGATGAGTTGGCTCGTGGGCGCAATTGGTCGCCAGTTCGTCTGGCCGTTGTTTACCGCTCGGTCCGGCCGGAAGCCACCGTCGCAGAGTTTACGACTTTCCTCCGCGCCCATCTGCGTGTACCCGTTCAGTCCAATCAGTTCGCAGCTCTGTATCAGCAATATAGCTCCGACAAGTTCAATCTTGCGGACCGGGGATATCTGGCACGCGTCCATCCGCTGGAACTGTGGCTGATCTGGTATCTCACCGAGCATCCAAGGGCAACCTTTGCGGAAGTTGTGAGCGCAAGTGCGGATGAACGCGAGCAGAGCTACGCGTGGCTGTTCCGAACTCACCATAAAAAAGCGCAGGATCTGCGCATCCGCATTCTTATGGAGGAGGATGCGTTCAAAGGGATCTGGCACGAGTGGAACCGTGCCGGATATCCGTTCGAGCGCTTGGTGCCCTCGTATGCCACCGCCATCGGCGTCTCGGGGGACACCGCTGCGGCATTGGCTGAACTGCTGGGCATCATCGTGAATGGCGGGATGCGCTATCCACATTCCGCCATCGATCAGTTGCGCTTCGCTGAGAACACGCCGATGGAGACCGTGCTCAGGCGGCAACCGGGCAAGGGTCAACGAGTGTTTTCGGCTGAGGTTGCTGCCCTCGTGCGCCGGGAATTGATCCAAGTCGTTACCAATGGCACAGCACGCCGCGCCTGCTGTGGTTTTGTGACGAGTGATGGCTCCATCGTGCCGCTGGGAGGCAAGACCGGCACTGGCGACAACCGAATCAAGACTTTCACTTCCGGCGGGCGCCTGGTCGGCTCGCGAGTGGCGAATCGGACGGCTGTCTTTGCGTTCGTCATCGGCGATCGCTTCTTCGGCACTGTGATCGTATTCGTTCCGGGAGATGCCGCGAGGAATTACGAATTCACCAGTTCGCTCCCCGTGCAGATCTTCAAGGACTTGGAACCGACGTTGAGGCTGTTGTTGGAACGCTGAACTTATCTACGACGGGGAGAGATGGGCGAAGCATCGGCCTCAGCTTTCGTCCCAATCCCGCTTTCCCTCGCCAACCCCGGGAGGCCGCCGTAATCCACGCCATGGAAGGCAACAATGATCGTGGACGAGTTGAGCACTTAAAGGAGTTGCGCGGGCAGAGTCCATCAAGTTCTGGCCGACCATCAACTGGAACCGGTCAGCTTCACTGTCGCAAGTCGGTTGCTTACCGACCAGGCTGCAATCCCGAAAGGCTCATCGTTTAACAGGAGTGATGGGCCTATTTTTGTTGATGGTTCCCGTAGGCTCCTCCGTGCCTGGGAGTGGGCACTGGTGGGCCATTCACCTACCAGTTCGACGGGTCTAGTTTAGTAGAGGGATGTAAAGGCCATGACGTATATGCCAAATAACGCTGGGATGGTCAGCGTCGAGGATTCGCACCGTATCTTGTACGCGATCTTCCCGAACTATCCCGAACTAAAGCCGTGTAATCCCGCGCCGCCCCTCGAACCGATGGCACCACCGCCCCTGAAGATCCCACTTTTTGAAGGCGCAGTGGCATGCTGAGCGCAGCTACCTCCGATCTAAACCCCACGCCACACGCAGGACATTCCATTTCTTCACAATGTCAAACAAGGTATTTGTTTCCTTGAGGATCAGCGCACAGTTGCGTCAACGAGATGCCACAGCGTTCAAACGCGTGCTTTGAGGATTGTGATTGCCGTTACTGCACCACAGAACGAATTGCCATAACGTCTGAGAGAGCAGCACTCAAATTGACTGTTAACGAATCTCGGTATCACGCAATATAAAAAGGCGCCCACCTTTGGGTTAGGCTGGGTTCGCATCGTCAACCTGTTTAAACCTTGCGCAGGCAGGGAGATTGAAACAGAACTAGCGCTGCCAGTATTACCGCACGAGGGCCCGGCTTTGAGTCGCGTGGGTGCAATCACTGCTGAGTGCTGGGAAAGGGAGTAACGTATGTACAGAAAGGTTCGTTGAAGATCGGCCTTGCGTTGGAGGCCGAGATGTCTAGCATCGCTCTGCATCGGCGGTCAGGGAGACTTCCTCTACGGTCTGCAGCAGAGCCCGCCACCCTACCCACGCTGTTTGGTGCAGGCTACGGACTGTACAGGATTCGGAGAAGTTCGTTTGTCCTTTCGTTCGTGGGACACACTCTGTCCATCGCACTGTTCTTGGTTTCGGCCAGGTTTGTGGCGGCTCACCGCCACGAAATTCGCCAGCAGGTCATTGGCATCGTCACGGATGTGAGCCCTTACATCTTGCCTCCATCAGCCTCCAAAGCCGGGGGTGGAGGCGGAGGCGGCGACCGCGACAAGCTGCAAGCCTCCAAAGGAATCTTGCCGCGCTTCTCTCGCGAGCAACTGGCTCCTCCGGCGATAGTAATCCGCAACGAGAACCCCAAGTTGGCGGTCGAGCCAACCGTGGTAGTCCCGCCCGAGATTCAGCTGCCAATCCCGCAGATAGGGCCGCTTGGTGATCCTCTTTCCTCGACTCCGGGTCCGCCTTCGAATGGCACTGGCTCGGGTGGTGGAATTGGATCTGGCAGCGGCGGCGGGGTTGGCTCCGGTCACGGACCGGGCGTTGGTCCGGGATGGGGAGGCGGAATCGGCGGGGGCGTGTACCACATCGGCGGCGGGGTCTCAGCACCGCATTTAATCTACGGCCCTGAACCAGAATTCTCTGACGAAGCGCGAAAAGCTAAGTATCAAGGCACTGTTGTCTTGCAGGTCGTGGTGGGAGCCGACGGAAGGACGCACGATATTCGCGTAGCCCAATCCTTAGGCATGGGTCTTGATGAGAAGGCCATCGAAGCAATTCGACTGTGGAAGTTCGAACCCAGCCGCAAGGATGGAGTGGCAGTGGCTGTTCTGGTCGATATCGAAGTCAATTTCCACCTGTACTAGCCTGCCTGTGTGCTTTACGAAGTCCGCACTCGTTTATCGCTGCCGCAGAACATGCGCTTTGCCCGCCGTAATGAAGACAGCATACCCTTTGCAAGGTTCTGACTCGGAGCGGAGCCTTTTGGGAACTCTCAGCTCGGTGTTAGGTTGGTCCCCGAATTGACTAGGAACGACCAGGAATCGTCTTTTTGTAGGAGATCATCGAGGAATTGGCGCCAGTCGGGGCTGAGTTCGGGAGAAAGGCCAATCCGCTCTGGAAGTGGTTTGTTGATATTCGCGGTGTCAACTGCGAGGCGATTGATCCTCTCTCTGATGGCGTGCATCACCGGATCGGCGAGAATGAAGCCGCGCCGCACGATATTGAAATCCACTTTCCTCCCAGAAATACCGATCCACAGCTCTACCACATCGGGTGCCAAGTCTTCTGCACCACGTGGCGGTCGTTGTACGTAGTTGATCTTCAGCTTGCCCATGCGCACACCAGCAAAAGGCAGCTTTGCAGTCAGACAGAGGCGGGTGCAAAATGCGCACCAGTTCAATTCGCTTTGACCGCGTGTGTCACTTTTCAACCAGGCAGTATTCGCCGAGTTTCTTGTCTTTGTCAGGCAGGGCAGTATCTGACGGAGCCGCAGGCTGTGGATAGACCTCAACGTCCCTGCACTCGTACATTCCAAAATTCTCGGGAAGTTCCACCATCAGATAGTTGCCGTTTTTTAGATTCGTGCAGCCCGACGCTCCCTGGTTGCACTGTAGCTGGTAAGTCTTGTTCCCTTTCAGAACGTCCATGATCACGACACCGTTATTCAGTTGGCTTCCCCTTACTGTGATGTTGGACTTTTCCTGGGCACAAACCTGCCTTTTGCACAACACGCAGAAGAGGGTAAGCAGAGAGAAGAGAACCACTGCTTTCTTCATAATGCACCCCTTCTGGCGAAGCCGAACTGGCTCCGCCGGCTTTTTATTCCTCTTGTCTAGATGTTTGCGCGTTCCCAGATCTGTGTCTGTGACACGAGGCACAGCGCGTCGGCTGATGAGCAATCGGCGGGGGAAGGCGGCCTGACCGGCCTTACATCTGCACTGCGGACATGCGCATCCTGTAATGTGGACCAATCGTTCGATAAGTTGCATCCGTCGTTTTTGATTTGACCGGCCTTGGCAAACAATCTCCGGATCCGTGCTCAGACCTCAGGATTCACTGGACTTGTTCTGCTTCTTTCGAAACAAACTGAAGATCGAACCCGGCCTGTGATTCCGGTCATATTAATCAAGTTGTCTTAGTGTCAATATGACAAGAGAAGAGCTTGACTTCGCTGGACGCCAGGAAAAAGGAGGCGTTTATGTCAAGCGTCGCGTCGCTATCCAGAGACCTGGGGGTGAAGTCGGTCCTGATAGCGACAGATTTTTCTTCAGCATCAGATAAACCTCTCCGTCACGCTCTCGCTGTCGCCCGATGCTACGGAGCGAAATTCTACTTGGTGCACGTGGTTTCCTCCGTCGGGTTCGCGATTGCGGGACCAGACGCCTGCAACGCAGCGTGCCAAGCGGCATGGCGGGACGCCCATCAGTTAGAAGATGAATTAGTTGAAAGTGGCGTGCTGGCGGGACTGCGGCATGAGGTCATTGTGCGCCAAGGCGAGGTGTGGGAAGAATTGGAGAAGGTGGTCAGGCAGGAGGAGGTAGATCTCGTCGTTGTCGGGACTCACGGTCGAGCAGGCATCCGGAAACTGATCTTAGGGTCGGTAGCAGAGCAAATCTTTCGCCACGCTGATTGCATGGTCCTGACCGTCGGGCCAAGTGCTTCGCCTGAGGCTCCGATCGACAGTCATCGATCAATCCGACCCTTTCTCTTCGCAACGGATTTCGGCGCTGCTTCCTTGCACGCCCTCCCGTTCGCGATTTCCTCAGCGAATCGCTTTGCGGCGAAACTGGTATTGCTGCACGTCATCCCAGCCGTAACAGTGCAGGAGCCGTCGCGTTGGTACACAGCAAATGATGTCATATGCGAGCGAGAGAATGCCCGTATCGCTACTCTCCGCCGCCTTGAGGAGTTAATGCTGCAAAACACTGAGTTAAGGATCAAACCTGAATTCCGTATTGAATTTGGAGCACCCGATGAAATGATCTTGCACACAGCAGCGAGCCTCAATGCCGACGTTATTATTATGGGACTGCATCACTCAGCCCATATTGGCGCTGTTTCTCATATGCCGTGGGCTACTGCATATAACGTGGTGCACCGCGCCAGTTGTTCGGTCCTGACCGTCAGGAGTTGACCCGAAGCGCCACAAGTGTGAAGGATGTGAGTAGGAAGGGGCTATGCCTCAGCCACGCATTAAGCATAGTTGTCGCAGTCATCAAATCTCATTGCTTAGTCATCGTTATGTCTGTCTTTCGGTGTGTCGCGTTACGGTGAATGTGTGGAGGAAAATGCATCTCCGTCAAATAATGACCGGGCGCACTGCGAATGGTGATCTGGGTCACTGCATTTCTGGCTCGGGAGTAGTTGCGTAAACTTAGAGGCACTGTGGATCTGTACTCACAACTGCAAGGAGGTTTGCATATGAAATCTCTCGTGCGCTGGCAGCCCTTCCAAGAACTCAACTCATTTCAGAAACAAATGAATCGCATGTTTGACAACTTCTTTGGCAGGACAACATCACTGATGCCACTGGAAGAGAATCTGAGCGACTGGGAATTTGGTCCTCCGGTGGACATTTATGAGGATGACCAAAAGCTGACCTTCAAAGTGGAAGTGCCAGGAATTGATGAGAAAGATATCAAAGTCGAAGTCGAGAACAACATCTTGACCGTACATGGGGAACGAAAGCTCGAGAAGGACATCAAGGAGGAGAACTTCCGCCGCATGGAACGTCATTACGGCGTATTCTCGCGCTCCTTCACGCTTCCCAGCACGGTGGACCCGGAAAGGATCGAGGCGAATTACACGCACGGTGTGCTGGCAGTTCAGATGCCCAAGCGCGCTGGAGCGAGGCCCAAGCAAATCAAAGTGAATGTGCCTAAGGCCCTGAAGGCCGCGTAATCAGCGGATAGAGAAGGGGTGCACCATGTTTCAAACCATAGACGAACAAATCGAGACGACAGAAGGAGGACATCCTACTACTAGAGCGCGCTTGGTCCGTTTTGCGGGCATAGCGGTCATCTTAGTGGTATTGGTTGCGGCACTGTACTACGCAATCGTGTCCTTCGAATGACTTACGTCTGCGGAGTCGCGAAGCGAAGGAGGGTACAAGAATTCTTGTGGGGGGTTTTATACGAACCACCAAAGATAGACTCCGGATTTTGAGGAACGAATTGCAGTTCTTAGACGGAGGTGGGTACCGCTCTCCAATCCTATGGAGGTCACCTCGAATCTTCGAAGACTCGCCAACCTGTCCCAAGGATCCGTGGTCTGCCTGCCCCCACGCAGATTGTGTATTGTTGGAGTTTGTCCCGAACGAGAGCCGTCAGCAGACCGTTCCGTGCCGCCACATTCCATTAAATGAAAGCGGCGAGACCCTAGCCACTCTATACAACACCGGTACGAATGAGGAGATTCAACTGACACTTCGAGAATGGCTGCTGAAGCGCATCGCGGAGCTCGAACAGGCAGCCCAAGCTGAAATGCCATGGAAGGCCGAAAAGGCCAGTTAAGGGATCCTATCGGCCGGAGGCACAAGTGTCCCAAATGCGGAAGGACGTCTTTACTGGCCGCTGGGTGATCATGGCGGAGACCGCAGTCGTCCAGCCGTCGGACTTTCATTTTACGAGGTTCGGGGCAGAGGCAACATTTTGTCCATTCTGCGAGACCAACGAAGCCTCCACTCCACCTGAGGTTTTTGCCATCCGCAAGCCGGGATCGTCCGTTAACAGCCCTGGATGGTCCGTTCGCGTTGTGCCAAATGTCGCTCCACGATTACGGATCGAGGGCGACCTGGGACGCCGAGCCGAAGGTTTCCACGATCTAATGAACGGAGTCGGAGCACACGAAATAATCATAGAGACACCCCGCCACGACTGCAGCCTGCACGAACTTGAAATCCACGAGATCGCTGACGTCATCCGAGCCTACGTAGCACGCATAGTCGACCTGGAAGGCGACAAGCGAATGCGCTACGTGTTGATTTTCAAGAACCATGGCGAGCAGGCTGGCGCCCACACCATCAGTCATTCCATCTCGCAGCTAATGGGTCTTTCGGTAACGCCGCGTCACGTTAAGACAAAACTCATGGTCGCTCGCGATTACTTTGCGACGAAGGAGCGTTGCCTTTATTGTGATGTGCTGCAGCAGGAGTTGAAGGAGCGAAAGCGAGTCATCGCCGAGAACGAAGATTTTCTCGCATTTGCGCCGTTTGCCTCGCGCTTCCCATTCGAGATGGCCGTATTTCCCAAGTCTCATAACAGTGCGTTCAGCCGCATCAGCCCAGGGCAAGTCGAGTGTCTAGCCAGGATCCTGCGTGACACCCTCCAGAAGTTGGACCGTACCTTGGGAGGACCTCCCTACAACTTGTCTCTCCAGGACAGACCATTCCTGCGACCGAGAGCGGGTTATTGGAATACGATTGAGGATGATTTCCACTGGCATCTGGAGGTCCTGCCCCAGATTGTGCGGATTAGCGGGTTTGAGTGGGCGTCTGGCTTTTTCTACAACCCGGTTCCGCCGGAAGTTGCTGCTCGATGTCTGATGCCCGTCGTAGACTCGTGACCTACACGGCTGAAGCCGGCTATCCACCCGCTGTACTGTGTGAGAGCTAACCCACTCCTTGAAGCCACGCCTCTGGTAGCACGCCGGGCGTCGCCGCACTCCAGCCCGCGCGGTCTGCGCTGGGGTCGAGTGCCTTGCTTCGGACGACCCCCGGCCTGCCTTCTTTCTAGTGCAATCGGACTTTCATTGCAGTGACTGGGAGCACCGCTTCGTGTCACCTGCCTTTGGCGGAGCGCATATAAAGGTATAAAGGGAAAGGCATTGTGCGTGAGAAGCTGAGAAGCAGCGCTCCTCTTCGAATCAACCTTCCGTGCGCTCGTATAACTAGTCACCAGCCGATACTATTCGGTCCACACCGGTAAGACCTTAGGGACTGGCGGCCGTTCCCTTAGTGACATCGCCCGCGCCCGCTGAGTGTTTGAGAGGAAAGGCGAGGAATTGACGTCTGAATCCAGGGCCGCTCTCAGCAAGTGCCCTTCGCCCCGGAGACCCATGGCTAAGATCTGCGAAATTAGTATGAGTAAAACGGCGCCAGCAATCAGCGAAGCAAAGATCACAGGGAAACCATGATGCTCTGCCGGATTCAATATGAATTCGACGAGGCCCGCGACGAAAATCACACCCCCTACGAAGATGCCGCCAAGCTTGACGGTTTGGCCAAAAGTGACCACCCACTCTGCTACTCGATAGCCATCTTGATAACGCTTGATCGCAGCTGTGGAGTCGTTGGATTGTGTGTCGATAGCAGTGACGACGGCAGCGCTCATAAGCACCTCCTTTGCCTTCCTGAGTCCCGCCAGCCCTTACGATGGCTCTCTATCAGCAGCAAAGCGCCGGAGGAAGGCTCTCAACGTGGACACGCTATGAACAGGCGAGCCTTACAGGATCGGTCGCTTGTTAAGAAGCGCTATCGTCATTCTCGTATCGGCCAACTCGTGGTGCAGTGCGCAGTATCACAGAGAGCTGCTAGGTCCGGTTTTTTGTTCGAAGGTGTCGCACACAGACGTTCCCGATTGAACCCTAACGAAGCGGAGCCTAGAATTGTGTTGTGGTGCGGGAGGGCCAAATGGATGCACCACTACGAGTTCCTCTGTCGCGCCTGCAATAGTCCCTTCTCGAAGATCCGGACTCCCATCGAACCCGACGAAGGCAAAGTTGTCTGTCCATGGTGTGGCAGCGAAGAAGTTGAGCAGAGATGGTTCTATCTGGTCGCCGCCAAGCAGAGCGCGTGAACAAATCGAAAGGGCCGACCGAGCCTTCGAGAACATAAATTCCGCATGTCACCCCGCCCAGCGGCATGTGGTGGTAAAGGTGCCTTATGCCTGCAAAGAAATTACGAGAATTTCTCAATAGTCAAAATGTCGCTCATATGACCATTTCTCACACGGTTGCCTACACTGCGAAGGAAATCGCAGCGCTTACGCACATCTCAAACAAAGAGCTCGCGAAGACAGTGATCGTAAAAATCGACGGCACAATGGCCATGGCTGTCCTCCCGGCTTCTTACGACGTAGATCTTTTCGCCTTGCGCGCTGCAATCGGCGCAAAAAGTGTGACTCTTGCAAAGGAATCAGAATTCAAAGACCGGTTTCCGGAATGCGACATCGGTGCCATGCCGCCATTTGGGAATCTGTATGGCATGGCTGTGTACGTCGACGAGAGCTTTACCAAGGACAAGGACATCGCATTCAATGCCGGCACCCACGACGAACTGCTGCAGGTTTCGTACGTGGATTTCGCCCGGCTGGTCAAGCCCACGGTCTTAAGGTTTTCTGAACTGCCGGACCTGGAGTCAATGGGAGCGTGGCATCTTTGATGTTTGAAAGGCTTCTGGCTGTGTCGAGGCATTGGCGGCCAGCGCGAGTTTTGTGATCTCCAACGCTGCAGATTGCGCCAGGAGCGCTGTTCGATTGCGCGTCACTGGAGGTCGCCAATGATTCCAATTCCTCTTCCTCTAATTGCTGCCATCATCGTTGTTTTGTATGTTCTCAGCGCGATCAAGATCCTGCGGGAATACGAGCGTGGCGTAATCTTCCGCCTGGGACGACTGTTACCCAACGCCAAGGGACCGGGAATCATCCTGGTGTTCTACCCGGTCGATCGCATGGTGCGGATCTCCTTGCGCCAGGAGGCGCTTGAGGTAAAGCCTCAGGACATCATCACCCGCGACAATGTCACTTTGAAGGTGAACGCAGTGATCTTCTTGCGAGTGATTAACCCGCGTCAGGCGGTGGTCGAAGTTTCCGACTATGTGAACCAGACTTCCCAATTTGCCCAGACGACACTGCGCTCCGTCCTTGGCGAAGCGGAATTAGATGAGTTGCTCGCGCATCGAGACAAGATTAATTTGCGGCTCCAGAGCATTCTCGATGCTCACACTGCTCCCTGGGGAGTGAAAGTGGTGAATGTGGAAGTCAAGCAAGTCGACTTGCCGGAATCGATGCTTCGCGCCATGGCCAAGCAGGCTGAGGCCGAGCGCGAAAAGCGGTCCAAGATTATCCACGCGGAAGGCGAATATTCGGCGGCACAGAGACTGGTGGACGCAGCCCACCTGCTGGCCCAGGAGCCGGTTAGCATCCAGTTGCGTTATCTGCAGACGCTCACCGAAATCGGCGTGGAGAAAAACACAACCCTTGTTTTTCCAGTGCCTGTCGACATATTTTCGCGCATCGCTAAAGTCAGCGACAAAGTCTGAGACCAGAGCGTCAGGATCGACCGCGACCTCGGTCCCGAGACCTATGTCAATCTAATGGTGCAGTACCACCCTGCTTATATCCAGCAAAATTGAACCCGAGCCCGCATGCAGCACCTGCGAGCGCTGCAACAGAGGGCCACCAAATGGCCAGCCACCTGACCGGCCCGGCGAAAGACGCTACCCACGAGGCAACGCCGACATTGACAGTCAAGCCCAAGACACTAATCGAGACGCACCGGCCAACGCGCATTGGTGTATTTTCTGCCGCTGAATAACGGAACGTCCAGCGGCTGTTTAGCCAGTAGCTGTTGAGCACTGCAACCAGGAACGAGATCGCTTTGAAGAGGCTTTACAGAAGCCCAGACCGCCCGCGGTGGCTGATAGCAATCAGGGTATTCAACACGGCCAGATCAACAGCTGTATTGATTACGCCCACGACAGCGAAGCCTCGGTGGCACGAGTTTCATATGGTCTCGCATCGCTTGCAGGGATAACCGCGAAGCCCATGGCATGGATGCTCTTCTTTAGGCTTGCGCATCTGCGGAGAAGTAGGTCGGGACGGCTCACGGCGTTATTGGGTGGTTTCACTACGCACCACACCGCGCCCCTACCCCGGCCTATGTCCGTGTTCTCACTCCGCGAGTCCGAGCAATACTCCGGGTGTCCGGCCGCGTCTTTTTAGCTCTTTAGGTATCAACTGCCAGTGTCTATACACACTGCTTGCTGGCCGCTGCACGCGAGCAAACTTGTCCGACCGCCATGCTGCCCCAGGCAGGACAGAAGCGCAGCTTTTTAGGCTCCGCCTGGAGTCAGCACCTTGAGAAGGT
>Ga0207693_10001379_pt1 | contig 21550 bp, 19 predicted proteins | sample LARL81metaG_FD_184347 | JGI IMG/M metagenome (GOLD analysis project Ga0207693, IMG submission 184347) | Corn, switchgrass and miscanthus rhizosphere microbial communities from Kellogg Biological Station, Michigan, USA - LAR L8-1 metaG... | ecosystem: Host-associated > Plants > Roots >... | reverse complement strand
GGCCGAGTTCCGATTCCCTTCGCGCTTGGGCTTGTTCTTGGTGTCGAAGTAGATCGCGGTGGGATCGGGGAGCAGCGAGAGGCTGGAGGCGAGCAGGCTCACGTCCAGATACTGGCCGCGGCCGGTGCGGAAGCGCTGGACGAGGGCGGCGCACACGCTGCCGAAGGCGGTGATAGCGGCGGCCAGGTCGGAGGTAGAGCCGGCCACGCGCGTGGGCGGATCGCCCGGGTGGCCGGTCAGCGCCATGAGGCCGCTCATGCCCTGGGCGATGGTGTTGTAGCCGGGGCGCTTGGAGTGCGGCCCCGTCTGGCCGAAGCCGGTGACCGAGACGTACACCACGGACGCATTGACCGCGCTCACCGCCTCGTAGCCCAGCCCGAGCTTGGCCGCCACGCCGGGCAGGAAGTTCTCGACCACGACGTCCGCCTGCTTGGCCAGCTCGAAGGCGATCTTCGTGCCCTCGGGTCGCTGTAGGTCGAGGGCGATGCCCCGCTTGTTCCGGTTGATGGCGGCGAAGGAGGCGCTCATCCCGTTCTTGCCCCGGAGAACGCGCAGGTCGTCGCCGAGAGGCGGACGCTCGACCTTGATGACATCGGCGCCGAGGTCGGCGAGGAAGGCGGCGCAGTACGGCCCCGCGATTACCCGCGAGAGATCGAGGACACGGATGCCTTCGAGCATGCTCATGCCGCGGGGACCGCGCGCCCCCGCGCCCACTCGCGGAGGGCCTCGACGTCTTCCGCCCGCGTGACGGAAAGCGGCTTGGTCGCCTTGATTTCCTCCAGGATGTGCTCGGTGGCCAGCTCTGCTCCGCGGGCAAAGGCGGTGTAGAGCGCCGACACCACCGCCTGCTCGATCTCGGCTCCGCTGAAGCCGTGGGCCGCCTCGGCGAGCGCGACCAGATCGTATGCGGCGGGGTCACGATGGCGGCGGCCAAGGTGCACCCCGAAGATCTGGCGCCGCTCGTCGAGCGTGGGCAGGTCGATGAAGAAGATCTCGTCGAAGCGCCCCTTGCGCATGAGCTCTGGAGGAAGGGCGGTGATCTGATTGCAGGTGGCGACCAGGAATACAGGCGCCTCGTGGTCCTGGAGCCAGCCGAGGAGCCGCCCCAAGATGCGGCGCGAGAGGCCGCCGTCGGACTCGGAGCTGACCACCGAAGCGAAGCCTTTCTCGATCTCGTCGATCATGAGGACACACGGGGCCATCCTCTCGGCCGTGGCGAGGGCGCGATCGAGGTTCTTTTCGGACTCGCCGATGAACTTGTCGAAGAGCCGGCCCGGCTCGAGCCTCAGCAGCGGCAGCTCCCAAGCCTTGGCCACGGCCTTGGCGGCCAGGCTCTTCCCACAGCCCTGCACGCCCAGGAGCAGGATGCCGCGCGGGGCGGGAATGCCGAACTCCTTGGCCTCGGGCGTAAATGCCCTGCGCCGCCTCTCGAGCCAGGTTTTCAGGCCGAGGAGGCCACCCACATCGTCCAGGCCCTCCCGCTGCGGCACGCAGTCGAGCACGCGCTCGCGTGAGAGCAGCTCTTTCTTCATCTCCGCGATGACCTCGATGTCCCGGGGGCCCAGTGTGAGATCGTCGAGCACGGCTCGCGTCAACGCCCGCTCTGCCTCGAAGAGGGTCAGCCCCCGCAGGGCGCCGGCGATCTTGTCGAGAATGTCGGGGCCGGGCGGAGGGCCGAGCTTGTGAAGCCGCGCGAGGCTGCCGAAGACTTCCTGGGCGAGCGTGCGGAGGTCGGCCTCCGTCGGAAGCTCGAGCTTGACGAGGCTGGCGAGAGCGGCCAGCTCCGAGGGCAGCTCCACACGCGGAGCCGTCAGCACGAGGGCGCGTCGGTCCCGCGAGAAGAGGTGGGTGAGATCCTGGAGGGTCCGGACCACCAGGGAGTCGCCGAGCGAGCGATGGAGGTCCTTCATCAGATAGATGCCTTCGTTGGGGAGCTCGCCGAGATTGCGAAGCGCCTTGAGCGGCTCCTTGGTGTCATAGAGCGGCTCGAGCGACCCCGCGCGTCTGAGTCCCCGCGTCATGGTCCAGACGAACAGGGGAATGCGCAGACGCTGGGCCACGCGCTCCAGCGCCTGCTCGACGCGCTCCTCCTCCAGGGTCTCGATGGCGATGAGCGGAGTGCGCGAGCTGATGAGGATCTGGAGGGTCCGGAGCGTGTCCATGGCGGACCCCGAGTCTGGCACGACTACCCGTTACTTCGCCAGAACTCCGTGCAGCTCCGCTCGTGCTGGATGGACAGGCGGCCCGCCTTCACCACGAGCCGGCGCGGGGCCATCGTGGTCACCACTTCCGCGGGCCGCTCCGTCTCCCACAGGACGAGGTCGGCGCGGGCGCCCACGCGGAGTCCATACTCGGGCAGCCGGAGCATGCGCGCGGGATGCTCGGTGAGCATGGCGAGCACATTGGCCACGTCGCTCTCCGTGCCCATGTGGGCGGCCGCGGTGAGCAGATAGCCCATGAGGGCGAGATCGCCCGTACCCATGGGGGTGAAGGCATTCAGAATATTGTTGGTGGCCGCCGCCACCGTGACCCCCGCGGCGAGGAGCCGCTTGGCGGGAGCGAGGCCGCGCCGCGCATTCCGCGTGTCCTTCCGTCCCATCAGGTACAGGTCGGTGGCGGGGAGCATGATCACGCCGATGCCCGCGTCCTTGAGGATGGTGGCCACCTCATCGAGGCGCTCCGGCTCGAGGGCAGCGAGCTCGCTCACATGCCCCGCGGCCACGCGCCCCTGCCAGCCAAAGCGCACCGTCTGCTCGGCCACGTAAAGCACGTCCAGATGATCCGGCTCGTCGAAGAAATCGATGTGGAAGTCCACGTCGACGTCGAAGTCGCGCGCGAGCCGGAAGACGATGTCGATCTGGGCATGGGCGTCCGTGTCGTTGTACGGACAGCCGCCGATCAGGTCTGCTCCGCCTTCGAGGGCACGGGCGAGGAGCGCTTCCGTCCCCGGCGAGCGGAGTATGCCTTCCTGGGCGAAGGCGCACAGCTGGAGATCGATGGCCGGAGCGTACTCGCGCTTGAGGGCGAGCAGGGCGTCGAGGCCCTTGAGGCCCACGATGGGATCGATCTCGACGTGGCTCCGCATGGCGGTGGTGCCGGCGCGGATGGCTGCGTCGAGCACGCGGCGCGCCCGCGCGCTGATGTCGTCTACCGTGAAGCCGCGCTTGGCCGCCGCGGTCACCTGGAGCGCCTCCGCCACCGTGCCCTCGATCGATGGCGCACGTTCCGACAGCAAGGCCTTGTCGAGATGGATATGGGCGTCCACCAGCCCGGGAGTGAGGACGCGGCCGCCGCCCTCCACGGTGCGTCGCGCGGGATGCTCGGTGAGAGAGCCGATGGCCGCGATCTTGCCTCCCCGTGTTCCGACGTCGGCGAGGCGCCCATCAGGCAGCGTCACCTTTCGCAGGAGCAGCTCGAAAGGCTCGGGCATCTAGGCGAGGGTGGCCGAGGAAGCGGACAGCGCGCGGCAGCCAAGCCGGATCCCCGTGAGCGTGTCCGCTCCCGAGGTTGCGCCCATGGCGAGAAGATCGCGGACGGCGAGGTCTGCGAGGCGGCCGGCGCGGGCGGTGAGGAGAGCGAGCACGGGCTCGGCGAATCTGCCGTCGAGGGCCTCGAGGAGGAAATCGCGGGCCACGTCGGTGGTGCGCTTTCTTGCCGCCTCAGCGAGCCGATCGTGCCGGACCCGATCCTCCATGAAGGATTCGGGGGCGAGGCGGTGCATCGCCGCGAGCGCTCCCACCACGCAATCATCCCCCGCCGGGGTGAGGCCTTCGCCGAGTCCGATCAACCGCTCCACAGCGTCCACGAAGGCGGAGAGATCGCGCCCCTCCAGGCTTCTCCTGAGCGCATGCCGCGCGTGAAGACCCGCCTCCGAGGCGAGCGCCCGCGCGCACGAAGGCTCGGGCAGTGCATCGGCGGAGAAGGCGAGGGGGCCGCGGGGCATCTCGAGGGTTACCGTCTCGGCGCTCTCCCAGTCGAAATCGGAGCTCCGGATGCGCATCCCCGGCGTGACCGCTCCGCGCGGAGGCAGCGCAGAGAGGGCCACTGCGAACGGCGCGGCGAGCGACGTCCGGCCGTGAAGCGTGAGGAGGCGACCGTCATGCCAGAGAACATTGATCGCGCGGTCGAAGACGGAATGGACGCGACCCTGCCCGTCGGCCTTTGCCGCGAGCCGCTCGAGCGATACGCTGCCCAGTCGCGCGATGCGGAGTGATCGAGACATGGCGGGAAGGATGATAGTCGCGGCGGGTGAGGCCTTCAAGACGGGCCCGCGCCGGCACGCCGGCCGAGATACGCCTCGATCACGGCGGGATTGCTGCGCACGGCGGCCGCGGTGCCTTCGAGGGCGATGCGCCCACGCTCGAGAACATAGGCGCGGTCGGCGAGGGCCAGCGCCTGGGCGGCCATCTGCTCGACGAGAAGGATGGTCACCCCCTGCTCGCGCAGGCGGCCAATGGCCGAGAAGATCTCGCGAACGAGGAGCGGCGCCAGACCCAGGGAGGGCTCGTCGAGGAGCATGACGCGCGGCCGGGCCATGAGCCCGCGGGCCACCGCGAGCATCTGCTGCTGGCCGCCCGACAGCGCGGCCGCGGGCAGATGGAGCTTCTCCACGAGGGCGGGGAAAAGAGCGAGCGCGGTGTCGAGGTCGGCGCGCACGGCGGGGGCGTCCCGGCCGCTCGCGCGGGCGAGGGCGCCCAGCATGAGATTGTCGTGCACGCTCTGGTCGCCGAAGACGCCTCGCCCCTCGGGCACGAGGGCGATGCCGTGGCGGGCCACCCACCACGAGGGCCGCCCCCCGATGTCACGGCCATCGAAGGTGACGCGCCCGGAAGCGGGACGAAGAACGCCCGCGATGGTCTTGAGGAGCGTGGTCTTGCCCACGCCGTTGCCGCCGATCACCGAGACGATCTCTCCCGGGCGCACCTCGATGGTGACATCGTGGAGCACGGCCACCGCGCCATAGCCGACGCGGAGAGCCGACACGGTGAGCGCGCTCATGTCGTCACGCCCAGGTAGGCCTCGATCACCGCGGGATTCTGGCGGATCTCGTCGGGCCCGCCCTCGGCAATGACGCGCCCGTAGTCGAGCACGGTGATCCGATCGGACACCGCCATGACGAGGTCCATGTGATGCTCGACGAGGATGACGGCGGGGCCGCCCCGCTCGCGGAGCGTGGTCAGCTGGGCGTCGAGCGCCGCGATCTCCGCGGGGGACAGTCCGGCCGCGGGCTCGTCGAGCATGAGGAGCAGCGGCTCGGTAGCGAGGGCGCGGGCGATCTCGAGCTTGCGCCTGAGGCCGGCCGCGAGCGAGTCGGCGGGCTCATCGGTGAGCTCGGCGAGTCCGAGCGCATGGAGGAGCACGAGGGCCCGGGACTGCAGCGCGGCCTCCCGGGCGCGACTGCCCGGGGTGGCGAGGAGCGCAGGGATTGGAGAGCCGAGGCGAGGGCCTGCCACGCCCACCGCCACGTTGTCCCGGACGGACAGGTCGCCGAAGACCTGCGCGGTCTGGAAGGTACGTGCGATGCCCCGTCTCGCCACGGCATACGGCGGAACACCCGCGATCGATTGCCCGTCCAGCATGATGGTGCCGCGCCCGGGAGCGTAGAAGCCCGACAGCACGTTGAGGAGCGAGGTCTTTCCCGCTCCGTTCGGGCCGATCACCGCGTGTATGCGCTGTCGATTTACGGCGAGGGTGACGCCCGCCAGAGCCATGACGCCGCCGAAAGACAGACTCACCTCGCTCGCCACCAGGAGCGGCTCTGGCCCCTCACCCTGCCCTCTCCCCACAGGGGAGCGGGAGAATTCGAGAGAAGCCGGCCTCGACCGCCGAGCTTTCGACACCGCCCCTACCACACCCTCAGGCAGCCAGTAGATCGACAGCAGGAGCAGCGACCCGTAGAGAATCAGCCGGTAGTCGAGAAGCCGGGCGAGGAGCTCGGGCAGGATGGTCAACGCCACGCTGCCCGCCACGGGTCCCGCGATACGCCCGAGCCCCCCGAAGAGCAGCGCGAGGAGAAACAGGATCGACGTCTGGAGGGTGAAGCTGTCCGGCGAGATGTAGCCGTTGAGAAACGTGAAGAGGGCACCTGCCGCGCCCGCGAAGGCGGCGGAGACGGTGAAGGCGGCGATCCGCACGTAGTAGGCTGAGAGCCCCAGCGATTCCGCGGCCACCTCGCTGCTCTTGACGGCGAGACAGGCGCGTCCCCACGCGGAGCGGCGCAGGTTGGCGGTGAGCCAGAGGGCGAGCGCGGCCGTCAGCATGACCGTCCAGTAGTGGGTGCGCAACCCCGGCTTGGGGATGTTGAAGATGCCGCCGGGTCCCCCGGTCAGCGAGCCCCACTCGATGAGCACGCCCTCCACGATGAGGCCGAAGGCAATGGTGACCATGGCCAGATAGGGTCCGGAGACGCGGAGCGCGGCGGCGGCCACCGCGGCCCCCACCATGGACGTGACCACCACGGCGGCGGCGATGGCGACCCCTTCGCTCGTTCCCGCCCGGGTGACGCAGAGCGCGGCGGTGTAGGCGCCGAAGGCGTAGAGCCCGGCATGGCCGAGCGAGGTCTGTCCGGTGAAGCCCACGAGCACGTTGAGCCCAGCCGTGACGATGGTGAGAAGTCCCACCGATATGACGACGTAGAGGTAGTAGGTGTTGGAGGTGAAGAAGGGGATGAGGGCGGCCGCGATGGCGAGGGCGGCCCAGCCGAGCCGGTCGGTCACACGCGCCTCGAGAGCTTCTCGCCGAGCAATCCCCACGGTCTCACCACGAGGACGAGGATGACCAGGCCGAAGCCCACGATCTCGCGTGCGCGCGTCGAGACGTAGCCGGCGGTGAAGGACTCCACCAGCCCGTAGCCGAGTCCGGCCACCACGATGCCGGGGGCCGAGCTGAGTCCGCCGATGATGGCCACCGCGAAGGCCTTGAGTCCGATGATGGTGCCCATCTGCGGCGACACGTTGAGGAGGGGGGCGAGGAGCACGCCGGCCACCCCGGCGAGGAGGGCGGACAGAGCATAGGACGCCATCACGGCGCGGGGAATGTTGATCCCCATGAGACCCGCCGCCTCCGGATTCCACGCCACCGCCTTGAGCTGTTTGCCATAGGCCGTCCGGTGATAGAAGAGCTGGACGAGGCCCATGAGGAGCAGTCCCACCACCGGCACCAGGAGCTCCTGCGGATAGAAGCCGGCGGAGCCGAGCATGATCGGCTTCCGCATGAGCGGCGAGGGAAAAGCGCGCGCATCCTTGCCGAAGCTGAGCTGGGCCACGTTCTCCGCGATGATGCCGACGGCGATGGTGGCGAGGAGCCAGGCGGGCGAGGCGCGAAGAAAGAAGGGACGGACGGCCACGCGCTCCACGAGTGCGCCGAAGCCGGCGAGGGCCACCAGGGTCAGCATGAGGGCGAGAGGAAAGGGCCAGCCCAGCCCGACGAAGACGGCGTAGGCCACCACCGCCCCCACCATCACCGCGTGCCCTTGGGAAAAGTTCATGGTCCGGCTGGTCGCCCACGTGATGTGATAGCCGAGGGCGACCAGCCCGTACATGCTGCCCAGGGCGAGGCCGGTGACGAGGAGCTGGATGTAGATGGGCGCGGGCCCTACTTCATGCTGATCGGAACGATCTTGCCGCCCTTCCAGACGACCATGACGTAGTCCTCGTCGGTCAGCGCGTCGTGCTGCTCCGCCGTGAACGGATGCTTGTAGGTCTTGATCAGGCCCTTGTACTCGCCCTTGAGATTCTCGAGCGCCTCGCGGACCTTGGGCCCGTCGGTGGATCCGGCCTGGTCGATGGCCATGGCCACCAGGTGCATCCCGTCGTAGGCATTGGCGGTGCCCACGGGCGCGATGACGTCGCCCGGCTCCTTTACGCTGTACTTGTCGCGCAGCATCTTGAGCACGTACTGGCCGCGCTCGTTCTGCTTGCCGAAGAACGTGTAGGTCTGGAGGAAGGTGACACCTTCCGAGAGATCGCCGGTCAGCTCCGCGAAGCGCCCGCCCGAGATGCCCCAGTGCGAGATCATGGCCGCGTCCCAGCCGAGCTTGGACTTGGAGCGGAGCACCTGCGCCCCTTCCGGAGCGTTGGCCACGAGCACGATGAGATCCGCCCCCGCATTCTTCAGGCGCAGGAGCTGCGGGCTCATGTCGGGATCGTTCCAGTTGAAGCGCTCCACGCCCACCGCCTTCACGCCCTTCTCGCCGAACCACTTGGTCAGGCCCACTTCGTTGGACTGGCCCCACGGCGTGTTCTCGAGGAGCAGGCCCGGCTTGCCCTTCTTGAGCGCGTCCATCGCGTAGCGGGAGAGGAAGCGATCGACGTAGTCGTCGTTGGCGGAGACACGGAAGACGTAGTTGGGAGTCTGCCCGTTGCGCGTGACATTGGTGCCGGCCGCCCACGTGCCCATGTACGGCACCTTGAGCTCCTGCCACACCGGCACCTGGGCGAGGGCCACCGTGGTGTGGAGACCTCCGAAGACCGCCGCCACCTTCTCGCGCTCCACCAGCTCGCGCGCGATGGTGACACCCTTCTGCGGATTGCCCTCGTCGTCGCGGATGACCAGCTCGAGCTTGCGCCCGCCCAGCACGCCGCCCTTGCCGTTGATCTCGTCGATGGCGATCTGCAGGCCGCGCTTGATGGCCTCGCCCGAGGCGGCGGAGCCGCCCGACACGGCCGCGGAGAGCCCGATCTTCACGGGCTCCTTGGACTGGGCGAGCACGGGGCCGGCGGCGCCCAGGACCACGGCGAGCAGAATGGTGAACATCCGAGAGAGACGTCGCATGCGAATCCTCCTTGGCGGGTCATGACCCGCGTGGAATCCATTTCCAGGCTGTGCCCGGCTGTTCCACGACGGCACTGGCGCGTCAGCGGCCCTATCTAGGTATCACGAAACGCCAGCGAAGGAAACGCCACGCCGACCCAGCAAGTCTCGCGCACACTAAGCCAAACCTCTCACGAGCGCCACTCGTGCAATCGGGCGGGTGGCGTCGGGGGCGGGGGTGCGCTCCCCAGACCCGTATCTTCTGCGGAGATTCTCGAAGCCGGCGACCACGATCTCGTGGCGGGCCCGAGTGCTGGCGCGGATTGCGACTCAGCGTGGTCTGGGGAGCGCACCCCCGCCCCCGACGTCAGGCCCCGCCCGCCTCGCGCCCCGTATCTCGGGCACCACACCTCAAACAACGAACAGCTATGGCTTGGGAGGAGCGATCCCGTAGGCCTTGAGCTTGCGGTAGAGGTGGCTGCGCTCGATGCCGAGCTTCTCCGCGGTGCGCGTCATGTTCCATTCGTGCGCGCGCAGCTCGCCCAGGATGTAGGCGCGCTCGAAGGCCTCGCGCGCCTCCTTGAGCGTGCGGTCGCGCTGGGCGGCGTCGTCGCCCGTCGAGGCCTCCTCGCGGGTGCGTAGGGGCGGAGGGAGGTCCTCCGGCCCGATGACATCACGCGGAGCCATGATGACGAGCCGCTCCACCATGTTGCGGAGCTCGCGCACATTGCCCGGCCAGTCGTAGGAGAGAAAGTAGGCGAGGGCCTCCACGGACATCGTCTTGGGCCGCCGCCCGTTCTCCACGGAGAACAGCGTGATGAAGTGCTCCACGAGAGCGGGGATGTCTTCCTTGCGCCGCCGCAGCGACGGCACCTCGATGGGAATGACGTTGAGCCGGTAGAAGAGATCCTCCCGGAAGCGCCCGGCCACGATCTGCTCCTGGAGATTCTGGTTCGAGGCGGCGATGACGCGCACGTCCACGCGAAGCGTCTCCTTGCCTCCTACCCGCTCGAAGGCCTGCTCCTCCAGCACACGGAGCACCTTGGCCTGGGTCTTCAGGCTCATGTCCGCGATCTCGTCGAGGAAGAGAGTGCCTCCGTCGGCCAGCTCGAACTTGCCCCGGCGGCGCGCCACCGCGCCCGTGAAGGCGCCCCGCTCGTGGCCGAAGAGCTCGGACTCGATCAGCTCCTCGGGGACGGCGGCGCAGTTGACCTCCACGAAGGAGCCTTCGGCTCGGGTAGACCGCGCGTGGATGGCCCGGGCCACCAGCTCCTTGCCCGAGCCGCTGTCGCCGTGGATGAGCACGCGGCCCGTGGTCGGGGCGGCGATGCTGATTTGCTGGCGCAGCTCCTCGATGGCCGCGCTCTTGCCCACGATCTCCTGCCCCCGCTCCACGCGCTCGCGCAGCTGCCGGTGCTCCTGGCGCAGGCGGGCGTGCTCGAGGGTGCGCGCGACCACGAGCAGCGTCTTCTCCAGGGAGAGCGGCTTCTCGATGAAGTCGTAGGCGCCCAGCTTGGTCGCCTTCACCGCGGTCTCGATGGTGGCGTGGCCGGAGATCATCACCACCGCCGTGTCGGGCCGCCGGTGCTTCATCTCGGCCAGCGCCTCCAGCCCGTCCATGCCGGGCATCCAGATGTCGAGGAACACCAGATCAGGCGCGTCGTCGATCAGGCGGGCCAGCGCTTCCTCTCCCGTGCCCGCCGACGTGACGCGATAGCCCTCGTCCTCGAGCACGCCGCGCAGGGTGCTCTGGATGAGTTTCTCGTCGTCCACGATGAGGATGTGCTCGCCCGCCATCTATCCGGCCTTCACCGGGGTGGGCGCCTCCGCCGGCGTGACGGCGAGGCGCCCCACGGGCAGCTCGACCACGAAGCGCGTCCCCTGCGGCGCGACGTCTTCGACCCAGATGGTGCCGCCGTGGTCGGTCACGATCTGATGCACGATGGACAGTCCGAGGCCGGTGCCGTTGGATTTCGTGGAGAAGTAGGGCAGGAAGAGGCGTTCCTTGTCCTCGGCCTGGATGCCCGGGCCGTCGTCGGCCACGGTGATGCGGGCGCGGCGGCTCTCCGGCATCCAGACCGTCTCCAGGGTCACCTGGCCCGAGCCGCCCACCGCCTCCACCGCGTTGTCCACGAGATTCAGCACCGCCCGCTTGATCTGGTCGGGGTCCACGTCCACCTGCGGCATGTCGGGGGAGAAGCTCACCTTGATGTCGAGGGCGGCGTGCGACTCGCGGTAGAGGACCACCACGCCCTCGAGCAGGCGTCCGAGGTCGGTGGCCCGGGGCTGAAGCGAAGGCATGCGCGCGAAGCGGGAGAACTCGTCCACGAGCCGCTTCAGCCCTTCCACCTCCTGGACGATGGTGGCCGTCGCCTCCTCGAGCAGACGCTTCTCCTCTGGGCTCCGGTCCGTGGACAGGCGGCGGCGCAGGCGCTGGGCCGAGAGTTGGATAGGCGTGAGCGGGTTCTTGATCTCGTGGGCGATGCGCTGCGCCACCTCGCGCCAGGCGGCGAGGCGCTGGGCCTTGAGGAGCTCGGTCAGGTCGTCGAAGACGAGGACCATGCCGAGATAGGCGTCCTCGGGTCCCTTGAGCGCGGTGGCCGAGGCGAGGAGCGTCACGGAGTGGCCTTCGCGCCGGAGGTGCACCTCTCGCTCCAGCGCGTTCTCGCGCAGCCGGTTCATGCGCTGGATGAGCGCGGCGAGCTCCGAGTGAACGGGTGGCCGCAGCACGGCCGTGGAAGGCTGGCCGAGCGCCTCTCCCGCCGACACGCCCAGCATGCGCTCGGCGGCGCCATTGACGGTGGTGATGCGTCCCGAGGCATCGAGCGAGAGCACACCCGTGGCCACTGCGTCGAGCACCGTCTCCGTGTACCGGCGCCGCTGCTCCACCTCTTCGTGCTTGGCCTGGAGGTCACGGTAGGTGTGCTCGAGCCGTGTCTGGGAGAGGGCGAGATCGCCCGTCATGCGGTTGAACGAATCCACGAGCACGCCCAGCTCGTCGTCGGCGCGCACCTGGACCTTGTAGTTGAGATTGCCCGCGGCCACCGCCCGCGTGCCCTCGGCGAGCATCTGCACGGGCTCGGTGATACCCCGAGCGAGGTACAGGCCGAACCACGTGGCGGAGAACACGATGACGAGGGTCATGAGGAGGAAGAGCAGGATGTAGATGCCCTTGAGGGGCTGGCGGAGCAGACGCAGCTGCTTGTACTCCTGGAAGGACTGGCTGATGCCGCGTAGCCGCGTCTCGAGCCGCTGCGGCACGTAGGTGCCGACCACGATCGCCCCTAGCAGGGCGCGATCGCCCGACTTGATGGGCACGATGGCCTGGATCATGTCGCCGTCGTCGAGCTCGTGGACGGTGGTGACTTCCTGGCCGGAGAGGCCGCGGCGCAGCTGCTCCTTGTTCACGGAGCGCGTGGGCACGGTGGCGAGGGCCACGTCCTTGGCGTGAAACACGGGCTGCCCGGCGCGGTTGAACACCGTGATGGCAGCGAGCCCCAGCCGTTCCTGCTGGCCGGTGAGATAGGTGGACAGCACGGTGCGCTGGGCGGGGGCCATGAACCCCTCGCGGGCCAGCACGTCGGCCATGTAGCGCGCATGGCGCAAGGCCATGGCCTCCTGGCCCTGGTAGTAGGTCTGGGCCACCTCGAGGGCCTGATCGAGTGGACGCTCCACCTGCGGCTTGAACCATCCCTCGATGGACGTGTTGATGAAGTTCGAGGCGATGATGAAGATGAGAATGGCCGGGGTGAGGGCGAGGGAGAGAAAGGCGAGGACGAGCTTGGTCTTGAAGCGGGCCCCCAGCACTTTCTGCCGGCGCTCGAAGGCGAGCTTGACGAGGTTGCGGAAGAGGAGAACGACGAGGAGGAGGAACACGATCAGGTTCAGATTGAAGAGGGCGAAGACGGCCAGATTCGAGGCGAGCGGTACCTGGGGCGAGTGGATCCAGACCTTGAAGCCCCACCACGCGAGCCCGAGGAGGGCGAGCCCTCCGGAGACGATGAGCAGGTTGCGCCGGTAGTGCCTCCTCTGCTCGCCCGGTCCCTCGGTCAACGGGCTCACTGCCGTCTCGTGGGCGTGAGGAGAGGGGACTGGACCCAGCCCGTCTCCGCCGCCTCCCCGCTGAAGCGCGCGATCCAGGAATTGACGCCGTTGAGCGAGACATCGGCACGTACCCGCACGAAGTAGAGCTCGCGCGGGTCGAGGGCGGCGTCGGGGGCGAGCTTGCCCGCGCGCAGCTCGGACAGCACCCGCTGCGCGTCGCGAAGCTGCTTGGTCATGAACGCCTCGCGGTCTTCCCCGTTCAGCGACACGACCTTGTATTCCTTGGTCGCGGGGTTGTAGGTGAGCTGGCGCTCGATGATGCGCGTCTGCAGGAGCTTGTCGCGGAAGCGCTGCTGCCAGAGCTCCACCACGAACCGCACGTGCACGGGCACCCCGCTCTGCAGGCTCTCGGTGAGGGAGGAGGGCACGGCGCCCAGGAGCACACCCTGCACCGTGACGTCGTAGTCGTTCAGGAAGACGGAGAGATTGCTGATGCGGAGCTCGGTATCGGCCTGGGCCAGGGGAACGAGCAGAGACACCATGGCCAGGGCGATCAGGGCGATCACGCTCAGGCTAGTCCGGCTCACAGCTGGAGGGTCCCCACGGGTACAACATTATAGCGTCGGGGAGGCCCGGGAGTCCGGAGAAGTCCGGACGACCGGAAGGAACTAGAGGGCGGCGATACCGGGCTGTGACGACAAGCCACCCGGCACGAGCTGCTCGAGCCGGTCCGCCAGGCTGCCCACCGCCTTGACCTGCGTCCGCACGACGCGCTGGCGCCGCTCGGTGGCGAAGGCCGTCCGCACTGCGGCCACCAGCTCGTGATTCAGCGCGTGGCCGCCGTTGTGGGCGGTGACGTGCCCTTGGAGCGGACGCCCGAGCAGCCAGAGGTCGCCCACCAGGTCCAGCATCTTGTGCCGGACGAACTCGTCCTCGAAGCGGAGGCTGTCGTTGAGGACCGAGCGCTTGCCCACCACCACCGCGTTCTCCAGCGAGCCGCCGCGGGCCAGGCCGTTCTTCCGCATCACCGCGACGTCTCTCAAGAAGCCGTAGGTGCGGGCGGGCGCCAGCTCCTCCACGAACGTGCTCTCGCTCACCTCGAGAGACGCGACCTGCAGTCCGACCACGGGATGGGGGTTGTCGAGGGTGTACGTGATACGGAACGAATCAGACGGCGCGATCTCGAGCCAGCGGCTGTTGTCGCCCACCCGGAGCGGCTCGCGGACCGCCACCGGGCGGCGCGGAACGGGAAGGGTGACGGAGCCCGCGGAGTAGAGCAGATCCACGAAGGGCTTGGAGCTGCCGTCGAGCGCCGGCACTTCCTCGGCGCTGATGTCAGCCACCAGGTTGTCGATGCCGAGGGCGGCCGCCGCGGCCATGAGATGCTCGACCGTGCGCACCCGGACGCCGAAGGCTCCCAGGGTTGTCGCCCCACGTCCGTCGACCACATGGTCGATGTCAGCGGGTATGAGGGTGCCGTCGGAGGCTCTGAAGAGAATCCCGGTGTCGGCTGCTGCGGGAGAGAGAGTCAGCTTGACGGGGTCACCGGAATGAAGCCCGATTCCCTCTATCGAGACCTCCCTCCGGATGGTCCGCTGGTTACCCATTCCGTAGCCCATGGGTAGCAAGGGGGGTGCCATAATTGCGCATCTGGTATAAATAGCTGTTTAGATTGGAAGTTTGCTTCAGTTCCGCCCATGGGGGGCCTCTATTCGATGACTCATGGACACGGCGGAAAGTACCCACTGTCTCATTTTGGTGACGAGCATGAATGGTCTCTAGCCCTGTGTAATAGCCCGCGCTTCAACGCTTTCATGGCCTTCGATAATCGCAGCGCCCTTGGTCGAGAACGCGCCCAGGGGTGGGCCAGAGCGGTGACGGGCAGGCTCGGCTTCCTCGCCATGGAGGAGACAGTGGAGCCGCGTGGGCTCTCCTCCCAGGGCGGCACGATGGGGGACGAAGGTGATGAACTCGATCCGGCTGGCCACGAAGCCCTCGACGTCGAGGACGTAAAGACACTCGTTGAGCCAATTGACAAGGAGATCGACCAGGTCGACTCCATGGGCCCGGACGGCCCGTGTCTCCCGCTCCTCGACCGAGGCAGGGTCCGCGACGAGAGCGAGGACTCCCACCCCGACCTGGGCAAAGGCTTCCTGAAGAGTGTGGCCCTTCCCGCTCACACCCCTGCCGCCGTCCGCCTCGAAGTAGGCGTATCCCGTGCTCAGGATCCGCCTCCGCCGAGATCCCCGTAGCGCGCCTGCAGGATGGCCAGCCCTACCGGCCCCGCCGTCTCGGCCCTGAGGATCCGTCCGCCTAGATTGCCTACCACCGCCCCGGCCTTCTCTAGCGTCCCCGCCTCGGCAGACTCGAGCCCGCCTTCAGGCCCGACCACGAGCGTGGCGTCAGCGACGAGCGCCTGGGGGAGTTGGGGAACGAGGGCGGTGAGTGCGCCTTCCCAGAGGCAGACGAGGAGACCTCCCGACTTTCTGGCGGCCAGCCACTCATCCAGAGCCTGAGGCCGCGCGATTTCGGGAATGACGGCCCGGCCGCTCTGCTTGGCCGCCTCCTGCGCCACGCGCTCCCAGCGAGTCACCCGCGCTTCTCTTCGACCCGGCTCGACCTTCACCACCGCGCGGGCCGTGGTGAGCGGCACGACCTGGGTCACGCCGAGCTCGGTGGCCATCCGTATGATGGTCTCCATCTTGTCGCCCTTGGCGATTCCCTGGGCGAGGACGAGGCGAAGGGGCGACTCCGTCCGGTGCGCGGAGCGGGACAGCACCGTGCCCTCGGCTCCCCGCGGGGCCGCCGACTCGATCCTCACGGTGAGCATGGTGCCTGTGCCGTCCAGCGCCTCCACGACGTCTCCAGGCCCCAGGCGGAGCACGCGCCTGAGATGGCGCGTCTCGTCGGCGTCGAAGGTCACGCGATCGCCCACGATGTTCTCGGGGCGGACGCGGAACCGTCTCATGCGCTGGTGGCCTCCAGCCAGAGCGAGGACCAGCCCTCGACCACGAGCTGCTCGCGAAGCGTGAAGCCCGCTCCCTCGAGCGCGGCCACCACGGCCGCGGCCTCGGCCTCGAGGATGCCGCCCAGGATCAGCGACCCCGCGGGAGCGACGACCCGCCGGTAGCGGGACGAAAGGGCGAGGTGGGTATGGGCGAGCAGATTGGCCAGCACGAGGGGGAAGGGCGCGGCGTCGCCGAGCGATTCGAGGCCTTCCATGCGGACCTCGATCCGTGGGTCGCAGCCGTTGCGTGTGGCATTGACCCTCGCCGCGGCCACCGCGTCGGGATCAACGTCGAGCCCGAGCACGGAGGAGACGCCGAGCTTGATGGCGGCGACGGCGAGGATCCCGGTGCCGATGCCCACGTCGAGGGCCCGCGGAGGCGGCGCATCGCCCATCACCCGGTCGAGAAGGTCGAGGCAGCCTTCGGTGCTGCCATGATGTCCGGTACCGAAGGCGCGTCCCGGCTCGATGACCACCGACACCCGGCCCGCGGCCTCCGCCGGCTCCCACGGCGGCTTGATCCAGAGCCGCCGGCCCACCGCGCGAGGCGGGAAAGCTTGCTGCCAGGCGCTGGCCCACGCTTCCTCGAGGAGGGGCGCGATCTCCACCTCGCCCCGTGCGGTGCGGAAGCCGAGGACGTCCAGGCCGGCGACGTAGGACTTGGTCGAGCTCACGAGGGCGGCCGAGGAGGCGCTGTCGGGAAAGAACGCTCGGAGGCGAGACGGCGCGGCCGGACCCTCTTCCTCGACGACGCCGAGGGCGCCCTGCTCCCAGAGAAAGTTGGTCAGGCCTTCTGACGTGTCGGGCGAGCTGGGGACGGTCAGCTGCCAGAAAGCCATCAACTGCCGAAGAGCTTCTTCATCCGATCGACGAAGGAGGAGAGGAGCGGACCAGAGGATTCCTTCGATACCTCGTGGAGCTCACCGAGCAGCTCGCGCTCTCGCGGCGAGAGCTTCTTCGGCACTTCGAGAATCACCTCGTAGACGGCATTGCCGTGCCCGCGCCCTCGCAGATGCGGCATGCCCTTGCCCTTGAGCACGAGCCGCTGTCCTGGCTGCGTCCCCGCGGGAACGGTGAGCCTGGCCTTGCCGTCGAGGACAGGCACGTCCACCTCGTCACCCAGGCACACCTGGGGATAGGTCAGGGGCAGGGCGCAGACGATGTCGGCGCCGTGGCGCTCGAAGATCTCGTGCGGGCGTATCTGGACGAGGACGTAGAGATCGCCGGGGGGAGCGCCGTGGAGGCCACCTTCACCCTCGCCGGTGAGGCGGAGCTGATTGCCCTCCGCGATCCCCGCGGGAATGGTGACGGTGAGCATTCGCTCGCGCGCCACCCGCCCTTCGCCGCGGCACGCGCTGCATGGATAACGGTTGAGAGTGCCCGCGCCGCCGCAGGCTGGACAGGGACGCGCCACGGTGAGGAAGCCCTGGGAGAAGCGCACCTGGCCCTGGCCGCGGCAGGTGCCGCAGGTCTCCGGCGTCGTCCCCTCCTGCTGGCCGGTGCCGCGGCAGGTCTCGCAGCTCTCGTGGCGGGGAATCTGGAGCTTGGTCTCCATTCCCCGCGCCGCCTCTTCGAGAGATATCTCGAGCCGGTACTGGAGATCCTCACCCCGCCGCGAACGCCCGCGCCGGCCGCCCCCTCCGCCTCCGAAGAAGCCCTCGAAGAGATCTTCGAAGATGGTGCCGAAGCCCGCCTCGCCAGGTCCGCCGGGACCCGACACCGTGCCGAAGCGATCGTACTGGGCCCGCTTGTCGGGATCGGAGAGAACGGCGTAGGCCTCGCTGATCTCCTTGAAGCGCTCCTCGGCGTGACGGTCCCCCGGGTTCCTGTCAGGATGGTGCTGGCGGGCGAGGGTGCGGTACGCCTTCTTCAGCACGGCGTCGTCGGCATCGCGTCCGACGCCGAGGAGCCCGTAGTAGTCCTTGGACGCCACTACGAGTCGGCGGTTGCGTCAGGCAGCGTGGCCACCGTGACCATGGCGGGGCGAAGCACCCGTCCGTTGAGCATGTAGCCGCGCGCCGTCTCGTTCACCACCGTGCCTTCCGGCTGGCCCACCGCGGGCACCCGCGCGATCGCCTCGTGCCGCTCGGGATCGAAGGGCTGGCCCACGGAGTCGAAGGGGGTGACCCCGAACTTGTCGAGGACGCGCAGCAGCTCGCGCTGGATCAGCTCCACCCCGGCGGTTACCGCGGCCGCCCCCGGCTCGCTCCGGGCGGCCTGGAGGGCTCGGCTGAAGTTGTCGAGGACCGGGAGGAGCTCGCGCAGCAACGACTCGTTGGCGTAGCGCGTGTAGTCTTCCCGCTCGCGCGCCGCGCGCTTGCGCGCATTGTCGAACTCGGCGGCGCCGCGGAGGTAGCGCTCCCGGTGCTCCTCGGCCTCCTGGGTCTTCGCCTGGAGGGCATCGCGGAGGCGCTGAATCTCCTCCTCGGGCTCGAGGGGCAAAGCGTCGCTATCGGGGCTCAGAAGGTCGTCAGTCATGGTCATTCAAAGTATAGCAGACGGATCACAGGGGTCCCCGGTGGTCGATTCGCGGACGAGCGCTCAGCCGGGCAGGTACAGCTCTCGCTGGACCCTCGACAGCGAGTTCGAGACGAGACGGGCCGTCTCGTCCACGATCGAGATGACATCCCCATAGGCCATGCGGCGAGGGCCTACCACCCCGAGGACGCCGAGGACCTGCCCACGATAGGTATAGGTCGAGGTGATGAGGCTGCACTCGCGCATCTCCTCCACCGGGTTCTCCCCGCCGATCATGACCTGTACGCCGCGCTCCTCGGCCATGCGGGTCAGGAGGTCGACGAGCCTCGCCTTGTCCTCGAAGGCCTTGAGGAGGCCCCGCATGGTGCCCACGTCGCTGAAGTCCGGATGATCGAGCACGTTGATGGCGCCGCTGATATAGAGGTTGCGGTCGCGGAGGAGGCCGCCGATCTGCTCGAGGAGGCTGCGATGGCGCGTCCACAGCGGGTCGAGGGGATCAGCCGGCCTCTCCACGTCGTCGAGAATGGCCTGGAAGGTCTTGCCCCGATAGCGGCGGGTCAGGGTGCGGCCGATCTCGCGCAACTCCTCGGTGCCGGGCCGGGGGAGCGGGCTGATGGCGCGGGCGGTGACCCAGCCCGTCTCCGTCACCACCACCGCGAGGGCGCGGTCCTCGCCCAGGCCGACCAGCTCGATGCGGTCGAGGGCGGTGCGCCGGAGCGGAGGAGCGAGAAGCATACCCGTCATGTGCGTGCCGTCCGAGAGCAGGCCGGGTGTTCCCGCCATGAGCCGCTCCGCGGCGTCCGCCGATGGGGCGGTCGACTCGGCGGTCGGCCCGCCCGCTTCGACGGCCTTCCACGGCACCTGACCGAGGGCGTCCACGTAGAAGCGATAGGCCCGGTCGGTGGGCACGCGCCCGGCCGAGGTGTGGGGATGAGTGAGATAGCCCATGTCCTCGAGGTCGGCCATGGCATTGCGAATGGTAGCCGGCGACAAGCCCTGAATGTGGCGCCGCGATATGGAGCGGGAGCCTACGGGCTGGGCGGTCTCAACGTATTCCGCGATCACCGCGAGGAGCACCTGACGCAGGCGCTGGTCGAGATTCGGCAAAGACATGTTGCTTGTATCGTAACCGATTAAAGCAGCTCCATGAAGAGCGCGTCGGAGAGGAGAAACCCGGCTTCGGTGAGGCTCAGGCGTCCGTCGCCTTCGACGAGCAACCCGCGCTCGCGCCACGCGTCGAGCACGGCGCGCAGGCGGCCGGGCTCGGCGGCCACGCGCTCCTCGATCCACTCCCGGGGCACGCCATCGCGGAGCCGGAGGCCGAGGATGAGACGCTCGGCCAGGCGCTGGCGCGGCGTCAGAATCTCGTGAGTGCCCACGGGAAGATGCCCCCGCCCGACCATAGCGCCGTAGCGCTCAACCGGCTTGACGTTGCCGTAGCGCACGTCGCCGAGATACCCGCAGGCGCCCGGCCCCAGGCCCAGATACTCCTCGGCGTGCCAGTAGATCTGGTTGTGGCGGGAGCGGTGGCCCGGGCGCGCGTAGTTGGACACCTCGTAGTGCTCGAGTCCCGTCTCCGCCGCGAGCTCGGCGAGGCGCCGGTACTGCGCGGTGGTGGTCTCCTCGGGAGGCACGCCGGTCACTCCGGCCGCGTGCCAGAGACTGCCCTCGTCGAGGGTGAGGGCATACGCCGAGAGATGGTCGGGCCTCCAGTCGAGCGCCTCCTTGACCGTGGCCTCCCAGGTGGACAGATCGAGGCCGGGCAGACCATAGATCAGGTCGACGCTGACGTCGTCGAAGCCGGCGGCGCGGGTCGCCTCGAAGGCCTCTCGCGCCTGGCCCGCCGTGTGAAGACGGTCGAGGGTGGGCAGGATGCGGTCGTCGAGGCTCTGGACACCGAGGCTGATCCGCGTCACCCCCGCGCGCCGATAGCCTTCGAGCCGCTCACGGCTCACGCTCTCCGGATTGCATTCGACGGTGACCTCGGCCCCCGCCACTATGCCGAATCGCTCGTGCAGCCGCCCGAGGATGCACGCCATGGCCTCGGCCGGCAGCAGCGACGGCGTGCCTCCGCCCAGGAACACGCTGCGCACGTCGACCCCGCCCGCCCACGGCGCCCCAGCAACGATATCCATCTCGCCAAGCAGAGCCGGAAGAAAGCGCTCAACAGCCCCCGGCCCATCGGGCGCCGTATTGAACGAGCAATACCCGCACCGCTGCGTACAAAAAGGAATATGCAGATACACCCCCAACAACCTCGACCGAGGCACCCAACCATCAAGGGCGTTCATGAAAGCGTCTTTCTCTGTCCTGGATACGCGTCTCTGCACCAGGGTAGGCGGCTCAAAAGGATCCAGATGCGAGGCGGCCCCCCGCCGCCGCACGCGAGGCGTACTTTCTGTACGTTGAGCGTGCGGCGGCGGGGGGCCAACGAAGCAGATGGGCCCTTTTCAGCCGCCTACGGAAGCCAGGCGCCGATGCGGGACCAACGGGGCCAGTGACTCTCCCCATTCCACGACCAGTAGATGAGAAAGGCCTTGCCGCGGATCTTCTCGCGCCGCACGAATCCCCAGTAGCGGCTGTCCTGGGAATTGTCCCGGTTGTCGCCCATGACGAAGTACGACCCCTGGGGGACCACCGTCGGCTCGCAGCCGTAGAGGTAGCCGCAGTGGGTGGAGGGCGAGGAGGGGATGGAGCCGGGACGGATATAGGGCTCGTCGATCAGGTGGCCGTTGAGCACGACCCGGTTGTCCACCACCTGGACCGTATCGCCTCCCACGGCCACGATGCGCTTGATGAAGTCGCGGGTCTCGTCGTTCGGATACTTGAACACGACGATATCCCCACGCTCGGGCTTGCGCAGGCCAGGCAGGTGCGCGTCGGTGAAGGGCAGTTCGGCGCCGTAGAGGAACTTGTTGACGAGGATGTAGTCGCCCACGAGCAGGGTGTCCATCATCGAGCCCGAGGGAATGGTGAAGGCCTGCACGCCGCACTGGCGGATGACGGGATGCAGCGCGACCTGCTGTGGTATCGCGGCCAGGCCGAGGCGCCGCCGCGCCGCGTGTTCACCACGACCGCGGCCCGCCAGGTGGGATTGTTCCTGTCCGATCCACTGGCGCGATTGCCGAGTTTCAGCCGCTACGGAAGCACCGAGTATCCGTTTGCGGTCGCGGTGAAGACCGGCACCTCGCAAGGCTATCGTGACGCCTGGACGGTGGCCTGGTCGCCACGCTTTCTGGTCGGCGCCTGGGTGGGGCGGAGCGACGCCGG
>Ga0207693_10001378_pt1 | contig 21558 bp, 13 predicted proteins | sample LARL81metaG_FD_184347 | JGI IMG/M metagenome (GOLD analysis project Ga0207693, IMG submission 184347) | Corn, switchgrass and miscanthus rhizosphere microbial communities from Kellogg Biological Station, Michigan, USA - LAR L8-1 metaG... | ecosystem: Host-associated > Plants > Roots >... | reverse complement strand
CAATATCAATGCCTTCGCCCCACCGAGGATGGGTCCCAATTGGGTGCTGAAACACACGCATGCGCGAGTCGGAGACAAAGTTCGCCCCAGGTAGGCAAGGGCACGTGGGGTCACGAGCGCTGCTTCGAGCCCGCATTGACTTACTCCGAGAAACCCACTCAACGCCCTGATGGCCCCAGGCTGGTCATCCAAGCGATTAGCCAGCCTGGGGACCTAACCGTATTCTTTCGACGCAAGAGCTGTAACCAGGAGACCCGGCATGACAGTCATCCAACTCGAAAAGGCCAATCGTTTCTGCGCGTTGCACCAAGAACCCGGATTTTTCGTAATCGCCAACGCTTGGGACCCTGGCTCCGCGCGAATCCTGGCCGGGCTCGGCTTCCAGGCGCTGGCGACCTCGAGCGGTGCGTCGGCAGGGGTGCTCGGTCGCCGCGACGGCATGGTGACGCGGCAGGAGGCGCTTGACCATGCTGGCGCGATCGTTGCGGCAACCGACCTGCCGGTCTCGGCCGATTTGGAGAAGGGTTTCGATGACACACCGGAAGGCGTTGCGGAGACGATTCATCTTGCCGCGACTGTCGGCCTGGTCGGCGGCTCGATCGAGGATTTCAGCGGCAACCCGCAAACGCCGTTGTTCGATTTGAACCATGCAAAGGAGCGGGTGGCTGCGGCAGCCGAGGCAGCGCGTAAGCTGCCGTTCCCATTCACCTTGACCGCGCGAGCGGAGAACTTCCTGCGCGGCAATCCGGACCTCGACGATACGATACACCGGCTACAAGCGTTCGAAGCGGTGGGTGCCGACGTACTGATGGCGCCGGGCTTGCCCGACCTCGCCGCCGTGCAGACGGTCTGCGCCGCCTTGTCGCGACCGTTCAACTTCATGGCCGGCATCAAAGGTCGGTCGTTTACCACCGAGGAGCTCGCAAGCGCCGGCGTAAAGCGGATCAGTCTCGCGACTTCGCTTTATCGCGCGGCGATGAGCGGCCTCGTGAATGCGGCCCGCGAAGTAAAGGACCAGGGCACCTTTGGCTATGTCGAGGCGACAATGGCCACGCCCGAGCTAAACAGCTACATGAGCGGCAGCGGTTCACCCCAGGATGAAGCATTCGCGCACCGCTAGAATTTAGGGTACGGTTAACCAGCACGGCAGTGACCGCATTCGAGGTGGCGTGCGTGGACATTGCGGAATGGCTTCAAGGTCTCGGGCTCGAGAAATAGGAGCCGGCATTTCCGCGCGAACGAGATCGATGCAAGGGTGCTGCATCGCCTGACCGCCGAGGATCTGAAGGACCTCGGCGTCACACTGGTGGGGCACCGCCGGCGATTGCTCGACGGCATTTCCGCGCTCGGGGCCGAGGGGTCCGCCGCTGTTGTGACGGCGGCACCGCGCGATGCCAAACGGCGGCAGCTTTCGGTGATGTTCTGCGCACGGCTCGCGGCTGGACAGTGGCGGCAGCCTACCGGGGAGGCCGCAAACGATATCGGCGCGGACGATCGTCAGGCAGCCGACGATCAGATATTAGCAACACGGTTACGGCGGTCGGAGCCGTAGGTGAGAGCTGTCGACTGAGCAGCAGGGGTAACCTCAATATCTTGAGCGAGGCGCGGATACATGCGCCGGAGCTGATCAGCCATCAAGTCAGCGTCGACCCGATCGAAGAAGAGCTTTGCCCGTCTTTGGTCAGTCGAGAAGTTCGACGCTGATCCGTCATACCATCCGATGATTGTTTTGTCGAACTTGTTACGAAGTGTGATACAATACATGGGCCGGATCTTCACGACTGAACTTTTCAATCCCTGGTGTGGCAGGCGGGCTCAGAATATGACCTGAGATAAGCCGGATTACTCGTGGTATTCTTGGACGGTGAAGCTCGTCAATATTGAGTCGCTGCCGTACGCTGTCACGAAGCGAAGGTCCTGCCATTTTGGCTCTCTATCGATGCGGCCGGCTGTTGATGGCGGTCTCCTCGCATGCAAGGATATGGGCAGAGAAAGTGACAGCATGCTTTCGCTGACGTTAATTTTTCGTAACTTCCATTGGCGGCACGGGCGGATCTACCGGGGGAACTGCCTGCAGCTTTCGGGCTGCATATGAGGCCGAGCACCGGCAAGACATGATCGCCGCAGAACTTAGGGACCAGACGGGTTTCCTACCGGGTTCGCAACAGAGCGGCGCTGGAGGGAGTATGGATTCGATGGCAGGCCATTGCTGTCGAAGGGAGGCCAATTTGAAAATTTGCTACGGAAGCCTTTTCGGCCAGGGATTTCCGGCACTTCGTCGAAGTGGCCCAAACGATCACACCCAGCGAGAGGCTCGGTCGTGGCTTTCTTGACCATCCCAGGCCATAGAGCTAACACTATGATACTGGAATTCTCTATGGTACCGAAATTTTCGATATCAGGCGCGGCTCTGCTGGCGGGTAACGTCGATGTATGGCTGTTAACTGTGCCGGGTTGGCCGGTTGATGTTGGACTGGATCTACTCGATCCACAGGAGCGCGCGCACTGGGCCCGCTTTCGTTTCGATGAAGATCGCCGTCTATACGCCGCTGCTCATGCGCTTTTGCGTATTACGCTCTCCCACTATACGGTGATCGATCCGCGCGACTGGCGCTTTGGGGCTGGACCTTATGGACGGCCTGAGTTGACAGGGGCGCTTGCGGCTCTTGGCCTTCGCTTTAACTTAAGCCATACGCGCGGACTGGCCGCCTGCGCGGTCACCCGAAATCATACGATCGGGATCGATGTAGAATTACTCCGCAACTCGATAGATTTCCTCGCTATCGCCCAAACGCACTTTACAGACTGTGAATGCGCCCAAATCGCTGCCGCACCGGCCGCACTTAAAGCTGACGTTTTCTTTTCAGTCTGGACGTTGAAGGAAGCTTACCTCAAAGCACGCGGTTTCGGTCTTTCGCTCCCGCTCAAATCATTTTCCGTCAACGTGGTGCCGCCAAGTATCCGGCCTGCTCCCGACGATTGTGCGTTTTGGTATGCCTCGCTAGCGCCGCAGGAAGGGTGCTATTTGGTGGCGGTCGCTGCGCCCTTGCTTGACCACGATAAAATGCCGAACATCGTCTACCGGAAGTGCGACGACTCCTGGTTTCGCTGCTAATCGGGTTTAGGTCGTTGGGTTAAAACTGCTCCGTCAGAACTCGACGATCGGGATTATTGGTCTATGCGATCTAGTTTTTGACGCTCCTTTGACGATCTGCCAAACTCAAGCTATGGTTTAACTCCCAGGGTTGCTGCGCTCAGCTACTTTTTAGCGAATTTTCAGCATAGAAAGAGACCGTAGCGTGCGGTGTTCCCGATGCCAGCACGAAAACCGGAAGCAAGCCCGCTTTTGTGAAGAGTGCGGCGCGCTGCTCCCGATCTGCTGCCCCGCATGCGGATCGGCAAATCGTTCCGAGGCGAAATTCTGCGACGAATGCGGCACGGCGCTGACCGCCCCGTCATCGCGCCCCGGCTCACCCGAACCTGCGCCGCGGCCGGAGGCGGAGGATGTCTTCGACGAGCCCTCGTCGCATCCTTACACCCCGCGCTATCTCGTGGAAAACATCCTCACGACGCGTAGCGCCCTCGAGGGCGAGCGCAAGCTTGTGACCGTGTTGTTCGCCGACATCGCCGATTCTTCCGTCTTGGCGCAGCAGCTAGATGCGGAAAAACTTCACGGGCTGCTCGACCAAGTGCTGCAGCTCGCGGCCGAAGTGGTGCACCGGTATGGAGGGACGGTGAACAGCTACCTCGGGGACGGGCTGATGGCGCTGTTCGGCGCGCCGCTGGCGATGGAGGACCACGCTCCTTGCGCCGCGCATGCGGCGTTGACGATCCAGGAGACGATCCGCGGGTACAGCATCCAATTCCGCAGCGAGCACGGCGTCGAGGTGCATTTGCGTATTGGTCTCAATACGGGCTCGGTAGTCGTTGGGCGCATCGGCGGCAACCTGCGGATGGATTACACCGCTAACAGCAATACCGTGCATCTCGCTTCACGAATGCAATCGGTGGCCGAGCCCGGAACCATTATGATCACCGAGGCCATGCAACGGTCGATCGCGGGGCAGATCCAAACCGAATTGGTCGGGCCGATTGAAGTAAGAGGGCAGCGGGATCCGGTGACCGTCTACAAAATCACCGGACGCCGCCGGTTGCGCAGCCGCTGGGGGATGAGGGCGGAGCAGGGGTTGACAAAGCTCGTCGGCCGGCATCGGGAGCTGGCGGTGCTACACGAGCACTTGACGCGCGCCGAAGCCGGACGCGGGCAGGCAATCGCGATTGTTGGCGAACCAGGGCTCGGGAAATCCCGCCTCGTCTACGAATTCCACCAGTCTCTCGGCGACGGCCGAGTGAAATGGCTCGAAGGACAGTGCCTGGCTGATGGACGAGCCGTACCATACGGTCCGATCCTCGAAGTTCTGCGCATCAATTTTCACATCGATGAGGGCGACCACCCGCTTCAGACCCGGGAAAAGCTGCGCGCGGGTTCTCTGAAACTAGACCAAAGCCTCGGCGAGCTACTCCCGTTCCTGGAGCTGCTCTTCGGCCTGCCAGGTGCGGACGAAATGCTGCGTCACCTGGATCCCAAGGGCAGGCGGCAACAGATGCTCCAGGCGATTGTGCGGGTTCTCAGCGCCGAGGGCCGACTGCGGCCGCTCGCGCTGGTGTTCGAGGACATGCATTGGGGAGACCAGAGTTCGGAAGATTTCCTCGCCTTCCTCGCCCGCAGTTTATCCGGCCTACCGGTCTTGATGCTCACAACCCACCGTCCAGGCTACAAGGTCCGCTGGGCGGACATGCCGTTTTTCACCCAGATGCACCTGGACCGTCTTGCCGACGAGGAAGTGGAGCGGATGGCGGTGAATTTACTCGGCGGCCACTACGCTTCGGGCGACCTGCTTCGTTTCATCGCCGACAAAGCCGGGGGCAACCCATTGTTCATCGAGGAGGTCACCCGCGCGCTCGTCGAGCGTGACTTTGTGATCCGCGAACCTAGCCGGCTCAAGCTGGCGAGCGCCGCCGAACTCGAACTTCCCTCGACCATTCAGGGAATCATCCAGGCGCGCATCGACGCGATGGGCGAGCCGGTCAAGCAGACGGTGCAGGTCGCCGCCGTGGTCGGGCGGGAATTCGATTTGCGCCTCGTGATGAAGGCCTCCGAAAACCCCAGCGAGGTTTCCGGCCATCTCGAGACATTGCAGCGACTGGAGCTGGTCTATCAGACGCGCCAACTGCCCAATCCGGAATACCGTTTCAAGCACGCTTTTATCCAGGGGGTAGTCTACAACAGCCTATTGGGTCCGCGGCGCAAGGCGCTGCACGGCATGATCGCGCAGAGCATGGAGGCGCTCGGCCGCGAGGAGCAGGCTGGGGTTCTCGCCTACCATTATTCGGAAAGCGAGCATCAGCAAAACGCGATCAGCTACCTTCTGCTCGCCGGCGACCAGGCGGCTCGTCTTTTCACCCCGGGGATCGCCGACCAGGCGGCCAGCTTCTCAGCCAACAGCGAAGCCTTCGCCTATTACGATCGCGCCCTTGCCTTGGCGAAGACGTTACCGGCCTCGCCCGAGATCGAGTGCGCGCGGATTGATGCGGCGCTGAAGCGCGCCAGCGTCGGGACGACCCGCGAAGCGCAGGAGCAGGATCACGCAAACCTCGAAGAGGCGCGCCAGCTTGCCGAGAGGCTCGGTGACGAGCCTCGTTTGGCGAGCGTGCTGTATTGGCTCGGACGGCTCGCTTATGTCCGCGGAGTGTTCGGTATCGCCAGCGGCTATGCCGAGCAGAGCCTCGCGCTAGCGGACGGCTTGGACGACGAGGCGCTCGCCGCGCCACCTGTCAATTTGATGGGGCGCGCCTGCTATCTGACCGGCCAGTATGAACGCGCCAGCCATCTGCTGGCGCGCAGCGTGCAGCAGATGCAGGAACTCGGCAACATCACCGAAGAGGCGACCGCTGCCGGGTTTGCCGGGGTCGCTTTTGCCGCAGTCGGCGATTTCGCCAGAGCCCTCGCGCATGCCGACCGGGGCATCCGCCTCGCGCAGCAGCTGAAGAACCCCTTCGCGCTGGCGGCAGCCTATAATTATCGCGCGGTGGCGTATTGCCATCAGGGCTCGACCGCGGCGGCAATCGCCGATTGCGAAGAGGTACGCCGGATCGCCGAGCGGATCGGCGACCGCTTTCGCATTTATCTTGTTCAGTTCTATGAAGGACAGGCCTATGCCTTGGCGGGGCAGCCGCAGCGGGCGCGCGAGTTGCTGGAAAACAGCATCGCTTTGGCCGACCAGCTCGGGACGACGACCTTGTTGGCCTGGGGCCGCGCTTTGCTGGCCATGGCGCTGCTCGATCTGGGGGAGGCCGATGCCGCTGTGCCGCTGTGCCATGCCGCGATCGAGCACGCGCGCAGCACGCACGACCCGCTGGCCGCCGCGCTGGCCCACCGCGTCCTCGCACAGGGGCTCGCGACGCTCGATCCGGCGAACAGGCGTGCCGCCGAGAGCGCCGTTCTCGAGGCCACGCGCATTCAGCAAGAGCTGGGCTGCGAGCCCGAAATGGCCCGCAGCCATCTCGCTTATGCGCGGCTGCTCGATCGGTGGGGCCGTACCGGCGAGGCGCGGCTTCACTTGCAGCAGGCCGCCGACCGGTTCGACCGCCTCAGCATGCAGGAGGATGCGGCACGCGCCGAGGAGTTGGGCCGGTCTCTCGGGGAGCGACCTGAATAACGGGCGCATCGTTCGCGTTGGTGAATTCAGGCATGTGGGGTACCCTCATACCAGGAAGCGGCGAAAAATAGCCCTCGAGCGGGCTCAACACCCCTCGGCGGCCAGGGAGAAGCAGATGAGCAACGCGCTGAGTCAAGAGCAGATGAACGCCCTTGCTCAAGCGCAGGCCGCGAAATTGCGGATCGCGCGCCGCGCCCTGCCATGCACCATCGGCCACCACTACGTCGACAGCGTTGAGGGCCATCAACTCGCCGCCCCGGGTGCCGGGCATCAGATGAGCATTCGCCCAAATCAACGACTCCAGCCCCTTGAGATGTCCTGGCGCTTTTTCTTGCACCGGAGCCAGTCAGACGACACCAGCACGCTTAAGGCGCTAATCACGCGCGCCGGAGCGGACCTCGCCCAGGCGGAGGATACGGTGATCTTGCTGGGAGCGCACGCCGGACCTCTTTTGACCGACCGATACCATATCACGTTTGATCCTGGTGAGCTGCAGCGCCAGGAGGGGCTTTTCCCGGCCGGCGCTGGCGATATTGCAGGCGCGCTGCTTGACAGCATCATTGATGGTATTGAAGGATTGCAAGCGGACGGGCAATACGGCGAATACTATGCCATCGTATCTCCCGCGCTCTATAGCGAAGCTTATAGGAATAGGAGAACGCGTCTGGATGCCCCAATTTATCAAATTCAGCCGTTATTAGCGCCTCACGGCTTTCTCTCTAGCGATGTCCTTACTTCCAGAACGGGCGTGATTTTTTCGCTGTCGCGGGGAACGATCAGCCTGGCGGTTCCGGTTGACACGTATGTTGATTGTTCCTTGCCGGAAGACGGCGAAGGACGCCCCCGGTTTCGACTGGCTGAGCAGCTCCGGCTGATCATCGATGATGCTAACGCTTGCAGGGCGTTAGCGTAAGCGCGGGGAGGGGAGATGAGCGGGCGCGAGCCGTCCCTCGGCACCTTTAGCGACGAGGTCAAGCGGCTGCAAGCGAGGCTGCGGCAGGCGGGCATCGATATCGAGCCAGCCGAGAGCGACAGCGGCCTGTTTGGGCCGGGCACGTTGCAAGCCGTGCGGCAGTTCCAGATCCGCAACGGCTTGCCGGGAACCGGCATTCTCGACGGCCCGACTGCGGCCTTATTGCAGCTTGGCCAAGCACCGCAGCCGGCCCGCCGCGGCAATAACCCGCTTCGCATCGGCCTCGTGCTGAGCGGCTGGGCCCCGGCGATGACGTTGATGTCGGGCGCGATGCTCGGCTTCATCGAAAAGGGAATTACCTTTGACGTGATCAGCACTTCGGGGGTCGGCACGCTAATCGGGCTCCTCGCCCTGTCGCCCAAGGGCGGCTCCGCCAAAGAGGCATTGCAGGAACTGCCCAATTTATTCGTCTCCGATTTCCTGTACCGGCTTCTTCCGGTCAATTTCAAGCTGTTCTTCCGGTTTGGCCCGTTCGGAGAACCGATGTACCGCCTGCGCCAAAAAATGCCAAAACTTCCGTGTGGCCCGCAGGATTCGAGTTTCTTCACGCGATTCGTCAATGACTGGATCGATCTGGTCTTCTGCGCAATGACGCCGACCACCTTTACATTGAAGAGCCCGGGGCTGATGTGCCACTGCCCGCATATCGATGACCTCGTTGATTTCACAAATCTGCGACGGTCGCCGTCGCGGTTTTACCTCAATGCGTTTGACCTCAACCAAAAAAGGCTGGAGATCTTCGATAACGAGAAGGTCACTACCGACGCCTACCACGCGGCCGAAGCCTTGCCCTTCCTGTTTGCGCCGCAACGCGTCGGCGCCGGCAATCTGTTCACGACCGGAGCCACCCACGACCCGACGGGATTGCAGGCGATCTGGCTTCATGAGAAGCGGAACCTCGACATTGTAGTGGCGCTCGACCCGCTGAGCCCGGCGATCTGGCGCGAGCCGACCAGTATCCACGATGCCTTTCAGCTGATGGTGATGAACCCGATCCTCGCGCTCGAGGAGCTGCTGTTCGCGTTCTATGCCAGGACCGACCAAGTCGCCGAAAGCCTCGGCAAGCCGGAGGCAAGGTTGCCAAGGCTCTACCGGCTGCCGTTCGCGATCGACCGTCGTTATTACCCGGAGATGCTCAAGTGGAACCACTCCAATGCCATAGAGCTGCAGCGGGTGGGGCGCGAGGCCGCAATAAAATTCGCCGATGATCTGCAAGCCGGTGTCGATGAGGGGTTCGAGCAGGAATATCGCTTCTACCGCTGGGTCGAAAAGCAACAGCGCATCCGGAACCTTATGCGGCTCTTCCCCTCACTGCGGGCGCCGCAGGCCGAAGCGGTCGGGAATGAGCCGATGCGCCGGGCCCGGCGAGCTGCCGCGGTAAAATGAGAGCGGGGAGAGCTGCAATGCCAGATTGGCGTTTGCAAACTTCGAGGATGGGGGTTCTCGCCACCGGCGGCGCCCCTAATCTGCATCTGGCGGCGGGGGCGCTGTGTGAGTTCTATCAGGAGGAGATCAGCTTCGACGTGATCGGCGCGTCCGGCGCCGGCGCGCTTGCTGCCCTCCTTTACGCGGTCCCCAAGGTAGATCGCGGGCAGGAGGCGGCGCTGCGGCAAACCGTCAATATCAATGTCTCCGACGCGATCTACCAATGTCTGCCGATGAACTACAAGGTTTTCTTCAAGCGCGGGCCGTTTGCCGAGCCGTTCTGGCGCTTGGGCCAGCTGCTGCCGCGCTGCACGCTGTCGGCCGACGATCGTCTGCACGACAGCCTCAAACGCCTCTACAATGATTGGCTCGATTTGCTGGTCTCGGCGGCGACGCCGACCACCCTCAATTATTTCTCGAAGAGCGTCTGCACGCGGGTTGGTGTGATCGATGATCTAATTGCCTGGGACCGTCTGCCTTCCTACCCCAAGCAATTCTATCTCAACGTATTCGATCTCGGGACGCAGCAGCTCGAGCTGTTCGATAAGACGACACTGACGCCGCAGTCGTTTTGGGCTGCTCTGGCAATGCCGTGGCTGTTCGAGCCCACCGTCCTGAACGGCAGGACCTATACGGAGGGGGCGTCGCACGATCCGGCGGGGCTGGAAGCGCTGTGGGAGTATCACGAGGCCGGGATGGGCGGGCTCGACATGATCGTCGCGCTCGACACAGTCGGGCCCAATTTGTGGAACAACCCTGCGAATATCTACGACGCATTGCAGATGGCGATCATCGACCCGATCGTCTCATTGGCGGAACATGTCCTGGCCGCCTATGGCCGGGTCGAATACGCGGCCAACCAGGAGGGCGACCCGGCCCGACGGCTGCCCAAGCTCTATCTTGTGCCGTTTCATGTCCCGGACTGGGAAGCGCCCCATATTCTCGAATGGAACTATGCCAATGCGCTGACGCTGTGGGATGTCGGCCATGATGCGGCGCGGAAATTCGTGCGCGCCTTGAAAAGCGGCAATGCTGCGGAACTGGAGGAGTATCGCTATTACCCCCGCACCCTGAAAAGGCACCGAGTTAGCGATTTCCTGACGTTGTTCGACGATGTGTTGGACGCCGCTTTTCCGGACGCTGCGGCACAGGCGCACACGCCATGACCGATCCTTCCATACCGCAGGATATCGTCAAGTTCCAACTCGCGGTCCTCGACGCCTACCAGTCGCTACTCGACAGCTGCAGCTGGGATGAGGCAAAGCTCAATGACGTCCTGAAGAAGGTCATGTCGTCATTTCTGCCTCTGTGGCGGGCGCAGCATGAGTTGGGCGAGCGGTTGTTTGCCTCGCACAAGCAACTGATCCGGCAATATCGGCAGGCCCTCGAAGCCTCGCTCGAGCAGTCGGGCAGCGCCGGCCAGCGGCGCGAATGACGGGGCGTGGCGCGCACTGGCTGCTCGAGCGGTTCGCGCAGTATGGCGACCGCGAGGCCATCAGCTGCGGCGATCAGTACTTCGATTATCGCCGTCTGCACACCCGCATCGTGCAATGGTTCGATGTCTTCGACGCGAATGGCGTGCGGCCGGGCGCGGTGGTCGGCATCTACAGCGGCGAATCCGCCGATTGCTGTGCGCTGTTCCTTGCTCTGGCGCTCAACGGCAATATCGCGGTGCCACTGCCGAGCGGCGGGGAGGAGCCGCGCTGGTACCTGGGGCTCGCGCAGGCGGATTGGCTGATCGAGGCTCAGCCTTCCGACACATGGGCGTGGTCCCGGCTGGCACCGGGGGAACCGTCCCCATTGCTGCAGTCTCTGCGCCAGCGCGGAGATGGCGGCGTGGTGTTGTTCAGCTCGGGGACGACCGGTCAGTGCAAGGCCGGACTGTTCGAATTCGAGACATTGGTGAAGCGGTATCGCCAGCCGCGCTCCGGCTATCGGGCGCTCCTGTTTCTGCGCCTCGACCATATGGGCGGCATCCACACGATGCTGCACACTCTGGCCAACGCCGGGACTCTCGTCATCACGGAGGACCGGCGGCCAGGCCCAGTTTGCCTCGCCATCGAACGACATCACGTCGAGCTATTGCCGGCGACGCCGACCTTTCTGCGCATGCTGGCGATTTCCGGGCTGCATAAGGGCTGCGACCTGACCTCGCTGCGGCTCATCACCTACGGAACCGAGCCGATGCCAGCGAGCACTTTGCGGGCATTGGCTGCGATATTCCCAAATGTTCGGTTCAAGCAGACCTATGGACTTTCGGAATTGGGCGTGCTGCCGACCCGGTCGCAAGCGCCACACTCGCTGTGGCTGCAGATCGGCGGCATCGGCTGCGAGACTCGCATCGTCGACAATTTATTGTGGATCCGCTCGGAGACGGCCATGCTCGGCTATCTCAACGCCCCGAGCCCGTTCGACAAGGACGGCTGGTACAATACCGAGGATGCCGTCGAGGTGGAGGGCGCCTATTTGCGAATTCTCGGCCGCAAGAGCGACCTGATCAATGTCGGCGGCCAGAAGGTCTATCCCGCCGAGGTCGAGAATGTGCTGCTGGAAATCGACAACGTCTGCGAGGCGACCGTGTGGGGCCATTGCAGCCCGGTGACCGGCCAGGTGGTGGCGGCGCGGCTGACCTTGGCACGGCCCGAGGACCAGGCAGCTCTTGAGCGGCGGATACACCGGTTTTGCCGCGGTCGGCTGGCGCCCTACAAGGTGCCCCTCTATATCGAGATTGCCGGCGGCGACCAACAGGGAATCCGCTTTAAGAAGATCCGCCCGCGCGAGCAGCCATGGCCCGCCAGGTCGTCGTGATCAGCGGCGGCAGCCGCGGCCTTGGCGCCGGGATTGCGCAGAAATGCCTCGAAGCCGGTTACATAGTCGCGACCTTCAGCCGGTCGTCGGCGCCCTTTGTCGAGCAGCAACGGCAACAGGACGCCGAGGCGCGGCACTTCTATTGGACCATGCTCGACGGTCGCGACGACCAGGGGCTCCGTCACTTTGTGGCGAAGGTGCGCGAGCGCTACGGCGCCATTGACGGACTGGTCAACAATGCTGCAATCGGGCATTTCGGGACATTTCCACTGATGCGGATGCGAGAGATTGATGACAGCCTGGCTGTCAATCTGCGCAGCAATATGGTATTAGCGCGGCTCTGCGTTCCGTCGATGGTGTCGCGTGGCGCCGGCTGCATTATCAATATTTCGTCTGTCAATGCCGTGCGCGGCAGTGCGGGTGTCGCCGTCTACAGCGCCACAAAGGCGGCATTGGACGGCTTTACGCGGGCGCTGGCGAGGGAGCTGGGGCCGAAGAACATCCGGGTGAACTCGCTGGCGCCCGGTTACTTCGACAGCGATATGGTCGCCGGTCTCAGCGACCGCCAGCTGCGCAATATCGTGCGCCATACGCCTCTCCAGCGCCTCGGCACGATCGATGAAATCGCCGATGCCGCGCTGTTTTTTCTATCCCCCGGCGCGGCCTTCATAACGGGGCAGACGCTAGTCGTCGATGGAGGAATCACGTGCTGACCGGGAAACCCACCGCCGCCGCGATCGAGGCGACCGTGCACCGCGCCATCGCCGAGCTGCTCGAGCGCAGCGACCGGCGAGTGCCGCCATTCGGCAATGACGATCTGTTGGTGGCCACCGGGCTCGGGTCGCTAGATCTCGCCGCTCTGGTCGCCAAGCTCGAACGCATCTGGAAAGTCGACCCGTTTCTCGAGGCGGTGGCGATCACCGAGATCCTTACAGTCGGTGACCTCTGCCGCGCCTACCGCGATTTCCTGCACAGCGCCTGATGCGAGCCGCGCGGTCGCGTGATGTCGCGGTGATCGGCACGGCGTGCCGGTTTCCCGGCGCGTCGACACCCGATCTGTTCTGGCGCAACCTAGTCGACGGAGTCGAGTCGATAGCGGTATTTTCCGATCAGGAGCTGCTAGCGGCCGGCACCGACCCCGAGCTCTTGCGTCATCCTCATTATGTAAAAGCGGCACCGATCCTCGATAATCACGATCGCTTCGATGCAGCTTTTTTTGGGTATTCGCCCCGCGAGGCTCGGCTAATGGACCCGCAGCACCGGCTGTTTCTCGAAGTCGCTTGGGAGGCGTTCGAGGCAGCGGGCTACGATCCGCTGGGCGACAACGGTGCCGTCGGCGTCTATGCCGGAGCCGGCGGTCTTGTTTCAAGCTATGTCGTCCAGCAGGACCACCCTGAGCTGCGGGGTCAAACGGGCGACCTCGGGCATATCGGCAATGACCGGGATTTCCTCCCCTCGCGGGTGGCCTTTAAGCTCAATCTGACCGGTCCCAGCATAAACGTCCAGACTGCCTGCTCGACATCCCTGGTCGCGATCCACCTGGCCTGCCAGGCGTTGCTCGACGGCGAGGCAGACATGGCGCTTGCCGGCGCCTCGGTTGTCAGAGTGCCGCAGATCCGCGGCTACTTGGCGGAGCCAGGCGGGATCTATTCGGTCGACGGGCACTGCCGCGCCTTCGATGCCAACGCCAGTGGCACGCTGTTCGGGAGCGGGGTCGCAGCAGTGCTGCTGCGGCCGCTCGGCGCAGCGATCGAGGCCCGGGACAACATCTACGCGGTCATCAAGGGCACCGCCGTTACTAATGACGGAGCCCATAAGGTCAATTACACGGCCTCGACAGCGAGCGCGCAAGCCCGCGCAATGACGCAAGCCTTGGCGCGCTGCGAGGTCGAGCCCGACAGCATTGGCTATGTCGAATGCCATGGCACCGGAACCGCGCTTGGCGACCCGATCGAACTTCAGGCTCTGACGCGCGCTTTTCGCCGGCAAACGAAGCGCGTTGGATTCTGTCCGATCGGCTCGGTCAAGTCCAACTTCGGTCATCTGGAGCAGTGCGCCGGGATTGCCGGGCTGATCAAAGCGGTGTTGGCGCTGCACCATGGCCTGATTCCGCCGAGCCTCCACTTCACGACACCCAATCCGCGGATCCCGTTCGACCGCTCACCGTTCTTTGTCAATACCCGGCTCCGCCAGTTCGACCACAGCACGACGCCGCGCCGCGCCGCGGTTAATTCGGTGGGGATGGGCGGCACCAACGCGTTCGCGGTTCTTGAACAGGCGCCGGGAGAGCGGCGCCGGGAAGCGGGTGAGCCGCAGCTGCTCGCGCTGGCGCTGTCCGCCAAAAGCCAATCGGCTTTGGCCGCGCAGCTCGCCAATTTTCGTGCTGCGCTGGCGGCCCCGGATGCGCCGGAGCTCGATGATCTGTGCCTTACCGCCAATCGCGGCAGGCATCATTTTGAGCATCGCTCCTATGCGGTGGGGACCAGCCGCGAAGAGATTCTCAAGGTTCTGGAGCGGCCGTCCGTTAGCGACCCGTGCTCCGGTCGACACATGAAGCCGCAGCACGAAGCGATCGCATTCCTGTTCTCCGGGCAGGGAGCGCAATACCCGCGCATGGGCGAAGCGCTCTACCGCGCTGAGCCGGTCTTTCGCCGGGCATTGGATGGCTGCTTCGCGCTGTTCGAGGCGAGCGGCATTGCGCTTTCCGCGGTACTGTTCGATGACGATGAGGTTCGCCTGACCCGGACCTTGTACGCTCAGCCTGCGCTGTTTTCGTTGCAGATCGCGCTGACTGACCTCTGGGCGGAATGGGGGATTCTGCCCGATGCGGTGATCGGCCACAGCGTCGGGGAGTTCGCCGCCGCGGTCGTGGCCGGCGTGCTTGTTCTGGAAGAGGCGGCGAGGCTTGTCGCGGCCCGTGCGCAGCTGATGGAAGCTCTGCCGCAGCACGGCATCATGGCATCGATCGGTGCCAGCCTCGACAATGTCCGCGCGTTGTGGCCTGCGCCATGCTGCGACATCGCGATCGCCGCGGAAAACGCACCCGACCGCATCGTTGTTTCGGGCAGCGCTGTGGCCCTCGCTCCGCTGCTTGATCAATGCCGCCGGCGCGGTATGCCGGTCAGCGAATTGAAGACGTCGCATGCGTTCCATTCGCCGTTGATGGATCCGATCCTTGAGGATTTCACCAAATGCGCGTCGAGCACCCACTTCAAGCCGCCGCAGCTCCGCTGGATCTCGACGGTCACCGGCGAGGAGATGGTAGAGGCCGCCGATACGCGCTATTGGCGGGACCAAATCCGCCAGCAGGTACGGTTTCGCCAAGCCATCGAAGCGGCGGCCGACTCAGTCGGGATGTTTCTAGAGATCGGCCCGGGCTCGACCCTGATTTCGCTCGGCCGCCGATCCATTCCGCTTGGGGATAAGGCTTGGCTCTGCTCAATGGCCGGACAGGACGAGCAGCGCAGCCTGTTGGAAGCGTTCGGCGCGTTTTATCTTCGAGGGCGGAGGGTCAATTGGGCGGCAGTTGCGCCGAGAGGCGCTCGGCGCGTCGCCCTCCCCACTTATCCGTTCCAGGACGAACGGTTTTGGCTCGAAGCGAGCCGCCCCGAGCGGATCGCGGTAGAGGACAGGCCACCGCGCCACGCGGAGCAGCGGCGCGATCAGTTTCTAGGCGAGCGGCTCGGTGGAGATAATTTTTGTTTCGAAGCGCTGCTGAGCCTCGACCGGTTTGCCTTTCTCCGCGACCACCGCGTCTTCCAGCAGCCGGTGCTGCCGAGTGTCGTGATCCTCGGCGCAGTCATGGCCGCAGCACCGCATCTCGGCTTCTCGCATCCGGTAGTGGCCGACTTCGTCTATGAGCTGGCGCTGACCTTGCCAGAGGACGAGCCCCTATGGACGCAACTGAGCTTCGAGCCGGCGGTGGGCGTTGCGCCGTTCCGGTTCGAGAGCACCGGCATGGATCCCAACGACCATTGGCGGCTCCATGCCAGCGGCATTCTGCGGGACGGCGACACAGCGCCAGTGCTGCCGCCATTGCCGTCCAACGCGCCGCGCTATGGCCACGAGATCCCGCCGGCTCGGTTCTACAAGAGCCTAGACGAGTGTGGCCTCTCCTATCGCTCTGCGTTCCGTGGCGTTACCGAGCTGTGGCGCGACGGAGATCAGGTCTTTGCCACAATCGCCTTGCCGGCCGGCATCGAAGGCGAAGCCGGCGGGCTTCACCCAGCTTTTGTCGATGCTTGCCTCCATGTCTACGCTGCGTTGGCGCATGATCCCGCGATCTTCGCACACGAGGATTCGGCGGAACCAGAGATCTACGTCCCTATTGGCATCGATGCTTTCCACCTCTATCGCCCCGCCGCAAGCCGGGCGTGCGTGCATGGGCTCGCTTTGCAGCGGCGAGGTGACGGCCCGGCCGAGATAAAGCTCGACATCAGAGTGTACGGCGAAGACCGCCAGCAGATCGCGCTATTCCAGGGTCTGACCGTGCGCCGGACTGGCCGGGGCACGGCGGCGCGGGCCGGGCGCTCGAGCTGGCAGCAATTGCTTTATGGCGTGGACTGGCGGGAAATCCCGGATGCCGACGCTTCGCGGGGTCCGACCAAGTATTGGTACATCCTCTCCGACGCTGCCGGGGTTGGCGGCCGCCTCGCCGAGGCTCTCGACGCTATCGGCTGCTTCTCTATCGTGGTGAGCCTCGAGACCGCGCTGACCGAAGAATTGCTAGCGACGGCGTCGGCCGCCGCCCCGCCCGGCATTGTCGATCTGCGCGCGCTGGACGCCTCGTCCGCCGACCCCGCACCGTTAGCCATGGAAGTTTGCGGCGGATGCCTCGATCTGATCAAGCTGCTCGATCGGGTACGCCATCGCCTGCCCCACCCACCGCGCCTGTGGCTGGTGACAGCGGGCGCGCAACGCGGCGACGATTCGGGGCCTCCAATTGATGCCGCGCAGAGCTCGTTATGGGGTCTCGGGCGCACATTCGCCCTCGAATATCCGGAGATGTGGGGCGGATTGATCGATCTGCAGCCCGGTGCGGCGCCCGAAACCATGGTTGATTGCCTGATGTGTGAACTCATGTTCGAGGGGGGCGAGGACCAAGTCGCCTTTCGCGACGGAAAGCGCTTGGCGCCGCGGTTCGTGCCGCTACGGCTGGCCGACCTGCCCAAAGACACCCTACTCTCGCCCGATGCCACTTATTGGATCATCGGCGGGTTGGGCCGCCTGGGCTCCAAGGTCGCGGAGGCCTTGGTTGGTGCCGGCGCCTGCCATTTGGTTCTGACCGGGCGCAGCCCGGCGGCACAAGACACAGCCGGAACGTTCGAAAAGCTGCAGCGCGATGGCGAAGTGGTGATCCATCCCTCCGATATAGCTTGCGCTGCCGACGTCGCCGATGTGCTCGCACTCATTCGGAAATCGATGCCGCCGCTGAAGGGTGTAATCCACGCCGCGGCAGTGTTCGAGGACGCGGTGCTTGCCAATGCCACCTCCGGTACGTTCGAGCGGGTGATGCGGCCGAAGGTCTGTGGCGCTTGGAATTTGCACAATGCAACCCGCGAACTCCCGCTCGATTTCTTTATCCTCTTTTCGTCTGTGCTCAGCCTGTGGGGCGCAGCAGGCCAGGGCGCTTACGCCGCGGCCAACGGCTTTCTCGATGGGCTCGCCGCTCACCGGCGCGGGCGCGGCCTGCCGGCGACCGTAATCAATTGGGGGCCTTGGGACGACGCTGTGACCATCGCGCGGTGGGGCCAAGCCGGGGGGGCGTTGTGGAGGCAGCGAGCCACCGCTCCGGTTCCGGCGCCGACCTGCCTCGAGATACTGGCTTCCTTACTGGGCAACGGCCCGGTGCAGGTGGCCGTGACCGACACCCGGTGGCCCGATTTTATCACCCAGTTTCAGAAGCCGCCGTCGCTTTTCTGTGAGCTGGCGCCGCCTGTGGCCAGGACGGTGGCAAGTGCCCGCAGCGAAATGCCCTCTTCGATCGCAGAGACCGTGGCGTGGCATGCCGCGCAGATACTCGGCCTCGATGGCCGGATCGACACCGAGCAGCCGTTGAACGAGTTGGGCCTCGATTCTCTTCTTGCCGTCGCCCTCGCCAACCGGCTGCGGCAAGCATTGGACATTTCCGTTCCGACGGCTCTGCTCCTCAAAGGGCCAAGCGTCAGGGACCTCGTCCGCTCTCTTTTCCCCGGGCTGGCGGACTCGCCGGGGGGTCCTGCCCCGGGCAAGGCCTCCACCGCGCGGGTCGAGGGAGGGGGCTGGCTTGTGACGCACCGATCCAATCCGGAAGCTCGCATCCGGCTTATCGGCTTTCCGTTCGCCGGGGGCGGGGCTGCGACTTTCCGAATGTGGAGTGAGCACCTCGACCCCAGCATTGAGTTGATCGCGATTGAGCCGCCGGGCCGTCAGACCCGCATTGACGAACCGCCGATCCGCGAGATCGGCGAATTTTTGCGGCAATTGCTTCCAGCGCTCCTCCCAGCTCTCGATAAGCCTTTTGCCGTCTACGGTCACTGCCTTGGGGCGCTAACTTTGTTCGAAACGGTTAGGACATTGATCAGCAAGCACCGGATCGCTCCGCTTCACGTATTCGTTTCGGGCGCCCGCACCCCCGACGAACTGCACGCGCAGCAGGCCTTCGAGATGGATCTGATGGAGCGGCTGCTGCAATTGCCGGACTACAACGTGTTCGAGCCGATCCACCGGCAGCCGGACGAAGTGTTTTCCGAGGCGATCCGTCGGTTTAACGTGCTGGCGACCGAAGATTTCCTTGGGGATCGCGAATTGCGGCGCCTCATTCTGCCCGCCATTCGTGCCGAATTTGAGATGAGCACAAACTACCGCTATGTGCCGGGACCGCCTTGGGATGTGCCAATTACTTGCCTGACCGGAGCCCATGACTCCTACGTCTCGGCCAACAACGCGCGAGCCTGGGGCAGGTTCACCAGCAAAAATTTCCAGCTTTTTATGCTCGATAGTGAGCATTTCATTGTCGTCGAGGACAATGAATTCGTGCTTCGCGTCATAAATCGCGAGCTAACCAGCCCGTTCTAAAATGCCCCTTGCAATAACATTGCATCGCTTCGGCCTAGGCAATTTGCGTCCCGAGCACCGGCCGCACGAGGCGGTCGGCGAGGGGATGGTGCGGGTTTCGCTCAAGGCTGTGGCATTAAACTATCGTGACGTACTGGTGATGCGCGGGACCTACGATCCTGGGCTCGTTTTGCCGCTGATCCCGTGCAGCGACGGCGCCGGTGTGATCGTTGAGGTGGGCGCGAATGTCGAAGACCTCCGGCCAGGGGATCGAGTCTGCACACACATGGTCCCCGACTGGCAGGACGGGCCGCTCGAACCACAAATGCGACTGGCTACCCTGGGTGGGCCGGAGCAGGGAGTGTTGTCCGACGAACGAGCATTGCCGCGAGGGGCGGTGGTGCGGATTCCAGAGGAGCTTGCGTTCGAGCATGCCGCTTGTCTGCCGGTTGCCGGTTTGGCGGCTTGGCGCGCGTTGACCGAGGGGCATGCCTGTGATGGCCGCCGTGTGCTGTTGCTTGGCACGGGTGGGGTCAGCATGATGGCTCTGAAGATTGCCGAGGCGCTGGGTGCGCGTGTCGCCGTGATCTCCTCTTCCGATCAAAAACTCGCCCGGCTCCGGGCGATGGGTGCAGAGTTGACCGTCAATTACCGGCGGGAACCTTGGGCGGAGCGGGTTCGGGAATGGAGCGAAGGCGGCGTGGACATCGTGCTAGAAACAGGTGGTGAGAGGACGTTGAACCAATCGATCGACGCCACGCGCGATGGTGGTTTTATCGCATTGCTTGCGGCTCCTACGCCCGGCCCGCTCGCGGTCAACCTTACCGAAGTCTTGATACGTCAAATCCGCGTTCATGGCATTTTTGTCGCCAGCCGCGCTGAGCTTGATCGCTATGTTGCCTTCGTTGCCCGGCACCGGATCGCCCCCGTCATCGACCGTGTCTTTAACGGGCTCGCGGCGGCACGACACGCCTTTGCCCATTTGGTATCCGGTCGACACCTGGGGAAAGTGGTGATTGGGATATCGACTTAGCGGACGTTTCGGGGCCGGGTTGTATTGCCGGGCGGGCCATTACCGCACTTCCTGCTCAAGTCATTCGGTGGGGCATCGGGGCACTCCATCGGTTCCGCGCCGCGGTGAAGTCGGTTTCTCGTCTTTTCCGGCCTGTCTATGACGATCAAGCGTCGGGGCGGGCGCCGCGATCAGGGACCGAGAGTCCGAATCCTGCGTACTCCAGTGACAAGTCTGTGAAGACTCGGTCCGTTTGTCCGCTCGAGACCCAATTTCGAAATCGGGAACTAAGCTGCACCGTCTCGTCCAGGCGCTGGCGGTGATTGCCGGGACGGTCGGGCGAGCCGGCTCGGTTTTTCAGTCGACCGCCCAAACAGGGCTGGTTGGCATGGCTCATGCTCCGCGCGACAATGCAGGAGCCGCATGTGCACCCCAATGGGGGCGCCGATGCCTTTGACTTGCAGCCGAGCAATCTTTGCCTGCAACTCTGCAATTGCGGGCGGAGGGATATTCACTGTCGCCGCTGTACTCATCGGAACGCCACAACCGCTTTTTTCCCGGCCCGTATCAGCAAGGCGTGGTGCCCGTCGCGGGACACTAAAGCTTTTGCCGCTGTTCGCTCTCTTCTTTGCTTTCCTGGGGATCGAAGCGCTCGGTCGGTTCCTCGCTGGAATCGGGGTGGACATTGCAAGGAAGCGCCGCTCGTCCCGCAAGGCCAACGGTCGGCGGCCCCGCTCTGTTATGAGAGAGGCGCACCCCCCGAATGCCCAGACAATTTCCCAGTGCAATGTGGATGCTAACAGCGCTCAGCGGAACGCAGGAATGATGTGCTCGGCGAACAACTCGATCTGGCGCATCTCCTCCTCCCACGGCATGAACCCCTGATCGAAGAACCAGCCGAACCATTCGAGATCGCCCTCGCCGTGAACCGTGGCCAGCTGCTCGATTTCCCTTTTCACCTGATCGACCGTGCCGGCAAGCGCGTATTTGGCTTTGCGAAACCGTTCGACCGTCCACTCGGACTGCGGCAGCATCGTCGGCGGGGGATATTTTTCGGCGTCCTCGGGGAGCCGAAACGCCTCGGCGAAGCCGAAGCCGCCGAAATAATGGTAGAACCCAGCGTAATTGGTGTCGCGGAACAGCGCGACCGCCTCCTCCTCGGTGCGACCGAAATGGACGGCGCGGAAGGCGCCGACGCTTTCGCCGAGCCGGAGCTGCCGGCCCGTCTCTGCCGCTACCTCGCGGTAAAGTCGGCACAAGCGCTGGAAATCGGGTGGATAGGAGACGAGGATCCACGGAACGATTCCCGACTGCGCAGTGTAGCGGATCGTGTTCTCACTGACCGAGAATGGTTGAAACAGCGGCGGATGGGGATTCTGATAGGGCTTCGGCACGACGCAGATCTTGCGAACCACCCCCTGCTCGTCGACCTCGCCGGGGGCGCCATAGGTGCGCGTCCATTCGGCCACTGGCCAGCGCCGAATGCCCTCCTCATAGGGGAACGGCACCTTGTAATATTCGCCGTTGTACTCCCAGGCCTCCTCGGTCCAGGCCTTCTTGATGACCTTGAGGGTCTCCTCGTAGAC
>Ga0207693_10001377_pt1 | contig 21564 bp, 10 predicted proteins | sample LARL81metaG_FD_184347 | JGI IMG/M metagenome (GOLD analysis project Ga0207693, IMG submission 184347) | Corn, switchgrass and miscanthus rhizosphere microbial communities from Kellogg Biological Station, Michigan, USA - LAR L8-1 metaG... | ecosystem: Host-associated > Plants > Roots >... | reverse complement strand
GGTGGCGAAGGCGGTGCAGACACGCCCGGCCGCACCCCGTTCATAACGAACGGCGCTGGTCCACGCCCCGGCCCCCTGCGTCACAATGGGGCGATGACCTAGGACCCGCCCCCTGATCGTCGAGGCCCGCATCGACCCCGCCCAGTACGAAGCCCAGTTCTAGCCGCCGTTTGACTCCGCGGCAGAACGGCTCTCTGGCATACTGCGACCAGCAAGGCCCCAGACTGTCGATGGGGGGGATTCGGTGGCGATCGTCTCAGCCTGCCCTCCTGCCTCTGTCCGGGACGCGCCGTGATCGGGTTCCGGCACGGCGTCGCGACCTCCGTCGGCCGGGTCCGCCGGGTCAACGAGGACAGTTACCTGGCCCAGCCGCCGCTGTACGCCATCGCCGACGGCATGGGCGGCCACGGCGCCGGCGACCTGGCCAGCGCGCTGGCCATCGAGACCCTCACCGGATGCGCTCGCCTCGGCGTCCTGTCGGTGCCGGGCGTGCTGGCCACGCTGGACGCCGCCAACCAGGCCATCGCCGGGCACGAGCCCGCGGGCATGGGTACCACGGTCACTGGCCTGGCTTCGCTCGAGACCGCCGGCGGTGACCACCTGATGGTGTTCAACGTCGGCGACTCGCGCGTCTACCGGGTCGTGGGCGGCCGCCTCGACCAGGTCACCGTGGACCACTCCGTGGTCCAGGAACTGGTCCTGGCGGGCACGCTCACCCCCGACCAGGCGCGCACGCACCCGCGCCGGAACGTGATCACCCGGGCCCTCGGCAGCGACCGGGTCCTGCGGGTGGATCACTGGCTGCTGCCCGCCCTGGCCGGCGACCGCTACCTGCTCTGCTCCGACGGCCTGTTCAGCGAGCTGGCCGAGGACCAGATCCTGCCGCTGCTCACCGGTGGTGACCCGCAGCAGGCCGCCACCGCACTGGTCGACGCGGCCAACGACGCGGGTGGCCACGACAACATCACGGTCATCGTCGTGGACATCGACGGCGATGACGAGCAGGCAGCCGACGGCGACCGGGTGGCCGACGGCGACACCAGGCCGCGTGACCAGCTGCCGGGCAGCCATGACTGACGTTAGCTACGTGCCCGGTGACCAGACCGCGATCGTCGGCGACCGCTGCTGGGTCCTGATCGACGCGGCCCCCGACTCCGCTGTCGTCGCCGAGATCTGGCCCGTGATGCAGGGGGAGCCCGAACTGGACGCGCTGGTCGCCAGCCTGCTCCGGCTGGGTCTCGGCCACGCGCCCGACTTCGCCCTGCTGGTCGCGACGGACGGGCGCCATCGCCTGATCTGCCGGGGCCGGTCCGGTGCCACCCTGACCGGCGGCGGGTCACCCGGGCGGGTCGACGGGACCGGCCTGTCCACCTGGCGGGAGTGCCAGGTGGATGAGGCCGTGGAGCAGGTCGTGCTGGGCGCGCCGCCCGCCGGATCGGATCTGCGGCTGCCGGCCTCAGCCGGGGTGTTCCTCGCCCGCGGCATCGTCGTCGACCTGGCACCCCCGCTCACCGAGGCCTCCGGCCCGGCGTCCCCGGTCGTGTCCTCCCCAGCGTCACTCCAGCCGGCCGTGCTCCCGTCGGCTATGCCAGCCCCGGCTATGCCAGCCCCGGCTATGCCAGCCCCGGCTATGCCAGCCCCGGCCAGGCCGGCCCCGGCCAGGCCGCCGCTGGCCACGGCGGCACCGGTCCCGCCCCCCGGCGTCATGCGGACCGGGCCGGACGGCGATTCCGGTACCACCCGCTACGACTACCTGTTCGGTGCGACGCAATCGCGGACGGTGGAGGAAGCCGCGGTCCGTCCCGCCGACGAGAGCGACTCCGGCCTTCCGTTCCCCGGTCCGCCCGCCCAGGAACCCTCCCCGCGGCACGCCAGGCCCCCCGAGCCCCTGGGACCACCCGCGTCGCCGGGGCCGCCAAGACTCCCCGAGCCACCGGGACCGCCCAGGTCGTACCGGGCGCCAGAGCCCTCCAGCCAGCCTGAGTCGTACAGGCCGCCCGGAACCCCCGGCCCGCCTGACCCGTATCGCCCGCCTGACCTGTATGGCCCGTCTGACTCGTACGGCCCGTCTGACTCGTACGGCCCGCCGGGCCTGCGCGGGCCAGCTCCCGGCGGGCTGATCGACGCCGTGCCGTGGGGGCCGGATCCCGACGACCCGCCGTCCGGCCCCACCCGGGTCGCCCGGATCGGGCCGCGCCTGGACCGGCGGCCCCCGATGCCCCCGAGGCCCCCGGCGCCGCCGAGGCCTCCGGGCGGCCCGGACGCCGCCGACGGGACCACGGTCATGCGGGGCGACCCGCTCAGGATCGCGTCCGGGCCGGTGTCCCCGGATCGCATCGGCCCCACCGTCCACGCCCTGCTGTGCCCGAGCTCGCACGTGAACCCGCCGAACAGCTCGGCTTGCCGGCTGTGCGGCGTGCCGTTGCCTCCGCAAGACCCGGTGACCGTGCTGCGGCCGGTGCTCGGCGTGCTGCTGCTGTCGACCGGCGACGTCATCACCCTGGACCGCGGCGTGGTCATGGGCCGCTCGCCGCGGACCGAGTTCAGCGGCGGGGAGCGCCCGCACGTCGTCAAGCTGCCCAGCGGGGACGGCGAGGTCTCCCGGACCCACCTGGAGGTCAGCCTGGACGGCTGGCACGTTCTGGTCACCGACCTGCACTCCACCAACGGAACCATCGTGGTGCTGCCCGGCCGCGACCCCGAGCGGCTGCGCCCGGGTGAGCCGACGCCGATCCAGCCAGGCACGCTGGTCATCGTGGCCGCCGACGTCGACTTCCGCTACGAGGCGGCCGAGTGAGGGCGCCGTCGGCCGCTGGCCAGCGGCCACCCGAACTGCCCGGCTACCGCTACCTCGAGCACGTCGGCTCGGGCGGGAACGCGCAGGTGTACCTGTACGAGCAGGACATGCCCCGCCGGAAGGTCGCGGTCAAGGTCCTCAACCAGGCGGGCCTGACCGAAGACGCCCGCCGCCAGTTCACCGGCGAGGCCAACGCCATGGCCGGCCTGGCCGACCATCCCCACATCGTCCAGGTGTTCACCGCGACGGTCACCCGTGACGGGCGTCCCTGCCTGGTCATGCAGTACTACCCCCGGCCCAACCTCGCCGTCCGGGCCCGCCGTGAGCACTTCTCGGTCGCGAATGTCCTCCGGATCGGCATCCAGATCGGCAGCGCGGTGGAGACCAGTCACCGGGCCGGCATCCTGCACCGCGACATCAAGCCGCACAACATCCTCACCGGCCAGTACGAGACGCCCGCGCTGACCGACTTCGGGATCGCCACGCCGAAGGGGGCCGGGGGAGCCGAGGGAATGTCGGTGCCCTGGTCTCCGCCGGAGGTGCTGTTCGCGACCGCGGACGGGGACGAGCGCTCCGACGTGTACTCGCTGGGAGCCACGCTCTGGCACCTGCTGGCCGGACGCTCTCCGTTCGAGCAGCCCGGCGGCGACAACGGCAACCTCGCGCTGATGAGCCGTATCCAGGCCGGCCCGCCGCCGCGCACCGGGCGCACGGACGTCCCGGACAGCCTCGAGCGCCTGCTGCGCCAGGCCATGGCCAGGGATCCGGGCCTGCGGCCGGCCACGGCGCTTGACCTCATCCGCGCCCTGCAGGCCATCGAGCAGGAGCTGCGGCTGCCGCTCACCCAGATCATCCTGGCCGACGAGCCAGGCGCGTCCGGCGCCCCCGCGAGCCGCGACGGCGACGCCACCCTGGCCCGGGGCCTGCGCCGCGTCGACCCCGGACCGCCCGGCCGTCCCCCGGCGGCCGCCACCGACACGACCCGCGCCCGCGGTGCCGTCCGCGCCGACCCGCGCTGGGAGCCGGACACCACCCGCGCCCGCGGTGCCGTCCGCGCCGACCCGCGCTGGGAGCCAGGTACTTCCCGCCCCGGCGGCTCCGCGCACGCCGACCCGCGCTGGGAGCCGGCCGCGGCGCGGTCCGGGCGGCACCGCCAGCTCCCGCCCGACACGCCCGAGACGGCGACCAGCGTCCGGGCCGCGGTCGCCCGGCCAGGTGCGTCCGCACCCGGCCCGGATGCCGCAAGCGCCGATGCCGCCGGCCCGGCCCCGGGCCGGCGGGCCCGCGTCCTCGGCTTCGCGGTGGCCGGGGGCCTCGTCTGCGCCGCCGTCGCCACCGTGATCCTGCTGTCCGGGTCGCCCCGCCCGCCGACCCCGGCGCCGACCACCAGCTCGAGCGGCCCGAACGGGAGCGCGCTCGGTCCGGGTGCCATCGAACTGGGGAAGCCCCATATCGACGTGACCCGCGTCGGCGCCAGCGAACTGCGGTTTCACTGGACGTATGCCGGCCGCGCCCAGAGCGACGTCTTCCGCTGGCACCGGGTCAGCGGCGGTACCGGCCGTGCTACCGGTATCACCGCCAAGCCCGAGCTCCTGGTCGCCGCGCCCGGCGGCCAGACCGTGTGCATCACCGTCCAGGTCGTGCGGAAGGACGGCGAGCCCTCACCCATGTCCGCGGTCAAGTGCGGACCAGGATCGTGACCGGCACTCTGCGCAAAATCCAGACAATGGTGCCGAAACACGCCTAAGTAATGAGTGAGAGGCATTTCTCTACAGGATTCCGGCCATAGCGTCCGGGTTAGAGCGCTTCTGCGAAAGCTCATTAGCGCGTCTCGGCGAGGGTGTAACGCCTGAGATTACTGATACTCGGGAGATGCGTGAGACATGGTAATCGCGGTCTCTCGCTCCGCTTGCTCATATAGCGGAAACCTCGGCCGGCGGGGCCGCGGTTAGGCCTGAATATTTCCGTTCTGCCGTCCGGCGGGACGGAAATCTCTATTATGCGATTCGTGCCTGCCCGCAGGGCAGGCCGCGTTACCGGCGGGATGTCGATCATGACGTTCCCGCAGGGGGGGATAGGTCTTGCGTCGCATCTTCGTGCGCCCGCGGCGGCTGGGTACGCCTGTCGTGCTGTGCGCCGCCATCGCCACCTTTGCCGCGTTCGCCGTCAATTCCCAGGGTTTCCCGGTCCAGCACGTCAGCCTCAACGACGGCAGCATCTGGGTCACCAACAACGCGATAGGGGCGGTCGGGCGATTCGACAAGCCGATCGCGCAACTTGACGGGCAAGTCAACGCGACAAGCGCGGTTCCCGAACTCGACGTGGTGCAAAATGGCGCGCTCGCCGCCACGTGGGATAAGAGTGCCGGCGGCCGGCTGTATTCCGTAGACGTTTATAAGCCCGCATTCGCCGACGGCGGTACCGCCGTGACCGCTGCGGACGTGGCCCTCGGCGGCAGCACCCTGGCCGTGCTCGGCACCGACCGCACCCTGCGCACGACCACCCTGGACGCCGCGGGAGGAAGCCTGGCCGCGGTGGGCGGCTCGGCCCCGGCCCGCGCCTCGCACCTGCCGGCCGACGCCGCCCTCGCCGTCGCCGCGGACGGCACGGTTTACGTGGCCGGCGGCGGGAAGCTCCGCCGGTTCCCCGCCGCCGGCGGGCCGGCCGTGGCCACCGCCCTCCCGCTGGCCGCCACCGACACGCTCGGGGCCACGACGGTCGGGGACACCCCGGTCGTCGCCGACCTGACGACCAGCACGCTCTACCTCCCGGCCACCGGCCGTACGGTGACGCTGCCAGGCCCCGGCACCGCAGCCGAAGCCGGCCTGCGGCTGCAGCAGTCCTCCGCGCCCAGCGGCGTGGTGGTCGCCGCCACGTCCCAGGCGCTGTACCGCGTGGACCTGGCCAGCGGCCGGCTCACCACGCTCAGTTCCGGCCACAGCGGGAACGTAGCCGCCCCGGTCCAGGTAGCCGGGTGCATCCACGCCGCCTGGAACAACGGGGACGAAGGGACCTACGTCCGCAGCTGCGGCGGCCAGCCGCCGGTCCCCGCCGCGGGCCAGGCGTTCACGCTCTCCTCGGCGCACCCGTCGCTGGTGTTCCGGGTCAACCGGGACGCGGTCGTGCTCAACGACACCGCCGACGGCGGGGTATTCCTGCTCGACACGAAGATCACCGACGCGCACCCGAAGTGGCAGCAGCTGACGCGGCCGCAGCAGAACCACGACACGAACCAGAACGACCTCACCGAGCAGACCCAGACGCCGCTGATCGCCAAGCCGGACACGCAGGGCGTGCGACCGGGGCGGACCACCGTGGTCCACGTCCTCGACAACGACAGCGGCCCCAGCGGCCGGCCGCTGGCGGTGACCGCGGTCGGCCAGCCCGACCAGGCGGGCGTCACCGTGACGATCGCGCCCGACGCGCAGACCGTACTGGCCACCGTCGGCGACTCGCTGGCCGCGCCCGCGCACTTCCAGTACACGATCGACGACGGGCGCGGGCGCACCGCCCAGGCCACCGTCACCTTGGTGCCCCGCGGGGCCGGGCTGAACAGTGCCCCGGCCCTGCGTCCTGGCTACCATCCGCCGAGCCTGACCGTCGCCTCCGGCGGCAGCCTGACCATCCCGGTCATCGGCGACTGGCGCGACTTCGACGGCGATCCGCTGTTCGCGGACAGCGGCCACCTCACCGCCTCCGCGGGCACGGTCAGCGTCACCAGCGGCGGGTCCATCGCCTACACCGCGCCGTCCACCCCGTCGGCGCGGACCGTGGCCATCCACTACGCGGTCAGCGACGGCACCGTCCCGGCGCCGACCCCGGCCACCCTCACCGTCAGCGTCCTGGGCGCCGCGGGCACCCAGCTGCGGGCACCGCAGGCCGAACCGGACGTCGCCCAGGCCGTCGTCGGCATGCCGATGACGCTGCAGCCGCTGGCCAACGACCTGCCCGGGGCCGATCCCACCAACCCGCAGGCCCACCTGACCCTAGCCGCGCCGGTCACCGCCGTTCCGGCCGCGGCCGTCAGCACCGACCTGCGGACCGGGACGGTGACGTTCACCGCGCAGCGGCCGGGCCCGTTCTTCCTGACCTACCAGGCGGCCTACGGCGCCGCGCCGACCGCCCGCGGGACCATCAGGATCCAGGCCAGTCCCGCCGCCGGACGGCCTAAGCCGCCGGTCACCACCCCGGCCGCCGCCGTCATCCACGGCCAGCAGCCCGCCCTCGCCGACGTCCTGGCCCACGACTACGACCCGCAGGGCTGGGTCCTCGGCGTCACCGCCGCCTCCTCGCCCGACACCGGGATCCACGTCACCATCGTGGACCAGCGCTGGCTGCGGATCAGCTCGGAAGACCCGCAGCCGGGTCACACCGCCACGGTCAGCTACACCGTCAGCGACGGCTCGGGCAGTGCGACCGGCTCGGTCAGCGTGACCGCCGAGCCCGCCGGCTCGAGCGCCGACCAGATCACCACTACCGATTCCGCCATCACCATCCGGGCGGGCGACAGCGCCGCGGTCCCGGTGCTGGCCGGCGACACCAGTTCGACCGGACTGCCGCTCACCCTCGCCGGGATCGAGCCGACCGCCAACCCGCCCGTCCCCGGTCTGCTGGCCGGCAACCAGGGCGGCGCCGTCCGGGTCGCCGCGCCGGCCGCGGCCCCGGCCGAGGAGGAGACCACCGTCAGCTACGTCGCGACCGACGCCAGCGGCGCCGCCGCGACCGGCCACCTCAACGTCACCATCGAGCCGCCGCCGTCGGCGGCCCACCCCAACCAGGCACCCGCGCCGGAAGAGGTCGACACCAGGGAGACCGCCGGAGACATCCTGACCATCCACATCCCGGCCTACGGGATCGACCCGGACGGCGACTCCACCGCCGTCACCGGCGTCACGGTCCCGCCCGCCCTCGGCCGCATCGTCGCCACCGGTCCTGACACCATCACCTACCAGTCGTATCCCACCTCGAGCGGTACCGATGCGTTCACCTACCAGGTCACCGACCCGTACGGTGCCACCGGCACCGCGCAGGTGCGGGTCGGCGTCCTGCCGCCCGGGCCGCCGCAGCCGCCGGTCGCCGCCGGCGTCACGGTCAGCGCGCCGCCCGGGGCCGCCGTCGCCGTCGACGTGCTCGCCAACGCCTTCGTCGCCCCCGGCGACCATGCCACCGTCATCCCCCTGACCCGGACCAACCGGCGGCTGCCGGCCGGGGCGCGGCAGGACGGCGCCATGGTGTACCTCCACGCGCCCGCCCGCGCCGCCGACCCCCCGCTGCAGGTCACCTACGGGATTACCGACGGGTCCGCGGCGCCGTCGCTCGCGCAGGTCACCGTGCGCGCCGTGCCCGGTGCGAAGCTGCCGCCGGTCGCCAACGACGACGTCGCCTCGGCGCCCGCGGCCGGGGCGGGCACCGTCACGGTCGACGTGCTGCGCAACGACTACGACCCGGCCGGGGCGCCCGGCGACCTCCGGGTCAGCGCCGCGCCGGCCGGCGTGACGGTCCGCGGCGGGTCGCTGACCATACCCCTGCGGCCTGCTCCTCGCGAGGTGCCGTACCAGGTCAAGGCGCCAGACGGGCTGACCGCGACCGCCGTGGTGGACGTGCCGGGCACCGCCACCTCGAGAATCAGGGTCAAGCCGGGTGCGCGCATCGTCGTCAAGCCGGGCGGCTCGGTCAGCGTCCCGCTCAGCTCGGTCCTCATCGACAGCCTGGGCCGGGCGCTGAAGATCACCACGCTCGACCGGCTCTTCGCCTCGCCGCACGGCGACGTCAGCGTCGACGCGCACCAGACCACGGCCTTCACCGTGCACGCGCTGGGCCGTTACACCGGCCCGGGCGCCGTCACCGTGCAGGTCTACGACGGCGCCAGCCTGCAGGACAAGGACGGCCTGACCACCACCGTGACCATCCCGGTCCAGGTCGGTCCCGACGTGCCGCTGCTGCGCTGCCCGGCGGCCGCGCTGCCGGTCATCGAGGGCGGCCGCCCGCAGGCCTACGACATCGGGCTGCTCTGCCACGTCTGGGTGGACACCACCGGCGCCGCCTGGAAGCCGGATTACACGGTCACCTGGACCAGGCCGGCCGGCGGAGTCAGCGCCACCGCGGACGGCGGCACCCTGAGCCTGAGCGCCGGCGGCAGTGCCCGGCCGGGCACCACCGGGAGCCTGCGCATCACCCCGGCCGGCCCGGGAGCCGGCGGGGCCGCCGGCGGGACGGTGACCGTCGACGTCACCGGCGCCCCGCCGCCCGCCGGCCGGGCCGTTACGGTCAGCGCCCTGGCCGGCCACCCCGTCACGGTCGACCTCAGCCAGTACGTCAGCAGCCCGCTGCCGCAGCCAGCTATCGAGGTCCTGCACGTCACCCGCCCGGGCGGCGCCACCGTCACCAGCAGCGGGCCCGACGTCACCGTGACGCCCGCGGCCGGCAGCCACGGCACGGTCACCCTGACCGCGTCGGTGACCGACGCCCGGGGCCGCGCCGACCGGCAGATCAGCGTGGCCATCACGGTCGACGTCATCGGGCCGCCCGGCGCCCCGGGCCCGCCGACGGCGAGCGCCGCCAACCACACCCTGGTGGTGTCGTTCGGCCCGGCCGCGTCCAACGGCGCGCCGATCGACCACTACACCGTGTACACCAACGGCACCGCGCATGCCTGCCCGGCCGCCCCGTGCACGATCACCGGCCTGCAGAACGTCTCGTACGAGCTCTACGTCACCGCGCACAACAGCGCCGGCGACGGCCCGCGCAGCAGCCAGATCAAGGCCACCCCCGACCAGGTGCCCGACCAGGTGAGCGGCCTCAAGACCGGCCCCGGCGACGGTCAGGTCACGCTGAGCTGGCAGCCGGCCGTGGTGGACGGCAGCCCGGTGCGCAGCTACCAGGTGGAGACCAGCCCGGCGCCGGCCGGCGGGGCGGCGCTCAGCACGCTGAGCGGATCGGCCCGGTCCACCACGATAACCGGCCTGACGAACGGCACCAGCTACTCGTTCCGCGTCCAGGCGGCCAACACCGTGGGGGCGGGACCGTGGAGCGTGGGCGTGACTGCTACCCCGTTCGGTAAACCGCTTGTCATGCCGGCGCCGACCGCCGCTGGTGCCGCGGTCCCCGACCCGGCCGCCACCCGCGCCATCACCGTCAGCTGGGCCGCCGCCAATGACAACGGCCGGGCGATCAGTGCCTACACGGTCACCGAGTACCGGTCGTCGAGTTCGGGCGGCCCGTGGGCGCAGGCCAGCACGGCCACCGTGTCACCCGGTTCGTCCGGCGGCGCGGGCGGCAGTTACCAGCAGTCGTTCACGGTCAACAACGACGGCACCTGGTACGAGTACGCGGTCACCGCCACCAACCCGGCCGGCGACTCGCCGAAGAGCCCCCAGTCGTCCCCGGCCGTCCAGGGCGCCGCCCCGCCTGACGCCCCGGGCAGTCTCAGCGCGAAGGACCACGACGCCGGGTCCGCCGCCGGGTACGGCGGCACCATCCACGTCGACTTCACCGTGCCGCGGCCCAACTCGGCCCAGCTGAGCCGGGTGGATTACGGGATCAACGGGACCTCGGTCTCCGGCTCATGGAACAGTCCGGGCAGCCCCGGCAGCAGCGTCGACGAGGCCATCGGCGGCCTGACCGTCGGCACCAGCTACGTCGTCTACGTGCGCGGCTGCAACGACGCCGGGCTGTGCGGGCCCTGGGCCGGGCCGTCCAACCAGGTCACCCCCTACGGTCCGCCCAACCCGCCGAGCGTCAGCGCGACGGCGTCCGGCACCTCCATCAACTACAGCTGGGGCGGTGGCGGCGGTAACGGCCGGCCGGTCAGCAGCTACCACGTGTGCTTCGACGGCTCGTGCAGCGACAAGGCGGCCGGCAGCACGTCCATCTCCTACGGCTACAACCAGACCCACACGATCACCGCCTACGCGGTCGACAGCGCCGGGCAGCAGAGCCAGACCGCCAGCGCCTCCGCCACCACCGTGAACCAGCCGGCGGCCGTGTCCGTCGCGCGCGGCAACAACGAGGCGGGCGCGGCCAGCGCCGGCGGCGCCTGCGCCGGCAATCCGGCCTGCTTCAACTTCCTGGTCACGGTCAGCGCCTTCCCGGCCAACACCAACCTGTCCTACACCTGCTCCGACAACGGCGGGCAGTGGTGGAGCGACACCAGGGGCTGGAACGGCGGCCAGGTCCGCACCGACGGCAGCGGCAACACCTCCTTCTACACCATGTGCCTCCACGCCGCCGACGGCGAAACCGTCACCATCCACGTCAGCGGGGGCGGGGCGAGCCAGTCCGGCAGCTACCGCACCTAACCCCCGAGAAAGCCGAGGGAATCGTGACTACTACCACCACCAGGGGCGCCGCCATGACGTCCGACCAGGCCGGCTGGTTCGCCGGCGCCTTCGCCAAGCTGGTGGGCAACGTGGAGCAGGCCGTGCTCGGCAAGCAGCACATCGTCCGGCTGGCCCTCACCTGCCTGCTCTCCGAGGGGCACCTGCTCCTCGAGGACTACCCCGGCACCGGGAAGACCTCGCTGGCCAAGGCCATCGCCAACTCGGTCCAGGGCACCCACAGCCGGATCCAGTTCACGCCCGACCTGCTGCCCAGCGACGTCACCGGGGTCACGATCTTCGACCAGCGCGGCGGGAACTTCAACTTCCACGGCGGCCCGGTCTTCGCCACCATCGTGCTGGCCGACGAGATCAACCGGGCGTCCCCCAAGACCCAGTCGGCGCTGCTCGAGGTCATGGAGGAAGGCCACGTCACGGTGGACGGGACCACCCATCGCGTCGGCCGTCCGTTCATGGTCATCGCCACCCAGAACCCCATCGAGCAGGCCGGCACCTACCGGCTGCCCGAGGCGCAGCTCGACCGGTTCCTGATGAAGACCAGCCTCGGCTACCCGGACCACGCCTCGACGGTCGCGCTGCTCGCCGCCGCGGCGACGCGCGACCGGGCCGCCGCCATCCAGAACGTCATCACCGCGAGCGCGGTCGGCCAGATGTCCCAGCTCGCGGACCAGGTGCACGTGGACCCGGCCATCCTCAGCTACGTCAGCCAGCTCGCTCACGAGTCCCGTTCGCTGCGCCACGTCCGGCTCGGGCTCAGCGTCCGGGGCTGCCTGGCGTACGTCCGCGCCGCCAAGACCTGGGCCGCCGCGGACGGCCGCGGCTACGTCGTTCCCGACGACATCAAGGAACTCGCCATGCCCATCATGAGCCACCGGCTCCTGCTCGACGCCGAGGCGGAGTTCTCCGGCGTCACGGTCGCCGATGTCATCGGCCAGTTGCTACGCCAGGTCCGGCCGCCGACCGAGCGCGTCGCGTAGCCGTGCCCGCCTTCCCTCACCAGCCCTGGCTCGAGCCGGCCAGGCGCGCGGCCAGGACCGCCTGGCAGACCACCACGCCGACCGGCCGCGGCGCCATCGCGGTGGCCGCCGGGGCCTGGCTGCTCGGCCTGCGCCTCGGCTGGCAGGAACTGTTCCTCGTCAGCGCCTGCTGCGCGATCGCGCTGCTCGTCGCGGTCGGCTTCGTGCTCGGCCGCACCGGCCTGGACATCAGCATCGAGCTCGACCCGGCCCGGGTCAGCGTGGGGTCGCCGGCGGCCGGGCGCCTCATCGCGACCAACCGGTCCCGGGCCCGGCTCCACCAGCTCAGCGTGGAGGTGCCGGTGGGCGCGGGCGCCGCGGTCTTCCAGCTCCCCTCGCTGGGCCGGGACGCCAGCCACGAGGAGCTGTTCATCGTGCCGACCGGCCGCCGGGCCGTGATCCCGGTCGGGCCGCCCCGCGCGGTCCGCACCGACCCGCTCGGACTGCTCCGCCGGGACGCCGTCGAGCAGACGGTCGTCGAGCTATTCGTCTACCCGCAGATCATCGGCCTGGACATGCTCAGCGCGGGCCTGCAGCGTGACCTTGAGGGCCAGGCCACCCGCGACCTGTCCACCAGCGACCTCGCCTTCCACGCCCTGCGCGACTACGTGGCCGGCGACGACCGCCGCCACGTGCACTGGCGCAGCACGGCCAAGGCCGGCCGCCTGCTGGTGCGGCAGTTCCAGGACACCCGCCGCAGCCAGCTCACCCTGGTGGTCGACGGGGCCACGGCCAGCTACCGCGACGAGGCCGAGTTCGAGCTCGCGATGAGCGTGGCCGGCTCGATCTGCGTGCGGGCCGTCCGCGACCAGCAGGACGTCTGCCTGGTGGCCGCCAGCCATGCCGTCACCGCCGCCAGCCCGCGGCGCATCCTCGACACCGTCGCCCGGGGCACGCTGGCCGAGCACGGCCAGGAACTGCCCGCCCTGACCGGCCGCGCGGCCCGGCTGGCGCCCGACACGACCGTGCTGATGATGCTCACCGGCAGCGTCATCCCGTTCGCCGCGCTCAAGGCCGCCGCCATCTACTTCGGCCCGGACGTCAAGGTGGTCGCCATCCGCGTCGAGCCGGACGCCCCGCCGGGAATCAGCCGCTCGGGCGAGCTGACCGTGCTCGCCCTGCGCGCCCTCACCGACCTGCCGCTGCTGCTGAACACGGCGGCCGGCGCATGACCAGCGCGGCCGTCCCGGCCGGCCGCCGGCGCTACCTTCCCGCGCTCGCGCCCAGCCGCGAGGAGCTGACCGACGGGCTGATGCTGCTGGCGCTGACCCTCATCGGCGTGGCCGGGTTCCGCGACGCCTACGGCGGCCACGGCTACCTCGCGGCCGGCGCGGCCGGTGTCCTCCTCGGCATCGTGCTCAGCCATGCCGGCCACCGGGCCAGGCTCCCGCTGCTCGCCGTCGCCGCCGCGGGCCTGCTGGCCTTCCTGGTCTCCGGCGGGCTGGTCAGCCGGGCCGGAGCGGCGGGTGGTGCGCCGAGCCTGCCGGTGACGCAGGCCGTTGTCAACGCGGCCATCCACGGCTGGAAGGAGCTGCTGACCACCGCGCGGCCGGTCGGAACCACCGCCCGCCTGCTCGTGCTGCCCTACCTGCTCGGCCTGGCCAGCGGCGTGGCCGGGCACGCGCTGGCCCGCCGGACCACGCGCGTCCTGCTCCCCGCGGTCGCGCCCGCCGCCGTGATCGCCCTGTCCATCCTGTTCGGCACCGGTCACGCCACCGCCGCGCTCCTGCAGGGGGCCGGGTTCGCCGGCCTGGTCCTGGCCTGGGCCGCGCTGCGGCAGCAGCGGGGCTCGGCCCGGCTCACCACCGTCGGGCGGCAGCGGCCCTGGCAGCGCCTGGGGGCGGCGGCCGCCGTCCTGGCCGTCGCCGTCGCCGGGGCCGCGGTCATCGGGCCGCGCCTGCCCGGCGCGCATGCCCACCAGCGGGTCGTCCTGCGGACGGAGCCGCCGTTCAACGTCACCGCCTATCCGAGCCCGCTGGCCGCGTTCCGCGACTACACCCAGGACGCCTCGGGCGCCGTCAGCGTCTACGGCAAGCAACTGCTGGCGACCAGCGGGCTGGCCCCGGGCACGCGGGTCCGGATCGCCGCCATGGACACCTACGACGGCCTCGTCTGGGGGGTGGCCAACGCCGCGGCGGACACTGCCTCGTTCGCCGGCTTCCAGCGCGTCGGCGCCACTCTCCCCAGCGCTACGCTCCCCAGCGCTACGCTCCCCAGCGCGGCCCTGCCCGGCGCGGCTCGGGGGCCCGGCCGCACGGCGACGATCACCGTCGACCCCGCCTACCAGCAGCCCTGGCTGCCCGACCTAGCCGGGACCACCGGATTCGCCTTCACCGGCCCGTCCGGCGCCGCCGTGTCCGGCTTGCTGCGCTTCAACGTCGCCACCACCACCGGCATCGTCCCCGGCGGGGTGCCCGCCGGGCTCCGCTACCGGGTCCGCGCGACCGGCTCGGCCGCCCCCGCCGGCCCGCAGCTGGCCAACGCGGCGCCCTACGGGTCGCCCGACCCCGCCATCGTGGTCCCGCCGGTGATCCAGGCCTTCGCCAGCGCTCACGCCGGGACGGCGACCTCGCCGGTGGCGAAGGTCCTGATGCTCGCCGCCTACCTCAGGGACAACGGCCGCTACAGCGACGGCGGCGGAAACCAGAGCTACATCACCGCGGGCCACAGCGCGGGCCGGCTCGCCACGTTCCTGTCGGCATCGCAGATCGTCGGCGACGGAGAGCAGTACGCCGCCGCGATGGCGCTGCTCGCCGACGCCGTCGGCGTCCCGGCCCGGGTCGCCCTCGACGGCACGGTCCAGCCGGACGGCAGCGTATACGGCCGGAATGTCCACGCCGACATCGAGCTGCGGCTGGCCCAGTACGGCTGGGTGACCATGCCCGCCGACCAGTTCACCGGGTACCGGCGGCCCACGCTCAAGCTGCGCGTCAGCACGCCGCCGCCCGCCCCGGCCAAGGTCGTCCCGCCGCCGGCCGCCAACGCCGCCCCGGTCACGGCGGACAACCAGAGCAGCACGGTCTCGCGCAGCGGCCCCGCGGCACCGAAGCACGGCGGGTTCCGCATCCCTGCCATCGTCCTCGTGCTGCTGCGGGACGTGGGCCTGCCGCTGCTGGTCCTGGCCCTGGTCGCCGCCGGGCTCACCGGCGCGAAGGCACTGCGCCGCCGGCGCCGTCGGCGCCGCGGACTGCCCGCGGCCAGGGTGGCCGGGGCCTGGCGCGAACTGCTCGACCTCGGCCGCGACCTGGGCGTCGCGCCCGTCGCGCACGCCACCCGCCGCGAGCAGGCCGCGCACGCCGAGCAGCACGGGCTGGCCCATGCCGTCGCCGTCGCCGTCGCGGCCGACGCGGCCGTGTTCGGCCCGGCGGACCCGGACGAGGCGTCCGTCGCCAGGATCTGGGCGCTGACCGAGAAGAGCCGTCACGGCGCCACCACGCCCCTGGCCCGCTGGCGCCGCGCCTGGGTCGCGGTGAACCCGGCCAGCCTGTGGGCATCCCGCGCCGCCTTCGCTGGAGGCATCCGCCGATGAAGATCAAGATCACCCTCGAGCGCCCGGCGGGCGCGGTCGACCTGGTGCTCACCGCCGACGCCGACGCGACCGTCGGCGACGTGGCCGGCGCCCTGGCCGCCCGCGATCCGGAGCAGGCGACGCCGGCGGGCGGCACGCTGACCGTCATCGATGCCGGGCGCGTAACGCTGGATCCCGACCTCACCCTCATCGACAGCGGCATCAAGCCGGGAGCCCGCGTCGCGGTCAGCGCCACCAGTGCGCACTACGCCGACCGGGCTGCCCGGCCGGTCGCCGCGATCACCGTGATCAGCGGTCCTGACGGCGGGCAGCGCGTCGTGCTTCCGGTCGGCAACCAGACCGTCGGCCGTGCGGCCGGGTGCGATCTGCGGCTGTCGGATACGCTCGTGTCCCGCCGCCACGTCCGGGTGTTCCTGTCCGCCGGCTCGGCCGACATCCTCGACCTGGGGTCGGCCAACGGCCTGACCCTGAACGACGAACCAGTCACCCGCGGCTCGTGGCTCCCCGGGGACCGGCTCAGGCTCGGCGACACCGTCCTGGGAATCGAGTTCACCACGCAGCCGGGCGCCACCGCGCAGGCGGCGACGTCGGCCTTCAACCGGTCGCCGGTCATCACCGCCAGCTACGCCGGCCAGGTGCTCGACTGCCCGGAGCTCCCGGAGGCGGAGCACAGCCAGCGCTTCCCGGTCCTGTCGATGATCGCGCCGTTCGTGCTGGGCGGCGTCCTCTACGCGGTCACCCGCAACGTCGCCTCGCTGATCTTCGTCGCGCTGAGCCCGATGATGATGCTGGCGAACCTGTTCGAAGGGCGCTGGGCCGCGGCCCGCGGCAGCCGCAGCTCCATGGCGGACCTGCGCCGCGCGCTCGCCGCCCTTGACGAGACGGCGATGGCGGCTCACCAGGCCGAATGGCACGCTCGCAACGCCGAGCACCCGGCCACGGCGAGCTGCCTGGACGCCGCGTCCCGGCAGAGCCCGCTGCTCTGGAGCCGCCGGCCGGGGGCACCCAGGTTCCTCGACATCCGGGTGGGTGCCGCCACGCTCGGATCGCGGCTGCGCTTCGACGCCCAGCGCGGCCACCGGGTGAGCGCGGCCGCTCAGGCGGCGCTCGACGAAGTCCTGGCCCGGTACCGGGACATCGGGGACGTGCCGGTCACGCTGCCGCTCACCACGTACGGGTCCATCGGCATCGCCGGGGAGCCCGAAGCCGCGCTCGACGTCACCCGGTCCGTCGTCTGCCAGCTGGCCGCGCTCCACTCACCCGCCGAGGTCGTGCTGACCGCCTTCTGCGGGGCGCGCTCGGGTCCCGACTGGGACTGGCTGAAGTGGCTGCCGCACACCTCGTCCGCGCACAGCCCGCTGACCGGCCCGCACCTCGTCACCGGGGCCGAGTCAGCCGGGCTGCTCGGCCAGCTGGAAGACCTCGCCCGGGCGCGCGCCGCCGGTGAGCCCGGCCAGCGCGGCGGTCCGGTCGCCGTGCTCGTGCTGATCGACGCCCGCGTCGCCGCCGACCGCGCCCGCCTGGTCGAGCTCAGCCGGATCGGCCCGGCGGCCGGCATCCACTGCATCTGGCTCGCGCCGCGCGCCGAGCACCTGCCCGCCGCGTGCACGGCCTACATCGACGCGCGCGGCGACCGGTCCGCGAGCATCGGCGACAGCACGGCCGGAACGTCGATGACGAACGTCGCGGCCGACGCCGTCGACGGCGGCACCGCCCGGTCCTTCAGCCGCCTGATGTCCCCGCTCGTCGACGCGGGCGCGGTCCTCGACGACGACAGCGACCTGCCCCGGGCGGTGTCCTGGCTTGAGCTGAACGATCCGCGGATCGCCGACGACCCCGCGGTCGTCATCGAGCGCTGGCGGGAGAGCAGCTCGGTCCTCACCGGCCCGGCCGCCCCGCCGCCAGGCCCGCGCCGCCCGGGCACGCTGCGGGCCATCGTGGGCGAGGCGGCGGGCGAGCCGCATGCCCTGGACCTGCGCGTGCACGGACCGCACGCCCTGCTCGGCGGCACCACCGGCGCGGGCAAGAGCGAGCTGCTGCAGACCTGGATCCTGGCCATGGCCGCCGCGCACAGCCCGCAGCGCGTCACCTTCCTGCTGGTCGACTACAAGGGCGGTTCCGCGTTCCGGGACTGCGTCCACCTGCCGCACACCGTCGGCCTGGTCACCGACCTCAGCCCCCACCTGGTCAGGCGGGCGCTGATCTCGCTCGGCGCCGAGCTCACCTACCGCGAGCACCTGTTCGACCGGAAGAAGGTCAAGGACCTGCGCGAGCTGGAGCAGGCCGGTGACCCGGACACGCCGCCCAGCCTGGTCATCGTCGTCGACGAGTTCGCCGCGCTCGTCCGCGAGGTCCCTGACTTCGTGGACGGGGTCGTGAACGTCGCCCAGCGCGGACGCTCGCTCGGCCTGCACCTGGTGCTGGCCACGCAGCGGCCGGCCGGCGTGATCAAGGACAACCTGCGGGCGAACACCAACCTGCGGCTGGCGCTGCGGATGGCCGACGAATCCGACAGCCTCGACGTCCTCGGCTCGACCGAAGCGGCCCACGTCGACCCGGCGCTGCCGGGCCGGGCGGTATCGAAGACCGGACCCGGGCGGCTGGTGCCGTTCCAGTCCGCCTACGTCGGCGGCTGGACGGTCTCCGGCCACCGGCGCCCGGACGTGTCGGTCGAGGAACTGGCCATCGGCTCCGGCCGGAGCTGGCCTGCCCCCGGGGCGGACGCCACCGGCACCCAGCCCGGGTACGGCCCGACCGACATCGTCCGGATCACCGACAACATCAGGCGGGCCAGCGCGCTGGCCCAGCTGCCGCCGCCCCGGCGGCCGTGGCTGGACGAGCTCGCGGCCGTGTACGACCTCAGCATGCTGCCCACCCGCCGCCGTGACGACGAGCTCGTGTTCGGCGTCCTCGACGAACCGGAGCACCAGCGGCAGGCCACTGCCGTCTTCTATCCCGACCGGGACGGCAACCTCGCCATCTACGGCACCGGCGGCTCGGGTAAGAGCACCGCCCTGCGCTCGTTCGCCATCGCCGCCGCGCTCACCGCGCGCGGCGGTCCCTGCCAGGTCTACGGCCTCGACTTCGGTTCCCGGGGCCTGGCCATGCTGGCCGACCTGCCGCACGTGGGCAGCGTCATCCCCGGCGACGAGCACGACCGGGTCCGGCGGCTGCTGCGGACCCTGCTGGCCACCGCGGATGACCGGGCCCGCCGCTACGCGGCCGTCAGGGCCGGGACCATCACCGAGTACCGGCACCTCGCCGGCCAGCCGCACGAGCCTCGCATCCTGGTGGTGCTTGACGGCTTCTCCGCCTTCCGCCAGCAGTACGAGATGCTCGACGGCGGCAAGTGGTTCGACGCGCTGACGGCGCTGGCCGCCGACGGCCGGCCGCTCGGCATCCACGTCGTCCTCACCGCCGACCGCCCGACGGCGCTGCCGTCGCGGCTGAGCTCGGTGATCCAGCGCCGGCTCACGCTGCGGCTCGCCGACGACGACGAGTACACGGTGGCCGGGGCCGAACGGGGCATCCTCACGCCCGACTCACCGCCCGGACGCGGGCTCCTCGGGCGCGCCGAGCTCCAGATCGCCGTCTTCGGCGGGTCACCCGGCATCACGGCGCAGGCCCAGGCCGTCGCGCAGCTCGCGACGGCGATGCGCCGCCAGCAGGTACCCGCCGCTCCGCGCGTCGAGCAGCTCCCCAGTCTGGTCCGGCTCAGCGACCTGCCCGCGACGTCCGCTGGACGGCCGACCATCGGAGTGGCCGACGACGACCTCGGGCCCATCGGGTTCCGGCCGGAAGGCGTCTTCCTCGTCTCCGGGCCGCCGGCCAGCGGCCGCACCACGGCCGTCGCCACCGTGGTCACCGCGCTCGGCCGCTCGGCGCCGGCCGCCACGCGGGTCTTCTTCGGCGGCCGGCGGTCACCGCTGATCGGGCTGGGGACCTGGCAGCAGGTCGCCACCGACCCGGACGAGATCGCCGAGGCCGCGGGCAAGCTGGAGCAGGTGGTCAACCGGGAAAGCGCCCCCGGGGCCCCGCTCGCGGTCGTCATCGAGGGCATCACCGACTTTCTCGGCGGGCCGGCCGACATGCCGCTGGCCGCCCTGATCAAGACGCTGGCCCGGCACGGCCACCTGGTCATCGCGGAGGGCGAGACCTCGGCCCTCGGGTCGAGCTGGCCGCTGCTCAACGCCGTGAAGAGCGCGCGCAGCGGGCTCGCGCTCCAGCCGGAGCAGGCGGACGGGCTGCTCGTGTACAAGACGGATTTCCCGAAGTCGAGGCGGAGCGAGTTCCCCGCCGGACGTGGGCTGCTGGTCGAGAACGGCCGCGTCAGGCTGACCCAGGTCGCGATACCGGAATGACGCGGCACCAGATGAGAACGGGCCGGTACCGGCCACCGCCGATGGCAAGGCGCCATCGCACGATGAGGAAGGAAACGCTATGGCATTCGAAGGAATGGACGTCGACGCGGTCAACGGCATCTACCACCAGATGACCGGACTCTGCCAGCAGCTGCAGGGCATCGCCACGTCGATGCCGCACCTGGTGAGCCAGCTCGAGGGGGCCTGGAAGGGCCCGGACGCCCAGCAGTTCGCCTCCCAGTGGCCGACCCACCAGGCCCAGCTGCAGAACGCCCTGAACGGGCTGCAGGAGATCTGCACGCACACGCAGGCCAACCTCCATCAGCAGCAGCAGACGTCAAGCAGCTACGCCTGATCACGACGGGCGGGTCCCGGGGCGGCCAGCCCCGGGCCCCGGCCCGGAGGGGAGCGAGACGATGTCATTCGACGGAATGGATGTCGAGCAGGCCCAGGGCCTGGCCCGGCAACTGGAGGGACACGCGCAGAACCTGGGCCACATCACCTCCAGCCTCACCGCCCTCACCATGGCGCTCAGCCAGAGCTGGCACGGGCCCGCCTCGGCCGTCTTCCAGCAGCAGTGGGCCGCGCAGCATCACCCGGCGCTGACCGGCGCGGCCCGGGCGATGTCGGACCTGCACGCTCACCTGACGGCCAACATCCAGCAGCAGGTCCGCGCCAGCGCCGCCGATTCCGGACCGGGCGGGACCGGGCCCGGGATCTGGGGGGTCGTCGCCGGGGTCACCGGGTTCCTCGTCACGGCCAGCAAAGTCTTGGACCCGGTCGACCAGGTCACCGCCGCGCTGGATCTCGTCGACGACCTGGCCGGCAACAAGTGGGTCACCGGGCGGTACCACAAGACGTGGACGCGGCTGGTCAATCTCGACCGCGACAGCTCGCTGTTCAGGTACAAGAAGTCGCCGGTTCTGCATGCGCTGCACGACAACGCGTTCGTCCAGCGGGCCGGCCACCTGCTCACCGCCACCCACGCCGACGAGGTCCTGGGCCCGGCCGGGGCGATCATGAGCGTGATGAGTATCGCCGCCGACGGCGGACAGGCCCTCATGGCCGTGCACGACCACCAGTACGCCAAGGCCGGCGGAGACCTGGTCGACGCCACTGCGGACGGCCTGAAGACCAGCAAGAATCCCGTCGCGTACCTGATCGGAGCGAACATCGTCATCTGGAAGGAGGACTTCGACCTCGCGTCCGGGATCGACTGGAAGCAGGGAATTCCCAACCCCTTCGACGCGGGGACCTTCCGTGACGACTACGTGCCCACGTTCAAGTCCATCCCCGGCCAGCTGGGCCACACGATCGTAAAGGCTTTCTTGTGATGACTGATACCGGCACGCTGGCCCTCACCGACGACGAGGCCGCCGCCATCGCCCTGCTCGCCGACGGCGCCCTGCGCGCGCCGTTCCCGACGGTCGACCAGGCCAGCGAGGCCGACCTGGCCTCGGCGATCCGGCGCGGCCGCCGCTCCCTGGTCGTCCGCGACCTGTCCGAGCCCGACGGGACCCCGCTG
>Ga0207693_10001373_pt1 | contig 21572 bp, 17 predicted proteins | sample LARL81metaG_FD_184347 | JGI IMG/M metagenome (GOLD analysis project Ga0207693, IMG submission 184347) | Corn, switchgrass and miscanthus rhizosphere microbial communities from Kellogg Biological Station, Michigan, USA - LAR L8-1 metaG... | ecosystem: Host-associated > Plants > Roots >... | reverse complement strand
GACCAGTTGGCGGCCAAGCAGGGCTACGTCGCACTGCAGCGGGACTTTCCGGCGCACACCGCAGACCCGGCCCACGTGGTTGTCGTCAACTATTCAGGTCCGGTCGAGGCAGCGCTCGCGCGCCTGGACAATCAGCTTGCTGCAGATCCGCGTTTCGGGCCGGGCGAGATCCGGGTCGGATCCGGAGGCGTTGCAGATCTGGTTGTGCCGGTCCGCGGCGATCCGGCCGGCGAGCAAGCCATCGCCGCGGTACGTGACCTCCGCCAGCATGTGGTGCCTGCGGCCTTCCGGGGGACCGACGCCGATCCGCTCGTCGGCGGGTCTACTTCTGAGACTGTCGACTACCTGCACGGAGTCACCGACCCGGCGCCGCTGGTATTCGCGTTTGTTCTCGGGTTCTCCTTGGTGTTGTTGACGATCGCCTTCCGGTCTGTGGTGATCGCACTCACCGCCATTGTGCTGAACCTGCTGTCGGTGGGGGCGGCATATGGCCTGCTCGTGCTCGTCTTCCAGCACGGTGTGGGCGCAGGCATCCTCGGGTTCCAGACCGTCGACTCGATAGAGGCTTGGGTTCCGCTGTTCCTGTTCTCAGTCCTGTTCGGCCTATCGATGGACTATCAGGTCTTCCTACTCAGCCGCATCCGGGAGCGTTTCGACCAGGTCGCAGATACCGCCGCTGCGGTCCGCTGGGGTGTCGCCTCGACTGCCCGGATAATTACCGGAGCTGCGCTGATCATCGTTGTCGTGTTCTCCGGTTTCGCCGCTGGCGACCTGGTCATGTTTCAGCAAATGGGATTCGGTATCGCAGTATCGCTGCTGATCGACGCCACGGTAATTCGTTCGGTAGTGCTGCCGAGCGTGATGGTGCTGCTCGGCGACCGCAACTGGTATCTGCCGTCCTGGCTCAACTGGCTGCCCCATCTCGAGGTGGAGGGCCACATCGATGCGGAGCCGGAGCCCCAGCCGCATCCGGCCTAGGGCCACCGCTGGCCGGTCTCTCGAAGCCCGTCAGCTCAACGTCAATCGCCCCAGGCCTCGGTGCCGGACGGCCACCCGCGGCGCGCCGCCCCCGCGGCGCGAGGACTAAGCCCGGTCCTTGCCGTGTGCGTGTTTGCCGTGCGCGCGGTTGGGACGACTGTTCTTGCCATGCGCGTGAGTGCTAGATGCGCGCTTGCCGTGTGCGTCCTTGCCGTGTGCGCGCTTGGGCTGAGTGTGCTTGTTCTTAGGGTGCGGTTTGGGCGAACCGTTGCTCTGGCGAGTGGAAGCCGGCTGAACGTGAAGCGCTCCTAGGGCCGCGATCTGCGCGGGCGTCCGAGTCGGGGCTGGCTCGTGCCGTGCTGCTGGTCGGACCTTCAGCGGACCGGCGTGCGTCGGCTCTGCCGGCGATGGAGTGGGCTGACCGGGGGCTGCGGCTGGCGGAGCTGCTTCGGGCGCCGATCTGGGTGATGTCGATCCGGTGGAAGTGAGGGTGGCGGTGAGCGCGGCACACCCGGCGAGGACGACGACCGCAGCGGCGGCGAAGATCACGCGTCTTCGTGGAGCGCGGCGGGTGGTGGCAGCGGTTGGCTCGTCCGCCTCGGTCATCGGCCGGCCAAGCATCAGAATCTCGTCTGCAAGTGAGCCGGCAGCTATTTCCTCGAAGACGCTCGCCGCGTGTCCGGCGTTGGGTCGATCGAGGGGATCGCGTGCAGTCATCTGCGCGAGGACGGCGCGCAAGCCCCGACTGGCATCCTGCGGGACGATGGCCGAGCGGTTGAGCCTGGCCATTGCGGCCGTGACGCCCGTGCCCGGGTACGCGAGCGCTCCGGTAAGCGCTTCGATCAGTACCAGCCCCAGAGCGTAGATATCGGTGGCCGCCGTTATCCGTTGGCCGCGAACTTGCTCGGGACTGAGGTAGTTCGCCGAGCCTACGGTCGCGCCGTTGGTCGTTAGGCGCGCGCCGTTGCCAGCCGTGGCGATGCCGAAGTCGGCCAATTTCGGTGCGACCAGGTCGTCCTCCGTGTCACCCGAGATGAGGATGTTGGCCGGTTTGATGTCGCAGTGCACAATCCCGCGGGCATGGACATAGGCCAGGGTGCGGCACATGGCCGCGCCGAGCCGGGCCGTCTGCGATTCGGTTAACGTCGAGCGACGAATCCACTGCGCGAGGGTTGGCCCGTCGACGAACTCAGTCACCAGGTATGGCGGTGTCGCCCCCACGCCCATGCCCGCATCGAGGACGGCGACCAAGCCAGGGTCGTCCAGCTTCGACAGTATGTCGACCTCGCGGCGGGTGCGCCCATCCGCGTCAGCCAGTTCCGCCGCCGGACGAGAGATCTTCACGGCTACCTCGTGGCCGGTGCGGCGGTCGTAGGCACGATGCACCGTCGACATCCCACCGGAGCCGATGACCAGTCCCAGTTCGTACCGATCGTTCAGCAGACTGCCGGGACCAAGCGCCGGCTGCGCCTCGACCGGCAGTGCGGCGGCAGCCAGAGGCTGGGTGGCGGGGCTCGTCCCCGCGTCGCGTACCGCCCGGCCCGGTTCCGCCTCGCTACCTGACTTCCCCCTCTGAACCTCCATCGTCGACCCCCCTCCGAAGGTCGCGTCTGGCAGATCAATAACCATCATGCCTTACCGAGCGCCCTGCGCCGATAATCCACGCGCGTTCGTGCCGGGGTTCACCGAGCACGCGATGTGTGACCGGTTGCGGTTGCGGCAGCAGCGGGCCCGCTCCAAGGCGGTCCAGATGAGTTGCCATGGGTCGTAGCGTGCTTCCCATGGCCACTCGGATCGCGCCGATTCTCCCCGTTACCGATTTGGCCGTTGCCCTCGAGCACTATCGACGCCTCGGCTTCTCGGTGCGCGCGTACCCCAAGGGCGGGTACGGCTTCGCCACGCTCGATCAGGTCGAGATCCACCTCGGTGTGGTGCCGCCCAGCAAAGCCTCGACGCCAGCCTCGGCGTACCTGTTCGTTGACGACGCGGACGAACTCGCTCAGGCGTGGCGCGCGTCCGGCGCCGACGTCAGGGTTCCGGTCGACACCGAATGGGGGATGCACGAAGGGGTAGCTATCGACCCTGACGGCAACGTCATTCGGTTCGGTTCCCCGATCGCCGCCGGATGATCTCCAGGTCCTCACGTGGACGTGGTACTCGGCGAGGCCGGGTCGCGGCGGGCGCGCCACGTGATCGACGGCAGGTCATCGGTGTTGCCGCGGCGTAACGTTGCCAGCCGGCTCCGCCGGCGGCCGTCGCACTGTCTGCGGTTGCGTCACGTCGGTATGGTGCGACGCCGTGGATGAAGCCGAGGTGACTGGGTGGTTCGAGGAGTACCTCGACGTCTTCGCGGCGTGCGGGCGAGGCGAAAGGCACGTGGACTCGCTGCTGGCCTACTACGGCGTTCCCCTGTTGTTCACCGGCGACGACGGGTACTTCGCACTCACCAGCGATGACCATGTCCGTTCGGCCGTGCAGCGACAGGTTGACGGAATGCTCGCCGACCACTACGACCACAGCACGGTACTCGGCTTTCAGATCACGCCATTGAACGCGGCGAGTGCCCTATATAAGGGACGGTTCTCCCGTCGGCGTAAAGATGGCAGCGAGATCAGCCAGCTCGCCGCGACGTATCTGATCACGGCTGGACCCGATGGTCGCCGCATCTCCGTGCTCGCACTACACAGCGCCTGAGCCTCGGCGCCGTCGGACTTGGGTCGCTTGTTCATCCGGGACGTGCCCACCGCGACGGCTTGACAACGGCGCGAATCGACCGGCGGTGCGACGACGGTTTCACGCGATGTGGGTTCTAGGCGAGGAGAGCGAGTGCATCCTCCGACCCGCGCCAGGCACCCGCGACGCGGCTCACGAAGTCGATGTCGAGTGTCGTAAGGAGGTTCTCGAACCCCCGGCCGATGGGCGCGTTGAAGAGTGCGAGTAGGCGCGGGTCGAGCTTCCCCGCTTCTCGGTAGTAGAAGTGGCGGTAGGCGAATAGCTGACCGATGGCGTCACGAACCGCTGGTTCGGCGTTGAGGCCGACTGTCTTGGCCTCGACGAGCCATTCCAGAGGCCGGTCGACCACGACGAGGTCGCGTGGGTGGGCGCTGGTGACAGCGGTTCGTCCGGTCGCGCGCACCGCGTCGCCGAACGCCTTGATGAGCGCCTTGTGTTTGCTGCTAGGTCGTTCCGCCGACGCCGAGATGGCCGCGACGTAGTCGGCGGAGCTGTTGGGCTTGAATTCTGAAATTACGGCAGGCTGCACCTGCTGCTGGAGGGATCGTGCAGTTGTGCGTATCCGGCGATTGGCGGCCAGCTCGTCTTTGATCTCTACGCATTGGGAATATAGGCCGGCGAACTCCGACAGATCCGCCGATAGCGTGACGTTGTCCGGAAGGTTTGACATGGGATATCGGACAGCCGCGATACTGGCGGCCTCGTATACGCGGGGGAGAAAGCGCTTCGCACCGAGCTCGATCGACGCCAGCGTGTGCGCCAGCAGCGACTTGTCGATGAGTTGCCGGAGCTGCGCTGTCTCTAGGGCGATCTCCTTGGTGGCCGCGATCTCCGCTCCCCGCCCCTTGTGTCCGTCGGCCTCGGCTGCGCGAAGATGCTGCGTGGCGCCCTGGTTCATCGATAGGTACACGGCGTCCATCGCGCTCGTGAACAGATAGATGAGGTACATGCCGTCTGTCGTCGTGGTCGTCACATCGTCGTCGAGCAACGCGATCCAGGGCACCACCGGCAGACTCGGACCGATGCCACTGACGAGAACGCTCAGTCCGAGCGGATACTCAGCCGGTGGGTCGGCCTGGACGGACAGTAGGTGGCCCTGTGCGGGCTGGTCTTTGCGGGCGCGGTGTGAGTAGCCAGCGACGCCAGCAAGGGCGGTACGAGCATCCACGACACACGACGTTAGGGCCAAACCCGAGGACTGTGTCCAGGCTCGCTTGCGGGCTGATCAAAATCGAGCGGAGGGACAGTCAAGTATCAGAGCCCAACCAGCGCGAGAGTGCGTGTTCCTCCCGCGGCGTCGCAGGGCGGCCTGAGACACTCCCCCCCATGGGGAAGCACCGGGAACCTACCGATCCCGACGGTCCCGAGTTCTTCAATCGGAGACCGCTTGACGGTAGTGCCTGGCTGAGTGAGCTCGGGTGGACACACTCCGACGCGGATCGACGACTCAGGGGCTTCGCCAATGAGCTGAAAGCCATCTTCATCGAGATTCACGAGCGTGACAGCGACCCGCAAGCAGCGGCCGACCTTTGCGAAACAATCATCTACCGGCTCTGTTACGACGCCCGTTCTGTTTATGATCCCCGAGTTGCGATTCACTCGGACGCGACGCCGGCCTGGAAACAAGAGCTTTGATACTTGCGATCAAAGGTTGATGGTGTGATGGCAAGAAAGCCCAGCCGAAAGAACGACACATCCTGACTCGGTGGGACGAAGACTGCCGCCGGTACCCGATCCATTACAGAACGCCAGCGCATGGCATTGTCCGGCTGCACAACCGATCAAATAGAAAAGTGACGTCCGCTCGGGTCGCGGAGTGTGAAATCAGCGGAACGCGCATGTCCGCCGGGACGCGAGCTGGAGCGGACGCGCTAGGCGGCACGGTCACGCCCCGGTCTGGGCGGTCGGCTAGCGTCGTCGTCGTGGTCGATCTGCCGGTTCTCGATGCCGCCGAACAACGCGTGCTCGGCTGCCTGCTGGAGAAGGAGATCACCGTTCCGGCGTCCTATCCGATGACCATCAACTCGGTGCGCATCGCATGCAACCAGACCAGCAACCGAGAGCCCATCGTCGACTACGACGAGGAACTGGTGCATCGGACGCTGCGGGCGCTGAAGGACAAGGAGCTTGTCGCGCTGTCCTGGCAGGGAGCGGGTAGTCGCGTGGTGAAGTACGTCCAGACATTCGCGCAGCGCCGCGGGCTCGCGCCGGACGAACGAGCGCTGGTCACCGTGTTGTTGCTGCGCGGGCCCCAACCCGCCGGAGCGCTCAAGACCCGCACCGAGCGGCTGCATCGTTTCGCTGACCGCGCCGAGGTCGAGGCGTGCCTTGCGCGGATGGCCGGGGGCGAGACCCCGCTGGTGCGCGAGCTGCCCCGCCAACCCGGTCAGCAGGACACTCGCTGGATCCACCTGCTCGGCCCGGTCGAGGTGGCCGGGGCCGGTGCAGGACAGGTACGCGTCGACCGTGAGTCGGTGCTCGCGGCCGGGCCCGAGGCACGAGACGGCAAGGTTCGCGCGGCGTACGCCACGGTTGCCGCGTCCTATGCGGAGCAACTATCCGATGAGCTCGCCGGCCTGCCGTTCGAAAGGTGGTTGCTGCGCCGAGTCGTCGACCTGGCCGGCCGTGCGCCAGTGATCGAGGTCGGCACGGGACCAGGCCACGTCGCCGCGTTCCTGGCCGAGGCCGGGGCAGACGCTACCGGCCTCGATATCTCGCCGGAGATGGTGGACGAGGCCCGCCGCCGCTACCCCGGGGTCAGCTACCAGGTCGGTGACCTGCGCCGGCTGATTCGTCCCACTACCCACGACGGGTGGGGGGCCGTGCTCGCCTGGTACTCCCTCATCCATCTCGCGGCATCCGAGCTAGCGGCCGCGATCACCTCGCTTGCGCGGCCCCTGCGCGCGAACGGCTGGCTCGTGCTCGCCCTGCACGCCGGCGCTGAGGTGCGCACCGTCACTGACTGGTTCGGCCACGAGATCGACCTCGACTTCGTTCTGCACGACCCGGCCGAGATCGTCGCCATCGTTGAACGCACCGGCCTGCTCGACATCGAGTGGTACCACCGCGGCCCGGTCATCGCCCGCGGCGAAACGACCGAGCGCCTATATCTCCTCGCTCGCAAGCCGTGACAACGATCCCGATTCCTTCCCGAGCGCGTTGCCGCACAGGTTCGGCGACGTTAGCGGCTCGTTCGGCGCCACGCGCAAGTATTCGCCGCAGTTCGGCTGTCAACGGGCCGGGGGTATTTCGGTAACTGGGCCGGATGCGGCCTGGATCGCCTAACGAATCGTCCAGGTGCGTCGCGATCGGAGGAAAAGTAGGTTCGGGGAATGGAGAAACCACTGCAGCGGACGGGTGCTTTGGTGACCGGAGCGAGCAGCGGGATCGGCGCGGCGACGGCCCGGAGGCTGGCTGACGAGGGCGCGGCGGTGGCACTCGTCGCCCGGCGGCGCGACCGACTGGACGAGCTCGCGTCGATGATCGGCGGCCATGCGCTCGTCGTCGAGGCCGACGTGACCGACCAGGCGCAGGCTGCCGCTGCCGTGGCGCGAACCGTCGCCGAGTTCGGCCGGCTCGACACATTGGTCAACAATGCCGGCGTGATGCTGCTCGGCCCTGCATTAGACAGCTCGACGGAGGAGTGGGACCGGATGATCGCCCTGAACGTTCAGGGCTCGCTCTATGTCACGAAGTCGGCGCTCCCGCATCTCGTCAGCGCGGCTGCCGACTCGCCCCGAAAGGTCGCCGACGTGATCTACATCAGTTCAACTGCTGGTCGCGTCGCTCGTCCGGGTGGGGGCACCTACAGCCTGACGAAATTCGGTATCGCCGCGTTCGCGGAGTCACTTCGGCAGGAGCTGATCGCCAAGCGCGTGCGGGTCAGCGTCGTCGAGCCCGGGACGGTCGACACCGAGCTTGTCACGCACCTCCGGACGGACATTCGCGAGGCGGCCCGGGGTCAGGTCGAATCGATCGAGGTGCTCGAACCGGACGACATCGCCGATGCGGTCGCCTACATCGTCACGCGCCCTCGGCGCGTTGCCGTCAACGAACTCCTCGTCCGGGCCGCGGAACAGACCTGGTAGCCGCCTCGCCACCCGCCGTGCGGCTACCAGGGTTCAGTCGCCCGTGGGAGCGACTCCCGCCTTCTCGATCATCAGCACCGCGGTTCGGACCGGGGCGACGGGCCGATGCAACATTCCGGCCGGGACTGAGAAGGCCTGCCGTGGTCCGAGCTCCACGGTTTCGGCGTCTTGAAGCTCGATTTGGAACCGACCGTCGAGGACGAAGAAGAACTCGTCCTGATCTTGGTGCGTGTGCCAGTGAAACTCGCCCTGCATGACGCCGAGGCGCACCAGGACGTCTCCGACCTGGATCAGCGTCTGGTTGTACCAGTGGTCGGTTACCTCATCGATCAGGGCCTGGACGTCGATGGTCTGCAAAGCTTCGAATATCGGGTCGTAATGAATTGTGTAGTCGTCCTTTGGCACGAGACCTCCCCAACAGTGTGCGATTCAGCTCTGCTCGGATGCTCGTGCCATGAAGTCCCGCTGTCGACGGCTTTTCGCGGCCGCCGAAGCCCCACAAGGGCTCCGTCAACGCCGCGGCCGAGCAGAAATGTCCTGCTCCTACGATGAGTTCGCCGCGCGGGTCCCGTCTGTACTAGTGAACCAATCGCCGACACCGGGAGTTCAGATGTCCACGATCACACCCCATCTCTGGTTCGACACCCAGGCCAAGGAGGCGGCCGAGTTCTATGCCGGGGTCTTCCCCGACTCGTCGGTTACGAGCGTGACCACGTTGCGTGACACGCCGAGCGGTGACTGCGACATCGTGGCGTTCCGGGTGTGGGGCCAGGACTTCATGGCGATCAGTGCCGGCCCGCTGTTCAGGATCAACCCCGCCATCTCGTTCATCGTCAACTTCGACCCGAGCCGGGACGACGACGCGGCAGATTTACTCGACCAGGTCTGGGCGCAGCTCGCCGACGACGGGGCGGTGTTGATGCCCTTGGACGCCTACCCGTTCAGTAAGCGGTACGGCTGGGTCCAGGATCGTTACGGCGTGTCGTGGCAGCTGATTCTGACTGATCCGGCGGGTGAGCCACGGCCGGCGGTCGTGCCGGCGCTGACCTTCGTCGGCGAGGTAAGTGGCAAGGCCGAAGAGGCGACGGACTTCTACCTCGAAGTGTTCGGCGACGCGGAACGCGGCCAACTCGTCCGCTACCCCGAGGGCATGGCGCCCGACGTTGCGGGCACCGTCATGTTCTCCGACATCCGGCTCGGCGATACCTGGATCGCTGCCATGGACAGCGCTCGGCATGACTTCGGTTTCAACGAGGCCGTTTCGCTGGTGGTCAGCTGCGCCGACCAGGCTGAAATCGACCGCTATTGGGACAAGCTGTCGGCCGTGCCCGAAGCCGAACAGTGTGGCTGGCTGAAGGACCGCTACGGCCTCTCCTGGCAGATCACCCCCGTCGAGATGGGCGAGATGCTCAGCAACGGCACGCGCGAACAGATCGATCGAGTCACCCAGGCGTTCCTGCCGATGAAGAAGTTCGACCTGGCCGCGCTTCGCGCCGCATATGCGGGGTGAACTCGGCCGGCGGCGATGATCGTCGTGGTCGAGCCGCACTGACACTCCGGCCGCCGGGACGCTGACCCGTACCTCGCCCAGGCCGGTTAGGGAGCGCCCTTCCCCAGACAGGCGGCGAAACAGTCGGTGGTCTTCCCTTGCCGCCCTTCCCGCGGGCGCCGGCGGAAGGTGCGCGGAAGGTGCGGTTCGTAGCGTCCACGCATCACTACGACGCCGGAGTACCGGCATCACCGTCTGGAGGACGCATGACCACCGCAACTGCCGAGAGCGCTCGTCGCAATGGAGTGGACACCGCGATGTTGTTCGCGACGCTCGACGCGGTCAAGGCTCAGCCCGAGATCGCGAAGTTCCAGTTCCGGGCCAGCAACACCTGGGTGAACGGGACTCATAACCGGTCCACCTTGTCCGGGTTCTACGGCGCGCTGCAGGAGATGGAACACAAGCACGTCACGACAGTGGATGCCGATCACCCGGCGGTGCTGGTCGGAGATGACAACGCCCCCTCGCCGGTGGAGTACCTGCTGCATGCCATTGCCGCGTGCCTGACCGCCGGCGTGGCCAATGTCGCCGCGGCGCGCGGTGTCGAGTTGACCAAGGTCACCTCGACCGTGCAGGGCGACATCGATTTGCTGGGGATCCTCGGGTTGTCGGACGGGTCGGTCCGCAATGGCTATGAGCAGATCAAGGTCAGCTTCCACATCGACGGCGATGCCGACGAGGAGACCCTGCGGCGGATCGTGGAGCAGTCACGCAAGCGCTCTGCCGTCTACGACGTGCTCACCAACGGGACGCCCGTCCACGTCGATGTCGTCACCGGCTGACGGCACGGAACGGCGCCGAGCCGGCCGAGCATGCCGCTCGGCCGGCCCGGCCCATCGGAAAGAACGCGAGATTGTCATGGAGTGCATAGATACCGTCGTCATTGGCGCCGGACATGCCGGGCTGGCCGTGAGCCGGTTGTTGTCGGCCGCAGGCCACGAGCACGTCGTCCTCGAACGCGGCCGAGTGGGGGAGCGGTGGCGCAGTGAGCGGTGGGATTCGCTCCACCTGCTGACCCCGAACTGGATGACCCGCCTCCCCGGCTTCAGCTATCGCGGCCCGGATCCCGACGGTTACCTGGCCGCCGACGCCTTCGCCGACCACCTCGACCGCTACGCAGCGTCGTTCGACGCCCCGGTCGTCGAGCGGGCGACCGTCGAGGACGTATCGCGGGCCTGGCCCACTCGCTCGTATCGGGTCGTCACGGACAAGGGAACCTGGCGGGCCGGCAACATCGTGGTCGCGACCGGGCCGCACGGCACAGCGCACCTCGCTCCCGCCGTCCGCGACGGCGATCTCGGACCGGTCGACGTGGTCTCCGCACAGCGATACCGCAACCCGGCACAGCTGCGGCCAGGTGGTGTCCTCGTCGTCGGGGCGTCGTCCTCGGGGGTGCAGATCGCCGACGAGCTCGCGCGAGCGGGCCGCTCGGTGATTCTCTCGGTGGGGCGCCATACCAGAATGCCCCGTCGCTATCGCGGAATGGACATCTTCTGGTGGCTGGAGAGCACGGGCCGCCTCGCTCGGACCATCGACGAGATGCCGGACGCCACGGCGGCGCGCCGCGAGACATCCTTGCAGCTCGCCGGGCGCAATAGCCCTGAACTGTTCGGTCAGAACCTGGACCTGGCCGTGCTACAGGCGAATGGAGTTCGGCTGGCAGGACGCCTGGATCGGGTCGGTGGTGGGCGGGCTTGGTTCAGCGACGATCTGGGCGCTACCGTCCATGCTGCCGACCGGCTGATGCACCGCTTCCTCGATGCCGTTGACGACTACATCCGCCGGTCCGGACTCGGTCGCGAGGTCTGGGAGCCGGTGCGGCCCCGACCGGTCGAGTTGCCAACTCGACCCCTGGCCTGGCTGAACCTCAGCGCCGAGCCGATCAGCACGATCGTGCTCGCCACCGGTTACCGACCCCACCATCCGTGGCTTCAACTGCCGGTGACCGCGCCAGACGGGAGCATCGAGCAATACCGCGGCGTTACGGCTGCACCGGGGGTCTACGTCGTCGGCCAACGGTTCCAGCACCGCCGCGACTCCGGCTTCATCGACGGGGCCCGGTACGACGCCGCGGCCGTCGTGCGCCACCTGTTGAGCCGGCAGACCGACACGGTGCAAGCGGCATGAAGGTCTACGACGTCGTGATCGTGGGCGGCCGAGTCGCCGGTGCGTCAACCGCGATGCTTCTGGCGCGCGCCGGCGCCCGCGTCGCGGTCGTCGAGCGATCTCGACTTGGCAGCGACACGCTCTCGACGCATGCGCTGATGCGGGCCGGCGTGCTGCAACTTTTTCGCTGGGGCCTCCTGGAACGGCTCGTCAGCGCCGGTACCCCATCGATTTCGAGCGCGCAGTTCCACTATGGCGACGGCGCCAGTACCCGAGTCTCGATCCGCCGGGCGGCCGGCGTCGACGCCTTGTACGCCCCGCGTCGTTACCTGCTCGATCGACTGCTCGCGGACGCGGCAGCCGAAGCCGGCGCGGAGATCCTGCCGGAGATGACTGTCACCGGCATGCGCCGCGATGACAGCGGGCGGGTGCGCGGCGTCCACGCCGTCGACCGTGCCGGCCGGGTGTTGGAACTCCCGGCCGTGACGACGGTCGGTGCAGACGGGATTCGTTCGACAGTGGCCGACCTGGTACAGGCACCAGTCATTCGGCACGGCCGGTCCGCTTCGGGCGTTCTCTACCGCTATGTCGCTGGACTTCCGACAGATGGATACGAGTGGGCGTATGGCGACGGCGCCGCGGCCGGCTTGATTCCGACCAACAACGGCGAGACGTGCGTCTTCGTCGCCGCCGCGGCGGACCAGTTCCCCGCGATTCGCCGGGCGGGCCGTGAGCAGGCTTTTGCCGCCCTGCTCGCGCGGGCAGCGCCGGGTCTGGGCGACCGAGTGGCCTCGGCCGGCGAGGCCGGGCGGCTGTACGGCTGGACCGGAGCGCCAGGCTACGTCCGCCGCTCGTGGGGGTCGGGGTGGGCGCTGGTTGGCGACGCCGGCTACTACAAGGACCCGATCACCACCCACGGCATGACCGATGCGCTGCGAGACGCCGAACTGCTCGCCGACGCGATTCTTGCCTCAAACACCAGCGGGCTGCCGCCTGGCACCGCGTTGGCCCGATACCAGGCCACCCGCGATCGGCTGTCAAGCGACCTGTTCGCGGCGACGGAGGCCGTGGCGGCCTACGACTGGGACACAGATTGCCTGCACACGCTGCTGCGGCGGGTCAGCTCGGCAATGAGCGACGAGGTCGACTACCTCGAATCGCTGCCCAATCGCCTCGCGTCGCGGGCGCCCGAGGGTTCGCATCAGCTGACAGCCGCCGGAAGCCCCGGTTAGTCTGACGTCCCGCCGGGAAGGTCGGACCGCTGTGAGAATCGACGTCAAACTGCTCGGGGGCTTCGAAGTCCTCGTGGATGGAATCCCTGTCCCGTCAACCGCGTGGTCCCGGCGACACGCGGCATCGCTCGTGAAGCTTCTCGCGCTCGCGCCCGGGCGCCGCCTGCATCGCGAGCAGGTCATCGAGGCGTTGTGGCCCGGGATATCGCTCGACGCCGCCGCGCCGCGCCTGCACAAGGCGACGCACTACGCGCGTAAGGCGCTCGGCGCGACGGCTGTGGAAACCCGGGCCGAGGCATTGTGGCTCGGTGCCGACACAAACGTCGATGTCGATGGGTTCTATGACCTCGCCGAGCAAGCGCTCGAGAACGGCGCGCTCGAGACGATCGAAGCAGCCTTGGCGGCATATCGCGGACCGTTGTTACCGGACGATCCTTACGAGAGGTGGGCCGAGCAGTCCCGGGAGCGGGTGCGAACACTGCACGTAGATCTGCTGCGCCGGGCCGAGCGCTGGGATGCGCTACTCCAGCACGAACCGGCAGACGAACATGCCCATCTGGCCCTGATGCGGGCCAGCGCGACCCGTGGCGACCTCCGCGGCGCGGTGCGGCAATACGAGCGAATGGAGCAGGCGCTCCAGCGGGAACTCGGCATCGTGCCAAGCGCGGAGGCGCAGCAGCTTCGGGATCGGCTCGAGGCCGAGCTGCGTGGCCCGACCGACGCTCGGAGACCAGCACGTCGACGGCTTTATGGTCGACGGGAGATCGGCAACCTGGTCCGCGACCGCCTGGATCAGGCGATGGGCGGACACGGCAGCACGTTGCTGTTCACCGGTCCACCGGGGGTCGGCAAATCGGCCGTCCTGGAACTAACGGAAAGCCTTGCCACTCGTCGGGGCTGGCGCACCGGGCGCGGCACGGCCTCGACCGTCGAGGGGCTCTGGCCGTATGCGCCAGTGTTGGAGGCGCTGAACAACCTGTGCCGCAAGCATCATGCGCTATTAGACGGGCTGGACGATGCCTATCGCGTCGAGATCGAGCGGGCGCTATCCGGTCGGGATGTCAGCTGGAGTGGCGAGTCCAGTCACCAGCGGCTGTTCGTCGCTGTCGCCGAACTCGTCCGCCTCGCCGCGGCGGGCCATGGGCTGTTGGTCGTGCTCGACGACGTGCATGAGGCCGACGACGCGTCGTTGCGGTTGTTGCATTACCTGTCGCGCTGCGCGATGAGCGAACCCGTGCTGATCGCGGTCGCGCACCGGCCGTTACGTGAGCAGCCGCTGCGGGATGTCGCTGAAAGCCTCATCGCCCGAGGCGCAGGTGTGCAGGTGGCACTGACTCCGCTATCCGAGCAGGACACCCGTCAGCTGATCGCAGACCGCTTTCCCGACCTGCCGACCAGTTCCGTCGAGGGAATTTGGACAGCCAGCGGCGGGCTGCCGTTCACGGCACTGGAGCTCGCGCGTAGCCATGGTGCCGGCGCGTCCGCTGTGTTGTCGGCCCTTCCGGCTCCCGTGATATCGACCTTTGCTCGTACTGCTCTACTCGGCTCGGCGTTCACGACCGACGAGCTACTCGCCGTGTCCGGTGTGGACGAGGATCAAACGTACCGCTACCTCGATGTCGCGCTTTCGGCGATGGTCGTCGAGCGCACCGAGGCCGGCTACCGGTTCCGGCACGCACTCGTGCGCGAGGCCCTGCTGCAGGCCGTGCCACCAGGAGCACAGTCGACCGCACGGCGCGAAGTCGCTCAGGCGCTGGCCGAAACAAACGCCGCGCCCGGGCGAGTTGCGCGCCAGTTCCTGGCCGCCGGGCTGGCCGGACGCGCGGTGCCGTACGCCGTGCGCGCTGTCGAGACCGCTGGCGCTCTCGGCGCCTACCGCGACGCCCTCGCCTTGATCGACGCAGTCCGGGACCATGCCGGACCGGCCGATCTCCCGCGCTTACTCGCCCGCCGCGGCGATCTACTGCTGGCCCTCGGTGATCCTGAGGCGGTCCAGGCGTACCAGGACGCTGTTGCCGTCACCAGCGGTACCGACCAACGGCTCGTCCGGGCCCGGCTAGCGCGGGCAGCGGGATTTGCCGGCGATCTTGACACGGCGCGGGCCGCGCTAGCTGGCCTGTCCCCAGAAGGTGACGCTGCCGACGGCTCGATCTTGCGCGCGCAGGGCAACGTCGCCTACTTCTCGGGCGACATCGACACCGCCTGGAAGATCGCCAGTCAGGCTCGGGAGGTGCTCCAGTCCCCGGAGGATCCGTGGCACCTCATCGACCTCGTCACCCTGCAGGGGCTCATCGCCCACAATCGGGGTGAGTGGTTCGAACGGTTCCGAATGGAGCTTCGCCAGACCCAAGGCAAGCAGCGCCTCGCCACGGCCCTGTTCGACGCGCATCTATGTGTCGCTGAGTATCTGCTCTACGGGACGATCCCCTATCGCGAGGTCATCGAGGATGCTGAGGACCTCCGCCGCCGCGCATCTCAGGCCGGTGCGTTGCGCGGCGTGGCCTTCGCAACAGCACTTATCGGGGAAGCCGCGTTGTTCATGGGCGACCTGGCTCGGGCCGAACGGGAACTGGTCGAGGCGGTTGACCTGCACCGCGATGTCGGCGCCCCTGCGGGCGAAGCGCATGCGATGCAGCGGTTGGCCGAAGTTCGGCTCGCCCAGGGAAACCGGGAGGAGGCTCAGCAGCTCCTGCTGCGGGCGTTGCCCCTCGCCCGGTGGTCGGTCGTCGCATCGCATCTTCTGCAACGTGTCTACGGCACGATGATTGTCGCGGCGCCGGATGCGGCCACGGCTCGGGCGGAAGTTGACCGCGCCGAGGCCACCCTGGGGGAGACGGACCGGTGTCGATTCTGCGCGGTCATGCTCGCCGTCCCCGCCGCCATCGCTTGCGCCGATTTCGGTGACCTCGACGAAGCCCACCGCCACCTCGGGATCGCCGAGGCTTCGGCCCTCCGCTGGGAGGGGAGCGCCTGGCAAGGCGCAGTCTGCGAGGCGCGCGCTCACGTCGCCCGCGCTGAGGGCGACGAGGAGCAGTTCGCCGCGCAGTTGCTTCGAGCCGCCCAGCTGTTCCACGCGGCCGGCCACCATGGTGACGCCGCGCGTTGCGAACTAAAGCACTCCGCCGGGCCGGCCCCAGCGGTCCGCAGCGCAGCCCTTTCGAGTGCCGGTTCGACCGAGACGGCTGCGGGCGTATAGCGCTGACGCTTAATCACGGCCGGAACCGGGAAGGCGCCGCGTGGGCCGGAGAAGGTTTACGGAAGCGCCGATTCCTACCTTGGTGGAGCCGCGTCGCCCACGGGCGACGCTCGGCTCGCCGAGCTGAATCGCAATCCAGGAGACCTGAACGCCATGCAACATCCGGAAATGACCCGAGCGCTAGCAGGAGAGCAGCTGCGCGGCCTAATGAGGTCGGCGCACGCCTATCGCCAGGCTGCGTCGGCGCACGATGCCCGACGGCGAGGCCGAATCCCATCGGCCGTCTCGCGGCATCGGTCAACTCCTCGTCGACCGATGGCGCACTCAGTCGCCGTCCGCGCGGACGTCTGACCGCCGCGCGCCGGTTTGCGTCACCGGCCCTCGCCGCTGGCTCGACGATGTAGTCCTGCGAGCGGCGGCAGGCCGCCGGTCGAATGGGCAACCGGCGCGGCCGGTGGGATTGTCGATGGATGACACCCATTTCTGAATCGAGCACCCGAAGCCGCCGCTGCACCGGTGAGGTTGCCGTGCCATTGCCGGCGTCAGAAGCGATCACGTTGTTCACACCGGAAGGTGAGCGGCTGTGGGCGGCCCGCGCTGGATGGGCGCCCACATATCCGGATCCGGCGCGTACCGAAGGGGCCGGCACCGTGTTCGAAACCAGGCATGCTCACCGGCACACGACCTGGGTGATCACCAGGCAGACACCCGATCAGATCAGTTATGCCCGGGTCAGTTCGACCGGCACGGCGGGCACGGTCGAGGTCCGTATCGACCGATCGGATCCGGACACGACGGTTATGCAGGTCAGTTACGACCTGACTGCGCTCACCGACAGTGCTATCCCGGAGATCGCCACGTTCGCATCCAACTATGCGGACGAGATGGCGGAATGGGCCGCGGACATTCATGCAGCCGTGAATACACTCGCTGATCACCAGTAGGGCTTCGCGTCAAGCGCAAGCGCAACATACGGCCCGCGACCGTCACATGGTCTTGGCGTCGAGGTACTGCAGTAGGTCGTGTGCCGCCAGCTCCACCGACTTATGTCGCCATTCCGACGCGCGGTAGACGCACGCAATGAGTCCGGAGCGGTGCAGCCGCCGAAAGTCGCCGAAGACGAATGCGTACCGCGCCTTTCGCCCATCGGGAACACCGGTTGTGAGGGCAAGATGCCATTGCGCGTAGTCGTCCCAGGAGTGTGACTCGAGATAGCGATTCTGCGCATCCGCACTTGGTTGCGCCTGGCCCCAGTCGCTGTTCAGTACGTACTGGCGAGCACCGATCAACTCGCGCGCACGCTGCACCGCGGCCGGATTCACCTCATACTTCGTTTTCGGCACCCGACAATTGTCGCTTGGGACCGTCGCATTCCGAAGCGGCGCTCCGACGGTCGCCGCCCACGGCACGATGGGCCGCTTGTTCGCTTGTGCCGATCGGGATGTGATCGTCCGGACCCAGAGCGGGCGAGCCGCATCGTGCCGGCGTGGCGAGCCGTACCCCGTCGCGCCCGTCATCGGGGTCGGGGCTCGTAGGTGTCACACCCGGCGATCGTCGGCAAGAACGAGGACAACGTGCGGCAGATTGCGACCCGCGCGCGACGCCATGTCAAGCAGCCCCGGCCCCGGTTCCAAACGACGCGCGAGCAACGTGACGAGCTGGCCCGACGATTCTTCGCGGCCGCCGAGCAAGGCGATCTCGCTGGGCTCGAGGCGCTGCTCGCTCACGACGTGGAGCTGACCGGCGACGGCGGCGGCAAGGTTCCCGCGCTCGCGCGGACGCTGCGCGGGCGCAACCGCGTCGCAAGCACGCTGATCAACTGGGCTCACCTGGCCGCTAGCGTTCCAGGCGTGTCGTTGCACCCGGTCGAGGTCAACGGCGACCCGGGCGCGCTCTATCTCGACGGGCAGCAGCGGCCGATGGGCGTACTGGCACTCGAGATCGTCGGCGGTCAGATCACAAGCATCAACGCGATCGTCAACCCCGACAAATTGCCGCACCTCGGGCCGCTCGGCGACTACACGGCGCTGTTCAGATCGGCGCACTGAACCCGGCGTTCGTGCGGGCATCGCGCGGTGCGGCCGTACGGAAGCTCTACCGCTGCCGCCGTACGGCCGATCGTCCGGCGCCCTGCCACTAGCCGACGGTGTAGGTGTACGGCAGTGTGCTGATGACCGCACCCGTCGTGTAGAACGGAAGCCCGGTGAGACCAGCCGGCACCGTGGATGGCGTGACGACGTTCAGGTGGCCGCGGACGACGCTGCCCTTCTTGCCTTGAGGCGTGATCGTCACCTGGATGGCTCCGACCTGACCGGGCGGAATGAGCACCGGGTTCCCGAATAGGTCTGCGCTCGGGTCTATAGCGGCCCGGAACGGGTCATCCGTCGAGGACGTCACGGCCGGGTCGAAACCAGCAGTACGCATCGACGCGGTGACCGTGGTTTGTCCTGCCGGCGCGCCGGCATCGGTGAACGGTCCGAGCTCGCTCACCGAAGTGAACCAGATGCCCTTGCTGATGAAACCCGACTTCTCGAACACGGTCGCGGTCGACACCGTGCTGACTTGCTTCGCCGCTTGCAGATCGCCGAAGATGTCGAACCCTGCGGCGGAACCTTGGAGCTCTAGCTGAGCCGGCAGCGTGCTGCTTGCCGCAACGGTCAGGCTCGACGTGTCGGGTGGGACGAGGTATATCGGCGCGTCGGATCCATCCGAGGGCAGCGGGAAAGTCAGGCTGCCCTGAATCGGCACCGGCTGAAGCGTCTGCTCTTTGTCCAACCGTGGGTCGGCACCGACCGCGATGGCCTGCACCCCGGTATTGCGCACGATCACCGTCGCCGTGACCGGTTGCCCAGCCGTCAGCACTTTGCTCGGCGAATTGGGCAGGCCGGTCGCCCCAGTCTGTAGGTTGTCGAAGCTGACGGTTCCGCGGAAGGCCTGCGAGATCTCGGCCCCGCTAACTGGGTTCTGCACCACGACAACCAGGTGCCATCGACCGGCCAACGGGTTGGCGTCGAACAACTGGGCATTCAGGCCGGGGCTCAACGCGCCAGTCGAATCGAATGTGAGGTTGCTGCCGACATCGGCCAGTTCACCGTTCGGATCGATAAGCACCACATCGACGATGTTGTTCGGATCGCTCGCCAGGACCAGCGAGACGTCAAGATCCTGCTTCTTCTTCGGCACATCGAAGGCGTAGCTGAACGTCTGCGCTGGTGAAACCGCGCGGGCGTTGCCGCCGGTGATGACACCCGAATAGGCGCCGCCGGCTTTGGTGTCGATCACGGCGCGCAGGATCGCCGATACTGCCGTCTGGTGGCCATCCGAGCTGGCGAACGTCACGGCGAAGTCGGTATCGCCGCTGTCGTCTGGTAGCCGGAACGAGACGCTGACTGTGCGGCTCTTTCCCGCCGCCAGCGTGAACGTCGCCGGGCTGACTTGCCCGACCGGTGTGGCCCGTTGCGTATCGGTGCGCAGGATGACCGGTGCGCCGTGGTAACCGGACGCGCCGGCGAAGGAGTACAACACCGCCGTCCAACGTCCGGGTGTCGGGTTGCGCACGTCGACGTTGGCGTAGTTCGCGGTCGCGGTGCCGCCCTGGGGGCGGCTGTTGGCAATGAACTTGCCGGACGGGTCAAGGAGGGTCATCCGGATGATGTCCAACGGTCCGGTGGCCTGGAACGCCATGCGTTCGAGCAAGCGTTGCGCCCCAGCCGGAACGTCGAACGTCACCTCCTTGAACGCCCATGTTTGGCCGTTGTAGTAGACGAAAGTGGGAAGCGTCGTGGAGTCGAACGGCACGGTCTGCTGCGACCCCGACAGGGCGGTGTACCCACGAGTTCCCGCGGCCACGGTGAGCTGCTTGGTACCGACGTTGGTCACCGTGATCTTGCCCGATTGAGTGGAGCCCGGCGTGCCCGTCAACGTCAGCTGGTCGTCGTTGGTGACCAGATTCGACGCGACGTCTGCCTGAGCCGCCCCGCGGCCGGGCCAGGTCAGCGCCGCCTCCGTCGCGGCCCGGGCGTCAAGCAGCCCAGCGCCCTGCTCATCGGCGGGCAGCCCAAGGTCACGTGCCGTGCCGGTGATGATCTGCTTGATGACAGCCGGAGTCGGCGATGCACCGTTGTGGGCGGACCGATAGGCCTGGATGACCAGCGCGGCGACACCGGCGGTTAGCGGCGCGGATTCGCTCGTCCCACCAAAGGACTGTAGGTCAGTCGGTTGCGGTGGTGACCGGAAGTTCAGACACCCGGAGAAACCCGGTTGGCACACGGCCCAGTTGCCTTCACCCGGGGCCGCGATGTCGACGGTCCGTCCGAACTGGCTGATGCCGGACGAGGACAATGCCGAAATGTTGTCGCTGGTCCAGGTCTTATTGGAGAAGTTGGCAGCGGCGTAGCTCGTCTGTGCGTATAGGCGGTTGTCCGTCGTGCCAGCGACTTGAATGACATTCGGGTCGGGCGGTGAGCCGATCGTGTTGGTGATTCCGGCATCACCGCTAGACACCGTCACGGTAACCCCGGCGGCCACCGCGGCATCGTTGAAGAGCGTCAAGGCGTTGCGTGTGCTGATATCCGGGTAGCTGTTCAGCCCGAACGACTCGTTGATGACATCGACATGATCGGTGCTGACGGCGTAGTCGATCGCCTGGAGGATCGAGGAGTTGCTGGCGAAGACCAGCCCGACCAGGCTGGCCCCGGGGGCCACGCCCACGACCTTGATGTTGCAGCCGGGCGGCAGCGGGTGCGCCTGATTCACGAACTGCGACAGATCATGGACGACCGTTCCCTGCGCGGCGATGGACGATGCATCGCCAAAGGCCTCGCGTCCATCCGACGGCCCGTTCGGCCCGGCACCGGAGAAGTCCTGGTAGTCGACGAAGACATGCTCGCCATTCGGCCGGATGAAGTCAGGGTTGTTCGGATCGAGGCCATCAGCAATGAAGGCAACCTTGACCCCCGACCCGGTCGCCAGCTGCTGGGCATTCGGGCTGCCGTCAGTAGTCAATGCGCGGATCGACTGGAGCGCCTCCGGCTCGACCAATGGCTGGGCCGGATCGGACGGGCACAGGGCGAACGGACCGTTCGCATTCGTGGATGGAGCGACTGCCGCCGGCTTCGTGTTCGAGGATCCGGCCGGCGTGGGTTGTGTGATCGCGACCGTGCGATCCGGGATGACGGACGCTACGTCGGGATCCTGGGTCAACGCAGCAGCTTGCGCCTCGGTGACCGTTGCCGAGAAGGCGTTGCCCAGCGCGAAGTGTTTGACGCGCGTCGGAGCGGTTCCGGTCAACCGACTGAGGACGGCGTCCTGGGCGCTGGTTGCCCGCGCGCGCCGCGGGGACATATCGCGCTTGCTGGCAGGAGTACTTGCGAGCTGATCTCGCAGCACCACGATGACGTTCTGCGACGCATTCGCCGCATCCGTAGCACTTGGCGTCGGTGCGGCGTTCGCGCTCGATACGCCGGCCAGAGAAATCGTTGCGGTTACGGCTGCGGTCAGGATGGTGATCGTCCGCCGTGCGTGACCCATGAGTCACTCCCCCTACGCGCACGGCGACAAGGGCGGCCGTGGGACACCCGGCGCAAACTATGCCGCAAGTCATAAATGAACCACAAGATTTTTTCGCAGAAACGACGGCCTCGTCGGGTCCGCACGACGACCTGCTTTCTGACCCTGCTTGCCCGGGCCTC
>Ga0207693_10001372_pt1 | contig 21576 bp, 17 predicted proteins | sample LARL81metaG_FD_184347 | JGI IMG/M metagenome (GOLD analysis project Ga0207693, IMG submission 184347) | Corn, switchgrass and miscanthus rhizosphere microbial communities from Kellogg Biological Station, Michigan, USA - LAR L8-1 metaG... | ecosystem: Host-associated > Plants > Roots >... | reverse complement strand
TTGCACCGGGCGGCTGCAGGCTCCATTTGGGACTAGCCGTGGGAAAGACCGCAAAATCATCGAAAATGCCCGACCTGTTCGCCGACGCCCCGAAAGGGCGCCGTGACGGGTCGCGCCGTGGCGGCTCGCGCGCACCCGGCGATGCCGGATACACGGCCAAGCATATCGAGGTTCTGGAAGGGCTCGAACCGGTGCGCCGGCGGCCGGGCATGTATATCGGCGGCACCGACGAGAAGGCGCTGCATCACCTGTTCGCGGAAGTGATCGACAATGCCATGGACGAGGCGCTCGCCGGCCATGCCGATTGGATCGAGGTCGAAATAACCGCGGACGGTTTCGTCACGGTCACCGACAACGGCCGCGGCATTCCGGTCGATCCGCACCCAAAGTTCAAGAACAAGTCGGCCCTTGAAGTGATCATGTGCACGCTGCACGCCGGCGGCAAATTCGATTCCGAGGTGTACGAGACTTCTGGCGGCCTGCACGGGGTCGGCGTGTCGGTGGCGAACGCGCTTTCGGAGCGCATGGAAGTCGAGGTTGCGCGCGGCCAGCGCCTTTACCGGATGGCTTTCGAGCGTGGCAAGCCGAAGACCAAATTGCAGGATGCCGGCAAGGCGCCGAACCGCCGCGGTACCAAGGTCCGTTTCCGGCCCGACCCGGAAATCTTCGGAGCAAAAGCGCACTTCCGGCCGGAGCGCGTTTTCAAGATGACGCGTTCAAAGGCTTACCTGTTCGGCGGCGTCGAAATCCGCTGGTCCTGCGCCAAGGAGCTTCTTCGCGGCGTCGAAGAGGTACCCGAAAAAGCCACGTTCCATTTCGCCGATGGGCTCAAAGACTATTTGTCCGAAACGCTCGCCAGCGCCACCCTGGTCCATCCCGACATTTTCACCGGCAGCGCCGGCAAGATCGGCGCCCACGGCGCGGTACAATGGGCCGTCGGCTGGACTGCCGATGCCGACGGCTTTCTCAATTCCTACTGCAACACCATTCCGACGCCGGATGGCGGCACCCATGAATCGGGGCTGCGCGCCGCCTTGACCCGCGGCTTGAAAGATCACGCTGACCGCATCGGCCAGGGCAAACGCGCTGCCGCCATCACCAGCGATGATGTCATGGTCGGCGCCGGCGCGCTGCTTTCGGTGTTCATCCGCGAACCGGAATTCCAGGGCCAGACCAAGGATCGGCTCGCCACCGCCGAAGCGCAGCGCCTGGTCGAGCAGGCGATCAAAGATCCGTTCGACCACTGGCTCGCCGGGCATCCGACCGCCGCCAACAAGCTCCTTGATTTCGTCGTCGAGCGCGCCGAGGAGCGCATTCGCCGCCGCCAGGAAAAGGATATCGCGCGCAAGTCCGCGGTGCGCAAGCTCCGCCTTCCCGGCAAGCTCGCCGATTGCACCAACACCGCGGCCGAAGGCGCCGAACTCTTCGTGGTCGAGGGCGACAGCGCCGGCGGCTCGGCCAAACAGGCGCGCGATCGCGCTTCACAGGCGATACTGCCGCTGCGGGGGAAGATTCTCAATGTCGCTTCGGCCGGCAAGGACAAGCTCGCGCAAAACCAGCAGCTCGCCGATCTCGTTCAGGCGCTCGGCTGTGGCACCGGCGTGCATTATCGCGACGAAGACCTGCGCTATGGCCGCGTCATCGTCATGACCGACGCCGACGTCGATGGCGCGCATATCGCTTCGCTCCTGATCACATTTTTTTACCGGCAGATGCCGCACCTCATCGAAAAGGGTCATCTTTATCTTGCCGTGCCGCCGCTCTACCGGCTGTCGCACGGCGGCAAGATCCTTTATGCCCGCAATGACAAGCACCGCGACGAGATCCTCAAGAAAGAATTTCACGCCAATGCCAAGGTGGAGGTGAGCCGCTTCAAAGGTCTCGGCGAGATGATGGCGGCGCAACTCAAAGAAACCACCATGGATCCGAGAAAGCGCACGCTGCTGCGCGTTGCGCTGATTGCCGACGATCGCAAGGACACGGAAAAGTCCGTCGAGCGGCTCATGGGCACCAAGGCCGAAGCGCGTTTCGAGTTTATTCAGGAACGCGCCGAATTTGCCGACGAGGCGGCGCTCGACGTTTGAAATTACCCGGCCTCGTTGCCCGCTTCCTCGTGGTAGCGGGCGAATTTCGGGTGAATGCTGCGATTGCGGACGCGACCGGCAGTCGCCTCATCGTTGCTCGCACCGAACATTTCGCACGAATAGCGATGACAGAAGGACGTCCAGCCCGTCGTATGGAGTTCGTCGGTGTACAGCACCTCGCCCCAGACGTAGAGATAACCTGCGAGTTTTAACGGCTCGTCGCGATCCAATTGGTCGGCCGGAATGGGGTAACCTTCATAGGAAACGAACTCCATTTGTGCGCCCGGCTGCAAAACGGTTGGAGAGATGCGTGGCGTTCCGATCGCAAAATCCCTTCGCGTCGGATCGGCGTCCAATCCGATGGTGGAGTAGATCGAAACGTCCCTGGCTGGAATCTTGCCGATATTCCGGACCTTAAACCGCCCGACCAGGAGATTGTGGCCGGCATATTCGGTTATCCCAAGCGGTTCGACGCTGACATAGGAGCGCAGCTCTTTTCGCGACCTCTGCTCGGCGTGCTGCAGCGTCCGGTTCGTGACCGTCCACAACTGTTGGGTGGATCGCCACAGGCGAACCGTGAAGATCGCCAGAATCGCGGCGAAAATCGCGATTATCAGCGCAGCCCAATTGTTGGCGCGCGCGGCAACGCGCGAAGCGAAATCGAAAGTTTGAGACGTCCAGGCGCGGACTTCGTCGTAGCTCAAACAATGATCTGCAGCGCTCGCGTCCTGGCAGATCGGAACCGAAAACCCTGACGCCGCCCACCACGAAACCCAGATCGCGGCGCCGACAACGCCCACGGCGAGCCAAAAAAGAAACTGCCAGCCTTTACGCATTGGCCCCCTGCCGTGCTGGAAAATGCAGCCGCGGTCATTTCGGACTGTAAAGGCGGCAACATTGAGGGGCCGCTATCCTGCGACAAGCGGGGCTTTCACTCCCGCTCGAATAGGGTGTCGGCGGCCGTAATCAGCTTGGTGTCCGGATGCGCAGCGCAATAGTCGCCAAGCTTTTTGGCATTGGCGCCCAATTGATCGGCGTCGATCACCGGCGGATCATCCTCGGCGCGGTAGTAGCCATCAAGCCACGCGAGAATGAGCGTGACCTCGTTCTTGCCCGCCGACTGGAACTGTTTGATGGAGAGGTCGATTTCGCTCGCCTTTGCCGTCGCGCTCCATGCCAAAACACCTGCCAACACACCGACCATGACAGCTGCCATAACAGCCGGCAGGATTGCTGCGGTGAGTATCGTAACCGCGGTTCTCATCGCGCGCCCTTAGAGATCATTCCTCGAACGTCAATTTTGCGGCTTTCACCACATTGCGGACCTTCCCGATGTCGTCTTCGACGATACGCCGGAAATCGTCCGGCGGGCCACCGCCCGGCGTGACCGCGAGATTTTTCAGTTTCGCCGAAACGTCCGGGTCCCGGATCGACTGGCTCAGCGCCTTTTCCAGTTTGGCGGTGATCGCGGGCGGCGTCGCCACCGGCACAAAGATGCCGCTCCAGCCTTGCATATCGACATTGGGATAGCCGGCTTCGGCCATGCTTGGCACATCCGGCAGTTCCGCCAACCGCTCGGCCCCGGTCACGGCGAGCGCCTTGACCTTGCCGGCCTTGACTTGGGGTACGGTCGGCGGCGGATCGGCGATCGCGGCCATGGTCTGGCCTTCGATCACGCTGAGGATCATTTCGTTGCTGCTCTTATATGGGATCATCACGCCCGGCATGCCGGACTTCAATTTCAACTCCTCCATGGCAATGGTGAAGAGCAGCGATGTACTCGGATAATTGGCCTTGTCCGGACGTTGTTTTGCCCATTCCACCAATTCTTTGACGTTGCGCGACGGATTGTCGGCTCCGACTGCCAGAATCAGGGGGAAGCTTCCAATCATGGCGAGCGGTCGCAGTGTCTTGGTCGGGTGATATTTCAGATCCGGATAGATCGCGGCGGCGATCGACATGGCGCCCACCGCGCCAACCAACAGCGTGTAGCCGTCAGCGGGCTGATTGGAGACATACTCCCCTGACAGCCGGCCACCGGCGCCGGCGCGGTTTTCGACTACGACGGGCTGACCGAGGATTTCCGAAAGCTTAGCCCCGACCAGGCGTGCAAAAATGTCGTTGCCGCCGCCCGCGGCGAATCCCACGATCAAGCGCACCGGCCGGTTCGGATAATCCCTTTGCGCGCGCGCCGATGCGGGTACCATGGCCGCAGCAACCGGCGCCGCGAATGTGCCAAGGGCCGAGCGGCGTGAGAAATAACGCATCGAACTTCCTCCATCGGGGGTTTATGTCATTATTTTCCGCGCGACATCGCTCTCCCCATTCATCCATTCGACGAGCGCGGCGGTCACTTTCTTCGGTTGCTCAAGGGTGGACAGGTGCCCACACTCGGCGATCACCGATAGCTGCGCGCCGCCGATCGCGCCGGCGATTTCGCGTGCAAGCTCGGGCGGCGTCGCCTCATCGCCGTCGCCGACGAGGACGAGCGTCGGACATTTGATTGCGCCAAGCCCGGACCGCGAATCCGGACGAGCCATGATCGCCTGCTGCTGGCGCAAGAAGGCTTCGACGCCGGTTTCCGCGGCCATTGTGCGTACCGTCTGCTTCAAGCCGGCATCGTTGTGGCGATTGCGGTGAACGTAAATCGGAAAAGCGATGTCCGGCACCTCGGCATAACGGCCGCTCTTGGCGAGCGCGATCACTACCCTGCGGCGCTCCGTCTGCTCCGGCGGTCTCGGCGCGTGCGCCGGTATCGAGGAGTGCAAGCTTGGCCACCCGTTGCGGCGCCTGGCGCATGATCTCGAACGCGATGTAGCCGCCCATCGACAAGCCCGCGAGCGCAAAGCGCAGCGGGGCAGCGCCCAGGATGCGTTGTCGTCGCGGGTATGGTCTGCAACTGTGACCGGGCCGAATCGCCACAAGGCCGGAATCTGTTCGGCGTAAAGCCGCGCCGAGCAGGTCAATCCGGGAATGAGCACGATCGGCAAGGGGTCTGCCATTGGCGGGAACTTTCTGCGCGGGGCGCGGCAGATTACCGGCTGGTCAGAAAAAGTGAAGCAATCCGATAACTTGCTGCGCTGCGGACGGGGCTCTTAGGTTGACTTTCAGCCAATCGACCCTATCTTGCGGCCACGCCAATAGGGCAGATTCGATCGCCTGGCGCATATTTTCGCTCCTTAGCTGAAAAGGTGCAGCCCGCGATTTTTGAGGGTTTATGTCGTTTTCAAATCTCGGCTTGTCCGAAAAAGTCGTTTCCGCCGTCGCTGCGGCTGGTTACAAGGTTCCCACTCCGATCCAAGAACAAGCAATTCCCCACGTGCTCGCACGTCGCGACGTGTTGGGAATTGCGCAAACCGGCACCGGCAAGACGGCGGCTTTCACGCTGCCAATGCTGACCGTGCTGGAAGGCGGGCGCGCCCGCGCCCGCATGCCGCGCACGCTCATTCTCGAGCCAACCCGCGAACTCGCGGCGCAGGTCGAGGAAAGTTTCGCCAAGTACGGCGCCAACCACAAACTCAACGTGGCGCTCCTGATCGGCGGCGTGTCATTCGACGACCAGGATGTGAAGCTCACGCGCGGCGTCGACGTGCTGATCGCGACCCCCGGTCGCTTACTTGATCATTTCGAACGCGGACGCCTTCTCTTAACCGGCGTCGAGTTGTTGGTGATCGATGAAGCCGACCGGATGCTCGACATGGGCTTCATTCCCGACATCGAACGCATCTGCAAGCTGGTCCCGTTCACCCGGCAGACGTTGTTTTTCACGGCGACCATGCCGCCCGAGATTCGGCGCATCACCGAGCAGTTCCTGCACAACCCGGTCCGCGTCGAGGTCGCTCGGCCGGCAACGACCGTCGCAACGACCACGCAGCTCATCGTCAAATCGGGCCGCGAACCGCACGACAAACGCGATACTTTGCGCCGGCTGATCCGTTCCGCCGAAGGCCTGAAAAACGCGATCATTTTCTGCAACCGTAAGCGTGACGTCGCCACGCTGTTCCGCTCGCTGCTGCGTCACGGCTTTTCGGTCCAGGCGCTCCACGGCGACATGGATCAACCCGCGCGCATGGCCGCGCTTGAAAAGTTTCGCAACGGCGAGGTCACGCTCTTGGTCGCTTCTGATGTCGCCGCGCGCGGTCTCGATATTCTCGACGTCAGCCACATTTACAATTTCGACGTGCCGTACCACCCCGACGATTACGTGCACCGGATCGGCCGCACCGGGCGCGCCGGCCGCAGCGGCACCGCAATCACCATCGTGGCGGGCGCCAATGACGCCAAAGCGGTTGCGGCAATCGAGAAACTGATCGGGCAGTCTATTCCAGTCATGGAAAGGCTGCCTGGCCAGCCGCTGCCCCCTCAACATCGGGTCGCCGATCGGCCACATGGCCATCATCATGCCGGACGCAAGGGTCCAATCGTGCGCAGCGAAGAGTCGCGCGCGCGCCGCGCGCCACCGCCCTCCCCGCGTCCACGCCACGAAGACACGGACGCCAGCCATTTGCCGGCATTCCTGTTGCGGCCCGTGAAGGTCTGATTTCTTAAGCGGCAATTGCGCCCACGACTTAGGTCGTCGGGCTCGTCCAAAACTACTTCGCCAGCTTCTCGATCAGCGCGCACAGCAGCGCACTGAGCGTGTCGATCTGTTTCGGCGACAAATGGTCACCGATCGCCGCTTGGATCGCGGGCCCATAGATCGACCACATGCGCCGCCGCAGCGTCTTGCCCGCTGCAGTGATGACGATGGCTTGGCCGCGGCGATCCTCCTTAAGGGCGCGGCGCTCCACATAACCTGCTTCTTCCATACGATCGATCAGACGCGACAGGTTGTACTGGGCCAAAAGCATTTCGCGTTCGAGCTCAAACGGCGTACTTCGACGCTTTTGATCGGATCGGCGGCTTCGGCATTCTTGCCGGCAAGTCGAAGGTCGCTGCTTATTGGCAAGCACTATCGACACGCCCCTCAGTGCGCCACGCGGTCGCGTCCGACTATAACGCTCGGCTTTGGACGTTTTTGCAGGCGCGGCATTCGCATTTGTCGCGCATCATCGCACAGTGCGAAAATGGCATAGGCGGGGATGGGCGTGATGCAATCGCGCCCGGCGCGCCGGCGTGTCTTCAACTGCAATGAGGATTACGGCGCTACGCCGGTCGCCGGTTCAAGCTGGACAGATTCGCCGCAGCCGCAGGCCGCAGTCTGGTTCGGATTGTTGAACACGAATTGCGCCGACAGCTTGTCGACCTTGTAGTCCATTTCCGTTCCAAGCAGGAACAGCACCGCCTTCGGATCGATCAGGATGCGCACGCCCTTGTCTTCGACAATTTCATCCAGCGGATCGATCTTCTCGGCATATTCCATGGTGTAGGACATGCCGGCGCAGCCGCCGTTCTTGACGCCGACCCGCACGGCCGCGATCGGCCGGTCGGCTTTTGCCATGACCGCCTTGATACGTTCGGCGGCGGCTTCAGTGAGCCGCACCACCTGAGGTTTCGGCCGAGCGACGGCCATTCTCACACCCTCCGCGTGTTCAATTCTGCTGCCGTCATCACAACGACTCGCATCAAACTATGTAGTGCGGGGCAGTTTCGCGCGCAATCACCACATGTTGAGCACGGCGCGAGCTTCGTCCGACATGCGGCTTGGGTCCCATGGCGGGTCCCACACGATATTGACCTTGGCTTCGCGCACGCCGGGCACCCCCGCGACCGCATTTTCGACCTGCTGCGGCAATTCCGCAGCCGATGGGCAATTTGGCGTCGTCAAAGTCATCTCGATGTTGACCATGCGATCGTCGTCGATGTCGACCTTATAAATCAAACCAAGCTCATAAATGTCGGCCGGGATTTCCGGATCGTAAACGGTCTTCAATGCGCCGACGATCTTGTCGGTGAGCCGCGCCATTTCCTCCGGCGGAATCGTTGAAGGCCGCTCCGCGGCGTCCGCGGGTTTCGCTTCGGTTTTGGCTTCGTCGGTCATGTTATTTATCCGAGCAAATTCTGCGCCTTGAGCAGCGCTTGCGCAAGGCAATCGACCTCCTCGCGCGTGTTGTACATGGCAAACGAGGCGCGGCAGGTTGCGGTCACGCCATACCGGGCGAGGAGCGGCATGACGCAATGCGTACCGGCGCGCACGGCTACTCCGGCGCGGTCGATGATTGTCGCCACGTCGTGCGGATGCGCGCCCTTAAGTTCGAACGAGACGATCGGCCCCTTGTCCTTCGCGGTGCCGAAGATGCGCAGCGAATTGATCTGGCGCAAACACTCGTGAGCGTAGCGCACGAGCTCTGTCTCGTGCGCGCGGATGCGCAGCTTGCCGATGGACGTGACATAGTCAATCGCGGCGCCAAGTCCTATCGCCTGGACGATCGACGGCGTACCGGCTTCAAATTTGTGCGGCGGGTCGCCGTAAGTGATGTGATCCTCAAATACTTCGCGGATCATCTCGCCACCGCCGTTGAATGGCGGCATTGCGGCAAGGTGCTCGTATTTGCCGTAAAGGACGCCGATACCGGTCGGCCCGTAGAGCTTATGGCCGGTAAAGGCATAGAAATCGCAATCGATGTCGCGAACGTCGACGTCGAGATGGACGGCGCCCTGCGCGCCGTCCAATAGCACCGGAATGCCGCGCTCGTGGGCGATGCGCGTCACCTCCTTGGCCGGCACGAGGGTGCCGAGCATGTTCGACATGTGCGTGATCGCCACGAGCTTGGTCCGTGGCGTGAGCAGTTTCTCGAATTCGTCGAGCAGGAAATTGCCATCATCGTCGATCGGCGCCCATTTGATCACGGCGCCCTGCCGCTCGCGCAGGAAGTGCCAGGGCACAATGTTGGAGTGATGCTCCATGATCGAAAGCACGATTTCGTCGCCGGCTTTGATGCGCTCGCGGCCGAACGTGTAGGCGACGAGATTGATCGCTTCGGTGGCATTGCGCGTGAAGACGATCTCCTCCTTGCGCCCGGCATTGAGAAAGGCGGCAACTTTTTCGCGCGCGTTCTCGTAGGCCTCGGTCGCTTCATTGGCGAGAAAATGCAGCCCGCGATGCACGTTGGCATATTGCGTGGTGTAGGCCTCGTCGAGCCGGTCGAGCACAGCGCGCGGCTTTTGCGCCGAAGCCGCGTTGTCGAGATAAACAAGCGGCTTGCCATAGACCTGCATCGCCAGGATCGGAAAATCCGCCCGGATGCGGCTTACGTCATAGGTGCTGCTGCTCGTTGTCTGATCCATCCGACTTTCACCTCGTATCCCGGATGCGGTGCAGCGCGAAAGCGGTGCACCGCTGATCCGGGATCGTCTCAAAGGCCGCGTCTGAAGCGATCCCGGTTCTGCAGCGCACCACTGCGTGCTGCGCTGCGCCCGGATACCTCGCAAACACACAAGCGCGGCTCCTATCGGCGCGCTCCAAGCCAGGCGGCGACGCTCTCGATCAGGGCCTCGCGCAACCCCGCATGTTCGATGCCCTCGATGGCCTCACCGAGGAACGCCTGGATCAGCATGGCCTCGGCTTCGACCGGCGGAATACCGCGGGCCATCAGGTAAAATTTGAGGTTTTCATCGAGTGCGCCTGCGGTGGCGCCATGGCCGCACTGCACGTCGTCGGCGAAGATTTCCAGTTCCGGTTTGTTGTCGGCCTCGGCGCGCTCGGACAAGAGCAGCGCTTGCGTCATCATTTTGGCGTCGGTCTTTTGCGCGTGCCGGCGCACGATGATGCGGCCCTGGAAGACACCGTGCGCCTCATCGTCGAGCACGGATTTGAACATTTCGCGGCTCTGGCAATCGCGCGCGATATGATCGGCGAACAGCGTCGTGTCGACGTGCTGGCGGTCCTTCAACAGTGAAGCCCCACGAATGCCGGCAACGGTGCCCTCGCCGTCGAGCCGCAGAAACAGCTGATTTCGCACCACTGCGCCGCCGCTGGTAAAGCTGAACGTGTTAAATCGCGCATGCGCACCGATCGCGGCGGCGAGCGTGGAAACATGCAGCGCGTCACTCCCCTCGCCGATCACTTTGACGTGGTCGACATGGGCGCCATCGCCGGCAAACAGTTCCAGCGCAGCGTTGACTTGGTAGTCGCCCGCGGCGGGGCCCTCGTGGCTCTCAATCAGCATGACGCGGGCGCCGTGATCGATCGTGACCAAGGAACGCGTGAATGTCGCCGCAGGCTTGTCAGAAGCGACAAACAGCAAATGCAGCGGCCGCTCGATCGTGGCGCCGCTAGCGACACGGATCACCGCGCCATCGCCCATCAAAGCCGTATTGAGCGCCACGGCAGGATCGTTGACCGGCGCAAGCTTGCCGAGGCGTGCCGCGACCACAGGATCGCCATCGGTCAGCGCCTGAGCCAGCGAACCGACCGCAAGGCCAGCTTCCAAGTCCTGCAAGTCGGAAAGTTCAGGAACAAAGCTGCCGTCGACAAACACCAGCCGGCGCGCATCCAGATCGCTCAGTAATCGGCCGGCGTCCTTGGCGCGGGCTTTAGCCGCGGCATCCGGCGGGCTTGCCAGCGGCTTGGCGTCGCGCATCAACGCGCGCAGGTCGGTATATTTCCATTCTTCGATGCGCCGATGCGGCAAGCCCTGTTCAGCGAATACGTCAAAGGCTGCGTTGCGCCGCGCCGCGACCGCTTCGTCGCCGGGCAGCCGGTCGCGCACTTGCGTAAAGGTCTGCGCCAGCGCGGTCTCCGCTGCTGTCTTGATCACGGCGACTTCGGCGTTCACGCCGGGACCTCCTCTTGATACTCGGCATAACCGCGCGCTTCGAGTTCGAACGCCAGCTCCTTGCCGCCGGTCTTGACGATGCGTCCGCGCGAGAGGACGTGCACCACGTCCGGGACGATGTAGTTGAGCAATCGCTGATAATGGGTGATGACGACGAACGAGCGGTCGGGCCCGCGCAACCGGTTCACGCCATCGGCGACGATCTTGAGCGCGTCGATGTCGAGCCCGGAATCGGTCTCATCGAGCACCGCCAGCCGCGGCTGCAAGAGCGCCATCTGCAAAATCTCGTTGCGCTTCTTCTCGCCGCCGGAAAAGCCGACATTGACGGCGCGGCGCAACATCTCGTGATCGATGCCGAGCTTGCCGGACGCTTCCCGTACTTTCTTGATGAAATCCGGCGTGGATAGCTCGGCTTCGCCCCGCCTCTTTCGCTGGGCGTTCAGCGCGGTGCGCAGGAACGTCATGGTGGCGACGCCGGGAATCTCCAACGGATATTGGAAAGCGAGAAACAGACCGGCGGCGGCGCGCTCATCGGGCTTCATCTCAAACAAATCGCGGTCGTCGAAGCGCACCTCGCCGGCCGTCGGCCGGTACTCTTCTTTCCCGGCCAGCACATAAGCGAGCGTCGATTTGCCCGATCCGTTCGGGCCCATAATGGCGTGCACCTCGCCGGCATTCACGGCGAGGTCGAGACCTTTGAGGATTTCTCTGCCGTCGATCTCGACGTGCAAATCCTTCACTTCAAGCAGCGCCATTCAAACAAGCTCCGGATTGATCCATGTGGCCGGTTCTAATTTCACGTCCGCTCATTCCCACGAAAGCGGGAATCCAGCTCTGTTAAGGACTGGGTCCCCGCCTACGCGGGGACGAGCGGCCAGAGTTGTCGCTCATCCAACCGAGCCTTCCAGCGAGACCGAGATCAGTTTCTGCGCCTCGACTGCGAATTCCATCGGCAATTGCTGCAGCACGTCCTTGACGAAGCCGTTGACGACAAGCGCGGTCGCCTCCTCCGCCGACAGCCCGCGCTGGCGGCAGTAGAACAGCATGTCCTCGGAAATCTTCGAGGTAGTCGCTTCGTGCTCGAACACGGTCGAGGAGTTCTTGGCCTCGATATAGGGCACGGTATGGGCGCCGCACTGGTCGCCGATCAAAAGCGAGTCGCAATTGGTGAAGTTACGCGCACCGGTGGCGCGGCGATGCGCGGTGACCAAGCCGCGATAGGTATTGTTGGAATGGCCGGCGGCGATGCCCTTGGAAATGATGCGGCTTGTGGTGTTTTTGCCGAGATGCAGCATTTTGGTGCCGGAATCGACCTGCTGATAGCCGTTGGAGATGGCGATCGAATAGAACTCGCCGCGCGCGTTGTCGCCGCGCAGGATGCAGCTCGGATATTTCCACGTGATCGCCGAGCCGGTCTCGAGCTGCGTCCATGAGATCTTCGAGTTCTTGCCGCGGCAATCGCCGCGCTTGGTGACGAAGTTATAGACGCCGCCCCGGCCCTCGGCGTCGCCCGGATACCAGTTCTGAATGGTCGAATATTTGATTTCGGCGTCGTCGAGCGCGATCAGTTCGACCACGGCCGCGTGCAGCTGATTCTCATCGCGCACCGGGGCCGTGCAGCCTTCGAGATAGCTCACGTAGGAGCCGCGATCGGCGATGATCAGCGTGCGCTCGAACTGGCCGGTATTGCGCTCATTGATGCGGAAATAGGTCGACAGCTCCATCGGGCAGCGCACACCTGGTGGCACATAGACAAACGAGCCGTCGGAAAACACCGCCGAATTAAGGGTGGCGAAAAAGTTATCGCTGATCGGCACCACCGTGCCGAGATATTTCTTCACCAGGTCGGGATGCTGCTGCAGCGCTTCCGAGATTGGCATGAACAGTACGCCGTGCTTGGCCAGTTCCTCCTTGAAAGTGGTCGCCACCGAGACCGAGTCGAACACGGCGTCCACCGCGACCCGGCCATAGCCGCTGCCGCTTTCGGCTTCGCCGCCATCCACGCCATCGCCCCCTTCAGCAGCGCGCGGATTCTGCACGCCGAGCAGGATTTCCCGCTCGCGCAACGGGATGCCGAGCTTCTCGTAGGTACGCAGGATTTCCGGATCGATCTCGTCGAGCGATTCCGGTCCGTCCTTTTTCTTCGGCGCGGCGTAGTAATAAATGTCCTGGTAGTCGATCGGGCCGTATTCGACTTTGGCCCATTTCGGCTCGCGCATGGTCAGCCAGCGCTTAAAGGCCTCGAGCCGCCACGCCAGCATCCATTCCGGCTCATTCTTTTTCGCCGAGATGAAACGCACAGTGTCTTCGGACAGGCCCTTGGGGGCCTTTTCCGATTCAATCAGCGTCTCAAATCCGTATTTGTACTGATCGACGTCGATGCGCCGGACCTGCTCGACGGTCTCTTGTACTGCCGGCATTCGTCCCTCCGCTCACGGGGTCAAGGCCCGCGGGTTGGATTTAGTCGGTATGGTCAGGTGGGCCTTTGCCTTCGGTCACCCCCATAGGGCCATTGCCTTCCGGTCACCGTATCCCATAGGGCCATTCATGTTTTGGCCGTTCTTACAGTAACATCAAACGCTTAAATGGCCTAATTCATCCGTTTCCTGCAGTCATCAGGCTGCAATACCTTGTCGTGCCTTAGATAATGCACTTGCGAGCTTTCTCCAAGCCGCGAGGAACTTTTCGACGTCTGCCTCGGTCGAGTTCCAGCCCAGGCTCACGCGGACCGCACCTCGCTGCAGTGGCCCGGACACGCCCATAGCCGCCAAGACATGCGAGGGCTGTACCTTGCCCGAGGAACAGGCGGCCCCAGACGAGACCGCGACGCCTTCAAGATCGAAAGCAATCACGGCAGTCTCAGCCTTGATCCCGGCCAGAGCAAACAGCGTGGTATTCGGCAACCGCTCGACCGTGTCGCGACCGAACACCATTGCCTCCGGCGTGGCCGCCAGTAGCCCCGCCTCAAGCTCGCTTCGCAGCCGGCTCATATGGGCGGCTTCACCGCCGCGGCCGGCGCGTGCTGCGGCGGCAGCCGCGCCGAAGGCGGCAATGCCGGCGATGTTTTCGGTGCCGGCGCGCAACCCCCGCTCCTGACCACCCCCGCGAACGAGTGGATCAGAAAAATGAATATCCTCACGGGCGCGTATGAGCGCGCCGGCGCCCTTGGCGCCGCCGACCTTATGCGCCGACAGAGTTAAGAGATCGGCACCTAGCGCGGTCATCTCGCACGCAATGCGGCCAGCCGCCTGCACCGCATCGACATGGATGAGACCTCCCGCCGCGTGGACGATTGCAGCGGCCTCGGCGACCGGCTGGACAATGCCGGTCTCGTTGTTGGCAAGCATCAATGAGACGAGCGGCCGCGATATGTTGGCGATTGCGGTCGCAAGCGCGGTCAGATCGAGCCGGCCGTCCGGGTGAACCGGCAACTCTTCGATGGCCTCGCGTGGAAACCGTCCGCCGGCGCGCACCGAGGCATGTTCGATCGCCGAAAGGAACAGCCGCGTACGCGGCCGCTTTTCGTCGGCCGTCTCGATCGCCGGCGTCAGCGCCAGCATATTGGCTTCGGTCCCGCTCGCGGCGAAGACCACGTTGCCGGGCTGAGCACCGACCAGCGCGGCGACCTGTTCCCGCGCCGCCTCAATCAGCGTGCGGGCGGCGCGGCCCTCGGCGTGCACCGATGAAGGATTGCCGATGCAGGACATTGCGGCGGCAAAGGCCGCCTTTGCCTCCTCGCGCGTCGGCGCGGTCGCGTTCCAATCCAAATAGCTGCGCCCGGACATATTTCGACTGCCTTATTTCACGGTGCCCTGTTTTCACGCCGCCTTATTTCACGCTGCGTTGGCCGCTCGTTGTGCTTGCTTTTCGTCCCCCGGCTTGTGCTAGAAGTCGCGGCCATGCTGCCGCCCGGCCAAGCGCGTCGTCAGTTCCGAAATACCGCGGGGTTTTAGAGACTTACGTGCGGTCGCCGGTAGCGTCAAGGATGCTTGCTTTGTATCTCAGCGGCCGCCGCTTCGGCCGGATCGAGGTTAATTGACCAATGCCCGAAGTCATTTTCACAGGTCCGGCCGGCCGCATCGAAGGCCGTTATCATCCGGCCAAGCAGAAGAACGCCCCGATCGGCATCGTGCTGCACCCGCATCCGCAGTTCGGCGGTACGATGAATCACCAGATCGTCTATCAGCTTTATTACGCCTTCGTGCACCGAAACTTTTCCGCGCTGCGTTTCAACTTTCGCGGCGTCGGGCGCAGCCAAGGCAGTTTCGATCACGGCATCGGCGAATTATCGGATGCCGCCGCGGCGCTGGATTGGGCGCAAACGGTTAATACCGAGGCGCGCAGCTGCTGGATCGCCGGCTTTTCGTTCGGCGCCTGGATTGGCATGCAGCTCCTCATGCGCAGACCCGAGATCGAGGGTTTCATCTCGATCGCACCGCCGGCCAACCTCTACGACTTCTCGTTTCTGGCGCCCTGCCCGTCGTCGGGGCTCATTATCCACGGCGATAAAGACGCCGTGGTGCCGCATCGGGACGTGACCAACCTCGTCGAGAAGCTCAAGACGCAAAAGGGCATTGTGATCGAGCAGAAAATCGTGCCCGGCGCCAACCATTTCTTTGACGGCAAGATCGAAGCGCTGATGACCTCGGTCGGCGGCTATCTCGACAAACGGCTCAAGACCGGACGCTCGACGACCGCCGCGTAAGTCAGGTCCGTCCTTCCCTGAGACGGCACGCCGCAGCCCGCACGCTTCGCGCTGCTGCGGCAATGCTTGCATTTGCCGCAGCCGAGCCCTTCAATAACGCACTCCAAAAAACGAGCGATTGAGGAAACCTCATGCGCAGCAAGATTGTCTTGATCGGGCTTCTCGCCGTCGCGGCAACCGGCATCAACGCGCACCGCGCGGCTGCGCAAGAGACGGTCAAAATCGGCATCGTTATTCCGATGACGGGCACTTCGGCGGCGGTTGGCCGGGAGATTTCGGACGCTACCAAGCTTTACGTGGCGCTGCGCGGCAATACCGTCGCCGGCAAGAAGATCGAGCTCATTATCAAGGACGACCAAAGCGTGCCGGATAATGCCAAGCGGCTGGCGCAGGAATTGATCGTCAATGACAAGGTGAATTTTCTCGGCGCCGGATTGACGCCGAGCGCCATGTCCATGGCGCCGATTGCGACCGAAGGCAAAGTTGCAACCGTGGTCATGGTCTCTGGCACTTCGGTCGTTACCGACCGCTCGCCCTATTATGTGCGCACGAGCTTCACGCTCGGTCAGCAGTCCGGAATCATCGCCGATTGGGCGATCAAGAACGGCAGCAAAAAAGCGGTCTCGGTACTGTCGGATTGGGCGCCGGGCGCCGAAGCTGGCAAAGTGTTCGAGGCGAATTTCACCAAAGGCGGCGGCCAGGTGCTTGACACGCTGAAAGTGCCGCTCGCCAATCCGGATTTTTCGCCGTTCCTGCAGCGCGCGCGTGATTCGCAGCCCGACACGCTGTTTGTCTTTGTGCCGGCCGGACAAGCCGGGACCTTTGCACGGCAATTCTCCGAGCGCGGTCTCGACAAATCCGGCATCAAGCTGATCGGCCCGGGCGACATTGTTGACGACGACGATCTGCCGACCACGGGTGACGCGCTTCTCGGCGTCGTCACCGCGGGAATGTATTCCGCCGCCCATCCGTCGCAACTCAACAAGGACTATGTCGCCGCGTACAAAAAGGCGACCGGCCACCGCGCCAATTTCATCTCCGTCGGCGGCTATGACGGCATGCATCTGATTTATCAGGCGCTGCAACAGACTGGCGGCAAGACCGAGGCCGACACAGTGGTCGGCGTCATGAAAGAGATGAAATGGGAAAGCCCGCGCGGGCCGATCTCGATCGATCCGCGCACCCGCGATATCGTGCAGAACATTTACATCCGCAAAGTCCAGAAGGTGAATGGCGAGCCGTGGGCGATCGAGTTCGAAACTTTCCCCGCGGTGAAGGATCCGCTCAAGGAAGCGGCGGCGAAGTAGCGGCTGCAAACGACAGCATCCCCCTCACCCGGATTGCGGAGCTCATCGGGCCGGCCACTTGCGGCCGGACCCGTTGGCTCGCGACCTCTCCCCGCACAGCGGGGAGAGGTGAAAGGACAGTCACGGCTTCGCCAGCACGCCGCCGGTCAGCGGACGCGGCGCGCCAGTCGTGCCGGGAAATGTGAGCGGCAGGGCGCAGGCTGCGCACTGCGAGATAAGCGAAAGCTTGCGCCTCCAGTGTATCGATCGACCAGCCGACAGCATGGGCTGACTCGACGAATGCCGGCGCGAGCCGCTCCTCCAGCATTCCGCATCAAAGTGGGGTTGCGCGCGCCGCCGCCGGCAACGATCCAGCTTGCCGGGGCGCGCGGTAGGTGCGCAACGATCCGCGCCACCGCCGCCGCCGTGAGCGCGGTGAGCGTCGCAGCGCCATTGGTCACGCCGATGCCGTCGAGCGTCTCGCCGAGGAAGCCGCGGAACTCGTTCCGATCCAGCGATTTCGGTGGCGGTAATGTAAAGAACGGATGCTGCAACAAGCGTTCGATCGTCCTTTCATCTACCGTCCCGCTTGCCGCCACCCGCCCGTCGGTGTCGAGCGGCGTGCCAGTGTGCAGCCGCAGGAAATCGTCGAGCAAAGCATTGCCCGGACCGGTGTCGCACGCGATCAATTGCTGGCCGTCGATATAGGTGACGTTCGCCACGCCCCCGACATTGAGCACCGCGACCGGCAAAGGACAGTTGAGCTGCCGCACCAGCGCGCGGTGAAAGACCGGCGCCAGCGGCGCGCCCTGCCCGCCTGCCGCCACATCGGCGGCACGAAAATCGTAGACGACGGCAATGCCAAGCCGCGCCGCGAGCGCGTGGCCGTCGCCGATTTGCAGGGTCAGCCGCCGCTCCGGCCGGTGTATGAGCGTCTGGCCGTGAAACCCGATCGCCGCCACCTCGCCGCGCTGCAATCCGTTGGCAATGAGAAACGACTCCACCGCCTCGGCATGAGCGTCGTCAATGAGCCGCTCGGCCTCGGCGACGACGTCGGGCCGTGCCGTCCGATCGGTCAAATTGGCAGCCGCCGCGGTGGCGCGGCGCAACAGCGTGCGTTCGGCGTTGCTATAGGGACGGCAGGCGGTGGCGCCGAGCTGGGCGATGCGTTCGCCGTCGCTGTCGATCAGCCCGACATCGACGCCATCCTGCGACGTCCCGCTCATCAGGCCGATCGCCAACACCGAGGCGGCCGATGACGGCAGTTCAGATGCAATTTGCTCGGACATGAGCTCCCAGGAAGCGATTAAGGCTTCCGCACGGTCAGGACCTTTTGCATAAAGCGCGAGACCTGTTACACAACCGGCGCTGCCGCACCGCAGCGGCGCCAGCATAGCAAGGCGCATGATCCCGAAAAGTGGGCACCGGTTTTCGGAAAAGATCGTGCGCAAATAAGGCCGCGATGGGCACCTACAAGTCCGATTTTCTCAATGTGCTCGCCACGCGAGGATTCATCCATCAAGTCTCCGAGCCCGAGGCGCTCGACGCGCTGGCGCGTTCGTCGACGATTGCCGGCTATATCGGCTTCGACTGCACCGCGCCGTCGCTGCATGTCGGTTCCTTGCTGCCGATCATGCTGCTGTACTGGCTGCAGCAGACCGGACATCGTCCGATCGCCTTGATGGGGGGCGGCACCACGCGCGTCGGCGATCCGTCCGGCAAGGACGAAAGCCGGCGGCTGCTTTCCGACGACGATATCAACGAAAACCTCAAAGGCATTCGCGCGATCTTTTCGCGTTTCCTGCGCTTTGGCGCGCCCGGCAAAACGCCCGGGAACGATGCGATCATGGCGAACAATGCCGATTGGCTGAATTCGCTCAACTATATCGATTTCCTGCGCGATGTCGGCCGGCATTTTTCGATCAATCGCATGCTCAGTTTCGATTCGGTGAAACTGCGGCTGGAGCGACAGCAAGAATTGTCGTTCCTGGAATTCAATTACATGATTTTGCAGGCCTATGATTTCGTCGAGCTCTATCGCCGCCACGGCTGCGTCCTGCAAATGGGCGGATCGGATCAATGGGGCAACATCGTCAACGGCATCGATCTCGGCCGGCGCTTGCATAACGCCCAATTTTTCGCGCTGACCGCGCCACTGATCACGACGTCCTCCGGCGCCAAGATGGGCAAGACCGCATCCGGCGCGGTGTGGCTCAATGGCGATCAAGTCGGTCCTTACGAATATTGGCAGTATTGGCGCAATACGGACGACGGCGACGTCGCACGCTTCTTGAAGCTTTTTACCGTGCTTCCGCTCGACGAGATCGAGCGACTGGCCGCGCTCAAGGGCTCTGAGATCAACGAAGCGAAAAAAGTGCTGGCGACCGAAGCGACCGCGCTGGTTCATGGCCGCGCGGCGGCTGACGAAGCCGCGGCGACCGCGCGCACCACCTTCGAAGAAGGGGGCGTCGGTGCAACGCTGCCAACCATCGAAGTGCCGCACGCCGAATTGACAAACGGCATTAGCGTGTTGAGCGCTTTCGTGCGCGCAGGGCTCGCGGCATCGAATGGCGAAGTCCGGCGCGCCATCGCCAACAATGCAATCCTGGTCAATGACAAGCGCGTGACCACTGAGAAGGCAACCATCGGCGAAGCCGATGTAACCGCAGACGGTGTGGTGAAGCTATCGCTTGGCCGCAAAAGGCACGTTCTGCTCAAGCCAACGTGACGCTTAGCTGCTTAGTGCATGTTGGGCGACGCCGTCGCGGTGTTGTCGTTGGCCGGCGCATAATCGTCTCTTGCCGCCGGCGGCGGCGTATAGGGATTGTTGGCCGGGAATTCGAAGACTTTGCGCAATAGGCCGGGGGCCAAAGCTGAGAGCGGGTTGACGTGAAGCACCGGTCCGGCCGGCTTACCGACAACTTCGTAAGTGACGCCGACCAGCCCTTCCTTCTCGCCGCCGAGGAACAGGCCGACGATCGGCAGCTGCCCAAGCAGGTTGTTGGCGCCGTAAAGCGGAATAAGCGTGCCGCGCAGATGCACTTCATCCTCGGCATAATCGATGACCCCGTCGATGGTGCCACCGAGCACAGGCCCGCGCACCACGCCATCATGCAAGGCGATGCGCCCGGGGCCGCGCGTGAAGTCGACCTTCATGCCGGTGAACGCCATATTGGCGTTGGGTTGCGCTTGGTTGCCGTTGGCGACGGCGCGCTCGAGCTGCGATTCGTCATGGACGGCAAAATTGCGCACGTTCACGGTGCCGAGCTGAACCGGGTTGGCCGACGAAGGCGCGTCCATCACCGTCGTGATTTGCCCGCCCGTCATGCGTGAATAAACGTCTGAAAAGCGAAACAGTGCACCAGCATCGGTCGATTCCAGCTCAACCACCTGCCGGCCGCCGGGCCGGCCGCGCAGGTCGCCGGTCAATACTCCGCTGTGCCCTATCTTGGCGGTGAGACCAAGACTGCGGATTTCGCCATTGCGCCGCGACATTTTCAATTCGAGCCCGCGCAATGCTTCGCCGTTATGGCCGAGCACCGCACCGAGCTTCATGTCGAGATCGATATCCGCCGGCGGCCGTTTCGGCGGCGCTTTGGTGGAATCGCCTGCAAGCGCTTTAAGGAAACCGCGGCCATCATAGGCGTCACCACGCATAATCGCGCGCAGCGTGCCGTCCGACATGCGATCGATCTTGAGGCTGGCGCGGTCCCCGTCGGAAAATCCGTAGGAGGAGAAGTTGGCCGAGATGACGTCGCCGGAACCGTCAAGATCGACCACGCCCTTGACGCCGCCGCCGGCGCCTTCGATCAGTAGATCTTCGACGCGCACCGATTGCGGTTTGGTCACAAGGGTAAAAGTGGCACGGGCCGGCTTGCCAGCCTGCTTGACCCAGCCCGGCAAAAAACCTTCGATCTGAGCGGGTGTCAGATCGGCTTGGACGGCGAACCGGCCATCGCGTTCGGTGGCGGCGCCGACGCGGCCGGCGACGTCGATCGGAATTGCACCACTGATCGCACCGGATGGATCAAGCCCGAGATTGGTTCGTGCCGTCTCGTCAAGCATGCCTTGAATATGCACGTCAGCCGTATCATCGCCGCGCAGCCTGCGATATTCGAGGCTCGCCGGCGCGCCGCCAATCTTGACGTCACCTTTCAGTGCGAAGCCCTGATTATTCGCGCTGACCTTAAGGTCCGCGGATTCAACCCTCTGCCCCATAATCATCCGGTCGGCAGCGAAATTCAGCGCGTCTACGGTAATCGCATAATTCGTCGAACCGGGCGGCAGATCGGGCTTGAGCGGCATCGCCAAGGCGACCAGCGCACTCACAGTGCCGCGCGTGGTCGCGGGGTCGAACGGTGCGCCTGAAGCATCGCGCAGGCGATCCATGGTCAGCAATTCGGCGGCGGCCGGCACCGGGCCGTCGAGTTTGAAATGAACGCGCGCCGGCGGCTGGCGCGGCGCGGTGTCGGGGACTTCAAAGAGGCCGGACGAGAGCACGAGCTTGCGGCCGGATGGCAGGTCGGCGGTGGCTTTGCCAACCGCGAGTTGCGCATTGCGGCCGACGACGTGGACGTTCAGATCGGCATCATGGAGGGCCGGCAGGCCGGAAACCGGATGGATCACGCAATTGGTCGCCAACGCATCGACGACGAGACCATCGTCTGGAAGCGGCGGGCCGCTGGCCTTAAGCGTTTCGAAAGGTGCATTCACCGCAATGGTCAAGCGCTCGAGATTGCCGCCCGCAAGATGCTCGTTGAACCAGTCGCGCACTTTGGGGGCGA
>Ga0207693_10001371_pt1 | contig 21581 bp, 24 predicted proteins | sample LARL81metaG_FD_184347 | JGI IMG/M metagenome (GOLD analysis project Ga0207693, IMG submission 184347) | Corn, switchgrass and miscanthus rhizosphere microbial communities from Kellogg Biological Station, Michigan, USA - LAR L8-1 metaG... | ecosystem: Host-associated > Plants > Roots >... | reverse complement strand
CGCCATCGGCGGGCCGCGAACGGGGGTGCCAAAACAAAAAAGGAAGTGGGCCATGACAAGCACCGCCAAACCTAAACCGCTTTTGACCGGGGAATGCCGCGCCTATCCGGTGCTGCCACTGCGGGACATCGTTGTATTCCCGCATATGATTGTTCCGCTCTTCGTCGGCCGGGAAAAATCGATCAAGGCTCTCGAAGAAGTGATGCGTTCGGATACCTTCATTCTGCTGGCGACGCAGAAGAACGCCTCCGACGATGATCCGGCCCCTGACGCCATTTACACTGTCGGCACGCTCGCGAGCGTGTTGCAGTTGCTCAAGCTGCCCGACGGCACCGTCAAAGTGTTGGTCGAGGGCGCCGCGCGCGCGCAGGTGAAGAAATACACCGACCGCGAAGACTATTTCGAAGCCGAGGCCGAGGTGGTTGCCGACGCCTCCGGCGACCAGGTGGAAGCCGAGGCGCTGGCGCGGTCCGTCGTGAATGAGTTCGAAGGCTATGTGAAGCTGAACAAAAAAGTGTCGCCGGAAGTCATCGGCGTGGTTCAGCAGATCGAAGATTATGCCAAGCTGGCCGATACGGTCGCGTCGCATCTGGCCGTGAAAATTCCCGACAAGCAGCTGATCTTGGAGACGCCCATTGTCACCCAGCGTCTGGAGAAGGTGCTCGGTCTGATGGAGAGCGAGATTTCCGTTCTTCAGGTGGAAAAGCGCATCCGTACGCGGGTGAAGCGTCAGATGGAGAAGACGCAGCGCGAGTACTACCTCAACGAACAGATGAAGGCGATCCAGAAGGAACTCGGCGACGAGGACGGCAAAGACGAGCTCGCCGAACTCGAAGAAAAGATCAAGCACACCAAGCTGTCGAAAGAGGCGCGCGAGAAGGCGCAACACGAGCTCAAGAAGCTGCGCCAGATGTCGCCGATGTCGGCGGAAGCAACCGTCGTACGCAATTATCTCGACTGGCTGCTTTCGATTCCGTGGAACAAGAAGTCGAAGATCAAGAAGGACCTGACGCTCGCCCAGCAGATTCTGGATAACGATCACTATGGTCTCGAGAAGGTCAAGGAGCGCATCGTCGAGTATCTCGCCGTGCAGCAGCGCGCCAACAAACTGACTGGCCCGATCCTCTGTCTGGTCGGCCCGCCCGGCGTCGGCAAGACCTCGCTCGGCAAGTCGATAGCTCGAGCGACTGGGCGCGAATTCGTCCGCGTTTCGCTCGGCGGCGTGCGCGACGAGGCCGAAATTCGCGGTCATCGGCGGACCTATATCGGCTCGATGCCGGGCAAGGTCATCCAATGCATGCGCAAGGCGAAGACTTCGAATCCGCTGTTCCTGCTCGACGAAGTCGACAAGATGGGCGCCGACTTCCGCGGCGATCCGTCATCGGCGCTGCTCGAAGTGCTCGATCCGGAACAGAACCACGCGTTCAACGACCACTATCTCGAGGTCGATTACGATCTGTCTCACGTGATGTTCATCACTACGGCGAATACGCTCAATATTCCGCCGCCGCTGATGGACCGCATGGAGATCATTCGTATCGCCGGCTACACCGAAGACGAAAAGGTCGAAATCGCGCGCAAGCACCTGATCCCGCACGCGATCGTCAAGCATGGCCTCGGACCCAAGGAGTGGTCGATCGACGACGAAGCGCTGCTGACGATGATCCGCCGCTACACCCGCGAAGCGGGCGTGCGTAACCTCGAGCGCGAGCTCTCAACCTTGATCCGCAAGGCGGTCAAGGAGCTCACGATTTCGAAGAAGGAGTCGGTCCAAGTCACGGATAAGGTGCTCGGCGAATATCTCGGCGTGCCGAAATTCCGCTTCGGCGAAGTGGAGGACGAGGACCAGGTGGGTGTGGTCACCGGCTTGGCCTGGACCGATGTCGGCGGCGAGCTGCTCACGATCGAAGCAGCCATGATGCCCGGCAAGGGCAAGATGACCGTGACCGGCAATCTGCGCGATGTCATGAAGGAATCGATCTCCGCGGCGGCATCTTACGTCCGCATGCGGGCGGTGGCCTTCGGCATCGAGCCGCCGTCGTTCGATAAACGCGACATCCACGTCCACGTGCCGGAAGGCGCAACGCCGAAAGACGGTCCTTCCGCCGGCGTCGCCATGGTGACGGCGATCGTTTCGGTGATGACCGGCATTCCGGTGTACCGCGACGTGGCGATGACCGGCGAGATCACGTTGCGCGGCCGCGTGCTGCCGATTGGCGGCTTAAAGGAGAAGCTGCTTGCGGCCCATCGCGGCGGCATCAAGACCGTGCTGATCCCGGAAGAGAACGCCAAAGACCTGGTCGAGATCAACGAGAGCGTCAAGAGCGGCCTCGACATCGTGCCGGTGTCCCGGATGGACGAGGTTCTCTCTCGCGCGCTCGTGCGCAAGCCAGAACCGATCGTCTGGGAGGAAACGAAGCCGGTCGATGTTCCCGAACCCTCCGTCGTGGAGGAGGATTCGTCCGGACTTACGGCGCACTAGCGCATGAAGATCATGCGCAAATAGATCACACGATCCCGACTATCGCGATCAAGGCGGCGCCTTTTTGGCGCCGCCTTTTTCTTTGCCAAGCTGCTTGCCGGATTGGCCGATCCCGTGACTTTCGCTAAAACCTCTGTGGGGCGTCGCCAAACACTCGCCGCATTGACGGCGTGGGTTAAAAGCCGAGGCAAGCGCGTGTTTGTTCGTTTGATCGTCGGATCCGTCAGCCTTGCGATGGGAGGGATACTTTTCGGCGTGGCCTTGGCCGACGATTTTACGCTCGTCGGCAACTACACCCAAAACGTCGTCTGCAAAGGCGACGGCAGCGATCAAGCCACCGCCAAGGTCACGATCTCACCCCAGGAGATCATATCCAATGTCGGTGTTTGCACCATCTTGGACAAGAAATCGAACGGCCCCAGCATCTCGGCGCATGTCGAATGCAAATTCGCCGGCGGGCCGCTGATCGGCGATATTACTTTCACCCCGAGACCGGACAATACGATAGAATTCATCGATCGCGACATGACCTACAAGGCGGTGCTGTATCGCTGTCCGCAATAGGGCTCCGCAAGTTCGCTAGTTCTATTTCTCGTCGAATGGAGTGCACGCATGACTCACTATCGCGCGCTGCAAGCGGAAACGGTGAAATTTCGCGGCCACAACGGCGATCAGGGCGAGGCCTATTACGCCCGGCCGATTGCTGCGGGAAAGTATCCCGGCATTGTCGTCATTCATCATCTTCCCGGATGGGACGAATGGACCATGGAGGTCGTGCGTAAACTCGCCCATCACGGCTATGCGGCGATATCGCCGCATTTATATTTTCGCGAAGGATCGGAAAGCCCGGACGATCTCGGCGCGCGCGTGCGCGTGGCCGGCGGCGTCGCAGATGCGCAAGTCATGGGCGATGTCGCCGGCGCAATGGCGTATTTGCGCGTGCAGCCCAATGCGAAGGGAAAAATCGGCATGATCGGCTTCTGCTCCGGCGGACGTCACACCTATCTGGCGGCATGCACGCTGTCCGGCATCGACGCCGCGGTCGATTGCTGGGGCGGCAATGTCATTGTCGACAATCCGAAGGATCTCAACGACAAGCGGCCGGTCGCGCCCATCGACCTGACCGAGAAGCTGAATTGCCCGCTGTTGGGCATTTTCGGCAACGACGACGCCAATCCGACTGCCGATCAGGTGAACCGGACCGAGGCCGTGCTCAAACGTCTTGGCAAGAATTACGAATTCCATCGCTACAATGGCGCGGGACACGCATTCTTCAATACCTGGCGCGACGCCTACCGACCAGAACAGGCACTGGATGGCTGGAAAAAGGTCTTTGCTTTTTTCGCGCGCCATCTGGCCAGCTCGGCGACACGCATCGCTGCCGAGTAAGCGTGCAGGCAAGAGACGAGGGTTATCGTTATGTGCAGCTATATCGTGGAAAAGACCGCTCTCGTCGGCAGCGCCAAAGGCCGTAAGGGCTGGATGCGCATCGACACCGCCAATGTCTACTTCGATCATCCGTATTATTCGACGCTTGACCACGTTCTTGCGATCGATTTCACCAACGAAGGGGAGGGTGGACGCGACCGCGTGGCGGTCGAACTGAGCGCCGATTCCGCCCGCGCATTGGTGACGCGTATTCTTGCCGCGCTCGCGAGCGGCGAAGCGGCGCATAGCGCGCCGGCGCAAGCCGCCACGGATTCAGCCGCCGCGGCTTAATGCGGCGGCAACAACGGCGCTTTCGGGCGCCAGAGGGGGGACTGGAATGAGACTGGTCGTTTATTTGCTGGCGATCATCTGCGCGATCGCCGCCATTATCTACATCACCACGCAGGCCGGATCGCTGCCGACATTCATGCCGGGCTATGCGGCCGGTTCCGCGCGCATCCATTCGACCCACGCGCTCGCCGCCGCAATCGCGGCGGTGGTTCTCTTTATCATCGGATGGGCCGTCGGCCGCTCGCGGGCGTAAACTCGGCGCCGTCGCTTTATTCGACCGCACCGACGGCGCGTCTTATCGGTTGCCGCTATTTTTCTGCGCCAGCTTGCGCTGCACGCGTTCGTCGAAGCGCGAAACGCTGACGACGATACGCTTATGGGTCCCGCCGCCGATCGGCTCAAACTCGTCGCGCGCCGCTACGCGGAAGGTAATGGAGCGGCCTTGAACGTGCGCGACCTCCGCGGTCGCAATGACCCGCAGTCCGACCGGCGTTGCCGCGGTATGGCTCACGTCGAGCTGAATGCCCAAGCTCTGGTGTCCGCTCGGAAGCAAGTGCTCGACCGCGGCGAGCGCCGCCGCTTCGATGAGATTGATCATCACCGGCGTCGCCAGCACCGCGATCCGGCCTGAGCCGACGAAGGGCGCGGTATGTTCCGGGCCTACCACGATTTGCGCCGTGCCGGTGAGGCCGGGAACGATCCGGTCGAGGAATGCGCGGCTAGTGTCGGGCGAAGACATCCGGCTTTATAGCGCCAATTCGCGGGATCGTGCTAAGCGATTGCTCTGTTGTGCTATCATGGCAATGCAACAGCCCGGGGGTTGAACCATGTCTCGTTACGCGCTTTTGGCGGCCGCTCTGATCGTGTTGGTGCCGGCGGGGCCGTGCTTTGCGGTCGATGCGAAGCAGAAAATGGCAACCTGCAAATTCGGCGCGGACGACCAGAGGCTGCAAGGCGCGGCGCGCGATGCATTCCTTAAAAAGTGCATGGCGAACCGGAACGATCCGCGCGGTCCGGGCTCCGGAGGAAGCGCCGCGCCCAAGCAGCAATAGTTGCCCACAATTACCGTTTTCGCATGAACCTGCCGCCGCTGCGCACGCTATTTTTCGAGGATTTGTCGGTCGGCATGACCGAGACGCTGGAAAAGACCGTGTCATCCTCGGACGTGGTCGGCTTCGCGCAGCTGACCGGGGATCGCAATCCCATCCATCTTTCCGAACATTTCGCGGCGCGCACGTCGTTCGGCAAGCGAATCGCGCACGGGCTTTATACCGCGAGCTTGATTTCGGCGGTGCTCGGCACGCGGCTACCGGGGCCGGGCGCGATCTATATTTCGCAGACGCTGAACTTCCGCGCGCCGGTGAAGATCGGCGACACCGTCGTGGTCACGGTCACTGTGCGTGAGCTCATCCCGGAAAAATCGCGCGCGCGGCTATCGTGCATTTGCGCCGTCGATGGCGAGGTGGTGCTCGACGGCGAGGCGCTGGTCAAGGTCCCGAGCGAGAAGACCGCCAGGGGCAAGCGGCCGATGATCAAGCTGTGAGCGGGCAAATTTTCCATAGATCGCATCCCGCGACATGAAACGCGCTAAACCGAAATCGCAGGCGAAGCAGTCAGCATCGAGCGCATCGCGCCGGCCGTTGCTGGTCATCGACGGCGATTCATTTGCGCACCGCGCTTACCACGCGCTGCCGAAAAATATTTTGCGCGATCGCGGCCGTCCCGCCGGCGCCATTCTCGGTTTTGCCAATCGCCTGTTGCAGCTCTACCGCACCGAGCGGCCGCGTGCGGTGCTGGTCGGCTGGGATACGCTGGAAGCGGCCACTTATCGGCACGACGCCTTCGCCGAGTATCAAAGCGGCCGCGAATTCGACGACGATCTGGTCGAGCAACTGGCGCTCATTCCGAAATTCGTCGCCGCCTGCGGTTTCGTCAATGCCAAGCGCGCCGGCTACGAGGCGGACGATTTTCTTGCCGCTGCCGCGAGCGCCGAGGAGCGGCGTGGCGGCAGCGTGCTGGTGGCGAGCGGCGATCGTGACACTTTTCAGCTCGCCTCGGCGCGAACGACAATCCTTTATCCGCTGCGCGCCGGGGAGATGGCGCGGATCGGGCCGGAAGAGGTGCGGGAGCGCTACGGCGTCGAACCGAAGCAAGTGCCGGACTTCATCGCGCTGCGCGGCGACCCGTCCGACAAATTGCCGGGAGCGCCTGGCGTCGGCGCGCTCGGCGCCGCCACGCTGCTGCGCCGCTACGGCACGCTCGATGCAATCCTCAAAGCCGGGCGCTTTGCGCGCATCGCCGACGATCTGCGGCTCTATCGCGCCATCGCCACCATGAACAAAAAAGCTCCGCCGCCGAGCCTGACGGGGCAACAGCCGACTTTCGCCAAAGCCGCGGCGCTGGCGCGCAAATGGCAGCTTCGACAATTGGCAGGGCGCTTGGAGGACATGGCGCGGGCCGAAACGGCGCAACGGTAATTTCCCGTCCGCAAGGGGAGAAGGGAAGAATGAAAGGGCCATCACCTTGTCGCTTCATCGGCGATCGCGCCCAGCACCTTTGTCATCGCGGAAACGGCGGCGGCACTCGCAGGGCCGAGATCGGCGCGCGCCGCGATCCACTCCGCTGTGTTATAGCTGAGCCAAACCTTGCCCTTGGCGTCCTGCCAGACCAGTGCTTTGAGCGGCAGATCGATGCCGGCACGCTGCTGGTCCTGCATCAACACCGTGCCACCCTTCGGATTGCCGAACAGTACCACTTCGGTCGGCCGCAGCGGCATGCCGACCGCCGCGGCCGCGGCGGCGTGGTCGATGCGGGCGAAGACCGTAAAGTCGCGCTTTTTAAGCGCAGCGAGAAGCCGCTCCATGGTTTCTGCCACCGAATGGCGGCTCGCGACCGAGACGAGTCCCTCTTGCGCCATGGCAGTGTCCGTTCGCCGTTTAATTTTCCCTCTGCCTATTGGCGAGAAGGAGAGCGAATTAGCGCGTCTGCTGATGCTTCGCCAGCGCCACGCCGAAGGCTTCGAACAATCTGCGATTCACAGGATTGTGCTGCGCGTCGTATTCGGCATGCCACTGCACGCCGAGCGCAAAGCTTGCCGCCTCGGCCACGCGGATCGCCTCGATGGTGCCGTCGTCGGCCACGCCTTCGACCACGATGCGTTTGCCGGGCTCGAGGATGCCCTGGCCATGCAGCGAATTGACCCGGATGCATTCGGCGCCAAGTAATTTCGCAAATACGCCGCCTGGGGTGAGGCGCACATCGTGGCGGTCGGCAAAGACCACTTGCACATCGGGGTGGAATTCGCCGTTCGGCAATCGCGGCGCACGGTGATTGATGCGGCCGGGCAGGTCGCGGATTTCCGGATGCAGCGAACCGCCATAGGCGACGTTCATCTCCTGAAAGCCGCGGCAAATGCCGAACAGCGGTACGCCGCGCGCAACGCAGGCTTCGACCAAGGCGAGTGCCATCGCGTCGCGGGCATGGTCGTAAGGCTCGCTGCTCGGGTGAGCGTCGTGGCCGAACAAGCTTGGATGCACATTGGCCCGCGCGCCGGTGAGCAGAATCCCGTCGACGGTATCTAGGAGCGCGCCGATGTCAGTGATGTCTGGCGAGCCGGCGAAGACAAGCGGCAAGGCGCCTGCCGCCTCGGCGACCGCGCGCAGATTGCGCTCGCCGACGCGCTGCGCCGGAAACTTGCCCTCCATCAGATGCAAGCTGCCGATCACGCCGACGACGGGTTTTTTGCTGCGGGTCACCTTACGAGCTCAGCCCTGGGCTTGCGCATCAGGTTCCGGCATACCAGTCACCAGCCGCACTGAGAAGATCGTCATTGCCGGACTTTATCCGGCATCCATGCCGCCGAAAAGCCAGTATGGACGACCGGTCAGGTTCGCACCTGATATACTTGCCAGCCAGGAGGCCGCTTATGTTCGAATACGATGAAGTATTGCAAGACCTGCATGGTCGTCTGGTAGCGGCGGGAATAAATCCGCTCGATCCGAAGGTGCAGGCGATCTGCGAGGTCGTGAACGCGTTCTATGCGGAGAAGACTCGCGAAGTGCTAGAGAAGATGCAGGCGGTGCTGGCTAAGATCCCGACGTAGGGCAGACCGCCTCGGCGATTGCGCAAAGCATGCAATCGCCGACCCGCTGCGCCGGGAACTTGCCCTCCATCAGATGCAAGCTGCCGATCACGCCGACGACGGGCTTCTTGCTGCGGGTCACCTTACGGCCTCACCCGATGGTGCTAGCTCTGTTTGAGATATCACTTGACGGCAACGGTGAGAAGATCATGAGGGTTGGATTTCACTCCGCAATCCATAACCGACTAGCGAGCTTGGAACGGGTTCATCGCTCAATATTTTCGAACTGATTTACGAAATGCAGCTCGTCCAAACATTTCAACGTCAAGCTGGATTGCTTTGAATAGATCGGTATTCGCGAAGCGATCAAAATCAGATCGGATTGCTTCATCTATTTTGCGGTGTTGTGGCTCCGAGATTCGATCCATGGCTACCCAGACGCGCCTTGCCCTGTCGGCTAGATATTCACCGAACTGTGTTGGAAAGACGTACTCGCGGGGTTTCAATGTGCCGCCCCGCAGCCTAACCTTGCTTCCAACCCACCGCTTTGGATATTTCAGCTGCACAAATCCCAATATGGCACCCGACCGAATTTGGAATACGCAAACATCGTGGATGCGCTGCGCGCAAAATCAATTTCAATGACTCTTAGTAGATAGCGGTTTATGTTGGGAGGGAGGTCAGTTCCCGGGCTCGCTGTAACAGGACCAAAAGGGACAAGATGTTGTTCGAACACGCCGGGGTGTTCACGTTCCCCACGGATAAACTCGGCCCACGTTTTCTGAGCCTGGTCGGTCAGTCGCCGTTGTTCAGGTGTTAGCTCTGCTAGTGCGGTCTGCTGTCTGAGATGTAATGGGCATCTCCAAGAGACCGACGCGCAAAATTTAAGCAACCAATCGCCGTATGAAATACTTGGAACACCATCAACATTCGTAGGATGGAAAATCGCATTGGCGAACTTCGTCTCCCACTCATTGAATAGCTGCTCGCAATCTACGCACAGCCAATATTCTTTCGCGCCGTCCTGAACTCGCTGGTTAATCGTTGCCGAGTGACGTATGTGGCTACCGCTCTTCTTTTGCCATCTAAATGTAAAAGCTGGTAACACGTGGCTAAGTTGTAGTTGGCTTAAGCGATTACACAGTAGGCAATAACCTTCCATCGAATAAGCGCCCATGCTGCTGTGAACGTTTTACTCCGCCGCCTCGATGCGCTTGCTCTTGCCGCGATCGCGCGCACGGCGCGCCAGCACCGGCTTCAAAAACGCCCCGGTATAGCTCTCCGGCGTGCGTGCGACGTCGTCCGGCGTGCCGGCGGCGACGATCTCGCCGCCGCCGTCGCCGCCTTCGGGGCCGAGATCGATGATCCAGTCGGCGGTCTTTATCACTTCCAGATTGTGCTCGATCACGACAACGGTGTTGCCGGTCTCGACCAGCTCGTGCAGCACGTCGAGTAGTTTCGCCACATCGTGGAAATGCAGGCCGGTGGTCGGCTCGTCGAGGATGTAGAGCGTGCGGCCAGTGGCGCGCTTCGACAATTCCTTGGCGAGCTTGACGCGCTGCGCCTCGCCGCCCGACAGCGTCGTCGCCTGCTGGCCGACATGGATGTAATCGAGGCCGACGCGGTGCAGGAGCTTTAGCGGCTCGCGCACGCGCGGCACTGCCTTGAAGAATTCCAGTGCCTCCTCGACCGTCATGTCGAGCACGTCGGCGATCGATTTGCCGCGGAACAGGATTTCCAGAGTCTCGCGGTTGTAGCGCTTGCCTTTGCAGACGTCGCAGGTGACGTAGACGTCGGGCAAAAAGTGCATCTCGATGCGGATCACGCCGTCGCCCTGACAGGCCTCGCAGCGGCCGCCCTTGACGTTGAACGAGAAGCGGCCCGGCTCATAGCCGCGGGCGCGTGATTCCGGCAAGCCGGCGAACCATTCGCGGATCGGCGTGAACGCGCCGGTATAGGTCGCCGGATTGGACCGCGGCGTACGGCCGATCGGCGACTGGTCGATGTCGATGATCTTGTCGAGATGCTCGACGCCTTCGATCCGATCATACGGGGCGGGGGCCTCGCTGGCATTGTTCAGCCGCCGCGCCAGCGCTTTGTAGAGCGTGTCGACCAAGAGCGTGGATTTGCCGCCGCCTGACACGCCGGTGACGCAGGTGAACAGGCCGAGCGGAATCTCGGCGGTGATATTTTTGAGGTTATTGCCCCGTGCGCCAATGATTTTCAGCGTGCGGCTTGGATTGCGCCGCCGGCGCTCGGGAATGGGCACCACCAGTTCGCCGGACAAATACTTGCCGGTCCAGGATTGCGGCGCGGCCATCAGATCGTCGATCTTGCCTTGCGCGACGATATGACCACCATGGATGCCGGCGCCGGGACCGATATCGAGCACATAATCGGCGGCGCGGATCGCATCCTCGTCGTGCTCGACCACGATCACGGTATTGCCGAGATCGCGAAGTCGTTTGAGCGTCTCCAGAAGCCGGGCATTGTCGCGCTGATGCAGCCCGATCGACGGCTCATCCAAAACGTACAGCACGCCGGTCAGCCCCGAGCCGATTTGCGAGGCGAGCCGGATGCGTTGGCTCTCGCCGCCCGAGAGCGTGCCGGAAGCACGCGCCAGGGTGAGATATTCCAGTCCGACATCGACCAAAAATTTCAACCGCTCGCGGATCTCCTTGAGCACCCGGACCGCGATTTCGTTCTGTTTGGCTGTCAGCCGCTGGGGTAGCACGGTGAACCACTTCGCTGCGCCTTTGACCGACATATCGGACACTTCGCCGATATGCAGTCCGCCGACTTTCACGCATAGAGCTTCGGGCTTGAGACGATAGCCTTTGCAGGCGTCGCACGGCACGTCGGTGAAATAGCGCGCGATCTCCTCGCGCGCCCAGTCGCTGTCGGTCTCGCGGTAGCGCCGCTCGAGATTGGTGACCACGCCCTCGAACGGCCGCCGCGTGTCATAGGCGCGCATGCCGTCGTCGTAGGAAAAACGGATCTCGGTATCGCCGGAGCCGTAGAGGATCGCGTCTTGCGTTTTCTTCGGCAGGTCTTTCCACTTGGTGTCAAGCGTGAAGCGGTAATGTTTGCCGAGCGCCTGCAAAGTTTGCACGTAGTAAGGCGAGCTCGACTTCGCCCAGGGCGAGATGGCGCCGCGGCGCAGCGTGCGGTCCTTATCGGGAATAACGAGATCGGGGTCGATGTGCTGCTCGACTCCGAGCCCGCCGCATTTCGGGCAGGCGCCGAACGGGTTGTTGAACGAGAACAGCCGCGGCTCGATTTCGGGAATGGTGAAGCCGGAAACCGGACAGGCAAATTTTTCAGAAAACACCAGCCGGCGCGCATCGGCCGCCGCTGCTGTTGCGAGCTTGGTTTTTTTATCTTCCGCTGTGTTGCGGCGCTGACGCCCGTCCCGACCGCCCTTCGAGCGGTCGGTCTCCCCCGCCAGGGGGGAGACAAGATTCGGAGCAGCGTCGCTAGGTGCATCCGCCAGCTCCGCGACCGCCAAACCATCGGCAAGCCTGAGCGCCTGCTCCAGCGAGTCCGCGAGCCGCGTTGCAATGTCGGGGCGAACCACCAAGCGGTCGACCACGACGTCGATATCGTGGGTGAATTTCTTGTCGAGCGCCGGCGCTTCGGCAATCTCGTAAAACTTGCCGTCGATTTTGATGCGCTGATAGCCCTTCTTCATGAACTCGGCGAGCTCTTTGCGGTACTCGCCCTTTCTGCCGCGCACCACCGGCGCCAATAGATAAAGCCGCGTGCCCTCCGGCAGCGCCATGATGCGGTCGACCATCTGTGAGATCGTTTGGCTTTCGATCGGCAATCCGGTGGCCGGGGAATAGGGCACGCCGACGCGCGCCCACAACAGCCGCATGTAATCGTAGATCTCGGTGACGGTGCCGACCGTCGAACGCGGATTGCGCGAGGTGGTCTTCTGCTCGATGGAAATGGCCGGCGACAGGCCGTCGATCTGATCGACGTCCGGCTTCTGCATCATTTCGAGGAATTGCCGCGCGTAGGCCGAGAGGCTTTCGACATAGCGGCGCTGGCCCTCGGCATAGATCGTGTCGAAGGCGAGCGACGATTTCCCCGACCCGGACAGTCCGGTGAAGACGACCAAGCGATCGCGCGGAATATCGAGATCGATGTCTTTAAGGTTGTGTTCGCGGGCGCCGCGGATCGCGATGACGCGGCGATCCTCGGCGCCGCCCCGACCGGGGGGGCCGCTCTGTGCTTTGGCGGCTTTGTCGAACAGGTCGTTCATTCAGCTTGTCCGCTCGTCGCAAAATTTATCCTGAAAGCAGTCCGGATTTCCTGCTTGCCGCGGCGCCGCGATCGGCAGATGCGGCCGCCAGGATTGCGGGAATGAGCGGATGTGGAACCCGCCAGCTGTTCAGGTGCTGGACCGAACATAGTGAGAACGGCTGGCGTTTGCCAGCGCGCGAACGCGGCTTTTCCCGGAAAACAGAGTTGCGGCCGGCGCAGCGCCGCGCTGCTGCGGACGGACGGCTGAAAAGCTCTGCGGGATGGTGCGTTGGCTACGGCTGCGTATTAGGGCTTGGGGCCGCCCGACCAATTGAACCTGTAATTGAGGCCAACGATGATCGTGTGGAGATTGGAGCTAACGCTGACCGGCGTAATGGTGTTGAAATTGTAATTCTTGCTCCCGAAGTCATAGAAATCATACTCGATCTTGCCGGAGAGATTTTCCACTAGCCCAAATTCGATTCCCGCGCCGACGGTGAAACCGGTACGGTTGTCGGTTATGTCTTGGGTTGCAGCGGTAACACCTCCGAAGGTGAGCAGATCTTCGGTATATGTAACGCGCATCCAGCCGCCGCCAGCCTTGGCATAGAACAGCCAGTCGTTCGCGGCGTAGCCGACCCGGCCGGTCAGGGCGGCAAACCACAAGGCATGCGATGTGAAGCGTTCCTGCCCGATGCCTGTCGTTCCAATCAGGCAAGGACCCGTGCATCCGATCAAGGTATTTCCTGTGATCGCTGAATCGGTCCATGAAGCTTCAACGCCGATCACCCAGGGTGCGAATTCGTAATTCGCCCCGACCTGCACGCCACCGATGACTCCGGCTGGCCGCAGATTGCCGGTACCCGTCAAATTGAAGCCGCCCGGCGAGAAGCCGTTTTGGGTCACGGAATCAACCAGTAGTCCACCGCCGATGTGGCCGCCCACATAGATGCCGGTCCAGTCATAGATCGCGGGCGGCGGCAGCGCCGGGTAATAGGACCGGCTCGGAACGCCCATATCGGCTGCCTGCGCCGGCGCGAATAGCGCGCTGGTCGCCAATCCGGTCACCAGAAAACCTGCAGAGGCCGCAAGTCGCGCTGAGGATGACCTCAACTGACCCCGGTAAAACCGCCCCATCTCCCCACCTCAAGGCCCGAGTCGATCAGACCTGATTTTCACGCCCTATACAATCCTTCTTGCCAGCGGGGGAATAGTGCAAAAACAACACAGATCCCGTATTTCGCGGGGCAGAATTTGTGTCCGCACGGTTACGGGGAAGTGCCCCGAGCAGCAAAGGGGGCGGTTTCATGCAGCCCCCAAAATGGCGTCCCAAGGAATCTTCCCCGATGCCAGAATAAGTAACTGATCTATCAATGGAAAGATGTAACGCCAAAGCAACAGGCGATACTACACGCTCTGGTTAATATAGAACGGTTGTCACACGTAAAATGAGAATCTCTCAACTGAGAACGTCGGATCGCGCCGAGCGCACTTCCATCCCCGGCGCCCAGTCAGCTTCGCTTGTACTCACGGCGGAAACGCTTTAGAACAAAGCGGGAACTTGGCCGCTCAGCATTGGTGAGAAGGACCTACGCGTGTGGACAAACGCGCTTGGCTGTTGCGGCCCGATTGCGTGCCACTACTGTCGTGAACACCGGTTGGCGACCATGCCGAACGGGTGCCGACCGGGCCCTTGAAGTGGGAATAATCAGCGAGCAGCGAACGGAGTAGGACGATGGCGGGAAGCGTGAACAAGGTCATTCTGATCGGTAATCTGGGTGCCGATCCGGAAATCCGTCGCACTCAGGATGGCCGGCCGGTCGCCAATCTGCGGCTCGCGACCTCCGATTCGTGGCGCGACAAGACAACCGGCGAGCGGCGGGAGAAGACCGAATGGCACCGCGTCGTGATTTTCAACGAAAACCTGTGCCGCATCGCCGAGCAGTACCTGAAAAAGGGCTCCAAGGTTTACATTGAAGGAGCCTTGCAGACACGTAAGTGGCAAGATCAATCGGGTCAGGATCGGTACTCGACCGAGGTCGTGCTGCAGGGATTTCGTGGCGAGCTGACTTTGCTTGATCGCGCCGGGTCGTCATCGGGCGATGCTGGATCGGATGCGAACGGCGAGTTCGGCTCGCCGGGCCCGACCCGCAAGGCGGCTGTCGCGGCGGCCGGATCGGGCCGCGGCGACATGGATGACGAGATCCCATTCTGAGCACGGCTGAGTTGCCGCGACACGCTCGCCCCGCCGATTTGCGCGACTGTTTCTCAGCCGCCGTGAACGCGAGCCGTTGAACGGCGATGCTCGATCTCATCTTCGCGCTTAAATTTGTGCACGTGCTCGCTGCGGCAACCATGTTCGGCGCCTGGCTCTGCCTGGCGATTGTCATGCTGCGCGGCCACCGCTCGGGCAATCCATCCGTCGTTGCCGTAACGACGCAATTCGTCGTCGACGTTGAAAAAATGGTCATGGCGCCTGCCATCGTCGTACAGCCGATTTCCGGATTTGCGCTCGCTTCGGCGATCGGCCTTTCGCCGGCCAGTGAATTCTGGATCGCGGTGTCGCTTGGGCTGTTCGTGGTTGCCGTAGCGTGCTGGCTTGCGGCTTTTCGCGTTGAAATCCATGTCCGCAGGTTGAGCCGGCAGTCGGCGCTCGATGCCGTTGCGCTGCCGGACGATTATCGCCGCACGTTCCGCGCCTGGTCCGTGCTCGCAGCCGCCGGGCTGCTGGCGACCACTGCAATTTTCGCTTTGATGATTTGGCAGCCGCGGCTCGATTGAACGCGGCCGGGCGACCTATCCGCCCAAAACAGCGCGCACGCCGTCGACCACATATTGCACGGCCAAAGCGGCCAGCAGCACGCCGAGCAGGCGCGACAGCACGATATTGCCGGTCATGCCGAGAAGCCCGCTGATGCGCTCGGCGAAAAAGAACGCGGCGACACAGCAGGCAGCCACCAGCGCGACCACGATCAGTAGGCTCGCGATCAAGAGCCAATTGCCATGCGCATGTCCGGCTAGCAAAACCGTCGCGGTGATTGCGCCCGGGCCGGCCAGAAGCGGGATCGCAAGCGGAAAAGCGGCGACATTGCGCACATGCTCTTCGACGGCCTGCTCGGCGGCCTCGCCTTCCCGCCGGATGCGAACGCCAAAAACCATTTCCGAGGCGATTGAAAACAACAACAGCCCGCCAGCAATCCGGAATGCGGCGAGCGAAATTTGCAGCGTCGCGAGGAGCCAATCGCCGATCAAAGTCGAGCCGGCGAGGATGATGCCTGCGATAATACTTGCGCGCACTGCCACCAGGCGCCGGGCGTTGCTCGGCAGTCCGTCGGTTACGGCGAGAAAAGTCGGCGTCAATCCGATCGGGTCGACAACGACGAACAAGGTCAGGAACGCCGAGATGGCATAATCAAAAGGCATTGTTCGAACTCAGCGGAATGCAACCGAAGCGCGCTCTGGTTTGCCGTTTATGTGGGGATTTAACGGGGCGGATGCGGGTAAACCTTCATTTTTTTTGGCGCAAATTTTTCTCGTTTTGGCCGTTCTCCCGCGCGTGATTCCCCGAGCCGTGGGCAGGACCAGGGCGTATCGCTTAGCCTATTGAAATCACATACGAAAACCCCATATTTCGAGAGCCGATATGAGTGGCCATACTAGGCTCGATCGGCTATAAAAATACGCGTCCGATTCGTCAGGATTTTTTGCCTTGTCAGAGCAAGATAATGGGCCGCCGAACGACGGCGGCAACGGCGGTGCGCCGTCCGATATTCGCCCCGTGTCAATCACGGAGGAGATGAAGAAGAGCTACCTCGATTACGCCATGAGCGTGATCGTGGCGCGCGCGTTGCCGGATGCGCGCGACGGGCTCAAACCGGTGCATCGGCGCGTCCTCTATTCAATGCACGAGAACGGCTACGAGTGGAACAAGCCGTACCGGAAATCCGCGCGCATCGTCGGCGACGTCATTGGTAAATATCACCCGCACGGCGATCAGGCGGTCTACGACGCGCTGGTTCGCATGGCGCAGGATTTTTCGCTGCGCCTGCCGTTAATCGACGGGCAGGGGAACTTCGGCTCGGTTGACGGCGATGCGCCGGCGGCGATGCGATACACCGAAGTGCGGCTGGAGCGCGTGGCCGGCACGCTGGTGGAGGACCTCGACAAGGACACCGTCGATTTCCAGCCCAATTACGACGGCTCGGAGCGGGAGCCCTCGGTGTTACCGGCGCGGTTTCCCAACCTTCTGGTCAATGGCGCCGGCGGCATCGCGGTCGGGATGGCGACCAACATTCCGCCCCACAACCTCGGTGAGGTCATCGACGCCTGCACCGCGCTCATCGACGATCCGGCGCTGTCGATCGACGATCTCATTGCGATCGTGCCCGGTCCGGATTTTCCGACCGGGGGCATTATTCTCGGCCGTCAGGGCATCCGTGCCGCTTACCACCTCGGCCGCGGCTCGATCGTGATGCGCGGAAAAGTGGAATTCGAGACCTTGCGCGGCGAGCGCGAGGCGATCGTCGTCAGCGAAATTCCCTACCAAGTCAACAAAGCGCATCTGGTGGAGCGCATCGGCGAATTGGTGCGCGACAAGAAGATCGAAGGAATCGCAGCGCTGCGCGATGAATCCGACCGTCACGGCTATCGCGTGGTCGTCGAGATGCGCCGCGACGCCGTGCCCGATGTCGTGCTCAACCAGCTGTATCGTTTTACCGCGCTGCAATCCTCGTTCGGCGCCAACATGGTCGCGCTTGAGGGCGGCCGTCCGTTGGTGATGAACCTGAAGGATTTACTGACCTCCTTCATCGCCTTCCGCGAACAAGTCGTTTACCGCCGCACCAAGCATCTTCTCGGCAAGGCCCGCGATCGAGCCCACGTTCTGGTCGGGCTTGCCATCGCAGTCGCCAATATCGACGCGGTGATCAAGCTGATCCGCGGCGCCAAGGATGCCAACGAGGCGCGCGACCAATTGATGGGCCGCGATTGGCCGGCCCGCGATGTCGCCGCGATGGTCACCTTGATCGACGATCCGCGCCATGTCGTCTCACGCGAAGGCACGACGCGGCTGTCGGCGGAACAGGCCAAGGCGATCCTGGACCTGCGCCTGCAGCGGTTGACCGCGCTCGGACGCGACGAGATCAAGGCCGAGCTCGATAAGCTTGCCGAAGAGATCGCCGACTACCTCGATGTGCTGCGCTCGCGTGCGCGTATCCAGGCAATCGTCAAGCAGGAGCTCGCCGCGATCAAAAACGAATTCGCTACGCCGCGGCGCACGGTGATCCTCGATCAAGAAGGCGAGATGGAAGACGAGGATCTGATCCAGCGCGAGGATATGGTCGTCACCGTCTCGCATGCCGGCTACGTCAAACGCGTACCGTTGTCGACCTATCGGTCGCAGAAGCGCGGCGGCAAGGGCCGCGCCGGCATGCACACCCGCGATGAGGATTTCGTGACGCGCCTGTTCGTCGCCTCCACGCACACGCCGGTGTTGTTCTTCTCGTCGCGCGGTCAGGTCTACAAGGAAAAAGTCTGGCGGTTGCCGCAGGCGGCGCCCCAAGCGCGCGGCAAGGCTCTGATCAATATTCTGCCGCTCGAGCAGGGTGAAAACATCACGACGATCATGCCGCTGCCGGAAGACGAGAGCACGTGGGACAAGCTTGACGTCATGTTCGCGACAACGCGCGGCACGGTGCGACGCAACAAGCTGTCGGATTTCGCCGATGTGCGGCGGTCCGGGATCATCGCCATGAAGCTCGATGAAGGCGACGCCATCGTCGATGTGCAGATTTGCACCGAGAATGACGACGTGCTGCTGACCTCGGCTGCCGGTCAATGCATCCGCTTTGCGGCCAACGACGTGCGCGTCTTCCAGGGTCGCACGTCCATGGGCGTGCGCGGAATCAATCTCGGGGAGGGCGGCAAGGTCATTTCGCTCTCGATCCTGCGTCATGTCGATGCCACGGCGGAAGAGCGCGCGGCCTATTTAAAGCGTGCCAGTGCAGTGCGGCGTGGCGGCAACGGCAACGGCGAGGACAACGGCCTCGATGGGGAGGAGGCCGAGGGCGCGATCGAGCTCGGCGAGAGCCGCTACGTCGAAATGTCAGCGGCCGAGCAGTTCGTGCTGACGATTTCGGAAAAGGGCTTCGGCAAGCGCACCTCATCTTACGAGTACCGCACCACCGGACGCGGCGGCAAAGGCATCGTCGCCATGGCGATTACCGAAAAGAACGGGCGGCTGGTGGCGTCCTTCCCGGTCGAGGAAAGCGATCAGATTATGTTGGTCACCGATGGCGGCCAGTTGATCCGCTGCCCGGTCGACGGTATCCGCATCGCCGGCCGCGCCACGCAAGGCGTTATCGTGTTCTCCACGGCTGAAAGCGAGCGCGTCGCCTCGGTCGAACGGCTGACGGAAGACACCCAGGAGAACGGCGGCGAATGACCGGTGAACCGTCGAGCGAGCGCTGGAAGCACGATGGCGTTCGCGTCATCCCGGGCGATCAGCTCGATCCCAACGTGCCGTCCACGCCGGGCATGGATCGCAAGGCGGCGATCAACTTCGCTCGCGCCGGCGCAAAGAAGTTGTGGGCGGGTACGGTAACGATCAAGCCGGATGCGAAGACCGGGGCGCACCACCATGGCCACCTGGAAAGCATCATTTATGTGGTGCGCGGCAAGGCCCGCATGCGCTGGGGCGAGCGGCTGGAGTTTACCGCCGAGGCCAATCCGGGCGATTTTATTTTTATTCCGCCCTACGTGCCGCATCAGGAAATCAACGCCAGTCCTGATCAAATTTTAGAATGCGTTTTGGTGCGCAGCGACGGCGATGCTATCGCGATCAATCTCGATATCGAGCCGGTGGAGAAGCCAAAAACGGTCTTGTGGGTCGACCCTATTCACCGCGATCCAAACGAAAACAAATAAACCGCGTATTGAGGCAGCGCCCATCGCGTGGACATTGAGGGCCCGGGTGCCGATATGGCAAATCCGCCGGTTGATTTTCGACTTCTGGCGGGCGAAGGCGTTCCTGCGCGCGATTTCAAGGCTGGCGATGCCATTTTCAGGCAAGGTGACCGGGCGCAAGAGTTATTCATTATTCAAAGCGGCGAGGTCGAAATTCGTCTCGGCAATCGCGTGATCGAGAGGTTACCTCAATATAGCATTTTCGGAGAAATGGCCCTGATCGATAACGCACCGCGCAGCGCGACGGCAATTGCCGCCAGCGACGCCAAACTGGTTCCGGTCAGCGAGAGGCAGTTTTTGTTTCTGATCAGCAACACGCCGTATTTCGCGCTCAATGTCATGCGCGTTATGGCACGGCGTTTGCGCGCCGCGAACACCGCCCTATAGTTTCGCGGCGGCCAGTTAGCCGTCTCCGACGCCGCCGTACAGTTTTATCAAAACCAAAATGGGAGGCTCACCATGACAACGCCGCTGGTGCTTGGCGAGATCACTATTCATCCGGTAATCGAGCAGCAGGGAACGTTCTTTGACGCGCTGAGTTTCTTCCCGAAACTCAGCAAAGAACTGCTCGACGAGAACCGGGCTTGGCTGCAGCCGGAATTTATCGACGTCCAGGACAATTTAGTGCTTTGTATTCAGAGCTTCGTCATCAAGACGCCCCGCCACAATATTCTGATCGACGCCTGCGTCGGCAATCATAAGCCGCGGCCGGCGCGCCCGTTTTGGAACATGTTGGATAGCGATCGTTTCGAAAACGGGCTGGAGGCCGCCGGCCTCAACGTCAACGATATCGATTATGTCATGTGCACGCATTTGCACACTGATCACGTCGGCTGGAACACGCGACTCGAAAACGGGCGATGGGTGCCCACCTTTCCGAACGCCACCTATATCATGGCCGACCGCGAGCTCGCGCATTGGACACAGCGGGAGAAGGAGAATCCACAATCGGTCCCATGGATCACCGATTCGGTACTTCCGGTCATTGACGCCAAGCGCGCAAAGATCGTCACCAGCGATTTTGCCTTCGACGACTCCGTCAAGCTCATTCCGACGCCCGGTCACACGATCGATCATTTCTCGGTACTGGTCGGGCGTTCGGACGCACTGGTCACCGGGGACATGATCCATTCGCCATTGCAGGGAAAATATCCGGAGCTCGGCATGATGTCGGATTATGATTCCGTCCAGGCCGGAGCAACCAGGCGCGCAATTTTTGATCGTTTTTGCGACGAGCCGACGATCATGTGCGTCACCCATTTTCCCAGTCCGTCGACCGCGCGCGTGCGGCGCTGGGCCGACGGCTATCGATTCATTCCGCTTGGCGGCTGAGTCCAATAAACCGTCTTTTTTGTTTTGGAACCGTAACGAGCAATACTTCCCGCATGGAACTAGAACCGCGGCGGCGGGTTGGCGCTTCGTCGCGGGAGTCGTTCGGCGTGAATGCAATGTTCAAAACCGCTTTGGCCATGTCGATCGTAATCGTTGGCGCGATCGTGATTTATGAAATATTTCATCAGGATTCGTGGTGGTACGGTTCGGGCTTGGCGATGGCCTGGGGCGCGACGGTCTCTTGGGTGAGAAATCTGATTTAGCTGCGCATCTTTCCCACGCTCGTTTTAGCAAAGAACAATCGGCGGGCAGTCTGCGCTGATTGCCGGCCGCGCGGTGGCCCCTTCGCGCCATGCTCGCACGCGAGCTGACATTCATTCATGCGAAAAAGGGCATCCGAATGGATGCCCTTTTGCGTCATCAATAACCGCGATGGTGATGGTGGTGATGGTGATGGTGGCGATGGGCTCGTGGCCCGACGCGAACATAAACGCGCGCGCCGTGATGGTGATGGTGATGCCCGATCACAACCTGGGCGGTCCGGGTGCCGGCGCTCTGTGCCAGACGTTGATCGTCGGCTTTCAGCAAGGGCAAGGCGTTTGGGATCGGGTCGAGAAGGTCGCGATAGCTGGTCGCTTGCGGGAGTTCCGGCCCGCGCGCGGGAGCCGCCTGAGCGGCGGTCATCGTAGTGAGGGCTGCGGCCGCTCCCAGCAGACCGGCTAACTTCTTGTCCATGGTTCCTCCACAGGCGAACTG
>Ga0207693_10001368_pt1 | contig 21616 bp, 20 predicted proteins | sample LARL81metaG_FD_184347 | JGI IMG/M metagenome (GOLD analysis project Ga0207693, IMG submission 184347) | Corn, switchgrass and miscanthus rhizosphere microbial communities from Kellogg Biological Station, Michigan, USA - LAR L8-1 metaG... | ecosystem: Host-associated > Plants > Roots >... | reverse complement strand
CGTCAGGCGTGCAGAGACGTCGCCGACTCGGCCTTCGAGGCGCTGGATCCGGGAGCTGACCGAGTCGATCTGGGCCGAGAGCGCCTGCGCCTTGCGTTGTGCCTCGACGATGCGGGCGTGGAGTGCCGAAAGCCGGGCGTCGACGGAGTGCTTACGGCCATAGACGTCTCCCGCAGCCGGTGATGCGACAACCACTGCGAGGACCGCGACCGCCACCAGGGTTGTCCGCCTCATCTGCCGGAGTTTCGCGAAGCCTCCGGGCGTCCCTGCAGCCGATTTGCTTCTACGTGGGTTGTTCCGGCTGTGGCGGCGAGGGCTCGGGCCCCGGCTCGGGCGAGGGGACGGGCATCGGCGGCTCGGAAGGGACGGGCGACGGCTCGGGGACCGTCACGGGCTGAGGCGGCTCTGACGGAGCCGGCATCGGCTCGGGGACTTGCGGCGGCTCGACGACCGCGGTGGGCTGCACCTGGAGCTGCGCGCGCCGGATTCGCTCGTTAGCTGCGGTTGTCACTTTCATCATCTCCCCCTCCTTCTCGGCGAGTGCCTGGTCGAGCTCGCTCATCCGTCTGCGACCGACTTCGATCTCGTCTTCGGCACCGCCGTATACAGCCTCCCCAAGCGCGCGGGCGGTCTCGGCACGGTCGGCGGCCAGCTCCGAGAGCTCGTGGCGCAGCCGGAAGAGCTTCTTCCGCGCCGTCGAGTGAACGCTGACGGCCTCGACGGCGAATCCGGTTCGGTCGCGGACCGTCTCGAGCGTCTGACGGCCCACGCGCGCGACGGCGTTCTCAGGCAGTCGCTTCGACGCGGTGACGAAGAGCACCGAGAAGAGAACGGCGCCCGCGAGCAGAAGCGCGCCCGCGATCGCGCGCCCGGCGATGAAGACGACGATTGCCGCCACGAGCGCGGCGACGGCGAGCCCGCACAGAGCGGCCGGCGGAGCGATGCCGAAGTAATGCGGGCTCGCTGCGACCTTCTGAACAGGCACCCGGCCGGTCTCGTCAGGCGGGAGCTCTTCGACGGCGGTGATGTCGTTCGCAACCGAGGTACGGACGCCGCACTCGGGACAGAAGCGCCCGCCCTCGGGCACGCGGGCCCCGCAGTTGCCGCAGCTAGCCGGGGGCACGGACCCGCTCCTCGGCTTCCGCTTCGCGCGAACGCGGCTCCAGGGCACGGAGAGCCTCTGCCGCGCGCCTGCGCAGGGGTCCGACCAGAACACGGTAGTCCTCGTCGGAGACTTTCCCGGTGCGATGGTCGAACTCGAGCTCCTTCAGGGCAGCGAGGGCGCGGTCGCGCTCCTCGGCGAGCTCGAGCCTGCGGCGTTCGAGCTCGTCGGGCTCGCCGAGACGGTCTTCTGCCGCCGACAGCCCGGGTCGCCGCAGGAAGGGCAGCGCCACGATGAGGACGGCGGCGATCGCAAGCAAAACCCCCAGCGAGAGCCAGACGCTCACGCCCCGAATGCTAGTGGCCGCAGGTCAGGCTTCGGGTGTAGCGGCCGCCCGGCGCATGGGCACTCGATAGCCGTGCTCCTCGCACAGGCTGCCGGGCGAGTCCTCCGTGAGGGCGTCGCAGTAGCCCTTCCCGTAGGCGGCGCGCATGAAGGCCGCGACGACCTCGATGTTCCACTCGTCGATCTCGGCTGCTTCACGCCAGAGATCGGCGATCCGGAGGTCGATGTCGAGCTCCAGCAGGTCGATGCGGCTTGGGCGTTTCGGCATGGAAAAAGCGTAAGAAAAGAGTCGGACAGCATGAGCACGGAGGAAACCATGTTTCCCCCGTGAGCCCCCTTCTTCTTCTTACTGGCATACCAACTGGGAGTTCGGCTCCCGCCGGGACAAGCCCGGCTCCGCCGGCGATACGCTGCTCCTCCATGGGCGCACTGCGTTTTGGTCCGGCGCGGGTCCCTTCTCGAGAGAGTCCCGAGTTGGCGATCGAGCTGCTTCAGGAGCGCGGCTACACGGCCTGCGAGATCGACTTCGAAGGCAAGTTCTGGATGGACTACCCCTGGGCGGAGCGTTTCGGCCGCCTTGCCCGCGAGGCCGGGATCGTGCTCTCGGTACACGCGCCGATTGCAGGCTTCATGGGTCACGTCGAACGCGACAAGAAGCAGCGTATGGCGGTCGGGATGCTCGACCATTCGGCCGGGATCGCGAAGGCCGCGGGCGCCGAGCTCGTTGTCTTCCACCCTGGCTTTCTGCTCGGCCGCGAGCGCCCGGACGCGATCGACTCCGTCGTCGAGCAGCTCGACGAGCTCCGCGAGCGGCTCGAGGGCAAGGACCGCGCGGTACCGTTCGGGGTCGAGATCATGGGCCGCGTCCGCGACCTTGGGACTGCCGACGACGTCTTCGCGATTGCGGCTCGCACCGGCTGGGTGCGCCCCGTCCTCGACTTCGCCCACCTGCACGCCGTTACCGACGGTGGCTTCACGGACACGGAGGCCTTCGCAGAGATCCTGGAGGGCGCCGACGACGTGCTCGAGCCCGGCGCGCCGTTCCACATCCATTTCTCAGACATCGCGTACGCGAACCGCAACGAGACGAAGCATCTCCCCTACGGCGAAGGGACCTTACGGGCCGAGCCTCTCGGCGAGGCCCTGGCGCGTTTCGAGCGCCCGGCGACCGTGATCAGCGAGTCGCCGGACGAGGCTTCACATCAGGCGATTCGCGCGGCGCTCGAGGCGAGACTCGCGCGGTCGAGCCGCCGCTCGAAGACCTCCGCCTCCTCCTCGCGCCCGCGCTCGCGCAGCAGCTGAACCAGCGTCTCCAGCGTCTCCGAGCCAAAGGCGCAGTACTCGGTCTCGTCGATGATGCCCACCGCCTCGCGCAGCAGCTTCTCGGCGTCGTCGAAGCGGCCCTGCGAGCTTCGAATGCGAGCGAGGGTGCCGCGCGTCGAAGCCCTCGAGCTCATGTCCTGCGGGCCGACGGTGTCGAGCGCCGCCTCGGCGTAGCGCTCAGCTTCGTCCACCTTGCCCTTCTCGAGCAGAACCTCCGCGAGTCGGCGCTGCGCCTCGCACAGGGTTCCGCGGTCCTCCAGGGGCGCGAGCGTCCGGATCGAGTCACGACTCAGACGCTCGGCGCGGTCGAGGTCACCCTGGTGCCAGGCGACGACCGCGAGGCGATAGAGGACGCGGCCGAGCGACGACGCGACCCCGGCCTCCTCGAACAACGGCCGGGCCTCTTCGAGCAGGCGCTGCCCCTCGTCGTAGTCGTCGCGATAGATCGCGAAATCCCCAGCGGACGCCAGGGCATGGCCACGTGCGACGATCGAACCGCTCTGCTCGGCCAACTCGAGCGCGCGTGCGTAGAGCGGCGCGGCAAGCTCGTATTCCTTCCGTGCGTTGTGCACGCCCGCCAGATCGATGGCGGCGCGGCTCTCGAGATCCCCGCGCCCCGCCTCCTCGGCGAGCGCGAGCTGGTCGCGCGCATAGCGTTCCGAGTCGGTCAGCCGGCCCCGCCACCACGCCCCGGTGTTGAGAACGTGGAGAGCGTCGAAGCGCGGCTCGTAGTCGTTGCCGTCTGCAACGTCGAGCGCGAGTGCGGCGAGCCGGCTCGCCTCCTCGACGTCCGCATCGCGGTTGAGCGCGACCTCGGCCAGTGCCGCGAGCGCACGGGCTTCGCACCAGCGGTCACCCTCCGCGGCCGCCTCGGTCCGGACACGCTCCATCTCCTTCGAAACGGCGGGCATGTCGCCCAGACGCCAGGCGGCGCGGGCCGCCTGGTAGCGGCGCTCCAGGGTCGGTTCCAGCTCGAGGGCGCGCAGCAGCTGCTTGCGTGCTGAGCGATGCGCTTCGCGCGCGAGCGAGCGCCGTCCGGCAGTCTCGAGCGCTTCGGCCGCCTCATGGGCCAACTCGGCCGGCGGACCACCGTCGAGCTCGGCGATCAACGCCGCGGCGTGGTCGAGGTGATAGGCACGGATCTCGAGCAGCTCGTCACCGGCGCGCTCCCGCAGCCAGTGCGCGAAGCGCTCGTGCAAGTCGGCCCGCGCAGACTTCGAGAGACCCGAGTACGCCACCTCGCGAATCAGCACGTGCTTGAAGCGGTAGGCCGTCTCGCCCGAGATCGACGAGCGCAGTTCGGGAACGAGGAACTCGCGCAGGAGCAGCGTCTCGAGCACCGAGTCGAGCTCGTCGACTTCGGTTGCCAGCTCCTTGATCGCTCCACCCCAGAAAGTCCGGCCGATCACCGAGGCGCGCTGAAGCACGGTCTTCTCCTCCGGCGGCAAACGGTCGATCCGGGCGGCGATCAGCGCCTGCAGGGTGTCCGGGATCCGCTCGGCGAACTCGGACAGCGGCCGCCCCTCGCACTCAGCCAGCATCCGCACGGTCTCCTCGACGAAGAGCGGGTTCCCTTCGGTCTTTTCCAGCAACGCTTCGAGTGTCTCGGCGTCGATCGGTCCGTCGGTGGCGAGCGCTTCGACGAGCTCCTCGCTCTGCTCTCGTCCGAGCGGCTCGAGCTCGATCGCAGTCGCGCGAAGCCTGCCGCCGCCCCAGCCCGGACGGACGTCGAGCAGCTCAGCGCGGGCAAGGCTGATGATCAGGAGCGGGGCGTCGCGCACCCACTCTGCGAGGTGCTCGATCAGGTCGAGCAAGGCGTCTTCGGCCCAATGGATGTCTTCGAAGGCAAGCACGAGCGGCTGGTTCTCGGCCATCCGCTCGACCCACTCGCGCGCGGCCCAGGCGATCTCCTGCTGGCTCCGCTCGCCCTTGACCGCTTCGAGCACGCCGGAAGCGAGCCCGAGCAGGTCGGCGATCGCCTCGTTCTCGCAGGATTCGCGGAGCTTCTCGACGGCCACGTCGAGCGGATCGTCGTCCGTGATCCCCGCTGCGGCCTTGACCATCTCGGCGAGCGGCCAGTAGGTGACGCTCTCACCGTAGGGAAGGGCGCGGCCGGTCAGCACGGTCGCCCCTTCGAGGCCTTCCACGAACTCCTGCGCAAGCCGGCTCTTGCCGACGCCGGGATCGCCGTAGATCGTGAACAGGTGCGCGCGGCGGTTGCGGATGGCTCGTTCGTACGTGTTCTGCAGCAGCTCGAGCTCGGTCTCTCGCCCGACCAGCGGGGCGGCGACGCCACCGCGTTTTGGCGCGCCCTCGAGAACCGCCTCGACACGCCAGGTCCAGATCCGGTCGCCAAACCCCTTGACCTCGAGCGGGCCGACATCCTCGGCCTGGATCCGTCCACTCGTCAGGCGGTAGGCGTGAGGACCGATCAGCACCTCGCCGGCGCCTGCGGCCTGCTGGAGCCTTGCGGCCAGGGTGACCGCCTCGCCGGTCGCAAAGGTCGACTCCGTTTCGTCGACCACCACCTCGCCCGACTCGACGCCCACGCGCGCCTCGAGCCCGAGCTCCGCGACCGAGTCGAGCATCGCCAGCGCAGCGCGGATCGCGCGCTCGGCGTCATCCTCATGGGCCTGCGGAATCCCGAACGCGGCGAGCACGGCGTCGCCGGCGAACTTCTCCACGATGCCGCCGTGTGTGGTCACGCAATGCGCGACCCGTTCGAAGAACTGCGAGACGCGCCGGCGCGCGACCTCGGGGTCGGCACCCGCGACGAGCGCGGTCGAATCGACCAGGTCGACGAACAGAACCGTTGCCAGCTTGCGTTCCACAGGCCTAAGTCTATGAACGACCGAAGCCCCGTCAAAAGTCCTCAAAATCCAGGTTTCAAGCCAAGAAACCGCGAGATCCGGATCGGTGACAACGCGCGGTTCGACAGGCCTACAGCGCGAAAAGCGAACTCCTGAAAACGCGCGCGATCCGACGAAAACGCGCGAGATCTGACGAAAATGCACGCAAACTGCGAAACCGCCGTTTGACAGCGACGGCGTTCCGCGCCAGTCTCCGGCGCTTCACCGGGCTGAGTGCCTGCAAGAAGGCCGCGATCGGCTATCTCCCCTCCCCTCAGGCCACCGCGACCAACCGCAAGCCCACGCAGCTCGGAGTTCGACGGCGCCCCGAGCCGGCCTTGCCGCAGAGTCCGCCGGGGCGCCGTTGGACACAGAGGTGTCGCGGTTAGCATCCCGTCGGTGCTCGACCCAAAGGTCTTCAAGGCGTACGACGTCCGCGGCATCTACCCGACGGAGATCGACGAGGAGGGCGCCTACGCGGTTGGCCGCGCCTTCGTCGAGCAGTTCGGGCCGGAGAAGATCGCCGTCGGGCACGACATGCGCGTCACCAGCCCGGCGATGGCCGAGGCCGCGACCAACGGCGCCGCCGCTGCTGGCGCCAACGTGCTTCAACTCGGTCTTGTCGGCACAGAGATGGTCTATTTCGCGGTCGGCGACCTTGGGCTCGACGGCGGCGTCGCGGTCACCGCCTCGCACAATCCGAAGGAATACACCGGCCTGAAGATCGTCCGACGAGGCGCCCTACCTGTCGGCGGGGAGTCGGGACTGCTCGACATCCGCGACCGGGCCCTGAAGAACGACGGCCACTCCGTGGCGGGGGCCGAAGGCCGCGTCGAGTCCTACGACATCTGGCCTGCCTACATCGAACGGGTGCTCTCGTTCGTGGACGTCGAGGCGATCAAGCCGCTGCAGGTCGTGATCGATGCGGCCAACGGAATGGCAGGCGCCATGTTGCCGCCGATCCTCGAGCGACTGCCGATCGATGCCGTCCGCTGCTTCTTCGAGCCCGACGGGACGTTTCCGAACCACCCGCCGAACCCGCTGTTACCGGAGAACCGTGAGTTCATCGTCGCCAAGACTCTCGAGGAGGGTGCCGACCTGGGCGCGGCGTTCGACGGCGACGCCGACCGCTGCTTCTTCGTCGACGACACGGGCGAGTTCGTTCCTGGCGACTTCGTCACCGCCCTCCTGGCCGCCTCGCTGCTCGAGAAGGAGCCGGGGGCGAAGATCATCTACGACCTGCGGGCGAGCTGGGCCGTGCCGGAGACCATCGAGCGCGGCGGCGGGGTGCCACTGATCAACCGCGTCGGCCACGCGTTCATCAAGCAGCGGATGCGGGAAGAAGGCGCAGCGTTCGGAGGCGAAGTGTCGGGCCACTACTACTTCCGCGACTTCTCGCAGGCGGACTCCGGCGTCGTCCCTTTCCTGCTGATGCTCGAGCTGGTCTCGAAGGAGGACCGGAAGCTGTCGGAGATCCTCGCCGACTACCGCGGCCGCTACTTCCTGACCGGGGAGCTCAACACCGAGGTCGACGACGTGGGCGGGAAGCTGCAAGCACTGGAGCAGCGCTTCGGGAGCGAGGGCGAGGTAAGCCATCTCGACGGGCTTTCGGTCGACGCCGGCGACTGGCACATGAACGTGCGGCCGTCGAACACGGAACCGCTGCTGCGGTTGAATCTCGAAGCACGGACGCCGGAACTGATGGAGCGCAAACGGGACGAAGTGCTCGCGGCCATTCGCTCGTGACGATCGAGCTCGGCCACGTCACGGCCCGGAAGCCGCCTTTCAAATACGCCGCGTTCACCCGTGTCGGGTTCTCCGACACCGACGCCCAGGGAATCGTCTACTACGGCCGTTACCTACCCTACTTCGACCTGGCCCGGGTCGAGTACCACCGACATCTCGACCTGCTCGACGAAGCCATGGGCGAGCAGCAGTTCGTCATGCGCGCCTCGTCGGTCGAGTACTTCGCCCCTGCCCAGTTCGACGATCTGATCGAGATCTTCATCCGCATGCGCAAGATCGGCCGGACGAGCGCGACGTACGAGTGCGCGGCCTATCGTGAGGACGAGGTGCTGATGGTGACCGCGACGCAGACGCTCGTCCTGGTCGACCTGGCGGAGCGCCGCGCCCGCACGATCCCAGACTGGTACCGGGACGCGATCCGCGCGTTCGAGAACGGAGACTGCGAAATCGCCGCTGCGTGAACGGGGCGCCGCGATCGGATTTCGGCGATGCGACGAGTCAAGCTAAGCCCGCGAAAGTGTGAAGCACTTTTCGCGGTTAAGCGCGCCGGGCGCCCGCTGCCGTCCTCGAAGCGGCGGGCGCCACAGCTCTTGCGCTGACCCTCTCCCCTCTCTCGTTTTAGTCGGATCGACCGAGCGCGCTATCCCTCGTTGCAGGTACCCCGCACATTCGAGGGACGATCCCTTCTTCGAGGGATTCGCGCGCGCGACGTTCGATTTGTGACATTTCCGCTGCAAAGCGGGCATATTTTCCACGATAGGATCGCCGGTGGGTGGTGGGTTAGGGGTGCCCCGAGGGGAATGCCCCCAGCGGACATGTCACTCGATTGGGGCCGGCCTCGGGCGGGGCGGTTGCGACGCGTTACGACGGGGTGACGCGGTAGGCGTCGAAGACCGCGTCGACGTTCCGGAGCGCGGTCAGCAGGGCGCGCAGGGCCTTCACGTCGCCGACCTCGACCGTGTACCAGTTCTTCGCAAGCTGATCCTCGACGTGGCCGCCGTACTCGACGATGTTCGCGCCGTGCTCCGCGAAGGTGCGCGCCACGTCCTCGAGGAGCCGTGGCCGGTCCCACGAATCGACCGCGATCTGGACGAGGAAACTGTGCGTGGCGCCGCCGTCCCAATCGACGGGAGTGAACCGCTCCGGGTTCCGGCGCAGGGCTTTCACGTTCGAGCAATCCGCTCGGTGGATCGTGATCCCCTTGCCCATCGAGATGTAGCCGACGATCTCGTCGCCGGGGACGGGCGTGCAGCACTTGGCCAGCCGGACGAGCACGTCCTCGACGCCCTTGACGCGGATCCCAAGGTCGTCGCCGGCAATCGCGCGGCCGCCCTTCGGGGCCTTGAGCGGGACGGCCTCCTCCTGGGCGACCTCCTCGGTCTTCAGCCGGTTCAGGACCTTGTTGACGATCTGCCCGACCGGCACCTTGCCCGAGCCGAGCGCGACGTAGAAGTCCTCGGCCTTCTTGAACCCGGTCTCTCGGATCACTTGCGCCAGGACGGCCGAGCCGACGAGCTTCTTGTACGGAAGGCTCTGCTTCTTGAGGCCCTGCTCGAGCGCCTCACGGCCTTTCTTCTCGGTCTCCTCGCGCGTCTCGCGCGAGAACCATTGGCGGATCTTGTTGCGGGCCCGTGACGAGGCGGCCAGCGACAACCAGTCGCGCGACGGGCCACGCCCAGTCTTCGTCGTCAGGATCTCGACGACGTCGCCGCTCTTCAGCCGGTAGTGCAGAGGCACGATCCGGCCGTTGATCTTGGCGCCGACCGTGCGATGGCCGAGATCGGTGTGCACGGCGTAGGCGAAGTCGATCGGCGTCGCCTCCGCCGGCAAGCTCTTCACCTCGCCCTGCGGCGTGAAGACGTACACCTCCTCGTCGAAGAGGTCGGTGCGGAAGGTCTTCATGAACTCACGCGGGTCGGCTTCGTCGGCCTGCGACTCCATCAGCTGCTTTGCCCACGCCGTCCATTGCGGGTCGCGCTTGCCGCGCTTGTACAGCCAGTGGGCGGCAACGCCGAGCTCCGCGATCTCGTGCATGTCACGCGTCCGCACCTGGATCTCCAGCGGCCTGCCTTCCGGCCCGATCACGGTGGTGTGCAGCGAGCGATACGCGTTGAACTTCGGCATCGCGATGTAGTCCTTGAACCGGCCCGGCATCGGCTTCCAGAGCGAGTGGATAAGCCCGAGCGCGCCGTAGCAGTCGCGCGTTCCCTCGTCGCCGGACCGCTCGACGATCACGCGCATCGCGGTCAGGTCGTAGATCTCGTTGAACTCGCGGCCCTTCTTCGCCATCTTGTCGTAGATCGAGTAGAAGTGCTTCGCGCGGCCCGAGATCTCGGCGGGAATGTCGACCTTGTCGAGCTCGAGCTGCAGGGTGCCGGCGGCCTGCGAGACGTGCTCTTCACGATCGGTCCGCCGCTCGGCCACCATCGTCTTGATCTCCTCGTACTTGCGCGGATGCAATGTCTCGAAGGCAAGGTCTTCGAGCTCCCACTTGAGCTTGTGAATGCCGAGCCGGTGGGCGAGCGGCGCGTAGACCTCGAGGGTCTCGCGGGCCTTCTGCAGCTGCTTCTGCTTGCCCAGGTACTCGATCGTCCGCATGTTGTGGAGGCGGTCGGCGAGCTTGATCAGGATCACCCGCTCGTCGCCGACCATCGCCGCGATCATCTTGCGGTAGTTCTCGGCCTCCGCCTGTTCGCGGCTCTGGAAATGGATCCGGGTCAGCTTGGTGACGCCCTCGACCAGCTGTGCGATCTCGTCGCCGAACTCGTTCCGCACCTCGTCGATCTCCGTTCCGGTGTCCTCGACAACGTCGTGGAGGAGCGCGGCGGCGATCGTCTGCTCGTCCTGGCGAAGCTCGGCGAGGATCTTCGCGGCACCCCAGGGATGGCGGATGAAGGGCTCCCCCGACCGGCGCTGCTGGCCCTCGTGCGCATCGGCGGCAAAGCGGAATGCCCGTGCGAGCAGCTCGCGATCGACCTCAGGGTTGTAGGCCTCGATGTCGGAAAGAAGCTCGTCGAGCAGCTCCTGGTGTTTCTCGCCTGCTTCGAGGACGGTCATGGAAAAAGTGTACTCCGGGTCTTCCGCGTGACCTCCTTCTCCCCTAGGCCGCCTCCGCCAGGCCCGGCGGCGTCTCGAGTAGGGCTCGGAAAGCCGGGGATTCGAGGAGATGGCGACGGGCCGACTCGCCTTCCTGTAGCTCGAGCTCGCCGAAGATCGCCGCGGCTTCGGGCGGCCACGCCGTGGCGCCTTCGCGCCAGAGCTCGATCAGCCACTTGCGCAACTCGCGGTAGCGTGGCTCGCCGTCGAAGACTCGCTTGACCACGAGCTGCGGCGCCACGGTGCCGTTCCAGTGGTTCTCCTCGAGCCGGAAGGCCACATCGAAGTGCAGCTCCTGGCGCAACCGGTCAAGCTGGCGGCCGAACCCGAACGCGATTGCAGTACCGGCGTCGCGGGCACCATCCTTTACCCGGAAACGCAGGTGCTTGCCGTCGCCGACCGTCGCGACGTCGGTGAGCTGGCAACCGGCCACGAGTAGATTGACTCCGGGATTTCCAAGCCCAAAGGGTGCGAGTCGCGCAAGCTCGGCGCAGAGGTCAAGCGTCAACTCCGAGCCGTGCACCAGCGCGTCGATCAGGGTGCGTGGCCGCAGCTGCTCTTCCGGAAGATTCGCATCGGCGTGCTCTGCAAAGGCGGCCGCAAAGGCCTCGACCTGGGCGGGCTCGATCGAAAGCCCTGCGGCGGCACGATGGCCCCCGAAGCGGACAAGGTGCTCAGAGCAAGCGGCAAGGCCGCCGTGGAGGTCGAAGCTGCCGGTAGAACGCCCCGAGCCTTTCCACTCGCGCTCGCCGCCGGCGATCAAGACGACTGGCCGGTGGTAGCGCTCCACCAGCCGTGAGGCCACGATCCCGATCACTCCTTCGTGCCACTCCTCTCGGGCGAGCACATAGCCGCGACGCCGCTGCTTCGCCTCCGGCCAGGACTCGATCTCCTCGACCGCCTCGCGGAGCATTCGCTCCTCGACCGTCTGCCGGTCGCGGTTGAGCTCGTCGAGACGGTGAGCGAGCCGAACCGCCTGCTCGCGATCGTCGGTCAACAGCAGCTCGAGCGCGGCTTCGGGATGGCCGAGCCGTCCGGCCGCATTCAGACGCGGCGCTAGGCGAAAGCCGACCGAGGCCGCATCGGCAGAGGCCGCGTCGACCCGCCCGACCTTCATCAGCTCCCGGAGACCCGGCTTCTGCGTGCTTGCCAGCGCCCGCAGGCCCGCGATTGCCAGGCCTCGGTTCTCGTCAACGAGCGGGACGACGTCGGCGATCGTCGCGATCCCGACCAGATCGAGATGGCGCAGCAACGCCTCGGACTCGCTCCCCAGGAGAGCCTGGCCTAGCTTGAAGACGACCCCCGTCCCACACAGCTCGCCGAACGGGTAGGCGCAGTCGCGGTACGGCCCTACAAGCGGACAGTCCGGGAGCTCCTCGGCCGGACGGTGATGGTCGCTGATGACGATCTCGAGGCCGAGCGCCTTGGCCGCAGCGACCTCGGCTGTCGCGGTGATCCCGCAGTCGACGGTCAGGACGAGGCCGCAGCCTTCCGCCGCCAGTCGGGAGAGTGTCTCGCCGCGCACGCCGTAGCCCTCGTCGAAGCGGCTGGGCAGATGCCACTCGACCTCGGCGCCGAGTTGACGAAGGATCAGGACGGCGAGAGCGGTCGCGCAGATCCCGTCGGCGTCGTAGTCCCCGTGCACACAGATGCGCCGACCGTCCGCGACCGCGGTGCGAATCGCGTCGCAGGCAGCTGCCATGTCCCCGAGGGCATACGGATCGTGCGCCGGCAGCGCTCCTTCGAGGAACGCGCGTGCACGAGCGACATCCCCGTATCCGCGGCGAACGAGCACGGCTGCTGTCGTCGGGCTGAGCGAGAGCTCACGCGCAAGCGTCGCGACGGCGTCGCGCGCACAGGTTTCGATCGTCCAGGTGCCCTCGTTCACGGGCAGTCCACGCTAGGGAGCGCGCCGGACGGAACGAGGGCGGGATTCTCATCCTGCTGCCGGAATCAGGCGCGCCGCCAGCACCCGGCGCACTTTCGTCACAGAGCTGTGTCTTACTCGCGCGGAAGCTCGACGCCGAGCACCGTCAGCACGAGCCCGAGCACCACGACAGCCGCCGCCGCACCGACGATCAAACGCGGGTGCTTGGCCTCTCGTAGCGAGGCCGCCGCGGCCTTGTACCAGAAGACCGCGAGCCCGGCGACCGCTGCGGCGACGAGCACGACGACCGGCGCCAGGAGGGTCACGTGGCTGACCGAGACGTCGAACAACCAGGCGACCGCAAGTACGAGCGCCCCGACGACGACGCCCGAGATTGCTGCCGCTCTCGCGCTCATGAGTAACGACTTTAGCCACGGTTATCCTCTGTTTGTGCCGGAGCCGAGCTATTCGTCGGGTGACGATTACGTCGTCGAGTTCCTCGGCTTTCGCTTCAGCTTCAATGCCTTCGACTTCGAGCAGCGCGTGACTGCAGCGGCGGTCAAGCTGGGGCTCGTCGAGGGCAACGACCTCGACGAGGACGAGACCGCCGACCTGGTCGAGCTGACCGCGGACGGCCGGATCGCGGAGCCGCGGAGCGGTCTCGGGATCTACCTCGTCCGCCACTGGGAGCAGCTCTCGCTGGTCGCCGGCGAGTCACTCGTCTACTGGCTCCGCAAGCTCGTCTTCCGCGGCGCCTGGCTCGACCACTGGGTCAAGGACGGCCGGCTCGAGGTCGCCTGGGAGGACGAAACCGGCGAGTTCGCGTACGTCGACCCGCGGCGCGGCGACCGCGCGCTGCTCGAGGTGGCGCCGATTCCCTCCTGGCACGAGCTGCAGTTCAGGCGCTGAGTCGTTAGCTCTCTGCCTCGGCGACCGAGCGTGGAAACCGGATCCGAGAGAAGCTGATCGCGCCTACGGGCACGATCCAGGGGATGACCTTGACGGCCAGGCGCCCGATCTGGACGGCTGGGTCCTGCTCCTTCAGCTCCCGCGCCCGCTCTGGATCGACGTTCAGGATCGAAAGCCCACGGAACTTCTCGTCCGTGAGCGGGCCGGCGGCGAGCAGGTAGCCCGCCTCGTGCAGGCCTGCAATGTGCGCCATGTGCGCGTCCTGGAGTGCTGCCGCCGCTTCGTCGTCGAGCTCGGGCGCGTCGGGGCGCAGTGTCAGCAGCACGATCGTGTAACTGTCGAACTCCACCTCGGCCTCCCTGGGCGGGAACCCTAGTGGCCCGGTTCGGGCGAGATCGTGTCGAGGACGCGGAGCTCGGACATTCCCTAGAACAGTCGGTCGTCGTCCGCTTCGGCTGGGGCGCCGACGTGGGCGCGGCCTAGCTTCGTCACGATCCGGCCGCGAGGCGTTCGCTGGATGAAGCCGAGCTGGAGCAGGTAGGGCTCGTAGACGTCCTCGATCGTGTCGGGCTCCTCGCCGAGCGTTACCGCCAGTGTCGAGAGCCCGACCGGACCGCCGTCGAACTTCTCGACGATTGCGCGGAGTAGCGCACGGTCGGAGCGCTCGAGGCCGTCGCCGTCGACCTCCATCAGTTCGAGCGCCTCGCGCGCGATCTCCACCGTGATCTTGCCCTGGTGGCGAACCTCGGCGACGTCGCGGACGCGCCTGAGGATCCGGTTCGCGATTCGCGGCGTCCCGCGGGCGCGGCCGGCGATCTCGCTCGACGCATCGTCGGAGATCTCGACGCCGAGAATTCGGGCCGAGCGCCGCACGATCAAAGCCAACTCGTCGGGCTCGTAGTGCTCGAGCCGGAAGGTCATGCCGAAGCGGTCGCGCAGCGGCGTCGTCAGCAACCCCGTCCGCGTGGTCGCGCCGATCAGCGTGAAAGGCGGCAGGTCGAGCGTCAGCGTCCGGGCGGCGGGGCCCTGGCCGACGACGATGTCGAGCCGGTAGTCCTCGAGCGCCGGGTAGAGGATCTCCTCGACCGCACTCGAGAGTCGGTGGATCTCGTCGACGAAGAGGACGTCGCGCTCTCCGAGCCCGGTCAGGATCGCCGCCACGTCACCCTTTCGCTCGAGCGCGGGCCCGGCGACGGTGCGCAGCCCGACACCGAGCTCCTCGCGGACGATGTAGGCGAGGCTCGTCTTGCCGAGGCCGGGCGGGCCGATCAGCAAGAGATGGTCGAGCGCCTCCTGACGTCCGCGCGCCGCCGCGAGCGTGATCGCAAGCTGCTCTTTGACGCGCTCCTGGCCGACGAACTCGTCGAGGTTGCGCGGCCGCAGCGAGCGCTCGAGCTCGTCCTCCTCCGGCCTGATCGCCGGCGCCAGGAACTGGGTCTCTTCGGCGGCCGCGCTCAAGCAGCCTTCCTCAGAGCCTCGCGGACGCGCTCCTCGGGCGGCGCCTCCGGATCCGTGCCCGCGAGCGCGGTCTCCGCCTCCGCCAGCGAATAGCCCAGCTCGACCAACGCGTCACGGGCGACCAGATGAGTCTTGGGTGCCAACGGGGTCGCCGGCTGCGCCTCCCCGATGGAGCCAAGCCGCTCCTTCAGCTCCAGCACGACCCGCTCGGCGGTCTTCTTGCCGATGCCCGGGATTGCCTGGAAGCGGGCGGTGTCCTCGAGCGCGATCGCCCGGCGCAGCTCGTTCGGCGAGGAGCCCGAGACGATCGCGAGCGCGACCTTGGGCCCGACGCCCTGGACGGAGAGCAGTAGCTCGAAGAGCTCTCGCTCGGCCGCCTCGGCGAAGCCGAAGAGCTGAAGGGCGTCCTCGCGGACGTGGAGGTAGGTCTCGAGCACGACCTCCTTCCCCGGTTCTGCCTGGCGCCTTGCGCTGTCGGTCGGGTTGACGAGGTAGCCGACGCCGGCGACGTCGAGGACGACGCCGGTCGGCGAGCGCGTGACGACCTCCCCGCGGAGCCGCGAGATCATGCGGTCAGGTTAGGCGCGAGACCGGACGTTTCCTGCTCGCGCAAACCACTAGGCAATCTTGAGCATCGGCGGCGCAAGCGCGTGGCAAATCGCCACCGCGAGGGCGTCCGAGGCGTGGTGCGGCGTCGGTGGCTGCTTGAGGCCGAGAATCGCCATCACCATCCGCTGCACCTGTGCCTTCTCGGCCCGGCCGTAGCCGCACACGGTCTGCTTGACGCGCGCCGGCGCATACTCAGCGCACTCGACCCCGGCGTCTGCGGCGGCGACCATGACGGCACCTCGGGCCTGGCCGACGGAGAGCGCGGTGCGGGCGTCGACGCCGACGAACGACTCCTCGAGCACGACGGCGTCCGGCGCAAACTCCGCTATGAGCTCCTGCACGCCGTCGAAGATCGTCTTCAGGCGCAGCTCGGGGCGGCGACCCGCCGGCGTGCGCCAGCAGTCCCACTCCACCGCCTTGAGGCGGCCTCCTTTTTCGTGGACGATTCCCCATCCGCATGCAGCGGTGCCCGGATCGATGCCGAGAACTCTCACGCCGTGACTTTAGGCATCGGGTCGGACGTTCCTGCCCGGCCCGCGGCGGCTCAGCCCGCGACCGCCTCCAAGAGCCGCTCGGGGATGTCGAAGTTCGCGTAGACCTCGTTGACGTCGTCGAGTTCTTCGAGCTCGTCGATCAGCCGCAGGGTCTTCCGGGCGGCGGCCTCCTGGTCAAGCTCGATCGTCGTCTTCGGCACCATCGTGGTCTCCGCCGACTCGACCTCGATCCCGGCCTGCTCGAGAGCTTCCCGGACCGAGCTCAGCGCCTCCGGAGAAGTCGTGACCTCGAAGCTGTCGCCATCCTGCGCGACATCGTCCGCACCGCCCTCGGCCGCCGCAAGCATGACGCTGTCCTCGTCCGTCTGGCCGGCGTCGACCATGACGATTCCGCGCCGCTCGAACAGCCAGGCGACGGCGCCGGTCGTTCCCAGGCTGCCCTCGTTCTTCGTGAACACGTGCCGGACATCGGCGGCCGTGCGGTTGCGGTTGTCGGTCAGCGCCTCGACGATGATCGCAACTCCGTTCGGCCCGTAACCCTCGTAGACGATCTGCTCGAACGCCTCGCTATCGGTGCCGGCGCCCGAGCCACGGGCGATCGCCCGCTCGATGTTGTCCTTCGGCATGGAGTAGGAACGTGCCTTCTCGATCGCGTTCTGAAGCGCGAGGTTCGCGGCCGGATCCGGGCCGCCCTCACGTGCCGCGACGATGATCGCCCGTGCCAGTTTCGAGAAGAGCTTGCCCCGCTTGGCGTCGGCAGCGCCCTTCTTGTGCTTGATCGAGCTCCACTTGCTATGCCCGGACATGGTTCTCCTCCTTGACGAGCTCGAGAAAGCGTTCGTGGACGCGCGTGTCGTCGGTCAACTCAGGATGGAACGAGGCCACGACGAAACGCCCCTCGCGCAGCAGCACGGGCTCACCGTCGAGCTCCGCCAACACCTCGACGTCCTGCCCGACGTCTCGGACGCGCGGCGCGCGGATGAAGACCCCACGCAGCGGCTCTTCGTCGCCGGCGAGCGCAAGATCGGCCTCGAAGCTCGCGACCTGGCGGCCGTATGCGTTCCGGTCGACCTCGATGTCGACGGCGCCGAGATGTCGCCGGTCGAGGACGATCATCCCTGCGCAGGTGCCGAGCACCGGTCCGGTGAACTCGCGAACCGCCTCGTCGAGGCCGTAGAGGCGCATCAGACGCATGAACGTCGTCGACTCGCCGCCGGGGATCACGAGCCCGTCGAGGCCCTTCAACTGCTCAGGTTTGCGCACCTCGACTGCTTCCGCGCCAAGCCGCCGCAGCATCGCCGCGTGCTCGCGAAAGTTCCCCTGGACTGCCAGGACTCCGATCCTCACAGCCTTGATTGTAGATTTGGGCTAGATCTGGGCGGCCGCGATCGCGTCGCGGCGTCGCCGGACGAGCAGCTGCGCGATCACGATCAGGACGAGCCCGAGCACGCCGTACGCGAGCGGAGCGGCCCACGGATGCTGCTTGGTGGCGTCGCTCGTCGAGAGCCCGAAGAACGGCAAGAAGAACAATCCGAGCGGGAAGAACGCGAGGAACTGGACTTCCGCCCACTTCTCGGCAAAGTGCGTGGTCACCTGGAACAGGCCCCACGCAGCGAGAACGACCCAGCTCGAGCGCACGAGGCGATTGCCGAGTGCGATGTAGGCGAGCGCCACGAACGCGATCACGATCCAGTCGAAGTCGCTTTTGTGGAAAAACCAGAGCAGCCCGCCGCCGATCGTCAAGCCCGCGACGACGTGGAGCCAGAAGCCGTAGATGCGCGAACCGCGGCCGTCGACGCGAGTGGCCACGCTGAGCAGAACGAGCCCGTACAGGATCGTCAGGATCGCCGTCCAGTCGCCGCCGTTTGAGAGGAGGTCGGTGACGAAGAACCAGGCCGTGGTGGCGACGACGAAGACGAGCAACGGGAAGTGGAACGCCCGCAAGGCCACGGCCGCCGCAACAACAGCCGAGAACTCGAGGACGAGCAGCCAGAAGCGAAAGCCCTGGAACAAGTGGCCGTTCGCGTGGGGAAGCCAGCCGAACCAGTTCAGCAGGGCCCCGAAAAGGACGACGAAGCTAACGACGGCGGTCAATCCGTAAAGGCCCGCCGTGACGAGGCGGCCGCCTCGTCTGGCCGCAAGTGCAAGGAGCATGACGAAGGCGAAGATGACCGCCGACAACCCCACGAACGCACCCGAGGCATGCTCGCTCGACTCGATCGATAGGAGCGCGACGACCGCGACCAGAATCGTAAGCCCCCCGAAGTAGGCCAAAAACGAAGCGTCCGACCACGGCACGCGAACCGCGTTCATCCCGCCCAATCTGACGAGCGGGCCGGACGTCCCGTTTAGCTTCTTCCGACAGCGATGAACGACGGGCTCGCGGGCGGAGCCGGGCTTGGCCCGGCGGGAGCCGAACAACGAGTCGTCAGAGCACTGCCAAGAAGGAGGGAGCTCATGAGGGAACCATGGGTTCCCTCATGCTTTACCAGCCGCGGGTTTCGAGGAGGTCTTCTGGTGCGAGCCCCGCCGCCGAGAGGCCGCTCATCGCATCGCCGAGGCCCTGCGAGACGCGCGCCAGCACCTCCGCGTCGCGGTAGTGCGTCGTCGCCTCGACGATCGCCTTCGCACGGGTCGAGGGGTCGGAAGACTTGAAGATTCCCGAGCCGACGAAGACGCCGTCGGCGCCGAGCTGCATGCACAGGGCCGCATCGGCAGGGGTCGCGATCCCACCCGCCGTGAAGGTAACGACCGGCAGCCGACCGTGCTCGGCAACCCACTGGACGAGCTCGACCGGCGCCTGCAGGTTCTTGGCCTCCGCATAGAGCTCATCTTCGCGCAGCGAACCGAGCCTGCGGATGCCGCCGAAGACGGCCCGCATATGCGTGACCGCGTTGACGATGTCGCCGGTACCGGCCTCGCCCTTCGTCCGGATCATCGCCGCGCCTTCGGAGATACGGCGCAAGGCCTCGCCGAGGTTCGTGCACCCGCAGACGAACGGCACCGTGAACCTCCACTTGTCGATGTGGTTCGCGGTATCCGCGGGCGTCAGCACCTCGCTCTCGTCGATGTAGTCGACCTCGAGCGATTCCAGGATCTGTGCCTCGACGAAGTGGCCGATCCTCGCCTTGGCCATCACCGGGATCGTCACGGTCTCCTGGATCTCGCGGATCTTGTCCGGGTCGGCCATACGCGCGACGCCGCCCTCGGCGCGGATGTCGGCCGGAACCCGCTCGAGTGCCATCACGGCGACCGCGCCGGCCTCCTCGGCGATACGCGCCTGGTCGGCGGTCGTGACGTCCATGATCACGCCGCCCTTGAGCATCTCGGCGAGTCCGCCCTTCACGCGCATCGTTCCCAGCTCGGCCATGGCTCGATTCTAGCCCGTCGACTCGGTCGGCCCTGCGGGGGCGGACGCCCCGACGAATCGGCGGGCGACCGCGACCGACTCGGCATCGAACGCAATCCAGAAGCAAAAGGCGGCCAGCGGCAGCTCGGCCAAGAGCGCCTCGACCGCGGCCCATGCGAGCTCGGTCCCGGGCCGCGAGGTCAGCGTGTCGAACCAAGCGTCGCAGACCAGCAGCGTGCCGGCGATCGCGGCGAAGATCGGCAGATTCGTGGACAGCCTCACGAGGCCGTACACCGTCGCCGCGACCGCGAGAGCGATCCCGACGTCGAGCCCAGGCCAGACGACGTCCCAGTGGACGGATTCGTGCTTCGGCGGGAGGGTGATGCTCAGATAGACGGTCCATGGCAGCAGACCGATCGCGATGCCGCCCATGATCACGAACGCCCAGTGCCGGACGCGGAGGAGGTTTCGCTCGGCTGCGAGCTCCGAGCTCAGCTCTCGCCCTCGGCCGTCACGCGGCGCCGCGGTTTCGGCAGCTGGCCTTCGGCCCACATAACCGCCAACCCGGCGCGCGGGAGGCCGAGCGCCCCCTCGTAGAGCAAGTAGCGGGGCTCCCAGCGCGGGAAGAACTTCGCGTTGAAGCGGTAGAGGCTCTCGATCTGGAAATACGGGTTGCCGAGCGCGACCAGCCTGCCGACGACCCGCTCGAACGGGCCACGCGGGCCGTGCATGACGCGTGCGAAAGCGGCGAAGTTGAGCGAAATCTCCTCCACCCCGCGCTCCCGCAATGTCTCGATCGCGCGGACGACCAGAAACTCCATCAACCCGTTGGGCGTCTCCCGGTCTCTCCGCATCGACGAGAGCGACATCGCCGACCGTCCGTACGAGGGAACCAGGTGGAGGAAGCCGCGGATGCGCCCGTCGCCGTCGCGCGCAAGCACGACGACGCCTCCGGCCTCCCTTTCGGTGCGGAGCGAGTCCATCGACATCGCGAAGCCGCGCTCGCACGCCCCGGCGAGCCAGCGCTTCGTTACGCCCTCGAGCTCGCACAGGGTGCGCTCGTCGAGCTCCGACAGCTCCACCACCTCGGCCGCGTAGCCGCACTTCTCGAGCCGCCCAACCGATTGCCGCACCTTCCGGATCGCACGACCTTCGAGCGAGAACTCGGCGGTCTCGACGACCGCCTCGTCGCCTATGTAGAGCGCGCGCAGCCCTGCCTGGCGCCAGAGCGGAACGAGTCCCTCGCTGACACCGCTCGCGGCGAGCTTCAGCCCTCGCCGCTCGGCGAACGCGATCGCCCCGGAGACGAGTCCCGGTAAGGCCGGGGGCGGCCCGACGGGGTCGCCCGAGATCAGCATCACGCCGTTTTCGATCCGGTAGGCGAGGAAGGCGGTGCCGGCCTCGTCGAACAGGTACTGCTTGTCGCGGCGGAGCTTGAAGAAGGCGAGCGTGTCCGTGCCGTAGCGGCGGACGAGTCTCCTGGCGACGCGCCTGGCTTCGGCGTCGGGCAGGCTCCTCGGTGCCGCCAGCGGCCGGAAGACGAGGTAGGCGACGGTCAGCAGCGCGCCCAGCGCGAGCAACGAGACCGCCAGCGGCAGCCAGGCGACGTCGTCATGGAACGACACCGGCCCGGGCTGCAAGATCACAGCGTCGCCGGAGGCGCGGAGAATCCGCCCGGGCGACGCATCATTCGGTGCGGCGAGCGCTATCGAGCCCACGATCAGGGCGGCGGTGCCGACGATCACCACGGGAACGCGTAGGAGCGCGGAGCGCAGACCCACCGGATCGTGGCGGACGTGGAAGGCCCCGCGGCCCGACCAGAGGAGGGCCGCCGCGGCGAAGCTCCAGAACGATTCCTCGAAGTCGAGGCCTTTCACGAGGTTGAGCACCCCGAGCACGAGGAGCAGCCCGACGGCCACATTCAGCGCCCCCCGGCGCCGGCGGTAGAGGTAGAACGCCGTCACGATCAGCGCCGCGGCCGCGGGCAACGCCAGCGCATGGAAGAGCCGGATCTCGTTCAGCGACTCGACGTTCCTGAGCAGGAAGCGGTGCCGCCAGCCTGAGTTCGGCGTCGCAGCGGAGACGAGGTTGACGATGCCCGCTGTGAGCGCGGCGAGCGCGGCCAGCGCCGGCAGCGACTCCGTCCGGCGCAGCCCTCGAAGCGGCGCCGCGCGCCGGTGCAGCCCCAGCTGCCACGAGGCCGAGTCCCGCTTCGAGGGGACGAGGTCGCGCCAATCCTTGACGACGAGCCAGACGCCGACAAAGGTCGCCAGGCCCGTGGCGAGCCCAACCTCGACCTCGTCGAAGAGCGACCCGACGGCGAGCGCTAGCAGGACCGCGAGCCCGAGGTGGTACTCGTGGATCCTGCGGCGAAGGACGTAGACCCGCGGTCCGAACGGGTGTCGCTCCAGGCGGAGCATCGTCCCCACACTGTGCCACGGAACCTGGACCGCGGCCGGAAGATCAGGC
>Ga0207693_10001365_pt1 | contig 21624 bp, 17 predicted proteins | sample LARL81metaG_FD_184347 | JGI IMG/M metagenome (GOLD analysis project Ga0207693, IMG submission 184347) | Corn, switchgrass and miscanthus rhizosphere microbial communities from Kellogg Biological Station, Michigan, USA - LAR L8-1 metaG... | ecosystem: Host-associated > Plants > Roots >... | reverse complement strand
TGTCTCCTCGCGCATCACGTCCCAGCCCTTGTCGAACGCGCCCTGGTACTTGTCTGACCATTGGCGCGGCACGTGATGGGGCGCGTGGCTGCAGCCGGTCGCCACGTAGGCGAACCATGGCGTCGACGTCTTCTCGGAGCGGATCCTGTGAAGCCAGTCGATCGTCTTCTCGGCGAGATCGTCCTGGAAGTAGTACTGCTCGCCGTCCTTGGCGTCCGGGACGCCGATGATCTTCTGGTTCTCGGCGATCAGCGGGTCGTACTGCCCGGCCTCACCGCCGAGGAACCCCCAGAAATAATCGAACCCGAGCCGCGTCGGCCAGCGGTCAAACGGGCCCGAAGAACCCTGCTGGTTATCCGGGGTCAGATGCCACTTCCCGAACCCCCCCGTCAGGTAACCGTTCTCCTGCAGGATGCGCGGGAACGGCGCGCAATCATGCGGGATCGTCGCGTCGTAGCCCGGAAACGGGCCCGAGAACTCGCCCACCATGCCGAACCCGACCCGGTGATGATTACGCCCCGTCAGCAACGCCGCCCTGGTCGGCGAGCACAGCGCAGTGACGTGGAAACGGTTGTAGCGCAGCCCGTTCTCCGCCAGCCGCGTGTAGTTCGGAGTCTGAATCGGACCGCCGAACGTGCTCGGGTTGCCGAACCCGGCGTCGTCGATCAGCACCAGCAGAACATTCGGCGCACCCTTGGGTGGCTCGACGTGACTCGCCTGGCTCCAGTCCGGCACCGAGCCCTCCAGCGTCCGCGTTGTCGCCCCCCGAAAGGACGGCCGCCGGATCGGAAGGCTGGCGCGGTCGATTTCTTTCTCCGACATGACTCCGCTCCTATCGTCGATAACGCACCAGCGCCCGCGGCACGCCTTCGGTCGCACCGGTGCTCGCGTGACGCACGACCCTCAGCATGCCTCGGCGTGGTCGCGATTTGGGGCGCCTGGACCGGAATCACCCGGGTGAACCTTCGCCGGCTCGGCGCCAGCGACGGTCACGGTCAGTCATCGTGGGTCGCAGGAGACCGGGGCCACGCGTCGCCAACGCCGTACGCCGAATGACGCTGGTAGCTCCCGCAGTCCCGTCAGTGATCAACCCGACGATCGTGAGGGAACAACAGTCATGTCTACCACGGGCACGAGAGCGACACCGACGGCCCGGGCGGCGGTCGCCGTCCGGACGAGAGCGGCGGGATCGGGCGCCAACGGCAAGGTCTCGCATCTCTCGATCGCGGAGCGCACGGCGCTTGGTAAGACGGCGCGAGCGGAGGTGCCGCGAAGCGTCCATGGTGAGTGGTCGGCGCTGTCGGGTCGCCGTGATCCGGTCGAGATGCTGGAGGAACAGGCCGCTACTCGTGTCCGCGAGCTGGTGCCGATCCGCTATGGGCGGATGGGGGTCTCGCCGTTTACGTTCTATCGGGGTGCGGCGTATGTGATGGCTGCGGATCTCGAGCGCTCGCCGCGGACGGGCCTTGACGTGCAGCTGTGCGGGGATGCGCATTTGTCGAACTTCGGTGCGTTCGCTGCGCCGGATCGCCGGTTGGTGTTCGACGTCAACGACTTCGACGAGACGCTGCCTGGGCCGTTCGAGTGGGATCTCAAGCGGTTGGTGGCGAGCTTCGCGGTAGCAGGACGCGATCTCGGGTTTCCCTTCGCGGCGCGCCGGGGGGTCAACCTAGCGGTGACGCGCGGATACCGCGAGGCGGTGCGAGAGTTGGCGTCGCTCAAGACGCTCGACTTGTGGTACTCCCGGATCGATGCCGAATCGCTGATGGCCCAGTTTCAGGGCACGGCGAGCGCGAAGCGTCGCAAGCTGATGGGGAAGAATCTCGCCAAGACGCGCTCGAAGGACAGCTTGCGCGCGTTCAACAAGCTCACCGCCAGCGTCAATGGCGAGCCGCGGATCGTCACCGACCCGCCCCTGATCGTGCCGATCGAGGACCTCTCCGACGGCCGAGACATCGAGGAGTTCGCGCGAGGAGTGATCCGCGGCTATCGGCGCACGCTGCAGGGCGACCGCAAACATCTGCTGGAGCGCTTTCGCTATGTGCACGCGGCCCGCAACGTAGTTGGCGTAGGCAGCGTTGGCACACGCGCCTGGATCATCTTGCTGCTCGGCCGTGACACCGAGGATCCGCTGTTTCTCCAGCTCAAGCAGGCGGAGGCGTCGGTGCTTGAGCCGTTTCTCGGCAAGAGCAAGCACGCCAACCACGGCCAGCGCGTCGTCGAGGGTCAGCGCCTGATGCAGGCCGCGAGCGACATCATGCTCGGCTGGGACCGTATAACCGGCCCGGGTGGCGACAAGCTCGATTTCTACATGCGCCAGCTGTGGGACAACAAGGGCTCGGCGATCATCGATGGGATGAAGCCGAGAGAGCTGGCTGCATATGCCGAGATTTGCGGCCACACGCTGGCTCGCGCTCATGCGCGCTCCGGTGACGCCGTCGCAATCGGCGCATACCTCGGATCGGGCGACGCGATGGACCAGGCACTGGCCGACTTCGCCGAGCTGTACGCCGACCAGAATGAACTCGACTACGCAGCCCTCAGCGCCGCCGTCAAGACGGGAAGGATCAACGCGCAGGCAGGGCTCTAGCGAGAACCGTGGCGTCCCGGGAACACTGGACTTCCGCCGTGGCAGCGGGCGGCGGAGGCAGGATTCGTGCCGGGCCGGCCGTTCCCGCCGACCCAGGTGTGGACGCCGACTATGTGCTGGGACCGCGCACGTTGACGCTCACGGTGATCCCGAACTCCGAGAGGCTCGGCGCGGCCTGTTCGAGCAGGGTCGCGATCGCCTCGGTTGCCTGCTCGGGACAGTCGATCTGGATCCGCACCGGCTTGCCGTCTAGGTCGGGGTATCGGCGCACGAGGCTACGGTCGGCAACGAAGCTGGCGTACGTGATCAGCTTCTCGCGGAGGTCGTCGGCCTGGTTCGGTGAAGCGTCCCACGGTCGCTCCTCGACGATGAACATGATCACCTCGCCGTCCGGTCCCTCGGCCACGAGGTCGATCACGTTCGTGTCGTGAACGCCTGCCATTGGCTCAGGCTACCCGCGGCTTAGGCCCTCATGCCGCCGGGATGACCTAGGCTGGCGGCATGGACGACCTGCTCGCGGCCCTGGCGCGGTACGACTCGCCGACGCTCGCCAACGCGATCGAGACGTTTGACATCCAGCCGCGCGACGTCGGCTTCGCGGATAGTCGAATTCGCTGCATGTTTCCCGAGCTCGGGCGGATGGTGGGCTTCGCCGCCACGGCGACCATCGTGGCCCGCGGCGCACCTGGACCGGACTGGGCGGGAGCCGGCAACGACGGCCTCTACTCCTACGTGCGCACGATCCACGCGCCGCGGATCGTCGTCGTCAAGGATCTCGACGACCCGCCCGCGCACGGCTCGCTGTGGGGTGAAGTCCACGCGACGATCTTCGGCGCGCTTGGTTGTGTCGGCTGCGTGACCGACGGCAGCGTGCGCGACCTCGACGAGGCGCGCGGCATGGGCTTTCACTTCTTCGCGTCCGGTCCATCTGTCTCGCACGCCTACGTCCGGGTCGAGACGGTCGGCGAGCCGGTCGAGATCGGCGGCCTCGTCGTGGCTCCCGGCGACCTCCTGCACGCCGACCAGCACGGCGTCCTGAAGATCCCGCTCGACCTCGCCGCCGAGCTGCCCGCGGCCGCCGACCGCGTCATCGAGACCGAGCAGGCGCTCCTGCGATGGGTGCGGTCCGATGATTTTGACCCGGACCGGCTGGCCGAGATGCGCGCTCGGCACTGAGTCTGTCGGCCCCTACTCGCGCCCATCGCCAGCGTGAGTGATCCGTTTCCACAGCCGCACCGTAGAGGGCGGTAAGAGAGTCGAGAGCCCGGCCTGCAGACGGATGTCACGTCGAGGCGGGAGACGCACAAGACGAAGCTGACCGGTCCTCGGCACAACCGATCAATGGAGGACTCCATGACTGCCCTCACCAGGCGAGGATTCGTCAAGAACTCTGCGGCTGCGGCCGCCGGCATGACCGCGGTCGGCGCAATCGTCGCGCAGCAAGCGGATGCCGACGTCGTCTCCGAGGCTGAGCCCGTGGTCGCGTTTGTCAGCAACCCGCGCAAAGGTGAGATCTCGGTGATGACCGGCAAGCGCGAAGTGACAGTTCGCGATCCGAAACTCGCCGCCAGCATCGTACGCGCAGGCCGCTGAGGCGCTGCACAGCCGGGGCGCGTAACTCCCGCAGGGGAGTGACTGCCCCTGCCCGACCACAGCCCAACCCATCAGCCGACTCAACTACTCGGAGGTCAAACCATGTCGTCTCACCGTGAGGCGCCGGCGATCAGCAAAGACCCTGTCGCCGACAACACTGACACGTACGCGTTCGTGAGTCCGGACGATCCGGACACCGTGACGATCATCGCCAACTACCTCCCGCTCGAGGCACCGTTCGGAGGTCCGAACTTCTTCGAGTTCGGAGATGACGTGCGCTACGAGATCCACATCGACAACGACGCCGATGGTAAGGCGGAGATCACGTACGAGCTCCAGTTCACGACGGAGGTGCGCAATCCGGACACGTTCCTCTACAACACGGGCCCGATCAACTCGATTGCGAGCCCGAACTGGAACCGGCGGCAGTTCTACTCGGTGACGCGTGTCGAGGGCTCAAAGCGCACGGTCCTGGGCAGTCAGCTGGCCTGTCCGCCGTGCAACATCGGTCCGGCATCGACACCCAGCTACCAGACGCTCGCGGCACAGGCAGTGCACCAGATCGGCGCCGGCCACGCGGTGTTCGCCGGTCAGCGCCTGGAGGGCTTCTACGTCGACCTCGGCGCGGTCTTCGATCTCGGCGACCTACGCCCGTTCCAGAATCTCCACATCGCGTCGATGGCGGCCGCTCCCGGCGTGAACGCCACCAACGACTTCAGCGTGCATTCGATCGCGTTGAAGGTGCCCAAGACCGAGCTGACCCCCTACGGCATGAAGCCGACCAACCCGATGAGTAAGAGTTCGGTCATCGGCGTGTGGGCAGCGGCGAGTCGACAGCGGACCTTGATCCGCGGGACCGGAACCGGCACCACGTTCGAGGCCGGGGACTGGGTCCAGGTCTCCCGGCTCGGCAATCCGCTGTTCAACGAGGTGATCGTTCCTCTCGGCGACAAAGATCGATGGAACGCGCTCCCCGCAGCGGAGGACGCTCAGTTCCTGAAGTACGTGCAGCACCCCGAGCTCGCCGGGTTGCTGCCGGTGCTCTATCCCAACGTGTTCCCCAATCTCGCCGGGCTTACGGCTCCAAGGGCCGACCTTGTCGCCGTGCTGCTGACGGGACTCCCGGCTGGAATCGTGCCTGGATTCCAGAACTTCACCGGCAAGCGGTACGCCGACCAGTTGCGGCTGAACATGGCTATCCCGCCGGCGAGTGACCCCAAGGCATTGGGGCTGATCGGGGGCGATGCGGCTGGCTTCCCGAACGGCCGGCGCGTGTTTGACGACGTCGTCACCGTCGAGTTGCGGGCGATCGCCGGGGCGACGTATCCACTGGTCGACCCGAGCTACACGCCCGACGCGGCGGCGTCGCTTGTCACCGACGGCTTGGACCAGAGCAGCACGCGGTACTTGCCCAATTTCCCGTACCTCGGGACGCCTGTCAGCGGCTATGACACCAAGCCGCTGGCGGCCTGAGAGGTGGGACGCATGACAACCACCAGTGGGGGCACGCCCGAAGTGGCGCCCGCCATCAACACTGCGGCGAGTGCGAGCCTCGCGCTCGACATCGGCACCGACGCGGGCGCGCTCGTGATCTATCCGGCCGAGCGTTTCCGCGGCCGGGAGATAGAGATCAGCCGCGGGCATGGATACGGACATCGAGTCCACACCGGCGTGCACGAACGCACAACCCAGGCGGGATCGGTGCTCACGGCGGTCTTCGGCAGCCTGCCGGCCGGCGACTACGTCGTGTGGGAGACCGATACCCAACCTGCCTCGACCGTCGCAGTTCGCGCAGGCGTCGTCACCGAGATGCGTCTGTCCTGAAAGATGAGCGAAGGCGCCCGGCCGAGCGCCGGGCGTCTCTCGCTCGCCAAGCCACTCAACACCAGCGGAGTTCTGACATGCGAGCGAACCGAAGGTCGTCGCTGCGCCAGCGCGTGCGTGGCGCTTTGACGGGTCCCGAATGGCGCACCGTCGCGGCCATGGCAGCTGTCGTCATCGGGCTGCACGTAGTTGGGTTCTTCATCCTCGTCGCGGTAATCGCGCCCCGTCACTATCAGCTGGGCGCAACGGGTTCGTTCACGATCGGGCTTGGCGTGACCGCGTACATGCTCGGCTTGCGCCACGCGTTCGACGCCGACCACATCGCGGCGATCGACAACACCACCCGGAAGCTGATGGTCGAGCGCAAGCGACCGCTGGGGGTCGGGTTCTTCTTCTCCCTTGGACACTCGACGATCGTGTTCCTGCTCGCGCTGCTGTTCGCGGTGGGGATCCGTGCGGTCAGCGGCCAGGTCGAGAACAGCACATCGGCGCTTCACAACGTCACGAGCATCATCGGCACCGGGGTATCAGGCAGCTTTCTCTACCTGATTGCTGTGCTCAACCTGCTCGTCCTGTTCAGGATTCTGCGCGTCCTGCGAGGAATGCGTCGCGGCGCATTCGATGAGGCGCAGCTCGAGCGCCAGCTCAACGATCGCGGCGCTATGACCCGCGTCTACGGTCGGTTCACGCGCGGCGTCACGAAGTCGTGGCACATGTACCCACTCGGCATGCTGTTCGGTCTTGGGTTCGACACCGCGACCGAGGTCGCGCTGCTGTTCCTCGCTGCTGGAGCAACAGGGGCGGGCCTGCCGTTCTACGCGATCCTCTGCCTCCCGATCCTGTTCGCCGCCGGGATGTCACTGCTGGACACGATCGACGGCTCGTTCATGAACTTCGCCTACGGCTGGGCGTTCTCAAACCCGGTCCGGAAGATCTACTACAACATCACCATCACCGGTCTGTCGGTGGCGGTGGCCTTCGTGGTCGGCACCGTTGAGCTGCTCGGTCTCGCCGTCGACAAGCTTGGGCTCAGAGGCGTGTTCTGGAGTTGGATTTCCGGCATCGACATCAACGCGGTCGGCTACATGATCGTCGGGTTGTTCGTTGTGACGTGGACGATCGCATTGCTGATCTGGCGCGTCGCTCATATCGAGGAGCGCTGGGGCGCGGACATTGGATGACGCATCATCGCCGGCGCCTAATCGAGCGCCAACACCTCGTCTGCCTCGGAGATCAGCAGCGAATCGTGACTCGCGCAGATGATCGTCTGGCCCTCCTGCCTGGCGCGCGCCAGTACGGCGGCGACCAGGCGGGCATTCGCCTCATCCAATCGGGAGGTCGGCTCATCGAGCACGAGCAGCCCGCCGCTGCCGGCCAGTGCCCGCGCCAGCGCGACTCGCTGCGTCTCCCCCGCCGACAGACGCGAGACGTACTGCCGCGCTCGCTGCGAAATCCCCAGCGCGGCCAGCAACCCGGTCGCCCGCCGCCCGGCGTCGTCCACTCCGACACCCCGGATCTGTAGCGCGAGGACGATGTTCTCGACCGCGCTGAGAAGACCTACTGCGGCCGGCTCCTGCGGCATGTAACCGATGCGGTCGCGGCGCAGACCCGCCAGCTGCTCGCGATCGAGCTCTGCCAGCCGGCGACCATCGATCGTCAGCTCGCCGGCGTCGGGCTGATCGAGCCCGGCGACCAGGCGCAGCAACGTGCTCTTGCCGCTGCCCGACCGCCCTCTGATCACGGTCATGCGTCCGCGATCGAAATCGTGGCTGAGTCCGTCGAAAACGCGTCTCTGGCGCCCGTACCCGAACCCGACGGAGCGCAGCTCGACTCGCGCCGGCGCCAGCCCGCCGGACACGCCGAGCATCACGGGCGCCGGGGCCGGCCGCACGACGCCGTCCCCGGCCGAGCGAACGAGCACCCCGCCGCGAACCGACTCGGTCCGCGCACGATCTCCGATCCCCGCGTGCTCGCGCAACGAAGCCGGGAGCCGCATCCACCCGGACTCTCCGACGATCAGCTTCCGCTCGCCGGCCCTTGTTTCTTCGGCGAGGCGCCCGCCGCTGATCGTGACGGTGCGCGCCGCGCATTTCGCCGTCGCCTGGTCGTGCGTGGCGATGATCACGGTCATCGAGTTGGTCGCAGCCAACTCCGCGATCAGCTGCAGGATCATGTCCGCGTTGAGCTGGTCGAGCTCCCCGGTGGGCTCGTCGGCGAGCAGCAGCGACGGCCGATGGGCGATCGCGGCGCAGAGCGCCACGCGCTGGCGTTCGCCTCCGGACAGCTCGTGCGGGAGCGCCTGAGCGCGATCGCGCATGCCGACCGTCTCCAGCAGCTCTGTCGCTCGAGCCGCCCGACCCCGTCGATCGAGTTCGCCGCGCAGGATCAGCGGGAGCTCGACGGCCAGCGCAACGGGGACGTCCGGCGGCAGCAGGCTGTCGCTCGATTGGCCGAGCAGTCCGAGATGGCGGTAACGGAACGCTGCCCGCGCCCGTTCGCCCTGGCGGCCGATGTCGCGCCCGATCACGCGCACCGTGCCCGCCGACGGGGTTTGCAGACCGGCGATCACGCGCAGAAGCGTGCTCTTGCCAGCTCCGCTGGGGCCGAGCACGCACAGGACCTCGCCCGAGCTCGCGTACAGCTCTGCGCCCTGAAGCGCGGCGGCGTCGCCCTGGCCGGTGCGATGGACGCAGAAGACGTCGTGCAGCTCGACGATGACGTCCTTCATCCGGCCAGGTCCTCAACGGGCTCATAGGTACGCGGAGGAGGCAAGACAGCCGCGGGCGGCCTGCCTCGGCGGTTCGGAAACGCGCGGGCGGTAGCCATCCAACCCAACAGCAGGCACAGCGCCGTGATCGCGGCGCCGAGCCCGACGAGCTCCACCCAAGGCACGACCGTCACCAGCGGCGGCTGCGGTGTGCCGCTCTCGGTAGCGCCGACGGTCGACACCGCCAGCCGGTCGATCAGGACCGCCACCAGGAGACCCGGCCACACCCCGAGCACCGACGCCAGCCCAAGGCGCAGGCGCAGCTCGCGGCGCAGACCGCGCGGCCCCAAGCCCTGCGCTTCGAGGTCACGCTCGATCGAGCGATCGCGGAAGGGACCACCGACGACGACCAGCAGACCGAGCACCGCCAGCGCGCCACCGACCGCTCCCGCGATCAGCAGGGTTCCGATCACCCCGGAAACGAGCGGCTCGTGCCGCAGTCCCGTTGCGATCGCGGTCCGGAAGCTCGAATTGAGCTGCGCCAGCCGACCCTGACCGAGCGCCGCGCGCAGCGGCTGCGGCTGTGCGCTCGAGATCCACAGCTCGTCGGTGCGGCCCTGGCCAGGCAGCTGCGCGTCGAGCGCGTCAGACAAAGCCTGCTGATCGGCGACGATCATCCCTGCCGCGCCCGCCGCGACCGTCGGGAACCGCTTGATCACTCCGACGACCCTGGCCTGGATGGGCAGGTTGTCGACCGTGAGCCCGATTCGGCCACCCGGCCCGGCGGCGGCCGCGGTCCCCGGATCGGCGAGAACGGGCAACGCGAGGCGGTCACTGGGCTGCGCCGGCCGAACGACTCCGGGGAAGCCGCTTGTCTGAAAGACGATCGCCGCCGCATCAGCCGTGCCGCCGGGACTCGACGATGCCGCGCCGACGCCGCGCCAGGCGCCGATGTCATCCCTCACCAGCACACGGTCCCGGCCGCCGCCCGCAATCAAGGGGCCCAGCGACAGCCGCGCCGCGGACTGGGTCGCCGCCGCAGGGTTCTCTCCGTTCTGGTGGCCGTTGGTGATCGCCAGACCGGTTGGCTCAGCGAGCTGGACCGCCTCGAGCTCCCAACGGCCTGCAGGCAGCCGCGCTCGCGCGAAGCTGCGACGAGGCCCAACGGTGCCTAACGGCAGTTGCACCACGTTGCCCCGGTCATCGCGCAGGTCGGCGGTGACCGACACACCGAGCGTGGGCGACCGGGCGTCGACGCGAAGCCACCCTGCAGTCGCCGGCAGCAGTGGACCCGGCGTGCGCAACGGCTCTGTGGGACGCAAGCGCTTGGCCAGGACCGACAACGGGGCTGAGCCATCCCCGGCTCGCCAACCGTGGACCGAGCCGACGCCTGCGGCGGGCACGCCGAGCATCGGAACGGTCACCGAGGCGGCGCCACCGAGGTAGGTGGCCTGGGTGCGACGGACCTGGAACACGGCGCCTCGGCTCAAGTTCTTCCAGCGATCGAACGGAGCGACCTCGAGCGGCGTGACGAAGTTGGGCCCAGGGGAGACGAGGGCGTCCAACGGGACACGGTTGGCCGCTTGGTCTGCGGTGCCGCGAATCAAGGTTGCACGGAACGACAGGGCGAATCCGGCGAGCGCCGTGCTCACCGCCATGAACGCGATCGCGGCTGCCGCCGGTCCACCCGACCGGGCCAGCGACACGAGCGCGAGCCGCGCGGTGACATTGCCGCTACGCCGAGCCAGACCGTCCCCTGCCCGCAAGATCCATCCCGTGAGCCTGAACAGCACCAGCCCGGAGGCCAGGCAGCACAGGGGCACGAGCAGTCCGGTCCAGGCGTGAGCGCTCGCGCTTCCGAGCCAGAGGCCGACCACCAGCGTGCAGACCGCGGCGACGGCGAGGACGTCGAGGACGCGCGGTCCGTGGATCAGCACCGATCCGGCGACCAGGAGGGTCGCAAGCAGCCACGCCGCGATCGCCGCCAACAGAGCGTCAGTGGTCAGCAGGCTGTGAGAGAGCAGCGCGCCGACGGGCTCGCCGGCATGGTCGGCGAGCACCACCGCCAGCACGAGGGCCACCCCGTAACCGATCACGATGGCCAGGGCACACGTCCACGCGGCTTCGCCGGCCACGAACACGACCGTGTGCACCGGCCTGCCTCCGGCAGCCCGCAGGCGCTCGACCTCGGCCTGCTGCTCCTTCCGCACGCCGACGGCCGACAGGAGAACGAAGAGCAGCAGACTGACCAGGACGCCGCCGCCGACCAGAAGCAGCCGGGTGGGAGCGGCGGACGCCTGCGCTCGGGCGTCGTCGAGAGCCGCGAACGGAGCCGTGAGCTGGAACTGACCTTGGCTTCCCGAGAGCGCAGATTGGGCCCGTTGCAGGCGCGCCTCGACATCGCTGAGCTGCCAGCTGTGCAAGCCCGCGACTTGCAGCGGCGCGACCCAGTTATGGGTGCGATAGATGCCACTCAGCCCACGGAGGGCGTCAAGGCCTTGGATGTCGCCGGTGACCACCACCGGCGACTCCCCGTCGTAGGCCGGCGCGTAGCCAAGCGGCACGGCGGAGGTGAGACTGGCCGTGCCGACGACCCGGATTCGAACACCCGCCGTCGTCAGGGTCGCGGGCGTCGGGCCACCACCCGCGAGGAGCATCGGGCAGTCCGTGGGTCGGCATGCACCAACGTTGCGCGCGGCTGGTGCGGGGAGCCATCGGGCAAGCGGGGCGATCGCCGCCGGACGAACGATCACGCCGCCGATCCGGGCCGGGTTGAGCGCAAGCACCGCGGTGGCCGGCCCCAGGCCCGGCTGGGCGAGGATGCCTTGAGCGTGGCGGTTGACCGCGGGCGTCAGCGGTCCCGCCCACGTGATGCGTACGGTCCGGTCTGCCGCGGACGCTTGGCTCAGCGCCGCTCGGGCAGCGTGGTCGCCCACGATCACCGCCTCGGCCGCGACCGCTCCGGCGCAAGCGACGGCCAGCGCCATTGAGAGGATCGGCATCGCCCAGCGCCGCGGATGCCGGCGGGCGCGGGCGAGCACCAGCAGGAGCGGACCTCGGAAGCCCCGCACTGTCAATGGCTCCGCTGCCGGTGATAGTGCGCGCGCGCCTTCTCGCGGCCCCCACAGACGCTCATCGAACACCAGCGACCGGAGTTGTTGCGGGAGTGGTCGTAGAAGACCCAGCCGCAGTGGCGACCGGGACAGACCTTTAGACGCAGCCAGCTGCCGTCGACCATCGCGCCGGCCAGAAGCGTTAGCAACGAGCCCAGCGCGCGATCGAGCTCGGAGGACCCGACGGGCACGAGCTCGGCGCCGCGCGGCGACATCCGGACCTCCAGGGAGGCGCCGGCGAGCGCTTGGTTCAGGGGGGCGGAGAGGGCTGCGCGATCGTGGCCGGCGATCAGGCTGCGAAGCCCCTCGCGGATGACGAGCACCCGCTCGAGGTCCGCGGCGGTGATGCGCGCGCGACTGGGAAGCAGATCCTGGTCCGCCATCCAGCCCCGCAGACCGGCGGGTTCGGCGAACAGGTCGGCCCCGCGCTCGCCAACGAGGTCGAAGTGCGTGTTGACGAACGCCTGGAGCAGTCCGAGCCGGCCGGGCGCGGCAACTCGCCCGCCAGGCTGTGGCGGCCCAGACGAGTCAGGAGCGGTGTCGAACGGACCCTCACCGGTCAACAGCATTCGCCGGTTAGAGTATCAGCAGATCCCAAAGAAGTGCTTGACATCTCCTGGACGCCGACCTACGATTCCAAGCATGTCTTTGGAATCGGCCTCCAACCCGGATGACCAGGAGCGACTCGGCCAGCGCCGGCGGCTGCTGGACGATCCGCTCAGCATCCGCGCGCTCGCCCATCCGCTGCGACTGGAGCTGCAGTCGATCGTCGGCCGCTCCGGAAAGATCACGGCTGCGGATGCGGCCCGCGAGCTCGGCATCAGCCACGCTCTGGCGTCACATCACCTGCGCCAACTCGCCAAGTACGGCTTCGTGGAGCAGGTGCAGGGCGCCGACGCGCGAGAGCGCCCGTGGCGCATCGTCCACACGTCCTTCAGCGCGGAGGGCATCGATGAGCAGGCCGGCGGCGCGGCAGCGCTTGCCGTACTCGAGCAGGTCACAGCAGAGCGAGCGGTCGAGGACCTGATCGAATGGCACGAGCGCCGGGCGGAATGGACGGAGGGTTGGCGCAGTCACACCGGCGTGGGGCGCAGCACGCTGTACCTGACCGAGCAGGAGGTCATCGAGCTAACCGACGCGATGGATTCCCTGCTTGCCGAGTACGCCGAGCAGCGGCCGCTCGACGACATCGCGGCGCGCCCGAAGGGCTCGGTGCCGGTCGAGTTCACGCTGATCGTGGTTCCCCGCAAGTCGACCGCCGAGGGAAACTGACGTGGCCAGGCTGAGGGACGCGATCACACGGCCCGGGGTGCGCCTGCTCCTCGGCGCGGGGCTCATCTCGTTGACGGGCGACTGGGTGCTGCGCGTCGGGCTTGCCTACTACGTCTACGCGCTCACCGGTTCGACGATTGCGTCGGCCGGCATGCTGCTCGCGTCCTTCGTTCCTCAGATCGCGCTGAGCTCGCTCGCCGGCGTCTTCGTGGATCGGTGGGACCCGAAGCGGACGATGGTGGTTACGAATGTGGTGCTCGCGGGCGGCCTGGTGCCGCTGCTGCTCGTCAGGCATCCGCGCGACGTGTGGATCGTCTACGTCGTGATGGCGTGGGAGGGAGCCGTCCAGCAGTTCTTTACGCCCGCCGAGCAGAAGACGCTGCCGCTGGTCGCCGATCCCCCGCAGCTGCCAACCGTCAACGCGCTCTTCGGCCAGAACCGCGACACGTCGAGACTGCTCGGCGCGGCACTCGGCGGCGTGCTGGTGGCGGCCGGCGGTCTCGTCCCGGTCGTCGTCGCCGACGCCGCGAGCTTCGTGATCGCGGCGACCTTCTGCTCGATGCTCCCCGTGGTCGCGGCAGGCCGGCGCTCGCAACGCACCGGCAGAGGCTGGACCATGCTCCACGACCGCGTCCGGAAGCTGCGCGAGGAGTGGGCGGACGGCCTGCGGCTGTCGACGCGCGAATCCGTGCTGCGGGCCCTGCTCATCTTCCTGGCGATCGTCTCGGTCGGCGAGGGCGTCATGGGCAGCCTGTTCGCGCCATTCGTTCGCTCCGTGCTGCACGGCGGCGGCGGCGACTTCGGGTTTATCAACGCCGCGCAGGCGGCGGGCGGGATCAGTGGCGGCCTTGTGGCGGCATCGCTCGGCCGCCGACTCGATCCGGTGGCGACCCTTTCCTATTGCGCGATCGCATTCGGCGCCGTCGACCTGGTCCTGTTCCTGTATCCGCTGGCTTGGCCCGCGGTATGGCCGGCGGCAGTGCTGATCGCGGGCGCGGGCGTGGCGGGAACGTTCATGCTCACCGCCGCGATGACGCTGATGCAGGAGCACACGACCGACCGATATCGCGGCCGGGTATTCGGCGCGCTCGGAGCGGTCGAGGGTGTGGCGATCGTGACCGGTACCGTGGCCGCCGGGGTGTTCGCCAACGTCCTCGGGATCGTCGCGGTGCTCAGCGTTCAAGGGGCCGGCTACGTCGCCGCCGGAATCGTTGTGCTGGCGCTGCTGCAGGCGCCTGACCGGCTCGCGCCGGCGACCGACTGAGCCGCGGCCAACCCCGGCCTGGACCGTGTTCGCCGGCCGCGGCGAATATGCTCGACGCGCAAACCCGGATCGGAGGACTGAGCATGACCGACGACATCCTCGCCGTCGCGCGCACGCAGGTGCTCGAGGGCGGCATCGGCCTGAGCGAGGCGCAGACGATCGAGGTCCTGCGGCTGGGCGAGGAGCGTGTTGCGGATGCGCTTGAGCTTGCGCATGAGGTGCGGATGCGGTGGCGTGGGCCGGAGGTCGAGGTCGAGGGGATCGTCAGCGTCAAGACGGGCGGGTGCCCGGAGGATTGTCATTTCTGTTCGCAGTCGGGGCGGTTTGATACGCCGGTCCGGGCGGCGCGGCTGGACATTGCGTCGTTGGTGGAGGCTGCGAGGGAGACGGCGTCGACGGGCGCGACGGAGTTTTGTCTGGTCGCGGCGGTGCGCGGGCCGGATGCGCGGCTGATGGAGCAGGTGCGTGAGGGTGTGCGGGCGATCAAGGAGGCGGTCGAGATCAATGTCGCGTGCTCTTTGGGGATCCTCACGCGTCAGCAGGGCGAAGAGCTGCGCGATCTCGGGGTGCATCGCTACAACCACAATCTCGAGACCGCGCGGTCGCACTTCCCCGCGGTGGTTACGACGCATAGCTGGGAGGAGCGGTGGCAGACGCTTTTGCTGGTGCGCGAGCTGGGGATGGAGGTGTGCTGTGGCGGGATCATCGGGATGGGCGAGACGCTTGCGCAGCGCGCCGAGTTCGCCGCCCAGCTGGCCGAGCTCGAGCCCGACGAGGTCCCTTTGAACTTTCTCGATCCGCGCCCCGGCACGCCGTTTTCAGAGCTCGAGGTCACGCCCAGCGCCGACGCGCTCAGAGCGATCGCGGCGTTTCGCCTGACGCTGCCCCGGACCGTGCTTCGCTACGCCGGCGGCCGCGAGCTCACGCTCGGCGATCTCGGCACCCGCCAGGGCGTGCTCGGCGGCATCAACGCCGTGATCGTCGGCAACTACCTCACCACCCTAGGCCGCTCCGCCCAAGACGACCTCGACCTCCTCGCCGAGCTCAAAATGCCCGTCAAGGAGCTTTCAAAGACGCTGTGACCCACTGCGCCGGGTGTGGGCAGCCGGCCGACGAAGGCGACCACACCGCCTGCGAGCGCCGCCGGCGCGCGACCGATCCCCCGCGGTACTGCACGACCTGCGGACGCAAGCTACGCGTCCAGGTGCTCCCGCTGAGCTGGCGGGCCGAGTGCGTCAAGTGCGGGCCAGTCGTGCCGGCGCGCCCCGGTTAGGGGTGCGATGATCGGGCGTGGGGCTGCAACAGGGACGCTGGTGCCGGACATGAGGGGCTATGAGGATGCGACGGGGAGCAGCAACCGCGCATGGAACAGACGCCGAGGCGCGTTTTCGCCGCCTCTACGCCGACCATGGCCGGGCGGTGCTCGCGTACGCCGTGCGGCGAAGCAGCGATCCGGCTGACGCCGCTGACGTCGTTGCAGAGACGTTTCTCGTCGCCTGGCGCCGACTGACCGACATCCCGTCGGGGGATCAGGCGCGCCTGTGGCTGTACGGGGTCGCGCGGCGGACGCTTGCCAACCAGCGCCGCACGGAGCGCCGCCGCGTGCGCCTGGCTGAGCGCCTGCGCCGGGAGCTCCCCGTCGAGCTCGCCGCCGCGGCGGTGACACCGAGCGGCGGCGCGGTGATGGCGGCATTGGGCATGCTCGCTGAAGCAGATCGGGAGGTGCTGTTGCTGGCCGCATGGGAGCAGCTCGAGCCAGCGGAGATCGCCACCGTGCTGGGGATCACGAGAACCGCGGCCCGAAGCCGCCTGCACCGAGCCCGTGTTCGGCTGCGGGAGCAGCTCGGTGATGATGCGGAGCCCGCCGCCCTCGCTGGACCGATGCGGTGCGAGGAGGCGCGATGAGTGACCTGTTGACGACCATCTCCGCCGCTGACCCGCTCCCGGCAGACGTCGCCGAACGCCTCAAGCTGAGCGTTGCCGAGGACGAGATGCTCGAGCGCATCTCGGCGACCAATCGCCGACGGCCTACTGTCTCGCTGCGTCGCCCCGGTCGTGCTCGGCATGCGGCGCGCGCCCTCGGCCTGGTCGCCGCCGTCACAGCAATCGCCGTCGCGGCACTCGCGTTGGTCCCATCCAGCCGTCGTGGCGACAGTGGTCCGTCGCCGGCATTTGCGGCCGAGCTCGTCCGTTTTGCAAACGCATCGCCGCTCGTGCTGCTCGAAGCGCCCGGCTGGCATGTCGTCTATGCCAACGAGGAGTCAAGGACCTATGGCCAGCTCGAATACGTCCGCGGCCCCGCGACGGCCTCCGGGACGCCCAAGGGCATGGTCAGCCGCCGACCCTCGACCTTCGCGGGGCGAAGCTCCGAGCTTGCCTGGCGCTCGGGACCGCTTTCGATGTGGGTCCACGACCGCGCGGCGTCGTCGTCGCTGCACACCACCGCAACCGTGCTCGGTACCACCGCCCAGGTGTTCCAATACTCGGGGACGCACGGGTATCTCGCGGTCTCGGCCCTTTGGGCGTACGAGGGCCGGGTGGTGGAGTTCGGCGCTCCCGTGCGCAGCATGGCGCAGTTCAGGGCCGAGCTTGGAGCGCTGCGCAGAGTCGATCCCAACACGTGGCTGCGGGCCCTTCCGCCGAGTGTCATCAAGACGGCCGCCCGCGCCGCGACGATCCGCCGAATGCTTGCCGGCATTCCGCTACCACCTGGATTCCGCGTTTCGCAGATCCGGGGCAGGGCCCTGATCAAGGATCGCTATCAGCTGGGCGCGGCCGTAACCGGCACCGTTGCCTGCATGTGGTTCGCTGATTGGTCGCATGCGCGCGCCAATGGCGATCGCCGGGCGGTCGACAAGGCCGTCGCCGCGATGGCCACAGCACCGCGATGGCCGATCCTGCGCGAAATGGAGAGCAAGGGCGACTGGCCGGCCATTCTCATCGGATATGCCCGAGCGATGCCCCGCGGCCGGCTCTATGGGCGGCCGCTCATGCGGTTGGTCTGGGGCACTCTGGGCTGCGGTCAGCTCGGCGTCAAAGCACTATCCCGCTGACGCGGTCGTCGTCGTGTCCGCGCTCGGCGCGGCCGTCGTGCTCGGGGTAGTCGACGTTGTGGTCGGCGAAGGCGTGGTCGTCGTGGTCGTGGTCGGGGTGGTCGTCGTTGTGGTCGGCGTAGGCGTGGTCGTCGTGGATCCCGATGTGGGCGTGGACGAGGTCGACGGCGAGCTCGAGGAGGTCGATGTCGTGGAGCTGCCGCTCGACGAGGACGACGATGTGGTCGTGTTGTCCGACGTGGAGGGGCTCGTGCCCGTGGAGGTCGTCAGCAAGCCGCTGTTGTGCAGCTGCGTCTCGATCTCCTGTTGTACCGCAGCGACTGCTGAGGCAACGGCCGCGGGCGTCGCGTCGGATCCGAGCTCGGGCAGCTCGTTGAGCTGCTTGAGGTCGGCGGCGAGCTGTGCGGCCAGCTCCTGGGAGGGCTGCGACTTGAGGGTGACGACGATCTGATCGGCGATCGCGGTGGTCAGACACGCCGTGCAGTTGTAGTTGAGCGCGCCGGCTGCATTGATCGGCGCGATGATCTTGCTCTGGCCGATGACCAGGACGATCTGGAAGGACACCGCGACCGTCGTGCACGCCTTGCAGTGCGCGATCGCGAAGGCGCTGTTGGTGTTGGTCACCGGCGCGCCGTCCTGCACGGTCACGATCGAGTAGGCGACGTCGTACAACACGCCGCCGTCCTTTGTGTTCGTCGCCAGCGCCTGTGTGCCGCCGGGGCCAGGGGCGGACGGGAGCTGGAACGGGAACGCGGTGGCGTCGACCGGCGTCGCAGGGCTCGTCGTCGATGTGCTCGGGTTCGAGGGCGTTGTCGACGGAGCCGGGGTGCTCGACGTGCTGGTGCCCGGCTTAGGCGAGAAGGTGCCGCCGCTCGCGTACGACGGGTCGGGCGCCGTGGGCGAGACGATCGCGACCGCCGGCTTGCCCTTGCCCTGCGAGATCACGAACATCGCCGGGTGCTGCTTGGTCGCGCCGCCGACCGGGACCATCGACACGGCGAGGTGGCGGCCGGGCGTCAGCTGGATCGCTGCCGCCGGCGCCGGCGCCGGACGGGCTGCCGCCGTCGGTGACGACACCATCTGGCCGAGCGACACGAGCGTTCCGCGATCAGTGGCGCGGACCGGCTGGTACTGGCCCGACGGCCACCACGCCCACGCCAGCCCGGCAATCAGTGCCGCTCCGGCGGCGAGCGCCGCGGTCCGCTTGATCGCGCTGCCCTCGCTCCAGGAGCGAGCGCTCGAGACCGTCATCCGCACGAATTTCTGCGTCACCAGCGCGCTCCCGATCACCGGCATGAACAGCGCGAACAGCCGCAGCAACGAGGCCAGGAACCCAAGGATGTCTCCGGACCCGAGTTGGTGCGGTATCTCGGAGGTGAGGTGGCTGCCGCTGTCCCACGCGTTCGTGGCGAGCTTGGGCAGCAGGAGCACCGCGCTCAACGCGAGGCTCAAGAGCACCGGCACGATGATCAGGACCCAGGAGGTAACGAGCACGCGCGCGCGTCCGGTCAGCGCCGAGGGCTCGCGGCGCCCGGGAATCAGCCTGCGCATCGTCGGGCCCATGTGCGAGAACAGGTCGGGTACGCCCGTCGCGTCGGACAGGATGTGGTAGCCGTCGGCACGAATCACCGGCGATAGCTGCTTGACCATCTGAAGCAACTGCAGCGCGACCAGCAGCAGAAGCGCGTCGACGCGCCACAGCAGCCACGCGACGAGCGTCAGGTCCGCGACGACCGCGTTGAAGTACAGACCGCCGAGGTCGACCCGCAACCGCGACCGCTTCGGCAGGCGGTAGGCGTCGGTGACGTCGGTGTAGAACGCGGGCCACACCAGGTAGATGCCAACCCCCATGCCCGCGGGAGTAGCGCCGCCGTAGCGGCACGCGGCTGCGTGACCGAGCTCGTGAAAGCCGGCCGATGCCACCGCCAGGCCGAACACGAGCAGCAGCAGGCCGGGGCTGTTGAAGGCTTGGGCGGTGGCGGACGCGACGCCCTTGTGGAACAGCACGAACCAGCAGACGACGAGGAAGCCGGCCAGGACCGGCCACATCAGCCACGGGCGGAACAGGACCGTGAACGGCGCCGTCAGCCGTCTTGTGATCTCCGGGTTGGTGACCAGGACCTTCCAGCGAAGCGCCAGGAGCGGGTTTCGCTTCGGCGGCGCCTTGTGCTCGGTGCCGGCCAGCAGGCCCTGGTCGGCCAGCTTCTCGGCCAGGCGGACGACGTGCTGCTCGTCGAGTCCCCGACCGAGCCGCTCGGACATCGCCGCGGCCACCTCGGCGTTGTCGCGCCGTCCGTCGGCCTCCTCGAGCAGCGCATACATCAGCGGCCCGAGATGTACCATCTGGCCGTCGCCGCGACGGACGAGGGCGGCGCCCTCCTTGTACCCGGACCCGTGCACGGGTCCGAGCAGCTCGACCCCCTCACCCCTGCTCAGCGCAGCGGTGGTCGATTCCTCAACCCTCGCGGGGGGAGGGGGTTCGGCTACTGCGGTCATGAGCGCCGCGCTCGGGTGCGCTCAGGCCCTATTGCTGGTTGACGCTGGCGTCCTGGTTGGCGGTCGCGTCAGCAGTGACGTGGTCGAGGTTCTGTGAGATCTCCACGTCCTGCGGCGCGGCAGCCTCGGCGACCGAGTCGGGCGAGCCGATATTGGCGCCGACCGCAGCATCGATCGGAGCCGCAACGTTGGCGTTCGCGGCCACGGCGCCGTCGATCGGGGCCGCCAGGTTCGCCTGGGCGTCGACGTTGATGTTGGCGTCGAGCAGGCTCCCGCCGTTTAGCAGCGACTGGACGCCGCCATCGACCGCGCCGCCGGCAGCACCGGTGGCACCGTCGAGCGTGCTGCCGACCGCGCCGGTCGCGCCGTCCACGGCACCGGTCGCGCCGTCCACGGCACCGGTCGCGCCGTCCACGGCACCAGTCGCGCCATTGACGGCACCGGTCGCGCCGTCGACAACTCCGCCGGCCGCGCTGCCTGCGCCCTCCACGGCTCCACCGGCAGCGTCGGTTGCGCCGCCGACGGCGGCTCCGGCACCGCTAACAGCACCGCCCACACCGCTCTCGGTGGGCGTCGTACCGGTCGTGCCCGAGGTTGCGCCCGTGTCACCCGAGGCCGGCGTCGTGCCGCCCGCGGCCGGCGTCGTGCCGCCGGTCGTGTGGCCACCGCTCGTGGCGCCCGCGGCACTCTGGTCGACCTGCGCGTGCTGCGGCGCGGTGGCGACCGCGCTGCCGCTATCGGTCTGGTCGATGGTTCCGTGCTGCTGCGCGACGCCCACGGCCTCGGCGCCGGAGCTCAGCACGTTGGCCGACGCGGCGGCCTCGATCGGCGCGGCGACGTTCAGGTTCGCGGCCGCTGCAAGGTCCACCGGGGCGGCTAGATCAAGCCCGAGGTCGACGTTCGCGTTGACGTCCAACAGAGAGAGAACTTCCTTGTTCGGGAGCGAAACCGCATCCTCGGCGTCGATGTCATCCATCGATACGTTGTCCTGGGGGACCTGGTCATCCATTGGAGCCTCCTGTGTACAGTCCTGTACCACCGACAGTGGGTCATGCCTTCCCTGGCCAAACTGGGGTCAAACGCCGGGTCAACTTCAGGAGACGAGTCGCGCGAGTCGCACGGAGACCGCTGGAGCCGCGACTTGGCCACCGCAGCCCCCACCGTTGCTAGATTCAGTCCCCTCACGGTGGGCGTAGCTCAGCTGGTAGAGCTCCTGGTTGTGGTCCAGGCGGTCGGGGGTTCGAGTCCCCTCGCTCACCCTCTCAGAAAGGCCTCGATTAGCGGGGCTTTTCTCTTGGTCGGAGACGCCGGTTGGTTGGTCCGGAGGCGCGGTTTACCACTTCGTTGTACCACTTGCCTGCTTTTGGCTGCGTGGACGACATTCCCTCCTTCCCTGCCACGACGCGGGCAGGATGGTGGCGCGTGCCGCCGCGCCGTCAAGGTCGGGCCTTCGGCCTTCGCCGCGCGCACCGCTGACGCGGCTCCCTTGACCGCTCACCGGTCACGCGCCGTGCTCTGCCCAGGCCGTGGCAGGGAGAGGGGGCGCCAAGCTGTGTTCGCTGTCGCGATTAGCCCGGACCGGGTGTCTTGTCGAATCGTCGGAGACTTCCGCTTTCGACATTCTGGTGCTTGCTCACCGCTGCCCGGCCAGCTAGCACGACAACGTTGGCTCGCCGAATGCAGCCTCGGGTCGCCCAGCCCCGAGATCCGCG
>Ga0207693_10001364_pt1 | contig 21632 bp, 17 predicted proteins | sample LARL81metaG_FD_184347 | JGI IMG/M metagenome (GOLD analysis project Ga0207693, IMG submission 184347) | Corn, switchgrass and miscanthus rhizosphere microbial communities from Kellogg Biological Station, Michigan, USA - LAR L8-1 metaG... | ecosystem: Host-associated > Plants > Roots >... | reverse complement strand
CGCCGTCGAGGACATAGTCGATCGCCGGCGCCACGACCGCAGGCGTTTCCTGTGCCACGTGCGCGATCACCCAGGCCGGCGGCAGCGCTACCTCGCCCGCGTCTTGCGAGAGCTCGCCGCGCAGCAGCGCGAAAAGCGACGATTTGCCGCTGCCGTTGGCTCCGATGAGCCCGACCTTGTGTCCGGCGTGCACGGTCAGCGACGCGCCTTCGAGCAGGCGCTTGTTGCCGCGGGACAGCGTCAGATTGCTCAGGCGCAGCATCGTGCAACACTACAGCACATAGTCATCGATTATCAGCGGCGCAGCGCCGCCGAAGCCAAAATCTCCGCGATCACAGCACATAGTCATAGTCGATTATCAGCGGCGCGTGATCGGAAAACCTCCGATTCGTATAAATCGCCGCCGTCCGCGCGGTCGCGGCGATGCCTGCCGTCGCGATCTGGTAATCGATACGCCAACCGACGTTCTTCGCCCAGGCCTGGCCGCGATTCGACCACCAGGTGTATTGATCGGGTTCGCGATTGATCCGGCGAAAGACGTCGACAAAGCCAAGCTCGTCGAACACCCGCGTCAACCACGCCCGCTCTTCAGGCAGGAATCCGGAATTCTTCTGGTTGCTGCGCCAGTTTTTGAGGTCGATCGGCTGGTGCGCGATGTTCCAGTCGCCGCAAAGGATCACTTCGCGTCCGGCGTTGCGAAGCCGCTCGAGGTGCGGCAGAAACTGGTCGAGGAAACGGAACTTGGCGAGCTGGCGGTCCGGCGAGCTCGACCCTGACGGCAGATAGACGCTGATCACGGTGAGCTTGCCGAAGTCGGCCTCCAGATAGCGGCCCTCGGCGTCGAACTCGTTGCTGCCGAAACCGCTGCGCACCGGCACCGCGCGGCGGGCGTACAAGGCAACGCCGCTGTAACCCTTTTTTTGCGCGTGATGAAACGCGGCGTGGGATTTTCGCGGTGCCCGCAGCGCCTTCGGCACGTCGTCGGGATGGGCCTTGATCTCCTGCAAGCACACGACGTCCCACGGCTCGATCCGCGACAGCCATCGGACGAGACCTTTGCGCTCCGCCGAGCGAATGCCATTGACGTTGAGTGTGACGATGCGCATGTCGAGTGGCGCCGGCTCGGACGCCGCCGCGGCGCGGAGTTTACACGAGGGCCCGCTTCCGCCGCGTCGGCGCTGGCGACGAGGTCGCGCGGTATAATTTGCGGCCGATCCCCTGTGGCGCGCAACGCTCTTCATGCCCGATTTCCGCCAGGAGTTTCTCGAGTTCGCCTTGGCACGCGACGTGCTTCGATTTGGTGCGTTCGTCACCAAGGCGGGCCGCAAGACACCTTATTTTTTCAACGCGGGGCTGTTCAACGACGGAGCGAGTTTGGGCGAGCTGGGTCGGTACTACGCCACGGCGTATCTGGCCTCGGAGGTGCGTTGCGATCAACTGTACGGCCCGGCCTACAAAGGCATAACGCTGGCCGCGGTGACGGCTGTCGCCCTCGCCGCAAAAGGTCACAATCTGCCGTACAGCTTCAATCGCAAGGAAGCCAAGGATCACGGCGAGGGCGGCGCGATCGTCGGGGCCGCGCTCAAAGGCAGGGTGCTGATCGTCGACGACGTCATTACCGACGGCGGGGCCAAGCGCGAGGCGATCGAGTTGATCCGGGCCCACGGGGCGACCCCCGCCGGCGTGCTGATCGCCTTCGATCGAATGGAACGCGGACGCGGCGGGCGGTCGGCGGTGCAGGAGTTGGAACAGGAATTCGGCATCCCGGTCATAGCGATCGCGACGCTCGACGACTTGCTGGGGTTGCTGGCGGGGCGCCAGGACCTGGCGCAGCAAAGGCGCGAAGTGATTTCGTATCGCGAGCAATATGGCGCCCCCGCGTGAGGCGGCGCCAATCACCGGAAACGTGAAAAGGCTTATTGTGAAACTTAGCGGATTACGTTTGTCGGCTTCCGGATTGACGAGTGCGATCGCCGTTCTGAGCCTCGTCTGCGGCGCGGGCACCGCCGCTGGCGCGGGCATGTACAAATGGGTGGACGACCAAGGCGTGGTCCACTACACCGATCGCATACCGGCGGACTCGGTCAGCAAGGGAGCGACGGTGCTGGACAAACAGGGGCGATCGGTCAAGACGATCGATCCGGCGCCGACGGCGGAACAGCGCAAGGCGATCGAGGTCGAGGCCGAGCGACAGCGCGAGCTCGCCAAGGTGGACGCCGAGCGGGCGCGACGCGACCGGGCGCTGACCCAGTCTTTCAGCAGTGAAGCCGAGATCGACGTTGCCCGCGCGCGGGCCGTGTCGACGATGGAGGCGCAACTGACGACCATCAGCGCGTACATCGCCGACATGACACGCCGCAAGCAGGATCTGGAAAAGCGCAAGGCCGGCTACGGCACCAAGCCTGTGCCCGCGGCGGTGGAGAACGAACTCAATTCGGTGACCGACGAGCTGACGCGGCAAACCGCGCTGCTCGCCCAGAAAAAAGAGGCGCTCGCCGCCGTCGGCAAGAAGTACGACGCCGACAAGCAGCGCTGGCAGGAAATCAAGCTGGAGCAGGATCAGGCGGCGGAACGGCAACGGGCGGCCGACGCGCAGAAGGCCAGCGCGCCGGCCCCGCAGCCCCGCGGCAAGAGCGCGGCAGCCGCATCCTCCGGCACGACGCGCTAGCGTCCTGCCTCAGGGCTCGTCTCGTCCGGCGAGCCCTCGAATTATCGCCGCATCGGCGATAATCACGCCTTGCGGCGTCCTCGCGCCGCCTTCCATCCAAGAACGTCAGGAATTCCGTGGCCCAGTACGTCTACACGATGAACCGCGTGGGCAAGATCGTGCCGCCCAAGCGGGTGATCCTCAAGGACATTTCGCTGTCGTTTTTCCCCGGCGCCAAAATCGGCGTGCTCGGGCTCAACGGGTCGGGCAAGTCCAGTCTGTTGCGCATCATGGCGGGTGAGGACAAGGAGTACGAAGGCGAAGCGGTGCCGATGGCCAACATGCGCATCGGCTACTTGCCGCAGGAGCCGCAGCTCGCGCCGGACAAGTCGGTGCGAGAAACCGTCGAAGAGGGCCTGGGCGAAATCCTCGAAGCTAAGCAGAAGCTCGAAGGCATCTACGCTGCGTATGCCGAGCCCGATGCCGATTTCGACGCGCTGGCCGCCGAGCAGGCGCGCTACGAGAGCATTATCGCCGCGGCCGGGGCCGACACCGGAGTGCAGATGGAAATCGCCGCCGATGCGCTGCGACTGGCACCCTGGGATGCGATCGTCGGAAAGCTGTCGGGCGGTGAAAAGCGCCGCGTCGCGCTGTGCCGACTGCTGCTGTCCAAGCCCGACATGCTGCTGCTGGACGAGCCGACCAACCACCTGGATGCCGAAAGCGTCGAATGGCTCGAGCAGTTCCTGCTGCGCTTTCCGGGCACGGTGATCGCCGTCACCCACGATCGCTACTTTCTGGACAACGCCGCGGAATGGATCCTCGAGCTCGACCGCGGCTATGGGATTCCGTGGAAAGGCAACTACAGCTCGTGGCTCGAGCAGAAGGAGCAGCGGCTGGAGATCGAGGCCAAGCAGGAATCGGCGCGCATCAAGGCGATGCAGAAGGAGCTCGAATGGGTGCGCACCAATCCCAAGGGCCGCCAGGCGAAGGCCAAGGCGCGCATCGCCCGCTTCGAAGAGCTGTCCAGCCACGAGCACCAGAAACGCAACGAGACGCAGGAGATCTTCATCCCGGTCGCCGAGCGCCTCGGCGGCCAGGTGATCGAGCTGCACGGCGTCAGCAAGGGTTATGGCGAGCGCCTGCTGATCGACGATCTCTCGTTCAGCGTGCCGCCAGGTGCGATCGTCGGCATCATCGGCCCGAACGGCGCTGGCAAGACGACATTGTTCCGCATGATCACCGGCGCGGAAAAACCGGACAAGGGCAAGATCGTCATCGGCTCGACCGCGAAGCTCGCCGTCGTCGACCAGTCGCGCGAAGCGCTGCCCGACGGCAAGACCGCGTGGGAAGCGATTTCCGGGGGACACGACATCCTGACGGTCGGGAAATTCGAGATGCCGTCGCGCGCCTATCTCGGGCGCTTCAACTTCAAGGGCGTCGATCAGCAGAAAATGGTCGGAGCGCTTTCCGGCGGCGAGCGCGGACGGCTGCACCTTGCGCTCACGTTGCTCAAGGGCGGCAACGTGCTGCTGCTCGACGAGCCGTCGAACGATCTCGACGTCGAGACCTTGCGGGCGCTCGAGGACGCGCTGCTGGAATTCGCCGGCAGCGTGCTGGTGATCTCGCACGACCGCTGGTTTCTCGACCGGATCGCCACGCACATCCTGGCGTTCGAAGGCGACTCGCGGGCGGTTTTTTTCGAGGGCAACTACCAGGAATACGAAGCCGACAAGAAAAAGCGCCTCGGTGAGGAAGGCGCGCGGCCGCATCGCATCCGGTACAAGGCGTTGATGGCCTGAGCGTCCAGCCGTTGCGCGGTTGGCTCCCGGGCAGCACAATCGTCGGCTGACCGGTTACTCCGAGGGGGACGGGGCATGAAGTGCCGGACGTGCGGCCAAGAGGTGCGAACCGGTCAACGCTTCTGCGAATCCTGCGGGACGCCGGCCGACAAGACGTGCCCTACCTGCAATGCGCCCGCGGCGCCGGACGCCCGATTCTGCGGTACCTGCGGCGCTTCGTTCCCGGATGGCGGCGAAGTACCCGATCTCGCCCGGCCTGCGGCGCGCGGCGCGCCTGCGGCGACTTCGCCGGATGGCGAGCGTCGCCAGCTGACGGTGCTGTTCGCCGACGTTGTCGGCTCGACGGCACTCGCCGGAAAGCTCGACCCCGAGGCGCTGCGCGACGTGCTGCGCGCCTACCAGGGCATCTGCAACGACTGCGTCACGCGCTACGGCGGCAACATAAACCAGTATGTCGGCGACGGCGTCGTCGCTTTTTTCGGCTATCCCAGCGCGCACGACAACGACGCCGAACGAGCCATTCTGGCCGGAATCGCCATCACGGCGGGCGTCCGCAAGCTGGACCATTCGCTGAAGGCGCAGGGCGGAGCCGGCATCGAAGCGCGCGTTGGAATCCATACCGGCCTGGTCGTCGTCGGTGCGATGAGCGCCGGCGGAGCAAACATCGACCACGCCATCGGGGAAACACCGAACATCGCCGCACGGATCCAGGCGGAAGCAAGCCCGAATTCGGTATGCATAAGCGCCGCGACGCTCAAACTCGTCGGGGAACGCTTCCACGTCCGCGCCTTGGGCGCGCGGCCGTTGAAAGGGGTGGCGATCGATACCGAGGTCTACTCGGTCGTCGGTGCGATCGACTCCAAGTCGGAGCTGCACGGAGGCCACCAGGGCGCGCCACTCGTCGGCCGCGAAATGGAGCTTCGACATCTGCTCGAGCGCTGGGATCTGGCGCAGCGGGGACGGGGACAGGCGGTGCTGCTTTCCGGAGAGGGGGGCATCGGCAAGTCCCGGCTGTTGACCGCATTGCGCGAACGCGCTTCCGCAGGCAGCACGGCGTGGCGCAACATCCATTGCTCGCCGTTCTACCAGAACAGCGCGCTCCATCCGATTATCGATCTCATCGACCGGGCGATCGACGCCGCGGGGGCGACGCCGGGGTCCGACCGCTATGCGGTGCTGCGACGGATCCTCGGCGCCTCGGGCATCACCGACGACACTACGCACGCCCTTATCGGATCACTGATGGGGCTTTCGGACGAGCACCAGCAGGCACTGAGCGACCTGGCGCCTGCCCAGCGCAAACGGCGGACGCTCGACGCGCTGATTGCGTGGTTGCACGCCGATGCGAAAAAGTATCCGCTGGTGGTGGTCGTCGAAGACCTGCATTGGGTCGATGCGTCGACGCGCGAATTGCTCGGGATGCTGCTGGAGCGCATTGTCGAAGTACCGATGCTCGTCGTGCTCACTTTCCGGCCCGAGTTCGTTCCGACCTGGGCGATGCACGGGCAGATCTCGATGATCGCGCTGAACAAGCTCTTGCCGGAGCAGGTCGTGACGGTGGCCCGGGGAATTACCGGCGGTAAAGCGCTGCCCGCGCGCATCGTCGACGAGATCGTGCGCCGCACCGACGGCGTGCCGCTGTTCGTCGAGGAGCTGACCAAGGCGATATTGGCGTCCGGGCTGGTCGTCGAACGCGATGGTGAGCTGGCGTTCTCGGGTAGTCAGTCGGCGCAACTCGAGGTGCCGGCAACGCTGCGCGACTCGCTCACCGCACGGCTGGATCGGCTCGGAGCCGCCAAGGCGGTCGCGCAACTTGCCTCCGTACTCGGCCGCGCGTTCGAGTACCCGGTCTTGCAGTCGGTGTGCGATCTTCCCGGAGCCGAGCTCGAGGAGCAGCTGGCCGCGCTGAATCGCGCGGACATCATCCAGCAGAGCGGGGTACCCCCCCAATCACACTACGTCTTCAAGCACGCGCTGATCCAGGAGGCAGCCTACGACACCCTTCTGAAAAGCGTGCGCCAGCGGCATCATCAACGGATCGCACAATGCTACGTCGATCGCTTTGCGGACGTGGCGCAATCGCGACCGGAGCTGGTGGCGCACCATTACAGCCGCGCGATGATGCCAGCCGCTGCGGTGCCCTTCTGGCAGAAGGCCGGAGAGCTTGCCGTGGCCCGCTCCGGCTACGAGGAAGCGATCGCCCACTTGAGCGAGGCCCTGGAGCAGATCCGGCTCGTTCCCGACTCACCGTCGCGCGCCGTCACCGAGCTGGGCCTTCGCGTCACGATAGGCCCCGCACTGATCGCCGGCAAAGGCATGGCGGCACCGGATACCGGCGCCAACTATGCCCGCGCCTGCGAACTGGCCGAGATGCTCGGCGACACCAAGGAGCGCTTCGCCGCGTTGTGGGGCGATTGGCTGTACAAGAATGGCAAGGGACAGCTTATCGAGGCCGCGCGCCGTTCCGAGGATCTCGTCATGCTCAGCCGCAAGCTCGGCGACGATGGATACGCGCTGCAGGCGCTTCACTCCCGCTGGACGAATTTCTTCTTCCTCGGCGATGTCAACGTCGCACGCGCGGACTCGCTGCGCGGGATCGAGCTCTACGACCGCGTACGGCACCGCAATCACAAGCACCTGTACGGTGGCCACGACCCCGCCGTCTGCGCCTACAATTTCGGCTCGAATGCCGCGTGGGCGACCGGCCACACCAAGGAAGGGCTCCGGCTTGCCGAGAACTCGGTGACGCTCGCGAAAGACCTGGATCACTCGCTCAGTCTCGCAATCGCGTATTTGTTTTCGGTGCAGGTGCTGCACTGCGTGAACGATCACGCCACCGCGCTGCCTCGCGCCGAAGAGTTGCTGGCTCTCTGCGAAAAACATCGTTTGCCGCAATGGGGCGGGCCGGGCATGATCCTGCTCGGCGTGTCACAGACCGCCCAGGGCAGCACTGAGCTCGGGCTGAAATTGATCGACGACGGCCTCAAGGCGCACCGGGCGACTGGCCATGTCGGTATTTCCCTCATGCTATTGGCGCTGGCGGCCGAGGCGCATCTCAAGATCGGCAATCATGCGCGCGCACTGGACCTCCTTTCCGAGGCCATCGATGTTGGCGAAAAGAGCCGTATCGGATGGTATCGACAGGAAGTACTGCGACTGCAGGCCGAGGTCATGCTGCAGTCGGGGAAGATCGGCGTCGATGACGCGATTGCTCGCGTCGAGCATGCGGCGTGGCTCGCTAAAGGACAGGGCTCGATCGCGCTGGAATGGCGCGCCGAGATCGCGCTCGCTCGGCTGCTCGAGCAGCATGGACAATCCGAGCGGGCCCGGGAGAGGCTGCGTGCCGTTTGCGGGCCGTCCACCGACAGCCTTGACTCGGCAGAGCTCGATCAAGCGAAAAGCCTGCTGGCTACGCTGGGTTAAACGGGACTCCTGCGCCGCGAACGACCAGCGCGTCCTATCGGGTCCTTTTCGCGTGAAGCAGCCCAAGCTCCGCGCGGCGGACAAAACCGAGCGTCAGGTAGAGCTCGATCGCGCGCTTGTTGGTGCTCTCGACATGAATCAACGGCGTCTGGCCCTCGCGCAGCATTCGATTGACGACCCGGCCGATCAGCGCCCGCGCGTACCCGCGTCCTTGCACATCGGGATGCGTGCATACGGCGCTGACCTCGCGCAAATCGTCGATCCACAACCGCTCGCCCGCCATCGCGACCAGGCGCCCCGACAGCCGCGCGCCGATATACGTTCCGAGCTCGATGGTGCGCGGTCGAAACGGTCCCGGCTTGGTGAGCTCGACCAGCCGAAGCATTTCCGGAACGTCCGCCGCGTCGAGAGTCGTTGCATCTAAATCGCCCTCCGGCAACGACTTCCGATCGCTCCGAATCATCTGGGTGATGCGCGATTCATACAGAATCTCCCAATGAGGCGGAAGCTTCGGCAGCAACCGCGCGACGGTTGCCATGTCGTCACCGACGCCGACCACCGTCTCCAGTGCAGTCACGTTCGCGCGTTCCGGCGCAGCCAATCCGGCGATAGGCGAAATGTCGGCCGGGTATCTGCGCGCCAGCGTCCCGCCCTGCGCGAAATGCGCATGTCCAGTCGTCAAGCTCGACCAGAACGGGTTGTCGAGCGCGCGCTCGAAATCAGGCGGGATCATCCCGGGAATTTTGTCACGTGATGCGGCCTTCGGGCAGATCGAGTGCACAATTTAACGCGACCTTGCCACGTCGTCGCCCGTCGGCGGCCGCTCGCGATTGCGGCCGAGATCAAACCGCTGCAAACTCTTTCCCGTTTCGACGGGAGCCCACGATGACAATCACCGTCTATCATCTGGAGACCTCGCGCTCCGAGCGCATTGTCTGGCTGATGGAGGAGCTCGGTCTTCCCTATGAATTGCAGGTCTTTCCGCGCGAGACGACCGGCGCGGCACCGCATCCGTTGAAGGAAATCCACGCTATGGGCAAGGCGCCGGTGATCCGCGACGGTGACACCGTGCTCGCCGAGTCCGGAGCGATCGTCGACTATATCGTGCATCGCCACGGGGGCGGGCGGCTGGCGCTGTCGCCCGACGATCCGGCGTACGCGAAGTACATTTACTGGCTGCATTTCGCCGAAGGCAGCCTGATGTCGCTGATGCTGATCGCGCTGGTGTTGAGCCGCGTGAAGGAGGCTGCGGAAAGCCCGGTCACGGCGCGAATCCGCGAGCGGATGAAACAGATGCTGACCTTTGTCGACACCGAGCTCGGCGCCGGGCCGTGGTTCGCCGGCGACGCTTTCACCGCCGCCGACGTGATGATGGTGTTTCCCTTCACGACGCTGCGGAACTTCCTCGACTACGATCTCGCACAGTACGCCAACATCGTCGCCTACGTCGCGCGCGTCGGTGTGCGGCCGGCGTACAGGAAGGCGATGTCGCTCGCGGGTCCGACCAGAAGTTACCTGTAACCCGGGTCAAATCTCTCGGTGCGTGCGCGTTGACGCCGTGCGGTTCGATTTGCCGGCGGTGCGCTCAGCCGCCTTGGCGCGCGGATTTCAGCCGAGCATTTTCTTCAGCGCTGCATTGACCTCGATCGGATTCGCCTTGCCCCGGGTCGCGGCCATCGCCTTGCCGACCAGCGACTGGAACGCCTTCTCCTTGCCGGCCTTGTACTCGGCGACGATCGCCGCGTTGGCTGCAAGCACGTCGGCGACGATCTGCTCGATGGCGCCCGCGTCGGAAATCTGCCGCAGGCCCCGGGCCGCGATGATCGCGTCGGCGTCACCTTCGCCCGCCCACATCGCTTCGAACACCTGTTTGGCGAGCTTGCCCGAGATCGTGCCATCGGCGATCCGTCTCAGCATGCCGGCTAGCGAGGCCGAGGATACCGGCGCCTCCACGATGTCGATTTCCGCCTTGTTGAGCGCAGCCGACACTTCGCCGAGCAGCCAGTTGCCCGCCAGCCGTGGATCGACGCCTGCAGCGACGAGCCGTTCGAAATAGCCCGCCATTTCCCGCTGCGAAACCAGCATCGCTGCTTCCGCCCCCGGCAGCGCGTACTCGCGCACCAGCCGGGTCCGCATCGCCTCGGGCAGTTCGGGCATGTCGGCGCGTATCCGTTCGATCCATGCCTCGTCGATGGACAGCGGCGGCAGATCGGGATCGGGAAAGTAACGGTAGTCCTGCGCGTCCTCTTTGCTGCGCATCGAGCGTGTCTCGCCGCGGTCAGGGTCGTACAGGCGCGTTTCCTGCACGACCTTGCCGCCGTCCTCGATCAACTCGGTCTGCCGGCGCACCTCGAACTCGATCGCCTGCTGCAGAAAACGAAAGCTGTTCAGATTCTTGATCTCACACCGCGTGCCGAGCTTCGCCTCGCCTTGCCGCCGCACCGAAACGTTGGCGTCGAAGCGGAAACTGCCTTCCTGCATGTTGCCGTCGCAGATGCCGATCCAGCGCACCAGCGCATGCAATGCCTTGGCGTAAACGACAGCCTCGGCGGCCGAGCGCATGTCCGGCTCGGAGACGATTTCGAGCAAGGGCATGCCGGCGCGGTTGAGATCGATGCCGGTCATCTCGTGGCCCGGTGTTCCGGGCGACGCAATTCGCTCGTGCAGCGATTTTCCAGCGTCCTCCTCCAGGTGCGCGCGCGTCAGCGCAATCCGGATCTCGCCGCGCGTCGGCGACACGATCGCGATCGATCCGCCCTGCACGACCGGTATTTCGTATTGCGAGATCTGGTAGCCCTTCGGCAGGTCGGGGTAGAAGTAGTTCTTGCGCGCGAACACGCTCTTCCGGTTGATCGCTGCGCCCACCGCCAGGCCAAAGCGGATCGCACGCTCGACCGCGCCGCGGTTCAATACCGGCAGGACACCGGGCAGCGCGATATCGACGGCCGAAGCCTGCGTGTTCGGGGCGGCGCCGAAGGCCGTCGACGCGCCAGAAAATATCTTCGATGCCGTCGACAGTTGCGCATGCGTCTCGAGACCGATGACGACCTCCCAGGTCATTGGACTACCCTCCGCGCTGCGCGCTTCGGGGCTGATTCGCGCTCGGGGCGGCCCTTCGCGCTCATGGCGCGAACTCCGTCGGAATTCGGCGATGCCAGTCGGTGACCTGTTGATAGCGATGCGCGGCGTTGAGAATTTTCGCCTCGGCAAAGTGATCGCCCTGGATCTGCAGCCCGATCGGCAAACCCCTCTCGTCGAAACCGCAGGGAATCGACATCGCCGGCGCCCCGGTCAGGTTGCCGGCGATGGTAAAAATGTCGTTCAGGTACATCTTGACCGGATCGTCGCTTTTTTCTCCGAGCCGGAACGCCGCAGTCGGCGATGTCGGCCCGATGATCAGGTCGCAACTGTCGTAGGCGCGACGGAAATCGTCCGCGATCAGCCGGCGGACCTGCTGCGCTTTCAGGTAGTACGCGTCGTAGTAGCCGTGCGAGAGCACGTAGGTCCCGACCAGGATGCGGCGCTTGACCTCGGCGCCGAAGCCTTCGGCGCGGGTTTTGCAGTACATGTCGTCGAGGTCGCTGTAGCTCGCCGCGCGATGCCCGTACCGCACGCCGTCGAAGCGCGACAGGTTGGACGAGGCTTCGGCGGGTGCGATTACATAGTAGACGGGGACCGACAGGTGGACGTTGGGAAGGCTGACGTCGACCGTGACTGCGCCGAGGCGGCGGAATTCTGCGAGCGCGGTCTCGATCGCCCGCGCCACGGCGACGTCGGTCCCCTCTCCTGCGTACTCGCGCGGCAAGCCGATTCGCAGCCCCGCGAGCGGCTTGCTCGTCACGGCCGCGTCGATGTCCCGCGCGTAGTCCTCCCGCGGCCGGTCGAGGCTGGTCGAGTCCCGCGCATCGTGGCCGGCCATCGCGGTCAGCAGCATCGCGCAGTCAGCGGCCGTCTGGCCGAAGACGCCGGGCGTGTCGAGGCTCGAGGCGAAAGCCACGAGACCATAGCGCGAGCAGACGCCATAGGTTGGTTTGATGCCGCACACGCCCGACAGCGCCGCCGGCTGTCGAATCGATCCCCCGGTGTCGGTACCGGTCGCCGCGGGAACGAAGCGCGCCGCGATGGCCGCCGCCGATCCGCCCGAGCTCCCCCCGGCCACAAAGTCGGCGTTCCATGGGTTCCTGACCGGGCCGAAAAAGGAATTTTCGTTCGACGAGCCCATCGCGAACTCGTCCATGTTGGTCTTGCCGACCAGCACCATGCCCGCGGCCGCCAGCTGCTCGACGACAAAGGCGCTGTACGGCGCAATGAATTTCTCCAGCATGCGCGAGCCGCAGGTCGTCTTCAGACCCTCGGTCATGATGACGTCCTTGTGCGCGATCGGGATGCCCGTGAGAGGGCCGGCCGTACCGCGGGAGCGCTGGACGTCAGCCAACCGGGCCGCGCCGAGCGCGCGCTCGCGGTCTATCGTCAGGAAGGCATTGAGGCGGCCGTTGCCCCGGTCGATGCGGGCGAGCAATCCTTCGATCAGCTCGACACTGGACAGGCGCTTGGCGGCGAGCGCCTGCGAGAGCTCGGTGAGCGGCGCGGTAATCATCGGCGGCGACATCGGGATCCGCGGCTTTGCCGACGCGGCGACGTCGCACCGGGGCCGGCGGAAGTCGACGCGAGCGCTTGCCTTGGCGCGGTCAGCGGCCCGGCTTCCTCACTCGATGACCTTCGGCACCAGATACAGGCCGTCCTCGACCGCCGGCGCGACCTGTTGATAGCTCGCATGACGATCGGTTTCGGTGACCCGGTCCTCGCGCAGCGGCAGGACGAGGTCCTGCGCGTGCGACATCGGAACGATGCCGGTCGTGTCGACCGCGCGCATGCGGCCGATCAATTCGAAAATGCTTTCGAGCTTGGCGCGCACGTCGGCGGCTTCGGCCGGCGTGATCTCGATCCGGGCCAGATGCGCGATTCGCCGCACTTCATCGAGGGAAAGCGCCATTGTTTTAGGCTCGCGGGCAAAATTGCGGTGCAGAAACAAAGCTGAATAGGGTATCATAATCACTTGTCATAAGCACGGCCGCCCACTGCGCGAGTCGCAACGAAAGGCCCCATGTTCGAAATGTTCAAAGGCTATTTCTCCACCGATCTTGCGATCGATCTGGGGACGGCGAACACGCTGATTTACGTCCGCGGCAAGGGAATCGTGCTGAACGAGCCCTCGGTCGTGTCGATCCGGCAGGAAGGCGGACCGAACGGCAAGCGGGTGATCCAGGAAGTGGGCTTGGCGGCAAAACAGATGCTCGGCCGCACGCCGGGCAACATCACCGCGATCCGGCCGATGAAAGACGGCGTCATCGCCGACTTCACCGTCACCGAGCAGATGCTCAAGCAGTTCATCAAGAAAGTGCTCGACTCGAAGCTGTTCAGTCCGAGCCCGCGCATCATCATCTGCGTGCCCTGCGGCTCGACGCAGGTCGAACGCCGCGCGATCCGCGAATCCGCGCTCGGCGCCGGTGCGTCGAAGGTGTACCTAATCGAGGAGCCGATGGCCGCTGCGATCGGCGCCGACCTGCCGATTTCAGAAGCGACCGGCTCGATGGTCGTCGACATCGGCGGCGGCACGACGGAAGTCGGTGTGATCTCGCTGGGCGGAATGGTTTACGCGGGCAGCGTGCGCGTCGGCGGCGACAAGTTCGACGAGGCGATCGTCAATTACATTCGCCGCAACTACGGCATGCTGATCGGCGAGACGACTGCCGAGCAGATCAAGCAGACGATCGGATCGGCGTTTCCCGGATCCGAGGTGAAGGAGATGGAGGTCAAGGGCCGCAACCTGGCCGAAGGCATCCCGCGCAGCTTCACCGTGTCGTCGAACGAGATTCTCGAAGCGCTGACCGATCCGCTGAACAGCATCGTTTCCGCAGTCAAGAGCGCGCTCGAGCGCACGCCGCCGGAGCTCGGCGCCGACATCGCCGAGCACGGCATGGTGCTGACCGGCGGCGGCGCGCTTCTGCGCGACGTCGATCGCCTGTTGATGGAGGAGACCGGTCTGCCGGTGATCGTGGCCGATGATCCGCTGACCTGCGTCGTGCGGGGTTGCGGCAAGGCGCTCGAGAATATGGAAAAGCTGTCGACGATCTTCACTTCGGATTGATCGGATCGTATCGGCGACGAGCATGCCCGCTACCACGCATCCCGTCTTCCGCTGCCTGACCGTCGGGGTTTCCCCCCGCCGCTGACCAGCCGGCCCGTTTGATGCGTCACCTCTCGGTCGAGCCGCCGCCATTTTTTCACCGCGGCCCGTCGCCGCTGACACGGCTTGCGGTTTTCGCGCTGCTGTCGCTGGCGCTGCTGTTCGCAGACACGCGCTATCGCTACCTGGAGAACATCCGGCGCGGTGCGGCGATCGTGCTCTATCCGATGCAGCGCATCGTGCAAATGCCCGGCGAAGCGCTCGCTTATGTCGGAACTTACTTTTCATCTCAGCGTACGCTGGCCGACGACAACGCGGCCCTGCAGGCGCAATTGCTGAGCCAGGCGCCTCTGGTGCAAGGCTACCCGGCGGTCGAGAAGGAAAATGCGCGGCTGCGCGGGCTGATGAAACTCGAGACGCGCATCCCGGTCGATGCGACCGCGGCCGAAGTGCTCTATTCCAGCCGCGATCCGTTCACGCAGAAGATCTTTGTCGATAAGGGCGAGGCGGCGGGTGTGCAGGCCGGCCGGGCGGTGATCGACAGCATCGGCGTCGTCGGTCAGGTCACGCGCGTGTATCCCTACATGTCCGAAGTCACGCTGGTCACCGACAAGGATCACGCGGTGCCGGTCAAGGTCGAGCGCAGCGGCGTGCGCACCGTCATGTATGGCGCTGGCGCCGCACGACCGCCCGAGCTTCGCTACCTTTCGCCCAGCGTCGAAATCGAGCCGGGCGATCTGCTGGTCACGTCGGGCATCGACGGCACGTATCCGGCGGGCCTCGCGGTCGCGCAGGTGGTCTCGGTCGAGCGCGAGACGGGGCTCAGTTTCGCGCATGTCACCTGCAAGGCGCTTGCGGGAATCGACAACAGCGTGCAGGTGCTGATCCTCGGGTCGACCGCGTCCGTGCCGCCGCGTCCCGAAGAACCTTCGGACACCACCGCGCCGCGCAAGGGCCGCGGCAGGCGCAAGGGCTAGGCCCGACCAGGCCCGGACACACGATGCCGCCTTTCGTCGCCGCCCGCCCCGAAGAGATCCTGCTGCCGGTCCGGCCGTGGTTCATCGTGCTGACCTTGCTCGTCGGCCTGGTCGCCAATACGCTGCCGATGTCGGGGATGGCGCTCACGCTGAAGCCCGATTTCCTGGCGCTGGTGCTGCTTTACTGGTGCATCCAGGAGCCGCGCCTGATCGGCGTCGGCGTCGCGTGGTGCCTGGGGTTGATGATGGATGTCGTCGATGCGACCGTCTTCGGCCAGCATGCGTTGGCGTATGCGGTGCTCGCCTACGGCGCCGGCTATTTTCGCCGGCGCGTGCTTCGCTTTCCGCTCTGGCAGCAGGCGGCGCAGGTGGCGGCGCTGCTGTTGCTCAGTTCGGGACTGGTGCTGCTGGTGCGAATTGCCGGCGGCGCGCCACCGCCGCGCTGGACCTACGTCGTCGGCTCGCTGACCGGCGCGCTGCTCTGGCCGCTGGTGACCGTGGTGCTGCAATGGCCGCAGCGCCCGCAGCGCTCGTCCGCGGAGCTCTAGCGAAGACCATTTCTCATGCGACGCCTGTTCAGCCAACGCGGCCGCAACCGCGCCTTCTCGCCGCCCGAGCTCAAGGATCCCGAGCGCGAAAGCTTGCGCTTTCGCCGCCGGCTGTTGATTGCCGGCGGGCTGATGATCACCGCGTTCGGCGGGCTGTTCGGCCGCTTTTTCTATTTGCAGGTCATCCAGCACGGCCACTATCAGACGCTGGCCGAGAGCAATCGCGTCGCGATCGTCCCGATCGCGCCCAACCGCGGCGTGATCACCGATCGCAACGGCGTCGTGCTCGCGCAAAGCTACTCGGCGTACACGCTGGAGATCATGCCTTCGCGCGTGACCAATCTCGAAGCGACGATCGACCAGCTGGCCAAGATCGTCGAAGTCCAGCCGCGCGACCGCAAGCGCTTCAAGCGCCTGCTGGACGAATCGAAGCGCCTGGACAGCGTGCCTCTGCGCACGCGCCTGACCGACGAGGAAGTTGCGCGCTTCGCGGTCAATCAATACCGGTTCCCCGGCGTCGACATCAAGGCGCGGCTGTTCCGGCAATATCCGTTCGGCGAGATCGCGTCCCAGCTGATCGGCTATGTAAGCCGCATCAATGACCGGGATCTCGAGCGCATCGACGAATGGAACGAGACCGCCAACTACAAGGGCTCCGACTACATCGGCAAGGTCGGCGTCGAATTGTCTTACGAGCGCGAGCTGCACGGCGGCACCGGCGTCGAGGAAGTCGAGGTCGATTCCAGCGGTCGCGCCGTGCGCACGCTGTCGCGCACACCGCCGGTATCCGGCAACAACCTGCGACTTGCACTGGACATCCATCTCCAGAAAATCGCCGAAGAGGCGTTCGGCACCCGGCGCGGGGCGCTGGTCGCGATCGATCCGGCAACCGGCGAGATCCTCGCCTACGTCTCGCGGCCCGGTTTCGATCCGAACCTGTTCGTCGACGGCATCGATCCATCGTCCTGGGAACAGTTGAACGATTCGCCCGACAAGCCGCTGCTCAACCGGCCGTTGCGCGGCGCGTACCCCCCGGGATCGACGATCAAGCCGTACCTCGCGCTGGCCGCGCTGACCTCGGGCAAGCGGACGGCGACGCAGACGATTTTCGATCCGGGGTATTACCAGATCGCCGGCAGCACCCACCGATTCCGCGACGACAAGCCCGGCGGTCATGGCTATGTCGACATGACCAAGTCGATCGTCGCGTCGTGCGATACCTACTACTACATGCTGGCCGGCGAGACCGACATCGACGACACCTATGCATTCATGTCGCAGTTCGGATTCGGCCAGAAGACCGGCATCGATCTCGAGGGCGAGTTGCCCGGCGTTTTGCCGTCGCGGACATGGAAGCGCGAGCGCTTCTCGGGCAGCAACTACCGCGAGGAGCATCGCAAATGGTATCTGGGCGATTCGATCTCGGCCGGGATCGGCCAGGGATACAACGCCTTCACGCCGCTGCAGCAGGCCCAGGCGATCGCGATCATCGCCAATGACGGCGAGGCGATGCGCCCCCGTGTGGTCAAGGCGATCGAGAACACCCGCACCGGCGCGCTGCGCGAATTGCCCTCGGAGCGGACGCACGCGCTCGCCGTCAAGCCGCAGGATCTCGCTGTCATCAAGAAGGCGCTGATCGGTGTGCCGCGCGAAGGCACCAGCGCAGCGGCGTTCGTCGGCAGCAAGTACATATCCGCGGGCAAGACCGGCACCGCGCAGGTCTATTCGCTGAAAGGCGAGCGCTACTCGGCGCGCATCGATGAGCGCTTGCGCGATCACGCGTGGTACGCAGCCTATGCGCCGGCCGACAAGCCGAAGATCGCGCTGGCCGTGCTGGTCGAGAACGGCGGATTCGGCGCGCAGGCGGCCGCGCCGATCGCGAGGATCGTGCTCGATTACTACCTGCTTGGGCAGAAGCCGGGTGCGGCTCCCGGCGCTGCCAAGGTCGAGCCGCCGCGCGAGTCCGACGACGAGTCCGATTGATGGAGAAACTCGGCGCATTGCTCGGCAAGGTCTGGCAGTTGATCGTGCGCCGGATCGACAGCTATCTGATGGCCGCGGCGCTGGCGATCGCCGGCATCGGCATGATCACGCTGGTATCGGCGTCCGACCAGAGCGTTGGCCGCTTGACCAGCCAGGCGCTGTCGCTCGGCTTCGCGCTGGTGCTGATGTGGGCGATCGCCAACATCGCGCCGCAGCGGCTGGCGCGCATCGCGCTGCCGTTATATCTGGTCGCCGTGGCGTTGCTGGTCGCGGTCGCGGTCGGCGGAACGCTGGTCAACGGCTCGCGGCGGTGGCTGAGCATCGGCATCGCGCGCTTCCAGCCTTCCGAGCTGATGAAGATCGCGCTGCCATTGATGCTCGCCTGGTATTTCCAGCAGCGCGAGACGCGGATTCACCTGCTCGATTACGCGCTTGCGCTGGTTTTGATCGCGGTGCCGGTCGTCCTGGTACGGCGCCAACCCGATCTGGGCACCGCGCTGATCATCGGCGCAACCGGCTTCTATGTCCTTTATCTGGCGGGCCTGTCATGGAAGGTGATCATCGGGCTGGTGGCAGTCGGCGCCGCCGCCGCGCCGCTGATCTGGCCACATCTGCACGACTATCAGCAGGAACGCATACTGACGTTTCTCGATCCAAGCCGGGATCCGCTCGGTGCCGGCTATCACAGCTCGCAGGCGTCGATCGCGCTGGGGTCGGGCGGGGTGGTCGGCAAGGGCTGGCTGAACGGCACGCAGACACACCTCGATTTCCTGCCGGAGCGGCATACCGACTTCATCTTCGCGGTTTTCGGCGAGGAGTTCGGACTGATCGGCGCCTCGGTCCTGCTGCTGCTCTATGTGCTGCTGATCGGCCGGGCGCTGGCGATCACGATGAATGCGTCCACGATGTTCACGCGGCTGGTTTCGGGCGCGATCACCTTGATGTTCTTCACCTACGCCTTTGTCAACATGGCGATGGTCAGCGGCCTGCTGCCGGTCGTCGGCGTGCCGCTTCCGCTGGTCTCGTTCGGCGGCACTGCGCTGATCAGCCTGTTCATCGGGCTGGGCATCCTGATGAGCGTGCAGGCGAACCGCAAGCTGGTCAGCACCTAGTGTCCTGTCCGGTAAATTCGCTCGGACAGCAGCGCCCATTGTCGGGCCGTCAGGCGTACCAGACGCGATAGGTCGCGATGCCGAGCAGCGCGACCGTCCAGTAGCCGGCCAGCGTCGCGCGCATCAGCGTCTTCCAGCCGCGGATGTGCCAGCGCGCCGGGAGGATGTCGTTCATCTGCAGCACCAGCCACAGGCCCGCGACCAGCGTCAGCGCGCCGACCGCTGCGTGGATGACGATGATCAGGTTGCCGCTGTTGGCGAGATCGGACAGATGCGCGAGCTTGAACGTGCGGATCGAGGCGATCATGATCAACGCGACCAGGACCGCATTGACCAGTACCCACGCGGTCTGGTTGACGCGGTGCGCCTCGATATTGCCGCTGCGCGCCAGCATCATGCCGAAGGTAAGTCCCGCGACCAGAAGCAATTCGAGTGCGAAGTTGATGTCGGCGAGCAGCGTGCCGGGACCGAAAAACCCGGGTGTGTCCGCCTTGCCGAAGGCGCGCAGGGCCAGCACTAGCGCCGCCACGGCACCGGCCAGCGCGATGCCGGTAATGAGCGCAGTTTTTTTCACCCCACCTCCCGGTGCAAGAACATTGGGCGACCGCGCGCTCGGCGCGGGGGGGCATTCGTCGCCCACGTATAATCCCCGACTATATGTCGCCGATTTCGACCGGTCAAAGCGCGCTCGCCTGCTTGCGCGCCGCGTCGATCGCGTTGCTGGCCGGCGTGGTGGCGGCGTGCGCGCCCGCGGTCAAGCGCGAGCCGCCGGAGCCGTCGATCGCGGCGCCGGCGACAGCGCCGTCGTCGATCGCACCGCCGCGGCCCGGCGCCTACTATCAGGACGATGGACCGGGCGCCAATCCGCCGGACAACCTCGAAGCGATTCCCGATGCGTTGCCGAAGCTCGAACCGCTGCATCGGTTCGCCAACCGGCCGTACACCGTATTTGGCCATGACTACGTTCCGGCAACGAGACTGACCAGCTACCGCGAGCGCGGACTCGCGTCGTGGTACGGCCGCAAGTTCCATGCGCAAAAGACAGCCATCGGCGAGCCCTACGACATGTACGCGATGACGGCGGCGCACCCGACGCTGCCGCTTCCTTCGTACGCGCGCGTCACCAATCTGGCTAACGGCAGAAGCGTGGTCGTGCGCGTCAACGATCGCGGCCCGTTTCACCCGGGGCGCATTATCGATCTGTCGTACGCGGCGGCTTACCGCCTGGGCATTGCGCAAAAGGGCAGCGGCGAAGTCGAGGTCGAAAGCATTCTGCCCGGCGCGGCGCCACCGCTGCTGGCCGGGCCGCTGCCGCCGGTGGCCGCGAGCGAGGTCCCATCGGCGCTCGCGCTGCCGATCGGGCAGGAAGCCGGCGGCTATGTCACTCAGCTCGGCGCATTCGCCAACTATGCGAATGCACAGGAATTTGTCGCCCGGCTGGCGAACCAAACCGGGAGTCTCGGCGTCGAACCAAGAGTCCGGCAGGACGCGGGACTTTTCCGTGTCTATGTCGGTCCCTATTCGACCAGGGAGGAGGCACGCCGGGCCGCCGACCGGCTGCGCGATGCATTGGGGCTCGATTCGACGGTCCGCATTGAACCGCCGGCGCAGTGATGCGTTGACCCGGTTGCGCCCACACGTTCGTTATAATCATTGCGCTGCCCCGACGCTTTGCGTCGACGGGCGACGCGAGTGCCTGAATCGATCACCGCCGCCGCGGTTCCCCCACATACCAAAAATCTCGACCCCGATGACCCGATTGTTGATGCGCACCCTGTTCGCGTTCTGTTGTGCGGCGGCTTTCAGCGCCCATGCCCAGCTGACGATCGAGATCATCGGCGGCGGCGCGACGACGATTCCGATCGCAATCGTCCCCTTCGCCGGCGAGTCGAACTATCCGCTGGGTGTCTCGGGGATCGTCGGCGCAGACCTGTCGCGCAGCGGGCTGTTCCGCCTGGTCGATCCGGGCGGGGTCGTTCCCCGGCCGGCGCGCGCCGAGGACGTGCGTTATGGCGATTGGACCGGCCGCGGCGCTGACGCCGTCGTCGTCGGCAGCATGGTGGCGCTTCCCGATGGCCGCACCGAGGTCCGCTTCACGCTGCTCGACGCGGTCAAGCAAGCGCAGCTCGCCTCGTTCAGTTACGTAGTGCCGCCGGCGCAGTTCCGCGCTACCGCGCATCGCATTGCCGACGTCATCTATGAAAAACTGACGGGGGACGTCGGCGTGTTCAGCACGCGCATCGCCTACGTCGCCAAGCAGGGTACTCGCTACGAATTACTGGTGGCCGATGCCGATGGCTACAATCCGCAGTCGATCGTCACGTCGAAGGAGCCACTGCTTTCGCCGGAATGGTCGCCGGACGGCACGCGCATTGCCTACGTCTCTATGGAGAATCGGAAGCCGGTCGTCTACGTGCAGTCGCTGACTACCGGAGCGCGGCAGCTGGTCGCCAATTTCCGCGGCAGCAACAGCGCGCCGTCGTGGTCGCCCGACGGCAGCAAGCTCGCGGTGACGCTGTCGAAGGACGGCAGCTCGCAGATTTACCTGATCGGCGCCGATGGCGGCAATGCGCAGCGCCTTTCGACGTCGGCCGGCATCGACACCGAGGCGACGTTCGCGCCCGACGGCCGGTCGATATTGTTCACTTCGGATCGCGGCGGCAGCCCGCAGATCTATCGGCTGACGTTGGGTGGCGGCGCGGTCGAACGCATGACCTACGACGGCAATTACAACGTGTCGCCGCGTTTTCTGCCCGACGGCAAGGGATTCGTGTTCGTGCGCCGCGACAGTGGTCGGCTCAACGTCGCATTGCAGGATTTCGCGACGCGGCAGGTCCAGATTCTGACGCAGGGAAGTCTCGACGAATCGCCCAGCGTCGCACCGAACGGCAAGCTGATCCTCTATGCGTCCGAAGTCGGGGGCCGTGGTATATTGGCCGCGGTCTCCAGCGAC
>Ga0207693_10001363_pt1 | contig 21637 bp, 20 predicted proteins | sample LARL81metaG_FD_184347 | JGI IMG/M metagenome (GOLD analysis project Ga0207693, IMG submission 184347) | Corn, switchgrass and miscanthus rhizosphere microbial communities from Kellogg Biological Station, Michigan, USA - LAR L8-1 metaG... | ecosystem: Host-associated > Plants > Roots >... | reverse complement strand
GTCGGCGGCGACGCCGATGGTAAGGATCAAGCCGGCGAAGCCGGGCAGCGTCAGCGTGACGTTGAAGAGGAGGACGGCCGCGTAGTAGAGCGCCGCGTAGATGATGAGGCCGAACACGGCCACGAGGCCGAGGAAGCGGTAGAGGACGAGCAGGAAGAGCGCGACGACCACGAACCCGATTGCGGCGGCCAGGAGCGCCTCGTGGAGCGAGCTCTTGCCGAGCGTCGCGGACACGTCCGTGCGCTCGATCGTTACGAACCGGTAGGGGAGCGAGCCGCTCTGGAGGACGAGCGCCAGGCTCTTGGCGTCGCTGAGCGACGTGGTCGTGATCCGCGCGTTCCCCGCGATACCGTCGCTGAGGCTGTTGTCCGTGTAGTCGATGTACGGCGTCGACTTGAGGACCTGGTCGAGGACGATGGCGTTGTGGGCGGCGTACTTCTGGACGGTCGCAAGGTTGTGGTCGCCGCTCGCCCCTGCGATCCCTGCAGCGGTGTGGCCGCGGTCGTACTCCGCCTTCGTGATCTTCTGGAACGCCTTCGAGCCCTTGCCGGTGAACTGGAGGACGACCTCGGGCTGGCCGTTCTGGTCGAGATCGGCCGTGATTCCCGACTCGACGAGATCGTTCCCCGTCAGCTCGGGCGGCCCGCCCGGGCGGTCCGGGAAGTACTTGAAGAGGTACCAGTACGTGCCGGTTTTCGAGACGCCGTTCGTCCCCGCGCCCAGACAGCCGTTCTTCTGCGGGCACGAGACGGGGAGGCGATTCTGGGGAGCCGCCAGGATCTTCGTGTCGGCCGGCTGTTTGCCGTCGTACGGCAGCAGCAGCTGGTGGAGGTCCTTGTCCGGGCCCTGGAGAAGCCTGTGGATCGTCGTCGTCTTCTGCTTGGTGACCTTCTTGCCCTTGACCTTCGTCGTGATTTTCTTCTTGACGGTCGTGACCTTGAACAGGTAGTAGGCCTCGGGCTTGCCGTTCTTCGCCTCTGCCTTGACCGCCGTGAGCAGGCTGTAGAGCGAGGGCAGAGGCGCCGGCTGTCCGGTGCCGCTCAACGTCGGCGACGCTAGGTCCGTCTCGAAGTCGAAGAATTGGAGCTGGCCCGTCTGGCCGACGACCGCAGCTGCCTTCGTGGGATCGTTGATGCCCGCGAGCTGGACGACGATCTGGTCCGCGCCCTGCACGGCCACGTTCGGAGAGGCGACGCCGATGCTGTTGACGCGCTGCTCGATGATGTTCCGCGCGGTCTGCATCTGGGTCGAGTTGATCGACTGGTTGCGCTCCGGAACCGCGCGCAGGATCACCTCGGTGCCGCCCTTCAGGTCGAGGCCGAGGACGGGTTTCTTGTAGAGCGGCGAGCCTGGGACGGCAAGCAGGACCGCGCCGATGAGAGCGGCCGCGATGGCGCCCATCAGCAGGAGGTATCTGCGGCGCTCTCTCAAAACCGGGGAAAGGTTAGCCGCGACTCTCGTCGCCCGAGGCTTCGGCGCCCTTGATTGCGCCAGATGAGTCAGTCTCGGTTTCCGTGCCCTCGGTGGGCTCCTCGGCCTCTTCTTCGGGCTCTTCGTGCTCCTCTGCCTCGTCGTCCTCCCGCTCGGGAGTGATGCCCGCGATCGCGCGCCTCGCGACCCGCACGACAAGCTGAGGAGCGATCTCCACCGAGACCTCGTTCTCGTCAAGGGCGGTGACCGTGCCGTAGATGCCGCCGGCGGTGAGCACCTCGTCGCCGACCTCCAGGTCGCTGAGCATCGCCTGCTGCTGGCTCTGGCGCCTCCGCTGCGGCCGAACGACGATCAGGTAGAGGAGCAGGAACGCGATGATGATGATGAAGAGGAAGCCCGAGCCGCCTCCGCTCGCTGCGATGACCATCGACGCGTCCACTACATGGCTCCCTTCGCTCCTTCGAGCGCCTCTTCCTTCCAGCTGAGGAACTCACCGCGCTCGATCGCCCGCCGCGCCGCCGCGACGAGATCGAGCAAGAAGCGCAAATTATGCAGGCTGAGCAGCCGCAACCCGAGGATCTCCTGCTGGTTGACGAGGTGCCGGACGTACGCCCGGCTGAAGCGAGTGCAGGCCGGACATGGACACCCCTCCTCGAGCGGCCGCTGGTCCCGCGCGAAGCGGGCATTGCGGAGGTTGAGCCGGCCTTCCCGCGTGAGCGCGCTACCGGTGCGGGCGGTGCGCGTGGGGAGCACGCAGTCGAACATGTCCACGCCGCGGGAGATCACCTCGAGCACGCCCTCCGGGTCTCCGATCCCCATGAAGTAGCGGGGCTTCTCCTCGGGTAGGAACGCCGCGGCCTCGGTCGTCGCGTCGAACATCGGCTCGCGGTGCTCTCCCACGCTGAGCCCGCCGATCGCATAGCCGTCGAAGCCGAGCGCGACGAGCTCCTCCGACGAGCGGCGCCTGAGCTCTCCGTCGAGGCCGCCCTGCGTGATCGCGAACCGGAGCTGCCCCGGCGCGCGGGGCAGGTCGCGCTGCTGCTGCGCCCAAAGGGTCGTGCGGCGCACCGCCTCCTCGAGCTCGGAGCGATCGGCGCCCGCGGGCAGGCAGATGTCGAGGCACATGGCGACGTCGGAGCCGAGCCGCTCTTGGACTCGCGCCGCGAGCTCCGGCGTGAAGCGCTCCGGCGCGCCGTCGTAGACCGAGCGGAAGGTGACGCCGTCGTCGTCGACCTCGAGGAGCGTGTCGCGGAGCGAGAAGACCTGGAAGCCGCCCGAGTCGGTGAGGATCGGCCCGTCCCAGCCCATGAAGGCGTGCAGGCCGCCGAGCTCCGCGATCAGCTCCGCCCCGGGTCGGAAGTGCAGGTGGTACGCGTTCCCGAGGACGATCCCGGCGCCGAGCGCGCGGAGCTCGTCGGGGTCGACGGACTTCACGGTCCCCTTCGTCCCGACCGGCATGAAGGCGGGCGTCGGCACCTCTCCGTGCGCGGTGCGGAGGACGCCGGCGCGCGCCGCGCCGTCGCGCGCGATGACGGAGAACGTCTCGCTCACGGCGTTCCCGGGAACCAGGCGTGGATCCGGTGCGCCAGCTCGGCGTCGCGCACGTGGTCGGGCTGCGCACCGAGCTCGTGCTCGCGGATGCGGCCGAGCTCAGCGACGAGGGCGCGCTCGGGGGCACCGCTGCCCAGCAGCGTCGCGATGCGGACGCTGTACGGCTCGAGCTCGTCCAGCTGCGCGGCCAGCTCCCGCTCCCCGCCGTCGCGCCAGAAGTCCCGCCACTCGTTCGCGCTGCGCGGCCTCAACGGTTGTGGTTCACCGCCTCGATGTTGTTGCCGTCGGGGTCGAGGACGAAGGCACCGACGTAGCCGGGGTGGTACTGCGGGCGCTCGCCCGGGCCGCCGTTGTCGCGGTATCCGGCCGCGGTCGCCGCGCGGTGGAACTCGGCCACGGCCTCGTCCGTCGGCACCGGGAACGCGAGGTGGACGTTCTCGGTCCGCGGCCGCTCGTCGTGGACGAACATGGCATGCCGTTGCCGGCCCGCGAGCGGGAACATGTCCGGGAACCGCGCGTCGCCGACCGTGAGCCCGAGCGCCGGCGCCACGGTCTCGTAGAAGCGACGGGACGCGGTGAGGTCGCCGACGCGGATCCAGAGGTGGTCGATCGGCGGGCCGCTCTCCGTACGCCCCGGCCGGTGGACGGCCTCGACGCTGTTGCCGTCGGGGTCGAGGAGGAAGCCGCCGTAGTAGTCGGGCGTGTACACCGGCCGCGGGCCCGGCTCGCCGTCGCTGCGGTAGCCGGCGTCGACGGCGCGCTGCCAGAAGGCGTCGACGTCGTCGCGGGAGCGTGCCGCGAACGCGACGTGGAGATTGCGCGTGACCGGATGCTCGTCGTCGGGCTCGACGATTGCGAAGTCGAGCCACTCGTCGAGCTCGTCGTCCGTGAAGGTGGGCTCGCCGAGCAACGTCGTGTAGAAGCGTCGCGAGGCTTCGCGGTCGGAGACCCGGATCTCGACGTGGTCGAACATCAGAGGATCAGCATGGCATCGCCGAAGGAGTAGAAGCGGTACCTCTCCTCGACGGCGAGCCAGTAGAGGCGGCGGGTCTCCTCGATCCCGGCGAAGGCCATCACGAGCGCGAGCAGGGTCGAGCGCGGCAGGTGGAAGTTGGTCAGCAGCGCGTCGACGCGCCGGAACTCGAAGCCCGGTGTGATGAACAGCTCGGTGCGGCCGGACGGCGGGCCGCCGCGGGCGAGCGTCTCGAGCACGCGCACGGTGGTCGTCCCGACGGCAAGAACGTGCTCGGCTTCCCTGATCCGCTCCCATGCCTCCGGCTCCACCTCGTAGCGCTCGCCGTGGATCCGGTGCTCCTCGAGCCGCTCCTCGGTCACCGGCCGAAACGTGTCGAGCCCGACGTGGAGCGTGACCCGAACCGGGTCGAGCCGGGCGAGCAGCTCCGGCGTGAAATGCAGGCCGGCGGTCGGCGCCGCCGCCGAGCCGGGCTCGCGCGCATAGACGGTCTGATAGCGCGAGGCGTCCCCGAGCGGCTCCGTGATGTACGGCGGCAACGGCGTCAGGCCGTCCGGCTCGCCGTCGAGGCGAAGGCGCCAGCGGCCCTCGCCGAGGTGCTCGAGCAGCTCGACCGGGCCATAGCGCCGCCCGGCCCGCAGCCGCCTCGTCGGCCGCGCGAGCGCCTCCCACGTCCCGTTTTCGAGCCGCTCGAGCAGCAACACCTCTCCGCGCGGCGAAGAGATCGGGATCCGGGCCGGCACGACCTTCGTGTCGTTGACGACGACGAGCTCTCCCCGTAACTCTTCCGGCAGCTCGGCGAACGTGCGGTGGCGAACGGCGCCCGTCGCGCGCTCGTAGACGAGGAGCCGCGAGGCGTCGCGCCGCTCGGCCGGATGCTGCGCGATCAGCTCCGGCGGCAGCTCGTAGTCGAGCTCCGTCAGGTCCATCCGACGCGAGTTCTATCTTCGAGCCCGTGGACGTGGACGCGATCGAGCGCGCCCAGCGGCGAATCGAGGATGCGGCTTCGGGCCGGACCGATCCCGCCGCCTTCGACTCGGCGCTGAACCGGGCGCGGACCGCCGTCGAGGCGCTCGCCGCGACCACCGCCCAGCTCGAGGCGGGCCTCCCGGTGGCGATCCAGGAAGGGCTCCAGCAGCACTTCCGGCCGAGCGCCCGGCACCTCGCCGAGGTGCGGGGCCTGACGAACCAGGTCATCCGCCGCCTCGAGCGGATCGAGGGCGACCTCCTGACCGAGCGGCACGCTCGCGTCGACGACCTCGCCCTGCTCGTCGACCTCATCGCCTCTGGCTGGCGGAGCGTCGAAGACCGCCTCACGCGGCTCGAGGAGGGCCTCACGCGCGACGGCGCGAAGGTCTACCACCTCGAAGGCCGTCAAGCCGGCTGAGACACCTGCACCGGTAGCACGAGGACGAAGCGGCTTCCCTCGCCCGCTTCGCTCTGCAGCTCGAGCCGGCCGCCGAGCGCGAACGCGAGCTCCCGCGCGATCGGCAGGCCGAGTCCGGTGCCGCCGCCGTCGCCCGACCAGAACGGCCGGAAGATCCGCTCCTCCTCATCCGGTGCGATCCCCGGCCCGGTGTCGCTGACCGTCACCGTCACCTCACCGTTACGCCTGGCGAGCGCGAGATCGACGCGGCCGCCCGGAGGCGTCCAGCGGAGCGCGTTGGCGACGAGGTTCGTGACGATCTGGAGCACCCGGTCGCCGTCAGTCACGAGCACCGCGCCCTCCCCCAGCTCGAGCTCGTAGTCGATGTCGCGCGCCCGCGCCTCCTCCGCGAACGTGTCGTAGGCCCGCTCGCAGAGAGCCCGCATGTCCACCTCCTCGCGCAGCAGGGCGAAGCGGCGCGCGTCGAGCTTCGCGAGGTCGAGGACGTCGCCCACGAGGCGCTCAAGGCGCTGCCCCTCCTCGGCGATCACCTCGAGTGAGCGCTCTCGCGCGTCCTCGCCTTCCACGACCCCCTCTCGCAGCGCCGCGACATGCCCGCGGATCGCCGTCAGCGGCGTCCGCAGCTCGTGCGAGACCGACATGAGGAAGTTGCGGGTGAGCGCCTCGGACTCCGCGAGCCGTACGGCCATCTCGCCGAAGCGCGCCGAAAGCCGCGCGACCTCGCTCCCGCCGGTCTGTTCCGGCAGCTCGACCCCGTAGTGCCCCTCCGCGACCTCGTCGGCCGCCTCCGTAAGCGCCTCGATCGGCCGCACGATCCGGAGCGAGAAGAAGACGACGAGGGCCAGCGCGACGGGAATCCCGATCCCGAACGCGATCGCAAGCCGCCACACGAGCTGGAGCCAGCGGCTGCGGAGCGCCGACTCGGGCTTGGCGACGACGAGCGCGCCGACCGGGATCCCGGCGAGCCGGACGACCTGCCCAACGCCGAGATAGGTGCTGCCCTGGACGTCGAGGTCGAACGCCGGCGAGCTGCGGTGCACGACCCTCGCGAGCGGCACCTCGCTCCTCGGGAGCTGAGGGACGGGGCCTGCCAGCAGCGAAGCCCCCGCTACCGCCGGGACCCAGTAGATCCTGTCCCCGCCGAGCGCGAGCTGCAGGTTCCCCGGCGAGACGTGCCCGACCCCCGCCTGGCCCTCGTAGAGCGTGACGATGCCGGCAGCCTCGCGCCGCAGCTCGGACGCAGCGTGCGTGCGGGTGTAGCTCTGGAAGAATCGGACGGCGATGAGGGTGGCCACGACCGCCGCGAGCAGGATGCCGAGCAGGAACAGCGCGGGCAGCCGGAAGCGCAGTGATCTGAAGAACATGGCGCCTAGCCGGAGGCGTCGCGCACTGGGCCGGCCTTGTAGCCGATGCCCCACACCGTCACGATCGGCGACGCATCGCCGAGCTTCCGCCGCAGCTGGCGGACGTGGACGTCGACCGTCCGGGTGTCGCCTGCGAACGTGTAGCCCCAGACGCGCTCGAGCAGCTGGTCGCGCGTGAGGACGAGGCCCTTGTGGTCGATGAGCTCCCAGAGCAGGTCGAACTCCTTCGGCGCCAGCCTGATCTCCACGTCCCCGACGTGGCACTCACGGCGGCCGGCGTCGAGCACGAGCTCGCCGTGCTGGAGAATCCCCCCGTCTGCTCCCGCCCGGGCCCCATCGCCACTGCGGCGAAGGATCGCCCGCACCCGGGCGACGAGCTCGCGCGGGTTGAAGGGCTTCGTCAGATAGTCGTCGGCGCCGACCTCGAGGCCCGCGATCTTGTCGAGGTCGTCGTCCCGGGCCGTGAGCATCAGGATGGGCAGGGTGCTCGTCTCCCGGATTCGCCGGCAGACCTCGAGCCCGTCGAGATCGGGGAGCATCAGGTCGAGGACGACGAGCGCCGGCGACTCGGTGGCGACGAGGGTCAGCGCCTCGCGGCCGCTTGCGGTCATGCTCACCGCGAAGCCGTCCTTGCGCAGGTAGGCGGCGACAAACGACGCGATCGCCTGCTCGTCCTCGACGACGAGCACCGTCTGGGCGTCCAGGGCCATCAGCTGCCCCCGATCGACCGCTTCAGCTCCGGCGCGGGCAACGAGCGGAACGGCCTGCCGCCGAGCGAGTAGAAGCCGTCGGCATTGGGGTAGTGGGAAGAGCCGCGCAGCCAGACGGCGCCATGGCCGCCGGCAAAGAGGTAGACCCCGGCGCCACGCACGACCACCCGGTAGAAGCCTCCGATCGCGCGGAAGCGGAAACCGCTGCCGCTGTACGCCTTGCCGGTGAAGCTGCGCCAACGCACGCTGCTCTGCGACACATCGGGCCCGGCAACCTGCGGTGCGCCCCTCCCGCTCGCGGTCTGCAGGTGGTAGATCTCGACACGCGCCTCCTGCGTGATGCGGCCCATCACGAAGCCGTGGACGACGACCGTCACCACGGGTGGCCCGTTGACGCCGCCGTCTCCCGCCGCCTTCTTGACGACGACGAAGCCGGACTCAGAGTTCCCGGCAGCGCCCGCGGCGGACGCAGCCGGCAGGACCAGCAGCACGATAGTGGCAAGAAAAAGCAGAATCCACCGCATGAGCGCCACAAGGGTACTCCGGCGCGAAGGAACGACCGGCGACTCGGCGAACCTCCCGCCTTTGCCGGCGAGCGCGTTGCAGAGCAGGGCCGACGGGCTGGCGGCGCGCATCGATGGGCTCGCCACGGCGCTGCGCGAGAGCAGGATCCCGGACGAAACGGCGGCGCGGCTGCTCTCACACGCCTCGACGGCCGTTCTTCAGGCGCTCACCCTCGAGCTGCTTCTCGAGCCGCCGGCGCTGGTGCCGGCCTCCGCGGTCGAGCCCGAGCCGCTAGCCGCCCGAGTCCCCGTACCGGTAGAAGCCGCGGCCTGACTTGCGGCCGAGCAGGCCGGCGTTCGCCATCGCGACGAGGCGCGGCGGCGGCGCCATCCGCGGCTCGCGCAACTTCTCCCAGAGCGCCTCGCTCGCGTGCACGTGCACGTCGATGCCCACCAGGTCGACGAGCTCGCAGGGGCCCATCGGCCAGCCGGCGCCGTACTTCATCCCGGCATCGAGGTCGGCGGGCATGACCCGGGCCTCGTCGAGCACGCGGACGCAGTCGTTGAGAAGCGGGATGAGGACGCGGTTGACGACGAAGCCCGGCGTGTCGTGGCAGCGGATCGGGTGCTTGCCGAGCTGCTCGCCCAGGGCGTAGGCGGTATCGAAAGCCTCGTCGGACGTCAGCTCCGCGCGGACGATCTCCACAAGCGGCATCAGCGGCGCCGGGTTGAAGAAGTGCATGCCGACCACGCGTTCCGGCGTGGAGATCGCTCCGGCGATCTCCGTCACGGAGAGGGCCGAAGTGTTCGTCGCGAGGACGGCGTCCGGGCGGCAGATGCGGTCGAGCTCCGCGAACAGCTCCCGTTTCGGGCCGAGCTCCTCGACGATCGCCTCGATCACGACGTCGCAGTCGGCGAGGTCTGCGAGGTCTGTCGTCAACGAGAGCAGGCCGATGTCGAAGGAGTCGATCTGGCCCTTCTCGACCTTGCGCGAGAGGAAGTGCTCGATCCGGCCACGTGCCGTTTCCCCCAGCTCGCCGGTCACCTCGCGGCCGACCGTCTCCAGCCCGGCCTCGACCGAGAGCTGCGCGATGCCCGCGCCCATCGTCCCCAGGCCCACTACTCCGATCTTCACGCTGAGGAGCCTAGACGCGGGCCGAGCAGCGTAATAACGAGACCCGCCGCACCGACTAGCGACAACGCTCCCGTGAGGCCGACCGCGCGGGCGAGGAAGCCGATCGCCGGCCCGGTGACGAGGGCGCCGGTGTAGCCGGCGGTTGCGACGGCTGCGATGCCCGCCGCGGCCGAGGTGCGAGCGGTCGATCCCGCCACGCGGAAGATCGCCGGCACGAGGACGGCCGCGCCGGCGCCGACGAGGGCGAAGCCGATCAGGCCCGCGGCCGGTGTACGCAGAGCGAGCGCGAGCACGATCCCGCCGCAGATGACGCCGCCGCCTCGTCGGGCGAGGCCTCCGACGCCCCAACGTGAGAGCAGTGGGTCTCCGACGAACCGGGAAACGGCCATCGCCACGGAGAATGCGACCACGCCCGCCGCGGCGACCGCCGCGCTCGCGTTCGCCGGGCCGGCGAGGAAGACCGCACTCCAGCTGATCGTCGCGATCTCGACGAACATCGAGCAGAACATGAGCAACGCGGGCAGCGCGACCGCTCGATTTGGCAGGGCGAACCGCGCTCCGCCCGCGTCCTCCGCCCCCGGTAGGAGGCGCGGCGCGACTACGAGAGTGAGCACGACCACGCCCGCCGCGATCGCCGAGAAGTTCCCGCGAACGCCGATGGACGCCGCGGCCGCCGCCGCTGCGAGGCCGGCGCCGACGAGGAGCCCGACGCTCCACATCCCGTGCAGTGCCGAGAGCACGTGGCGGCCCAGGCGCTGCTCGAGCCCGACGCCGTGGGCGTTCGCCGCGACGTCGACGATGCCGACGCCGGCGCCGATCAAGGCCGCGGCGGCGGCGAGCGACGCCTTACCCGGCGCAAAGGCCGCCGCGGCAAGCGCTCCCGCCGCGAGCAGCAACCCGCACGCCGTCGGCAGCCGGCTGCCGAAACGCCCCGCGAGCCAGCCGGCGAGCGGCAGCACGACGGTCGCCGTCCCGGACAGCGCGAAGAGGACGAGGCCGAGCTCGCCGGTGTCCAGCGCATGCTGCTGCTTCAGAGCGGGAAGCCGCGCCGACCAGGTGCCCTCGATGGCGCCGAAGGCGACGAAGGTGAGCGCAAGCGCGACGTGCGCGGTGCGCAGCCGCGGTTCTCGCTTCACCCGGGGAGCGTAGACTCGCCGCGTCGTGGACGTACGCGAGGGCACCGTTCCGTTCCCGCTCGGCGGCGACGATGCGGTGACGTGGTACCGCGTCACGGGCGATCTGCGCCCTGGCGACCCGGACGCGCCCACGCCGCTCGTCGTGCTCCACGGCGGGCCTGGCGCGACGCACGACTACCTCCTCTCGCTCGTCGACCTCGCCGACGATCGTGCCGTCGTCCACTACGACCAGCTCGGCGGCGGCCGCAGCACGCACTACCCGGACCGCGGCGCCGAGTTCTGGACGCCCGAGCTCTTCGTCCGCGAGCTCAAAAACCTCGTCGACGCGCTCGGTATTGCCGGACGGCACCACGTCCTCGGCCAGTCCTGGGGCGGGTTCCTGGCGGAGGAGTACGCGTTCACGCAGCCACCTGGACTGCGGGCGCTCGTCCTCGCGGACACGGCGGCCTCGTGGGCGGACTTCGCCGCCGAGGCGGGCAAGCTCCGCGAGCAGCTCCCCGCCGAGGTCCAGGCGACGCTCGCAAAGCACGAGGAGGCCGGCTCGTACGACGACCCCGAGTACATGGAGGCGTGCCTCGTCTTCTACGGCCGGCACGTGTGCCGGATCCCCTGGCCGCCCGAGGTCGCCAAGACGTTCGAGCTCCTCGAGCAGGATCCGACCGTCTACCGCACGATGAACGGGCCGAGCGAGTTCCACATCATCGGCTCGTGCAAGGACTGGCAGGTCAAGGACCGGCTGCACGAGATCCGGGTGCCGACGCTCCTCGTCTCCGGCCGCTACGACGAGGCGACACCGGCGCTGCAGCAGGTGCTGCTCGACGGAATCGCGGATTCGGAGTGGGTGTGCTTCGAGGAGTCATCCCACATGCCGCACGTCGAGGAGCGGGAGCGCTACATGCGGGTCGTGGGCGACTGGCTCGCCCAGCACGACTGACGACGGCGAGGGCTATCCTCGTTCGCAGTGGGCGTTCCCCTGCTCCGCCGCCTCCCGGATCCCTGGCGGCACGTCGCCGACTGGGTCCTCACGATCGCCGTCGCCATCGGGTTCGTGCTCGTCTTCCAGGCGGAGGTCGCGAAGCCGTATCGGATCCCGTCCTCGTCGATGGAGCCGACGTTCCATTGCGCCAGGCCGGGCACCGGCTGCCTCGCCTCGACGAGCGACCGCGTGCTCGTGAACCGCCTTGCCTACGACTTCGGCAGTCCGCAACGCGGGCAGATCGTCGTTTTCAAGGCTCCCGCCGGAGCGAGCGGGTGCGCCCCGGGCGATGCCGGGACCACCTTCGTCAAGCGGCTGATCGGGCTTCCCGGCGAAACGGTGCGCGAGGACGACAGCGGCTACATCTGGATCCGCCGGGCCGGTGCGAATGCGTGGACGAAGCTCGCCGAGCCGTACTTGTCAGCCCAGGCCCATTTCGACGACGCGCAGTACTTCGGCCGGAGCTGGCACGTGCCGAAGGACAAGTACTTCATGCTGGGCGACAACCGCGACAACTCCTGCGACTCGCGCGTGTGGGGATCCGTCCCCAGGAGCGACCTCATCGGCCCGGTGATCTTCACGTACTGGCCGCCGACCCGGCTCTCGTACCACCCGGGCTCCTGGTAACGGACTGGCTCAGACGCGCTCGATGACGGCGGCGATGGCCTGGCCGAAGCCGATGCACATCGTCGCGAGCCCGTAGCGCGCGTCGCGCCGCTCGAGCTCCGAGACGAGCGTCGCCGTGATGCGGGCGCCGGTGGCGCCGAGGGGATGGCCGAGCGAGATGCCGCCGCCGTTGGGGTTCACGTCGCCGGCCTCGTAGCGCTCCTGCAGGCCGGTGTCCGCCAGGAACTGGGAGACGACGGAAGCGAATGCCTCGTTGACCTCGATCACGTCGATCTCGTCCCACGTCAACCCCGCCTTCGCGAGCGCCTTCGCCGACGCTTCGGGATTCCCGTGCAGCATCAAATGCGGGTCGACGCCCACCACCCCGAAGGACACGAACCGCGCCCGGGGCTCCAGCCCGAGCTCCGAGACCTTCGCCTCCGACGCGACCAGCACCGCCGCCGAACCGTCGACGATCTGGGACGAGTTCCCGGCCGTCACGACCCCGTCGGGGATGAACGCCGGCTGGAGCTCCGCCATCTTCTCGAGCGTCGTCCCGCGCCGCACCGCCTCGTCGACCGCGAAGCGCGTGCGCACGAGCGTCGTCCCCGAGTCGGCCGCCGGCACGTCGAGCTCGATCGGGACGATCTCCTTCTCGAAGCGGCCCTCGTCGATCGCGCGCGCAGCGCGCTGGTGCGACTCGTAGCTGATCCGGTCCAGCTCCTCGCGCGTGAGATTCCACTGCTTGGCGATCTCCTCGGCGGAGATCCCCTGCATCACGATGTCGTAGTGCTCGTAGACGAGCGGAGACATCGAGCCGTTGTTCGACCCCATCGGGACGCGCGACATCATCTCGACGCCGCCCGAGACCACGAGGTCGAGCTGACCCGACCAGACTGCCGCGGCAGCGTTGAAGTTCGTCTGCATCGAGGAGCCGCACTGCCGGTCGACGGTCGTGCCGGCGACGGAGACGGGCCACCCCGCGGTGAGCGCGACGTTACGGCCGATGTTCCACGCCTGCTCGTCGACCTGGGTCACACAGCCCCACTGGACGTCCTCGATCTGAGCGGGATCGACCCCGTTCCGCTCCACGAGCCCGTTTACGACCTGCGCCGCGAGCTCGTCGCCGCGGATGTGCGAGAGCGTCCCGTTCTTCTTCCCGATCGGACTGCGGACTGCGTCGACGATCATTGCGCCGGACTGCAACATGCAAGAGACTGTACCGCGGTCGTGCTGCGCAAAAACGCCAAGATCGAGTTGCTCAAGCGGGTGCCGCTATTCGAGCGCTGCTCGAAGTCCGAGCTTCAGCAGATCGCCCTCCTCGCCGACGAGGTCAACCTCCCCGCCGGAAGAAACCTCACGACAGAAGGAGCACCGGGCCGCGAGTTCGTCGTGCTCGTCGAAGGGCGTGCCGAAGTCCGGCGCAAGGGCCGCAAGGTTCGGGAGCTGTCCGACGGCGACTTCATGGGCGAGATCGCCCTGATCGCCGAGGTCCCGCGGACGGCGACCATCACGACCCTGACGCCTGTCGACATCTTGCTCATGACGGCCCGCGACTTCCGGAGGCTGCTGAAGGAAGTGCCTTCGTTGCAGCCGAAGGTGATGTACGCGCTAGCGACGCGCCTCCCGCCAGAGTTTCAGTAGGCGCTACCCGACGCGGCGGGGAACGTGCGGAACACGACTTCGCTGGTGAGGTGCCTGGCGATATCGTCACGCTTGAGCACGGGAGGAGCAGATGGCCACCGCAACTGACGAAATCGAGGTTCGCTCGCCTTACTCCGGCGAGGTTGTCGGCCGCGCCCCGAAGAGCGGAGCGGCGGACGCACGGCAGGCGGTCGACGCAGCTTCGCGCGCGCTGGAGTCACCGCTTCCCGCGCACGAGCGGGCGGCGATCCTCGACCGCGTCGCGAGCCTGCTGCGAGAGCGGCGCGAGGACATGGCCCGCACGATCTGCGCCGAGGCCGGGAAGCCGATCAAGACCGCCCGCGTCGAGGCGTCGCGTGCCGTCTCCACGTACACGTTCGCCGCCGTAGAGGCGCGCAAGCTCGCCGGCGACGTCGTGCCGATGGACGCATCCGAGGCAGGCGAGGGCAAGATCGCCTTCACGCTCCGGCGGCCGGTCGGCGTGATCGGCGCCATCTCACCGTTCAACTTCCCCTGCAACCTCGTCGCGCACAAGCTCGCGCCCGCGCTCGCAGCGGGCTGCCCGGTCGTCCTCAAGCCGGCGAGCCAGACCCCGCTCTCGGCGCTCCTCCTCGCCGAGCTCGAGCAGGAGGCGGGGCTGCCGGACGGCTGGCTCAACGTCCTCGTCGGCCCGTCGGCCGAGATCGGCGACGTGCTCGTCGAGGACGAGCGCGTCCGGATGATCACGTTCACCGGCTCGAGCGGCGTCGGCTGGGGCATCGCGGAGCGGGCGGCCAAGAAGCGCGTCCGCCTCGAGCTCGGCAACTCCACGCCTGTGATCGTCGCCGCCGATGCCGACCTCGACCTCGCCGCGACGAAGCTCGCCGCCAACGCCTTCTCCTTCGCCGGCCAGAGCTGCATCTCCGTGCAGCGGATCTACGTCGAGCGTTCCGCCCTCGACAGCTTCCTCGAGCAGTTTCTCCCGAAGGTCGAGGCCCTCGTGGTCGGCGATCCCGCGGAGGAGGCGACGGACGTCGGGCCGGTGATCGACGAGGGCGCGCGCACCCGGATCGCCGAGTGGGTCGACGAGGCGCAGTCGGCCGGCGCGAAGCTCCTCGCGGGCTCGACGGACACCGACCCGTTGCGGCCGGTCGTCCTCGCGGAGGCCCCCGAGACGGCGCGCGTCGTCTGCGACGAGGTCTTCGGCCCGGTCTGCGTCGTCAACGTGGTCGACTCGCTCGCCGATGCTTTCGACCGCGCGAACGGCACCGACTACGGTCTCCAGGCGGGGATCTTCACCGGCTCGATCGCGACCGCGCTCGCCGCGGCCGAGGCCCTCGACTTCGGCGGCGTCACGGTCAACGAGGCGCCGACGTTCCGAGCCGACCAGATGCCGTACGGCGGGGTCAAGGGATCGGGCAACACGAAGGAAGGGCCCGCCTACACGATCCGCGAGATGACCGAGGAACGGCTTGTCGTCCTGCAAGCCTGAGGTTTCTCCTGACCTCCAGACGGGGATGCTCAGCTCGTGATCGGCGTGCAAATCGCCTTCATTGTCGCCAGGCTCGTGTTTGCCAGCACGGCAACAAATACGGCGACTTTGTGACAACGGTGTATACGATGTAGGATCGACCGGCGGGCGATGGGGACGGCCGCCGGGAACCGGCTTCGGAAAAGGCCTTGCGGGGTCTGCGACGAGGAGATGTAACGCAAGTGATCGAAGAGAGAACCGCCCAGTTGCAGCAGTGCATGTATCAATACTCACGGGCCATCTATCGGTCCGTGAAGGACATGATCGACCCCTATTCGGATCGCGAGACACAGCTCGAATCGCGCCGCGCCGTGCTCGAGGCGTGCGAGCAGACGATGGAGCGCCTCGCCAGCGACCCGCTCTATTTCGCGAAGCCGGATCGGGCCTTGTTCCAGGACATCCGCCGCCACTTCCCCATCACTGCACAGGCGCAGGTTGCCTGGGCGGTGCAGGAGGGCGTGAAGGCCGCGGTCGACTTCATCCAGGAGCAGATCGAGTCGGGCCTGCTCGACGGCGGCGTGGCCCGCTGCCGGGCGACGACCCGCAAGGGCAAGCCCTGCCAGCGGACGCCGCTGCCGGAACGCGACTACTGCCCGTCGCACCAACACCTGGAAACACGCGCCGCCGCTTAGGCGCCACGCGCTTATCCACAGTGCGATCCACAGGCAGCCCGCTATAGGGTGCTTCGAGGGTGTCGCACGATACTGACAAGCTGATCCGCCAGCTCTCGCTCGTCGCGTTTCTGATGGCGGAGCGCCGGGCGATCACCGCTCGCGACGTCAAGTCGAACGTCGAGGGCTACTCGGAGATGTCCGACGAGGCGTTCGCGCGGCGCTTCTACTCCGACCGCGCAGAGCTGCTCTCGCTCGGCGTGCCGCTCCAGTCGCAGCGCGACGAGTTCACCGGGGAGGAGCTCTACACGCTCCGCTCGGAGCAGTACTTCCTCCCTCAGCTCGAGCTCGAGGACGAGGAGCTCGCCGCTCTCCAGACCGCCTTCTACCTGCTCGAGGGGCAGTTCGCGTACGCCGAGCCGCTGCGGCTCGCCCTGCAGAATCTCGCGCTCGGACGGCCCGGCTTCAGCGAGGCGCCGACCGAGACGGCGAGCCGCGTCGAGGTGCTCGACCCGGACTACTCGCCCGAGACGCCGGGCCGGCTGGCGAAGCTCGAGAACGCGATCTCGAAGCAGCGGACGGTGCGCTTCGAGTACTGGTCGATCTCGCGCGACGAGATGAGCGAGCGCACGCTGAACCCCTACGCGCTGCTCAACGACAACGGGCTCTGGTACGTCATCGGTCACGATCTCGACCGGGAGGAGATCCGCACCTTCCGCGTCTCTCGCATCCGCGGCGACATCAAGTTCGCGACGCGGCGAGAGCGGGACTTCCGCGCGCCGACCGACTTCGACGTCGAGCTGTACCGCGGCCGGCCGCCGTGGCAGATCGGCGACGCCGTCGGCACCGCGCGGATCGAGGTTCGCGGGGACACGGCCTGGTGGGTGCGCCGGGCGTACGGCTCCACGGGGAAGCTCCAGGACGACGTCTTCGTCACGGAATACTCGTCCATCCCCCAGCTCGCCTCTTGGGTGCTGCGCCAGAACGGTCGCGCGGTGCCGCTCGAACCGCATGAGCTGAAACAGGAGGTCGGAGCCGCCCTGCGCCGCGTGCGGGAGCAGCACGAGGGCGAGCCGCCGAACCCGGCCCGCGAGGCGCCGGTGCCGAACGGCGACGGAAACGTCGAGCGGCCCGCCGGGCCCGTCGCGCCCGAGCGCTTCGCAGTCCTGCAGGCGCTGCTCGCCTACCTCCTCGCGGCCTGCGGCGAGGAGCGCGAGGCGCGGATCCCGGCTTCGGAGCTGCTCGAGCGGTTCCCGTCGATCCCGGCCGACGAGCTCGAGGAGCACCTCTCGCTGCTCAACCTCGTCAACTTCGGCGGCGGCTGCTACACGATCTATGCCGAGCTCCAGAACGACTCCGTCCACGTCGACAAGGAGCTATGGGGCGACACGTTCCGCGCAGCGCCGCGCCTGACGCCGCTCGAAGCGCGCGCCATCCGGCTCGCGCTCGAATACGTGGGCCCGATGATCGCGGCCGACGCGCACACTCCCCTCTCCCGCGTCCGCAAGAAGCTCGAGGAGACGTTCGGGCAGTTCGAGATGGCGCGCACACCGGAGCCGCACGTCGCGACCGAGGAGGTCGACCTCGTCTCCAGGCTCGCGCGCGGCATGCGCGAGCGGAAGCTCGTCGAGATCGAGTATCAGAAGGAGGCAGACTCGGAGCCCTCGACCCGGCTTGTCGAGCCGTACTCGCTCGAGCGAGAGCTGCCGAACTGGTACGTCCACACGTGGGACCGCACGAGCGACGGCGCGCGCTCGTTCCGGCTCGACCGGATGCGGAGCGCCAAGGTGACACGGGAAAAGTTCGAGCCGCGCGAGGGATTCGAGCCCACGCGGCTCCGTGACGCGCGCACCGCGAAGCTCTTCTACGACGAGGAGATCGCGCGCTGGGCCGTCGAGCGTGGCGGGCGGATGCTCGCCGACGGGAGTGCCATCCGCGAGCTGCCGTTCAGCAGCGACGATTGGCTCGAGAGCGAGGTGCTCTCGCTGCGGGGCGAGGCCGTCCTGCTCGAGCCGGCGGAGCTGCGGCGCACGGTCGCCGCGCGCGCCAAGGCCCTCGCGAAGGAGCTCGGCGTGGAACGCCTCCGCGCCCCCGCCTAGGGCCATGGCACTCGACATCCGGTACGCGCGGAACGGGGGCGTTGCGATCGCGTACCAGGTGCTTGGCGAGGGCGACGTCGATCTCGTCTACGTCCCGGACTACATGTCGAACCTCGTCTTCGGCTGGGAGTCGCCGCACTGGCGTCCGTTCTACGAGCGGCTCGCGCAGTCGTTCCGCCTGATCCTCTTCGACAAGCGCGGCACCGGACTCTCGGACCACGGGCCGCACTTCGCCGCCCTCGAGACGCGGATGGAGGACCTGCGCGCAGTCCTCGACGCGGTCGGCTCGTCGAGCACCGTCGTCCTTGGCGCGCAGGAGGGAGCCGGCATGGCGGCCATGTACGCGGCGACCTATCCGGAGCGGACGCGTGCGCTCGTCCTGTTCCACCCGGCTCCCGACTTCGACCCGGAGGAGGAAGCCCAGGCAGGATTGGCCGACCTACGCGAGCGCTGGGGCACCCGCGAGTACTCCGACGAGCTGCTGCAAGGGGGCTGCCGGAGCTTGTACGAGCGCGGCGAGGAGGATCGGGAGCTGTTCGCCAACGAGTTGCGGACCGGAGCCAGCCCCGCGGTCGCATACGCGCTCAACCGCGCCTTCCTCGAGACGGATCTAAGCGCCGTGCTTCCGGCGGTGCGGGCGCCGACGCTCGTCCTCTACCGTCGCGGCGGGGTCTTCGGGGAGGAGGAGAAGTCCATCGAGTTCGCCGGCCGCATTCCCGGCGCGCGCGCGATGCGCGTCTCGGGAACCGACTACTTCGGGATCTTCCTTTCTCCGGACATCGCCGACGAGATCGAGCGCTTCATCGCGGGCGAGCCCGCTGCGGAGGTGCCGGAGAGCGTTCTCACGACCGTGCTGTTCACCGATCTCGTCGGCTCCACCGAGCGCGCGAGCGCCCTCGGCGACCGTGGCTGGCGCGACCTCCTCTCCCAGCATCACGCGCTGACCCGGCGTGAGCTGGCGCGTTTCCGCGGCGAGGAGCGCGACACGGCCGGCGACGGGTTCTTCGCCACCTTCGACGGCCCGGCACGGGCGATCCGCGCCGCGCAGGCGATCGTCGGCGGCGTCGGCGGTCTCGGCCTCGACCTGCGCGCAGGGATCCACGTCGGCGAGTGCGAGCTCCACGACGGCAAGCCGGCAGGCGTCGCGGTCAACATCGGCGCACGCACCGCAGCGGAAGCCGGCGCCGGAGAGATTCTCGTCACGAGCACGGTGCGAGATCTCGTAGCCGGCTCGGGGCTCTCGTTCGAGGAGCGCGGCGAGCGTGAGCTGAAGGGCGTCCCCGGAACGTGGCGGCTCTACGCCGTCAGCCGGGAGGCGGCGAGCTAGGTCCCGGCCGGCAGGACGACCGTGAAGGTCGTGCCCGGCTCGATGCCGGAGCTCACGTCGAGCGAACCTCCGTGCGCCTCGGCAATCGACCGGGCGATGAACAGGCCGAGCCCCGTTCCCGGCTTCGACGCGCCGGGCACGTCCACCCGGCCGAACTTCTCGAAGATGCGCCTCTGCTGATCGCGCGGGATGCCCGGGCCGTCGTCCCGCACCGCGATCCGCACCGCGGCGTTCACCGCTGCCGCAGACACGCGAACCTCACCGCCCTCGGGCGAGTACTTGACCGCGTTGTCGATGAGGTTGCCGAGCACCTGCCGCAGCCGTGCGCGGTCGCCTCGAATCGCCGGCAGCCGCCCATGTACGGAGGCGACGACCCGCACGTCCTGCTGCGCGAGCACCGCCGACTCCACCGCCTCGTCGACGAGACGGCCGAGATCGACCTCGTCGAAGCGGTAGCTGAACGTCCCGGCCTCTATCCGTGAGGTGTCGAGGACGTCCGCGACGAGCGCCGCGAGCCGCGAGGTCTCATCCCCGATCAGCGCAAGGAACGACTCGCGCTGCGCTGCCGTGAGCATGCGCCAGCGGTCCTGCAGCGTGCGCGCCGCGCCGATCACCGCCGCCATCGGGCTGCGCAGCTCGTGCGACACGAGGGAGACGAAGTCGGCGCGGAGCTGCGACAGCCGCGCGAGCTCCTCGACGCGCCGCCGCTCGGCCTCGTAGGCACGGATGTTCTGCACGGCGGTCGCGACGAGTCGGCCCAGCAGCGACACGAGCTCCACCTCGTCCTCGCTAAATGCGTCGATGCGATCGCGCGAGAGGCTCAGCATCCCGATGGTGCGCGCGCCGAGCAGAAGCGGCGCGACGAGCTCACTGCGCAGGCCGAGGCCGAGGAGCCGCTCGTCGGCCGGGAACTCCCGGTCTTCGAGGTCGCGCCGGACGATGACCTGACCGTTGAGCACTCGCTCCAGAACCGAGCCCCGGATCGGATCGCTGTTGCCCGGCGGGAAGACTTCGCCCTCGCCGCGCCCTGCAGTCGCCATCGTCGTCGCCGTATCGCCCTCGACCAGGACGATCGCCGTCCGCTCGAAGGGGACGAGCCCGCGCAGCTCGCGGATGAACGCGCCGAACGCTTCGTCGAGCTCGAGCGAGGAGCCGAGCGCCCGCGCGCACCGGTTCGCTGCCTCGAGCACGTCGACCCGGTGGCCGAGCTCGTCGCGGAGCCGTTCCGCCTCGGCCGCACGCGCCTCGGCCTTGCTCCGTTCCGCGTTGAGCGTGTCCCGGAGCCGGCCGATCACGATGCCGGCGAGCATCCCGACGAGGATCCGGACGAACGCCGAGCGCCACTGGACGCCAGGCCCCAGCGCGTCGATCACGATCGTCGAGCCGGTCATGACCGCTCCGGCGACGACACCGCCGACCAACCCAAGGCGGAGGGCCGCCTCCGCGATCGGGATCAGGTAGAGCGCCCGATACGGCTCGCCCGCCTCGAACGAGAAGACCGCGATGAACCCGATGGCCGCGATGCCGTCGCAGACGATCATGATCACGCGGGCCTGAGCGCGGGCCTTCCGGTCGAGCTCGACGGCCGAGAGGATGGCCGAGACGATCGTCACGGTCACGAAGAAGCCGACGACTGCCCACGCCCACGGCTCGTAGCCGGAAGGGAAGCTCGAGTTGGCGACCGCGACGACCGCGACGACGACGAGCGCCGCCCGCAGGAGAACGAGCCAACGGCCAGGGCGGCTAAAGATCTCGCTCATCCATCCTCGCCAGCGCCCAGGCCGCGACCTCGCGCGTCGTTTCGTCCGGGTCGTCGAGATAGGCGGACACGGCGTCCCTTTCGCCGTCGCCACCCGCGTTGCCTGCCGCTACGAGGGCGTTGAGCCGGAGCCGGCGGCCGTCGTTGCGCGGCACGTAGAGCCGCTCGAAGCGGCGCCTCAGCGCGTCCGGATCGCTGCGCAGCCAGTCGGCGAGGGAGACGTGCGGGGTCGCGTCCGGTGGCAGCGAGTCGTTCGCCCGCCGCTTCTCGACGCCGCGGTTCCAGGGGCAGACGTCCTGGCAGATGTCGCAACCGTAGACCTGGGCGCCAAGGTGCTCTCGATACTCCACCGGCGGAGGCGCAGTCGCCTGCGTCCAGTAGGAGAGGCAGCGCGTGGAGTCGAGCGTTCCCGGCTCGTCGAGCGCCCCGGTCGGGCACGCGTCGATGCAGAGCCGGCAGTCGCCGCAGTCGAGGCCGAGCGGCGGGGTGGGTTCGAGCTCGACGTCGGTCACGACCGTCCCGAGCGCGACCCACGAGCCGTGGCGGCGTGTGATGAGGAGCGTGTTCTTCCCGTAGAACCCGACGCCACTCCGTGCCGCGGCCTCGCGGTCGACGTGCTGGTTCGCGTCGACGAGCACGCGGTAGGAGCCTCCGAGCCTGCGGCCGAGCGCGTCGAGCTTCTCCCGCAGGGTTTCATAGGCGTCGAACCACGTGTACCGCGGCAGCCTGCCGTAGCCGGGCGGCCGCTCTGGCTCTGGGAACCAGTAGCAGAGCGCGGCCGAGACGACGGTGCGCGCACCCGGCAGCAGCTTCTCCGGATGGCACGACTCCTCGGGCCGCGCCATAGTGAAGCGCATGTCCGCGAAGAGCCCGCGCGCTCGGCGCTCGCGGATGTGGCGCTCGGTCTCGCCGTAT